>ERZ1740070.2693-NODE-2693-length-10061-cov-6.509594_pt1 | contig 10061 bp, 6 predicted proteins | sample MGYA00581734_ERZ1740070 | MGnify/ENA primary metagenome ERZ1740070 (study PRJEB43018, sample SAMN04849744) | marine metagenome | isolation source: floating plastic debris | place: Pacific Ocean | collected 2008-09-01 | study: EMG produced TPA metagenomics... | reverse complement strand
CAGAGGAGACAGACGCAAGAATATTCTCAGCAACGTAGACCAGCATCAAAGACACTAGGATTTCGTTGGTCCCGAAACGCACTTTCAGCACAGCCGGGATCATGGCCCAAGCCCAGCCGCCCAAGGCGCCTGCAACGATCATTAACGGCAAGATCAGCGCCGACTCCGTCGGATAAAAAGCCAGCCCCGCGCCAGCTCCGCAACTCGCCCCGATAATGTACTGACCTTCTGCGCCAATGTTCCAGATGCCCGCGCGAAACCCGATGGACAAACCGATTGCAATCAGGATCAACGGTCCCGCTTTGACCAGCAGTTGAGGTCGCGAAAATGCGGCAAATTGCGGGTGAAACAGCGGGTCCCAAAAGATCGTTCGGATCGCCTCCAAAGGCGATGTGCCGATCAGCCCAAACATAATCCCGCCGAACACCATGGTCAGCAAAACCGCAAGGATCGGAGTTGCAAAGGTCCAGACCTTCGAGGGCTGTGGGCGTTTTTCCAGACGGATCATGCCACCCCCGCGCGCGGTGCGGTGTGTAACGTCGCATTGGCATATTTGGAAAGACAAGAAGCTGGAACAGGCGCGCTTGATCGCTTCTCCTTTTCAGAAATATGCAAATCCGGCGTTCGCCAACTTGACATCTGCAGGGTGTTATTCCGCAACATGGGCCACCTCCATGTCGTGGGCGCCGCCCATCATCAAACCGATCTCTTCCAGATCGAGATCTCGCACCGGTTTAAGCGCGGACAAACGGCCTTCGTTTAATGCCCCAAACCGGTCGGCAATCTCCATTAACTCATCAAGGTCCTGGCTGACAATGAGGATCGCCGCGCCTTTTTCTGCCAAGTCCAAAAGCGCCTGCCTGATGGCTGCGGCGGCTGCCGCATCCACACCCCATGTCGGTTGGTTGACCACAAGGATGTCCGGGTTCTGCGCCACTTCGCGCCCGATGACGAACTTCTGCAAATTCCCGCCTGACAGCGCGCGCGCGGCCACGTGGGTGCCGGGCGTGCGCACGTCAAAACGTTTGATCACGTCATCCGCGAACCCGTCCGCGCGGACCCAATTGATGAACCCGTTGTTCACCAGGTTTTCCCGTCGGCCTGCCGTCAGTACTGCGTTTTCGGTCAGACTCATGTTTGGCGCTGCGGCATGGCCCAAGCGTTCTTCGGGCGCGGTCAGAAACCCTTGCGCGCGCCGCGCGACGGGTCCGTCCCGGCTCACATCCGCTCCTTTGACCCAAATCGTCCCGGTGTTTGCCTTGCGTTCGCCGGACAATGCCAAAAGCAACTCGTCCTGCCCATTGCCCGCCACCCCGCCAAAGCCCAGAACCTCACCTGCGCGCAGCTCAAAACTGATACCCCGCAGGGGTGTGCCAAAAGACCCAGGTGCAGGCATCGTCAGGTTGTCGACCCGTAACATCACCTCGCCAGGTGTTGTGGTCTTGGCTGCAGGGGACGCAAAGCTCGACCCGATCATCATTTCCGCCATGGCCCGCGCAGTCGTCTCGGACGGCGTACATGTGCCAACGTTCTTGCCCAGTCGCAGCACCGTCGCGTGGTCACACAGCGCCCGGATTTCCTCAAGCTTGTGCGAGATGTAAAGGATCGACGTGCCTTCCGATTTCAGTTTCCGCAAAGTCTCGAACAGGATGTCCACCTCTTGCGGCGTCAGAACCGATGTCGGCTCATCCATGATCAACAGCTTCGGGTCCTGCAAAAGGCACCGGATGATCTCAACCCGTTGCCGTTCACCAGCCGACAGCGTGCCAACAGTGCGCGACGGATCAAGCGGCAGACCATAGGTTTCCGAAACCTCCCTGATCTGTTGGGCAAGGTCCCGCGACGCCGGTGGATTTTCCATACCGAGTGCCACGTTTTCCGCCACATCAAGCGCGTCGAACAGCGAAAAATGCTGGAACACCATGGCAACGCCCGACGCCCGTGCCACTCGCGGCTCAGCGGGCGCGAATGGTTGGCCGCGAAAGGTCATGCTGCCGCTGTCGGGTTTGACCAGACCATAAATCATCTTGACTAGCGTGGATTTGCCCGCCCCGTTTTCGCCGAGCAACGCATGTATTTCAGCTTCACGGATGTCGAATGACACGTCATCGTTGGCGACGACGCCGGGGTAGGCTTTGGTCAGCCCCGAGAGGCGGAGGAGGTCGTCGGCCACTGGGCACCTGTACTGGTCATCGGAACGGATAGTAACTGCGCGGCAACCCCCACCGCAATTGCCTGCGGGTGTTTTCCAAGGGATTTCTGCCCAATGGGACAGCATATGCGCGATATTTGGGCGTCAGAATGCCCCATTTTCCGCAGTCGGGAGTCAAATCGGGCCTTTTTGGTGTCTGATCCGATCACCCCGGCAAACCCGAACCCATGCCGCAGCAGCGCATCACACAGGGCAAGATCGATGGCATGCGAATAGGTCATGATCAGATGCGCGGCATCGCTTGGCGCATGCGCAACGACCCGCAGCGGGTCACTGGCGGGCAGGGCATTCACGCCCTGTTGAATGGCGTCAGGAAAGCGTTGCGGGGCTGTGTCGACCCAGGTGATTTCCATCTGCGGCAATGGCGCCAGCACATCAACCACAGCCCGCCCGACATGCCCGGCCCCCCATATCCACACTGGTGTGCGAGGTGCGGCCATCGGTTCGACAAACCAGCCTTGCACCATGCGCGGTCGCAGATCGACACCCTGATTGCGCGCGCAACTGAGCATGCGTTTCACACCCAGTGGCATGTCACCCGGCCCGCGGGCAAACGCGGTGTCGCCGTCGAAACCTGAAAGCTGCACCTCGTCGAACTGTTCGGTCAAAAGCGTCACCGATCCGCCGCAGCATTGGCCAAGCTCTGGCCCCAAAGGATGCTTGGTGAACCCGCTGCGGACAAAGGCGTCACCAGCAGCCTGATACTCCAACGCACCACCGCCAATCGTGCCCGACTGCCCGCCGTCCCAGACCAGCATCGACGCCCCAACCTCGCGCGGCGACGAACCAGCCACATCCGCAATCACAACCCGGGCGACCCGGCCGTGCCGGGCGACAGCTGCGCGCAATTCCATCAGATCAAACGCCATCGCGCACCCGTTCGATGGCCGCCAGAACCCGTTCCGGCGTCGCGGGCGCATCAAGCGCGGGGTAGGCCGTACCGCAGGCCGCAATCGCATCCGACAGTGCCAGAAACACCGACATCCCAAGCATAAACGGGGGTTCTCCCACAGCCTTGGACCGGTAGATCGTGTCTTCCCGGTTTTGCCCGTCCCAAAGCGCGACGTTGAAGATATCCGGTCGGTCCGAACATGCAGGTATCTTGTACGTTGATGGCGCATGGGTCTGCAGCCGGCCGCTGTCATCCCACACAAGCTCTTCCGTCGTCAGCCACCCCGCGCCTTGCACAAAGCCGCCTTCGACCTGCCCGATGTCGAGCGCGGGGTTCAGGCTTGATCCCGCATCATGCAGAATATCAGTGCGCAAAATGCGGTATTCGCCTGTGAGGGTATCAACAACGACCTCACTGACGGCAGCGCCGTAGGCGAAGTAGTAGAACGGGCGCCCATGCCCTTTGATCCGGTCCCAACTCAGCTTCGGTGTCTTGTAGAACCCGGTCGCAGACAGACTAATGCGCGCCTCGTAGGCCATCTGGGCGGCGCGCGCAAAGCTATAGGTCTCGCCCCCAACCGTCACGTCCCCGTCCGCAAACCGCACATCGCGTGCCTCACACTGATGCAACTCTGCCAGATGGTCTGCCATACGCTCCCGGATCGTGTCGCAGGCGATTTTGACGGCCATGCCGTTCAGGTCCGATCCCGAAGACGCTGCCGTGGCCGAGGTGTTTGGCACCTTGCCCGTATCTGTCGCGGTGATCTTCACCATTTCCAGCGGCACGCCAAATCGATCCGCCGCCACCTGCGCCACCTTCTGGAACAGCCCCTGTCCCATTTCGGTTCCACCGTGGTTCATGTGGATCGAGCCGTCCTGATACACATGCACCAGCGCGCCAGCTTGATTTAGATGTGTCAGCGTGAACGAAATCCCAAACTTCACAGGCGAAAAAGCAAGGCCCTTCTTTAACACCGGATTGTCGGCGTTCCAGGCTGCCACCGCGTTTTTGCGGGCCGCGTAATCCGCCCCCGTCAACAGCGTATCGGTCAGCCCGTGCAGCTCAAAATCCTCCACCACTTGCCCGTAAGGCGTGGTCTGCTCGGCCTCCGCGCGTTGAGCATCCGTGTCTTCGACCAACTCTTCCGGCCCGCGTGAAGCGCTGCCCTCCTCCTTCATCTTGCCAGATAAACTCCGGGGGGGCGCCGCAGGCGCGGGGGGCTGGCCCCCCGCCACGCCAGCCTCATAGTAATTCGCCTGTCGCACTGCGACCGGGTCTTTACCAAGCGTATGCGCGATGTGGTCCATCACGCGTTCAATCCCAAGCATGCCTTGCGGCCCGCCAAACCCGCGAAACGCGGTGGCACTTTGGGTGTTGGTTCTCAACCGATGGCTTTCGATCCGCACATGCGGCAGGTGATAGGCATTGTCGGCATGCAACATCGCGCGGTCGGCCACGGGCAAGGACAAATCCTGAGCCCATCCGCATCGCGCATATTGCTCGAACTCGACCCCTGAAATGACACCGTCCGCACTGAACCCAACCCGATATGCGATGCGAAAATCGTGCCGCTTGCCCGTGATCATGAAATCGTCGTCGCGGTCATAGCGCATTTTGGTCGGCTTGCCGGTTGCGGTAGCAACAACGGCACAAGCAATCGCCAGCGCATTGCCCTGGCTTTCCTTGCCGCCAAAGCCACCGCCCATGCGTCGGGTCTCGACCCGGACCGCGTGCATCGGCACATGCAACGCATGGGCAACCTTGTGCTGTATCTCTGTCGGATGCTGGGTAGAGGCATGCACCACCATGTCCCCACCTTCCTGCGGCAGGGCCATCGCGGACTGGCCTTCAAGATAGAAGTGTTCCTGACCGCCCATCTCGATCTCACCGGAAAGCTGATGGTCTGCGTTGTCAATCGCGCCGCCTGGATCGCCCTTTTCCCAAATGCGGGGACCGTCTTCAAACCGGGCATCTGCCGCCAGCGCATCCTGAATGCTCAAGATCGCATCGCGTTCGGAATAGGTGATGTCGCCAAGCCGCGCGGCCCTGCGCGCCGCCTGATGCGAGGTCGCGGCGACGAGGAAAATCGGCTGGCCAAGGTAGTGGATCGTCGATCCCGACAGCATGGGTTCATCATGCGCTGAAGGTGAGCAATCGCAATCACTCGGCAGGTCTTTGGCTTCCCAGACACCCACCACTCCCGGCGCGGCACGCACTGCCGCCAAGTCGACAGAGGTGACCCGCCCCGCCGCGATGCTGCTGATGCCAAAGGCCAGATGCAGCGTCCCGCGCGGTGTTGGGATGTCATCGACATAGCGCGCGGCCCCGGTCACATGCAGGTGTGCGGCGTCATGAGGTAGGGGTGTTTGGACACTCATGCCGACACCTCCAGCACGTTTGATGCAACGCCTGCATCCTCCATCCAGACCCGCAAAAGCATGTTCTCTGCGGTCGTCAATCGATAGTCTGCACTGGCGCGCATGTCCGACAACGGAGAGAAGTCGCCGCGCATTTGGGCCATAGCCTCGCGTACCGTTTCTTCCGTCCAAGCAGCGCCAATCAGAGCGGTCTCAACTGCTTCCGCGCGTTTCGGAACGCCCGCCATACCACCAAACGCAATCCGCGCGACTGCAACTGATCCGTCGACAACCCGGATGTTTAACGCCCCGCACACGGCCGAGATGTCCTGATCGAACCGCTTCGACAGCTTGTAGACCTTGAGGTGATCGTCCTGCTTGGGGATAGAAACACCGGTCACAAACTCCCCCGGCGCCCGATCCTGTTTGCCATATTCCAGAAAGAACGCTTCTAGTGGAATGTCCCGGGTCTTGGTCCCTTTGCGCAGGTGCAAGACAGCGCCAAGCGCAATCAAGGCAGGCGGATTGTCCCCAATAGGGGAGCCATTTGCGATGTTCCCGCCAATCGTTGCGGCGGCCCTCACTTGGGCAGACCCATACCTGCGGATCATTTCGGCATAAGACGGATGCACGTCGCGCATCGCGTCCAAAACGCGGTCCATCGTGACCCCGGCTCCAAAGCGGATCGCATCACCGGTTGTGTCGATCTCCTGCAGTTCGCGGCAGCGGTTGAGAAAGATCACATCGTCCGGATCGAACATGTTCTTGGTGACCCACAGCCCGACATCGGTGGCACCGGCAATCAAGGTTGCATTGGGCCGCGCCTCATATGCGTCTGCGAGGTCATCCAAAGACATCGGCTCAGCGCCTGTCGCCGTATCCACCATCCAATCCGGCACAGGCGCGTCCGCCGCAGCCTCAGCCGCGCGCACAATCGGAGCGTACCCCGTGCAGCGACACAGGTTGCCCGCAAGCGCATCGTCATGGGCGCGGTCTCCGTTGCGATGCGCCATGGCCATCTGAACCACAAATCCGGGCGTGCAGAACCCGCATTGTGATCCGTGATGCGCGACCATCGCCTCCTGCACCGGGTGCAACGTTCCATCCGGTCCGCTGATGCCTTCGACGGTGCGCACTGCACATCCGTCAAGCTGCGGCAGAAACAGGATGCAAGCGTTCAGACCTTTCGATCCGTGTGCATCGGTGACCATGACGGTGCAGGCTCCGCAATCGCCTTCGTTGCAGCCTTCCTTGGTGCCCGTCAGCCCACGCTCTTCGCGCAGCCAATCCAGCAATGTCACGGTGGCCGACACATTACGCAATTCCACGCTCTCTCCGTTCAGAAGAAAGGTGACATCCATGAGAAATATCCTGCCGCCTTACCAAACACCCTTGTGCTGCGCGCCTTCGATGCGGCGTAGAAAACGCGCGGGTTTGCCTCGTGCTAGCGGAAACGCTAGGCAAGAGCGTAGGGGATTGGCAAGGGAAAACTGCGATATTTCGTGGCACGGCGAAGGCCACTGCCTGTTTCACGAGCGCAGAGCAGGGGTGATCAGGCGAACGCATCCTCTTTGATAAGACGCTCCAAACTGTCCAACCCGCTGGTCCAGCCTTGCTTGAAATCGCCCAGCATGTCGCCCTCTGTCAGCGGGGCAAGGCCAACATCAACAGTCAGGTCGGTTCCGGTGTCACTGGCTGCAAGGTTGTATGTCACCAAAGTGACGGCAAACCGCTGACCGCCCGCGCTGACCGTTTCGGTGAAACAGGCAAGCGCAGGGGCCTCAAGGTGATACCAATGGGTGTCGACCACAAACTCTGGATTGTCCGCTGGACCACAGCGATGCCGCTCTTGCCCGCCTTCGCGTAGATCGGCTGTTTCAAGGATCAAAACCGCGTCTTCCGACGGACCACCCCACAGCTCGCGCGCTTTGGGGTCGGTCAGCAACGTCCATAGCCTCTCGGGCGGCACCGCAATGCTTCGGGTCAGTTGGAAATGTGTGCCGGATTGGGTCATTGCGGGGTCCTTTCAAGTGCTTCTGCGAAGGCCTGCAAGCGATCCAGCCGGCCCTCCCAGAGTTTGCGTTGACGGCTCAACCAATCCTCGGCCGCGCGCATGGGCTCTGCTTCGATATGGATCATGCGCGTGCGCCCAGTCTTTTGCGATGTCACCAGCCCGGCCTCTTCCAGTTTGCGGATATGCTTAAGGAAAGAGGGCATCGCCATGCCATGCGGTGCATGAAGGTCCGACACAGAGGCCGGGCCGTGAAGCAGGCGTTCAATGACAGCCCGTCGGGTTGGGTCAGCCATGGCGGAGAAAACGGAATCAAGTTGGTTAGCCATGTGGCTAAGTTTTCCGATCATACGCCGCAAGTCAATCAAAAAGTTAGCCGTTTGGCTAAGTGATGGCGGTAGCCTTTTCGAAAAGGCTTCAAGCGCTTTCGAAAGCGCTTCCCGCCCCGCATTCCACAACATATGGTGCCTGTATGGCTGATCCCCGATTCATTCACCTCCGCGTTCACTCCGAATACTCGCTGCTCGAAGGGGCCGTGAGACTCAAGAAACTGCCGGGCCTGTGCGCTGACAAAGGCATGCCTGCGGTGGCCCTGACCGACACCAACAACCTCTTTGCCGCCCTCGAATTCTCCGTGGCTGCTGCTGGTGCCGGGGTGCAGCCGATCATGGGCTGCCAGGTGGACCTGCGCGTTGCCGACCCCTCTCCGGGCGAACGCGCCAAGCCGCCCGCGCCAGTTGTCCTGCTCGCGCAATCCGAGGCGGGGTACGAGCATCTGATGAAGCTCAACTCCTGCCTCTACCTGCGCCGTGACGGAGAACTGCCGCACGTGACACTTGAGGAACTCGAACGCCACAGCGAAGACGTTATCTGCCTTACCGGCGGCCCCGATGGCGCGGTCGGGCAGGTCATCCAAACCGGCAATCGCGGTGCAGCAGAGGCGCTGATGCAACGCCTCGCCTCGATCTTTGGGGACCGTCTTTACGTCGAGCTTCAACGCCACCCGGGCGAAGATGGAACGCCCCCCGAAGCCGAACGCCTTACAGAGCGCCCACTCGTTGAAATGGCCTACGCGATGAACCTGCCGCTGGTCGCCACAAATGATGTCTACTTCCCGAAATCCGAGATGTATGAGGCCCATGACGCGCTGATCTGCATTGCCGATGGCGCCTATGTAGACCAGCAGGAACCACGCCGCCGCTTGACGCCGCAGCACTGCTTCAAGTCCGCCGAAGAGATGACCGTTCTCTTTGCCGACCTGCCAGAGGCCATCGAAAACACCATCGAAATCGCCCAACGCTGCGCCTTCATGGCCTATCGCCGCGACCCGATCCTTCCCAAGTTTGCCGATGACGATGTCGAGTATCTCAAGCGCCAGTCGCGCGAAGGTCTCAAAGCGCGCCTTGCCGTGATCCCGCACGCGGCAGAGATCAAGGAATACGAAGAGCGGCTCGAATTCGAACTCGGCATCATCGAAGGCATGGGCTTCCCTGGCTATTTCCTGATCGTTGCGGACTTCATCAAATGGGCCAAGGACCACGACATCCCGGTCGGTCCGGGCCGTGGGTCAGGTGCGGGGTCACTGGTGGCCTACGCGCTGACGATCACGGACCTCGATCCGCTCCGCTATCAGCTTCTGTTCGAACGCTTCCTGAACCCCGAACGGGTCTCCATGCCCGACTTCGACATCGACTTTTGCATGGACCGCCGCGAAGAGGTGATCCGCTACGTGCAGGAGAAGTACGGAAACGACAAGGTCGGTCAAATCATCACCTTCGGCGCGCTGCTTTCGAAAGCAGCGGGGCGTGACGTTGGCCGGGTGTTGCAGATGCCCTACGGTCAGGTGGATCGCCTATCCAAGATGATCCCGGTCGAAGGCGTTAAACCCGTAAGCATCGAAAAAGCGCTCAAAGACGAACCTCGTTTGCGCGAAGCCGCGCGCGAAGAAGAGGTCGTTGACCGGCTTCTGACCTATGGCCAACAGGTCGAAGGACTGCTCAGAAACGCGTCCACCCACGCAGCTGGCGTGGTGATCGGCGACCGCCCGCTCGACGCGCTTGTGCCGCTGTATCAGGACCCCCGGTCCGAGATGCCCGCGACCCAGTTCAACATGAAATGGGTCGAACAGGCGGGGCTGGTGAAGTTCGACTTCCTCGGCCTCAAGACCCTAACCGTCATCCAATACGCACTCGACATGATCGCCAAGGCCGGGCGTCCGCTCCATATCGCAGCCGACGGCACCCAGCTCTACGAGCCAAAAGAGGGTGCCGAGAACGATATCGGCCATATCCCGCTGGATGATGAGTCCAGCTACAAACTCTACGCCGCCGCGAAAACCATCGCCGTGTTTCAGGTGGAAAGCTCGGGCATGATGGATGCGCTCAAGCGGATGAAGCCCGACTGTATCGAAGACATCATCGCGCTTGTGGCGCTCTACCGTCCCGGTCCGATGGAGAACATTCCAAAGTTCTGCGAGGTCAAGAACGGGCTTTCTGAACGCGAAACGCTTCACCCCTCCATCGACCACATCCTGGACGAGACCCAAGGCATCATCGTCTACCAGGAACAGGTGATGCAGATCGCGCAGGA
>ERZ1740070.2691-NODE-2691-length-10071-cov-5.149461_pt1 | contig 10071 bp, 10 predicted proteins | sample MGYA00581734_ERZ1740070 | MGnify/ENA primary metagenome ERZ1740070 (study PRJEB43018, sample SAMN04849744) | marine metagenome | isolation source: floating plastic debris | place: Pacific Ocean | collected 2008-09-01 | study: EMG produced TPA metagenomics... | reverse complement strand
TTTTTTTTTTTTTTTTTTTATTAATAATAAAAACCACACCTCACACCCCCCCCCGCACTTGACCCGGGGCCTCTGCCCGATTCACCCCCTGTGCCCCCGTATCATGCCCGGGGCGCGAGTTGCATTACGCCGCCTGTCCCGCGATTTTTCCTGAAAACATGCACCCGCCCAGAAACGTACCTTCCAGCGCGTTGTAGCCGTGGTACCCGCCGCCACCGAAGCCTGCCGCCTCACCCGCAGCATAGAGTCCCGGGATTGGCGCACCTTTCGTGTCCAGCACTCGGGCATTCAAATCCGTCTCGATCCCGCCCAAAGACTTGCGGCTCAGCACATGCAACCGCACGGCAATCAAAGGCCCATTTGCGGGATCGAGAAACTTGTGCGGCTTGGCCGTACGAATGAGCCGATCACCGCGATACTTGCGTGCGGCATGGATCGCCATGACCTGCGCATCCTTGCTGAACGGGTTGGTGATCTGAGCGTCACGCGCCGCGATCTGCGCATGCAAATGCGCCTCATCGATCAGCCCACCGCCAGCCACCTGGTTCATGCCCCGCACGAGCGACGGCAAATCCTGCGCCACGACAAAATCCTCACCGCGCTCCTTGAACGCCTCCACCGGGTCTGTCGCGCGCTTGCCTGAGAGGATGCGCTGGCGGATCACTTCCATCCATTTACCGGAGGTGAAGTCAGGGTTCTGCTCTGAGCCGGACAGCGCGAACTCTTTCTTGATCACCGCCTGGGTCAGCACGAACCAACTGTAGCTGTGGCCGGTCTTCAGAATTTCTTTCAACGTCCCGCGCGTGTCGAACCCCGGCAAGGCCGGCGGGTTGAGGCGATTGCCCTTCGCATCAAACCACATCGACGACGGTCCGGGCAGAATGCGGATGCCATGATCGGGCCAGATCGGATCCCAGTTCTGCACGCCTTCGGTATAGGTCCAAAGTCGGTCACCGTTGATCAGGCTTGCGCCCGCGGCCTCAGACACATCCAACATGCGCCCATCGACATGGGCCGGAACACCGCAGACCATACGCTCTGGTACGGGGCCGAGCTGATCCTCAGGCCAAGCACGCCTGACGCGATCGAGGTCTCCACCGATGCCGCCGGAGGTCACAATCACGCAATCCGCCGTCAGCGCAAATTCTCCGACCGTGTCGCGGTTTGTCTTGGCACCACGCGGCGCGTCATCCTCGGCCAGAACGGTGCCGGTGACCCCGGTCGCCGCGCCATTGGTCATGTCAATCCGGTCCACCTGATGGCGGAACGCGTATGTCAGCCGACCTGCCTTCTCGTGGTCTGCACAGCGCGCCACAAAGGGCTCCAAAACGCCGGGCCCGGTGCCCCAGGTGAGATGAAAGCGCGGCACGGAATTGCCATGCCCATCGGCAAAGCTGCCCCCCCGCTCGGCCCAGCCAACAACCGGAAACCACCGATGGCCCAACCCATGGAGCCATTCGCGCAGCCCGCCAGAGGCAAACTCCAGATAGGCCTCCGCCCATTTGCGCGGCCAGGCATCCTCTTCGCGATCAAACTGCGCCGACCCGGCCCAATCGCCCCGCGCCAGATCAAGGCTGTCACGGATGCCCATGCGGCGCTGCTCCGGCGTGTCGACCATGAACACACCGCCCAAGGACCAAAACGCCTGCCCGCCCAGGTTCTGCGGCCCTTCCTGATCGACAACGATCACGGATCTGCCCCGATCGCCCAGCTCTGCCGCTGCCGCCAACCCGGCCAGACCGGCCCCTACAATGATCACATCCGCATCTGCCATATCATATCCCCGCTTTCCGCCTGTGCCGCATCTCTAGCGGCGTGATGCCGAAAAATTTCTTGTAAAGCACGGAAAACCCTTCGGAAAATCCACAGGCCAATCCCACCTCACGCACGCTGAGCGTTGTGTTGAGCAGCAGGTTATTGGCCTTCGCCAACCGCAGCTGACGGTAATATGTGTTGGGCGTCGTGTTGAGGTAGTTGCGAAACTTCCGCTCCAACGACCGAGAGGAGATACCCACCCGCCGCACCAGCTCCGCGATGGGCACGGGTTCTTCTATGTGGCTTTGCATGATCTCAATCGCGCGGTTCAGTTCTGCATCTCCCGTCGCGGTTCCGCCCGCACCGCCAAAGGGCTGGCGCGTGCCAAAATCGCGGATCTTGTCGTGCAGGAAAATGTTGGCGACGGTCATCAATTCCGCCGATGGCATATGCTGCCCCATCACCGACAACACCACGTCGAGCGCCGTGCTCATCCCCGCGCATGTGACAACACGGCCATTGCGGCTGGCCAGCGCGTTATCAGCGTCAAACATTTCCATCCGCTCGCGGAAGATGGCGGAGTTTTCCCAGTGGGTCGACAAGCCTTGCGCCTCTGCCCCGCGTTCACGGATATATCGGCTCGCGGCCTCGGCGAGCAGATACACTTGCGCGCCGCGGTTGGTGTAGCGGTCAATCACCGACCCCATCGACAGATGCGGTTCATCCTGATTGGAATTGCCAATCACAAAGAGGTAATCCGCCTGTGGCCGATCTTCAAAGCGGTTCGTCTCGACGCTGGCGTCGCTGAAACTTTTGACCGGACCCCCCAGGTGCGATCGGTACGTCCAGTCAAACATCGGGCGCGCGGTCACACGGTTGGCAATGCGCAACGCATCGACCACCGCGGCCAGTTCGATCAGGACAAACCCATGCGCCACGACCACGTCAAACTGCACCAGGCGGTGCGGGGTTGGCGTGGCTTTGGCATCTTTCGTCATGGTCAGACGATTATATGCCCGGCATCCCGCAATTGTCTTGCAAGTTCTGCGATATGCGCCGGCCCGACCTCGCAGCAGCCGCCGACGATACTGGCCCCCTGCCCGACCCATCCCATGGCGAAATCTGCATAGGGTTCTGGCCCCAGATCGGTCCGCTCCGTCAGGGTGTCCACCGTCGGAAACTCTGTCTTGAACCCGTCAGAGATCTTGGTGAACCCGTTGGCATAAGCGCCAAACGGCTTTGCGAAGGTTTTGATGATCTCCAGCCCGTCCGCCACCACCTCAGGCCGCGAACAATTGAGCAGCACCGCATCAACCTGGTGATTGGCCACCCCTGCTGCCACATCTGTCAAAGGCTCGCCCGAGCGAAAGATCGTACCGTCGAAATCATCCGTGCTCATGGCCAACCAAACGGGTTTGCCTTGACCATCCGTGGCCCTGAGCGCACCTTCGGCATGCTCCACGGAGGTCACGGTTTCAATGAGAAAGATATCCGCCGCCTCTTTGACATGGGCGACAATCTCTCCATATACCTCAGCCGCTTCATCCGCCGGGGGAAAGATATCAGGGCGGTAGGACGCGTTCAGCGGGCCAAGTGCGGCGGCAACACGCCCATGGCCTGCCGCATCGCGTGCCGCCCCTGCGGTGGACATGGCCGTGCTCAAAAGCGTTTCAAAATGCTCTTCGATCCCCACGCGGCGCAGGCGATCGCGCAGCACGGCATAGGTGTTGGCCGTGGCCACCGTAGCACCGGTTTCAAAGTACGTGGTGTGCACATCCCGCACCAGATCCGGGTGGTCGATCATCACCTTGGTTGACCAAAGCCCCGTCGGTTTATCCCCCGATCGCTTGACAAGTTCCTGCCCGATCGAGCCGTCCAAAAGTGTGATCTCAGCCATGCTGTGGTCCCTCTCCGATCCCCCAAGTCAAGCGGATGTAGCGGAGTGTGGGCGCTGCGCCAATACTCTATTTCCCGACAGGGTATATGGCCGCGAATTTTTCGGTATAGAGCGCGACCATCTCCTCCTCTGTCACGCCGTCATCATAGGGCGGTGTGGTGACCGTTTTCACCTCTTGCGCGCTGATCAAGACAAGCGCGTTGATCCGATCTGCTAGATCCCCCCAGACCTCCCGCCATTTGTCTATCAGCGCGTCAAACTCCGCGCCCGTCTCGACCACACGCACTGGCCCGCGCACCCGCACCGCTTTGCGCAGCCATTGATCGACAAAGTTCACTTCCGCCATGGGCTGATGCGCCAGGTTTGCCATGGTATCCGGCGACCGGATTTCAGCAAAAGCGATGGTGGTGTCATCCAGCACAAGAAACGTGCCTTTGGGCGACAGATGCGGGTGACCATCGGCTGTGACGGTGGCCACAAACCCCAGTGGAAACCGCGCAATCATACTCTGGGCGAAATCATTCAGCACCATGTCTAACCCTCCTGCCCCGGTGGCAGTAAAACCAGCTTTCCCGCGAAGCGTTTGGATTGAAAATCCTCCTGCGCGCGGGCGATATCGTGCATGGGATACGTGCCTGAGATCAACGGGCGCACCGCACCGCTGTTCACCATGTCGATCAGCGATGCAAACACCTCGGGCGGCTGGTAGGTGCAACCATGGATCGTGATATCGCGCAGGTAGATGCGGCGCAGATCAGCCTGCACAATCGGCCCACCAATGGCCCCTGCCACGGCGTAGTGCCCGCCCGCTGTCAGGGCATCGATCAGCGCGCCCCAAATGTCGCCGCCCACCACATCGATCACCGCATGAAACATGTCCGCAGGCAGCGCGGCACTGCGGTCCAGCACCGCGATAGCGCCCGCCTCTCTCACCCTGTCCGCTTTGGCCGCAGAAGACACACCCGTCACGTCCGCACCCAGCCGCGATGCGAGCTGCACAGCGGCGAGCCCGACCCCCCGGACGCGCCCGTGACCAAAACACGCTGCCCTGCCGACACACCGGCCCGATGCAATAACCCTGCGGCGGTGCCAAAAGCCGTGGGAATGGCTGCGACCTCAACATCGCTCAGAGGTGACGCAGAGACGTCATAAAGGTCGGCCGCCTGGACCAGGCAATACTCCGCGAACGCGCCATCAAATTCGGATCCAAGCGCCTCAAAGCCGAAAGGATTCTGCGGTGTCGGACGCGGTTGATTGATCGGGCAGGTGACGCGCTGACCCAAGTCAAACCCCGACACGCCCGCCCCAAGCGCGACCACTTCACCGCAAAGATCACCACCCTGGATGCGCGGAAACTGCAGCGCACCGCCCCAGCCACCCGCAGCGTCATCGCCCACGGCGTCGCTTTCTTCCGTGCTGGCGGTGACCTCAGCAGCATACCATCCGATGCGTGTGTTGATGTCGGTGTTGTTCACCCCCGCCGCCAGCACGCGGACCAGCACCTGTCCCGCCTCAGGCCGTGGCACCGGGATATCCGTCCGCCATTCCAATGCCTCTGGCCCGCCATGGCGCATCAAGTACACACCACACATCGTATCAGGCAAGGTCATGGGCTGGTGTCCTTCTACCGTGCTGTCTGGTCAATGTCCTTGAGGCCCAAGAGCACCGCCGCGCCCAGCATCAACGCGCCAGAGACACGGTTGATCCACTGCCCGGTCAAGGCCTTGACCCGTCCGATAGTGCGCCGCGCCGTCCACCCCCAAAGAATGAGGATCAGCCCATCAACCACCAGATAGGTCACCCCAAGGATCAAAAGCTGTGGCCAGATGGGCGCGCCCGTATCGATGAACTGCGGAAACAGCGCCCCAAAAAAGACGACCGCATAAGGGTTGGCCATCGAGGTGAAAAACCCTTGCCGGAACAACCGCCCGCCCGCAGGCGCGGGTGTGTCCGTCTCTGCCTTGGAAAAGATCAGCTTCAGCCCGATCCACGCCAGATAGGCCACGCCCAACCACTTTACGATCCAAAGCGCATCGGCAGAGGCCGCGACAATCGCCGTCAGACCAAAAGCCGCAAGCGTCATCTGAATGGAGTTGGCCGTGAGATCCCCCACCACCGTGGCAAGGCTGCGGCGCAACCCATGGCGCAGGGAATTGGAGATGATCAGCAGCTGGCTGGTGTCTGGCGGCGTCACGAAAAACGCCGCCAGAACACCTAGGTACAACAGGTACGTCTCAACACTCACGCGCGGATCCGGTCATTGGCCGGGTCCCACATGGGCGCATCCGCCTGCACCGTGGCCTTGCACCGTTCGCCAAAGATCTCGACCTCAAGCTCTTGGCCCTCCGATGACAAATCGGTGCGCACCACACCCAGCGCGATCGAGGCATCAACGCGATACCCCCAGGCCCCGGAGGTGGTTTCACCCACAACCTCGCCACCATGCCAGATTGTCGACATGTAGGGCGCATCGGCCTTGTCCGCGTCGACTTTCAGCGTGACAAAGGCTTTCTTGCGGCCTTGCTGCTTTTCGTTCATCAGCGCGGCTTTGCCGGTGAAATCCTGCGGCTTGTCGAACTTGACGAACCGCTCCAGCCCACCTTCGAGCAAGGAGTAATCCGTTGACAGATCGCCCTTCCACGCACGGTAGCCCTTTTCGATGCGCAGAGAGTTCAGCGCATACATGCCAAAGGGCTTGGCACCGGCCTCAAGGATCGCCTCATAGATCGTCGGCATATCCTCATTGGCAGCATGGACTTCCCAGCCCAACTCACCTGTAAAGCTCACCCGGATCAGAAACGCATCGCGGCCTGCAACCTTGCAATGCTGATGCGTGAGCCACCCGGTGGAGAGATCCCCATCGGTGAGCGGTGCAAGCACATCCCGCGATGTCGGTCCGGCAACCAAAAGCGCGGTGCGCTCGGTCGTGGTTTCCGTCACGGTGACACCATCGGGCACGTTCTGGCGCAGAAGATCGCCGTCATGCCATTGCGCGCCCGCTGCGGTGATCAGGACAAAATCATCCTCGGCCAGACGAATGCAGGAAAACTCGGTCAAGACACGGCCCCGGCTATCGGCGCGGTAGACCAGGTTGATGCGCCCGATCTTGGGCAGACCACCGGTCACGAACCCGCGCAGCCATTCATCCGCGCCCGCGCCCTTGATGCAGAACCGAGAGAAGCCCGGCAGGTCGAGAACACCGCACGCGTCGCGCACCGCTTCGCATTCTTCCTTGATCCGCGGCTCCCATGGGCCGGAGCGGTACCAGGTTTGGGTGGCCTCTTCCGAGGTGTCATCGCCCGGCTTGGCAAACCAATTGGCCCGTTCCCAGCCGTTATAGGCGCCCATCACACCGCCCATTTCGCGCACTTTGGCATCGTTGGGGCTAAGCTTCTTGTCGCGCCCGGCGGGCCATTCGTGCCATGGGAAATGCATGGCGTATTCATGGCCATAGGTCTCAAGTGCCTTGTCGAGGCAGTACTCATGATCAGCGTAGTCGGTGTAGCGACGTGGGTCGACGGCCCACATATCCCACTCGGTTTCACCGTGCATGATCCATTCTGACAGCACCTTGCCAGCACCGCCGCCCTGGGCGATGCCGAAGGTGAAGCTATGGCCTTCGAAGGCGTTTTTCACACCCGGCATCGGGCCGATCATGGGCAACCCGTCGGGGGCGTATGGAATGGGCCCGTTGATGTTGCGGCCCACACCGGCCTCACCCAAAAGCGGCATGCGCGCCATGGCATCTTCGATATAGTATTCCAGCCGTTCCAGATCGTCGGGGTAAAGCTGGAAGCTGAAATCATGCGGCATGGGATCATCTGGTGTGACCCAATGCGCCTTACAATTGCGCTCATACGGCCCAAGGTTCAGACCGGTCTTTTCCTGCCGCAAGTAGTAGGAGGTATCCACGTCGCGGATCATCGCGACCTTTTTGCCGTGTTCCTTGGTCCAGGCCTCAAGCTCTGGGATTGGCTCGGTCAGGAAATACTGGTGGGACATCACAACCATCGGCACAGTGCGCCCGCCAAAGGGCTTGAACATCTCGCCCACGCGCTGCGCGTAGTAGCCCGCACAGTTGGCCACGTATTCGCAGCGGATATCGCCCTTTTCGGTCTTCACGATCCACTCGTCACCATCACGGTCGATGCCTGTGGCAGGGCAGAACCGTTCAATCCGGCCGCCTGCATCACGCGCACCTTTGGCGAGCGCTTGGGTCAACTGGGCCGGGTCAATGTCCCCGTCGAGCGGGTCCCAAAGACCGCCTTCAAGATCATGGGTTTCCATGAACGGGTTGTATTGCTGCAGCTCTTCGGGCGTGCAGATGTCCATTTGCAGGCCTTGATAGCGGCCCATGCCTGCCACGCGTTCGAACTCCAACATACGCTCTTTGGTATGGGCCAGACGGATCGCGCCGGTGACGTGGTAGTTCATCGGATAATCCACATCCTCGCCCAAGGTCCGGTACATGGCCGCGCCATAGCGCTGCATGTTCATCACCGCCCAGGAACCTGCGAAGTTGGGGCAGTTGCCGGCGGCGTGCCAGGTGCTGCCCGCGGTGAGTTCGTTTTTCTCCAGCAAGATGCAGTCTTTCCAGCCTGCCTTGGCCAGATGGTAAAGTGTCGAAACTCCGACGACGCCGCCGCCGATGATAACGACCCGTGCTGTGGTGGGTAGAGCAGCCATTTTGAGTGTCTCCTGTCAGATCGCGCTTGCCAGGATAGGCAAGGGTTTTGGTTTGAAAGGTCCGGGACACCTTAGCGATCCCAGACCAAGCGGGCGGCAAGCCCGGCAAACATGACCGCCGAAAGACGGTTGAGAAGGCGCGCTCGGGCCTTGAGCGCGTTGGAAAATGCCCCGGCCAATGCGCCGAGGCTGAGGGCAAAAGCAAAGCCAAACGCCATGAAGACGCCGCCCAGAAAGAGCACCTGCATCCAGATGGGGCCGATCGCGGGATCGGTGAATTGCGGGATGAAGGCAAAGATGAAAAGCGCGGTTTTGGGGTTGAGCACATTGGTGATGAACCCGCGCCGAATGGCGGATAAGAGGGACGGCGCCGCCTTGCCCTGCCCAATCTCACCGCTGCTGCGCCAAGCCTGGATAGCAAGGTAGATAAGATAGGCCGCACCAGCATAGCGGATCACATCATAGGCCAGCGGAAAGGCAATCAGCAGCGCCGAAAGCCCTGCCGCCGCCATGGCCACATGCACCACAATGCCAAGGTTGCCGCCCACAGCCGCCGCCATGCCAACACGCGGCCCGCCACTGATCCCACTGGCGGAGATAAAGACAAAATCCGCACCGGGCGTCAGGTTCAGCAAAAGCCCCGCACCGATGAAGGCCAAGAGAAGGGCCGGATCAAACCCTGTGATCACCTCCCACATGCTCAGGCCCTCCCTGGCAGGGATGTACTGCCCAAGGCGATGCCATAGACCACGAAACAGGCCGCCATCGCGCGGCGCAGCCATGTGTTGAAGATGACGCCAAGCGCCATGCGCCCGAGCCCGGCACCCAGGGCTGTGTAGGTGAGATAGCTCATCGCCGTGATCGTCAGCGCGGTGGGCACGATGACCCACATTTGCGTGGCGATGGCGACATTAGGCTGAACAAACTGGCTAAAGGCCGCGAGGTAGCCCGCAACACTTTTGGGATTGATCGTGGCGATCAAAAACGCGCGCCAGTAGATGGTTTTGGCGGTACTTTGCGCATCCCCCGAACCCGCCTGCACCGGGTGGCGCGCCATAATCCAGCCCCGGATGCCCAGATAGATCAAGAACGCGGCACCTGCGACTTTCATGACCTGAAAGGCGACCGGAGAGGCAGCAATCAACGCGGTGATCCCCGCCGCCGAAAGCGTAAGGAAAAGAAGGGCTTGGGTCAGGATCGCCGCGACACCGGGCAGCGACCGGCGAAAGCCCAGCGTCATCCCATTGGTCACGCAATTGGCCGCATTGGGCCCCGGCGTGGTGACGAACACCACCCAAAACAGCGCGAATATGGTCCAGGCCTCAAAACTCATGGGCGCCTCAATAGACCGGCGGCGCGATCACCCAGATCGCGACGGCGGGTGCGTCATAGGGGTTGGACCATTGGTATTCTTCACCGCGACAGCGGAAACTGTCGCCCGGTCCGACGGTGAATGACCGCCCTCCGATTGTCAGAGCAAGACGGCCCGAGATGATGTAGCCCACCTCTTGGGTCGGACGGTTGGCGGGCCGTTGCATGGCCGAATGGGGTTGAAAGGTGGAATGGATCATCTCAAAATCGTCGGTGAGGTCGGGCGACAAAAGCTCTTCGATCAAGCCTTCTTCACCGGATCCCATGGGCCGCCGCGCCCACGCGCGCACGCCATAGCCCTGCTCTTCGACCGGGGCGCAGTCATGCCCGAAGAGAAACGACATCGGCACGCCCAGCACTTC
>ERZ1740070.2690-NODE-2690-length-10074-cov-10.865555_pt1 | contig 10074 bp, 8 predicted proteins | sample MGYA00581734_ERZ1740070 | MGnify/ENA primary metagenome ERZ1740070 (study PRJEB43018, sample SAMN04849744) | marine metagenome | isolation source: floating plastic debris | place: Pacific Ocean | collected 2008-09-01 | study: EMG produced TPA metagenomics... | reverse complement strand
CGGGCCAAATAGCGACCGATTAGAAAGGCCGCTGTCGCCCCCAGCATAGCCCCGATAAAAACAAAAATGACGCCTTTGACAATGCCAAAGACGGCCCCCGCCCCCAGGGTAACTACCGAGGCGGGTAAAAACGATACGGTGATGACGACATACATCACAATAAAAACAATCGGTGCCACCGGCCCCAAACTGTCAATCCAGTTGAGAGCATTTTGTAGCGTACCTTGGATGCCGCCGCTGGCTTCTTGAGCCATAGCGGGGGAGGCCGCTAGCAGCACCATACCGGCCAAAGCAAAGGACATAAGCTTAGTAAACTTTGATAGACTGCTCGGCTTGTTGCCAAGCCCTTTTCTAAAACGTCTCATGAACGATACTCCTGTGATTTCATCGTGACAAAAAACATCATCCCTGGGAAAAATTTCCGCACTAAACCAGAGAGCCCCCGCAGCTAGAACCGCTTCCAGCCGTACAGCCGTAACAGTAGGGCCGCGTTTGCACATGTTCAACTACGTTTAAGGTGCCACGGTCAAGCAAAGACTGGACCGTGATTGTTTGCCCCTGAGCGTCTAGGGCGGGCAACCCCTCCATCTGGTTAAAGTCGCAGTCATATACCTGGCCAAGATAGTCTATGGATAGCTCATTTCGACACATCAAATGGTTCACCGTGTCAGCATTGTGGTGCTTGGCCAAAAACTGGAGGTAGGGTCCATGGAGCTGGCGGTGGTTCAGGTGAAACTTAGTGCGACCAATGGGTAAATTGGTGATGGTAAATAGGTGGTTGAACTGAATATCAAAATGTTCGCTGAGATAGGTTCTATAGGCTCGTTCTAACCCTGCTTGTTCCGGTGTGAGCGAAAAATCTTTAGATGTTGGCACGGGGGGATTGTAAACCAGATCAACCATCAGGTTTGGATGCTGGCCATAGCCTTTTTGGTTGAGTCGCTTTAGTGCCTCGATGGAGTCTTGATACACTCCTTGACCGCGCACTTTATCGACGTTATCTTCCAGATAGCAGGGGAGTGACGCCACTACCCGCAGCTGATGTTGCGTAAAATAGTCGGGTAAATCCTCGTACCCAGGCTCAAAAAAGATTGTCAGATTTGAGCGCACAATGACTTCTTTCCCTTCGCTGCGGGCAGCCTCCACGATCGGTCGAAAGCCATAGTTCATCTCGGGAGCGCCACCGGTTAGGTCTACGGTCTGAATTTGGGGGAAACGATGGATGATTTCTACTATGCGATCGCACACCTCAGGGGAGAGCTCTTCAGTTCGATGGGGTCCAGCTTCTACATGGCAGTGGGCACAGCTGAGGTTGCACCTACGGCCTAGGTTGACCTGTAAAACACTGATGGAAGTCTTAGCTAGGGGCTGGCCCAATGCGGTCTCAAAACTGGGCAGTGTCTTTAGGACAGGTTGGGACTGAACCATAGTGTATGGTGAGTGGATATCTAGGTGGACGGATAATTTGCACAGGACAGCCAGGAAGGTTGACCTCCATAGCTGCTATTGAACAGTAGCTTGCTGAATTTTTGCTTAGAACTCGGTCGCAATTATCTTAAATCTGAATAGCCCGAGCAATTTAACTATTTTGCTTAAGAGGTAGGGGCTGTGCATAGGGCATCGGACTTTGGCTCGTTTGGTTGATCAAGCGGGTACAGAACCTCCCAACGATCTCGAATAGCCTTACCATAAAAGTCACCCGGACAGCTATCGACAAATCCCATGTTCAAACAACGGTTGAATCGTCGGACCCTGTTACGACTGTGTCCTGTAACGCTGGCATCATTTGCCTCAGCCACCTGTGGGCAAGCCTTTTCTAACCTATCGCCTGGCAGTGCGACCGGTCGCTCAAATCAAGACCCAGATTTGACATCGCCCGCCTGTAAAAGCGGCTCTACCCTTTCCCAAACAGCGGGTCCCTTTTATACTCCCGACTCCCCAGAACGACAGTCATTGTTAGAGCCCCAAACTCGCGGTGTTCCCATAGTTGTTACGGGGCAGGTACTGTCCTCAGACTGTGTTCCCATCGCCAATGTTTTGTTGGATTTTTGGCATACGAACGATCTTGGTGAGTACGACAATACTGGTTACAACCTACGCGGCCATCAATTTACAGACCCAGAGGGACGCTACCGGGTTGAGACCATTGTTCCAGGTCTCTATCCGGGGCGCACACGCCACTTTCATGTCAAGGTAAAAGCTCCCCAGCTGCCTGTTTTAACAACACAGCTCTATTTCCCTGAAGAAGCAGCCAATCAAAATGATTTTCTATTTAATCCAGCCCTCTTGATGTCGATGGAGGATGGCAACAATATCAAACGAGCTACGTTTAACTTTGTTCTTGAAAACGGGTCTATTGGAAGTTTGCGATAGCCAACAACGAGTCGCGACAGGTTTGATGCGATCGCTGATCTAGGGATGGCCCGCTCTGTCGTCATCGCCATTGGAAAATCCCCTATAACCGAGGCCCTCTCGGGGATCGGCAATGCCGGTTTTGTTAAGCGCTAATAGAACTTAATGAACGACTGATGTTTTTAAAGATAAGCTTAGTTTATTCAAGAAAAGCAACGCATAAATTCAGTTTATTTAACTTAACACTTGACTAATTCTATTTTGGAGACATCCGATGATTAAAGCAGACGCCTACAACCTTGGAGTCAAATCAGGTACTCGAAACCATAGGGGCTATTTTGTTCAAGATATGTCCTACAGGCTGGTCGCCATTAACGATGCGGGATGGGCGTATATTTGCCAGGACAATACTACCTGCCACTATGTGGATCCTGACTGTTTGGAAGAAACCCCTGGGGGGTTGGGTAATTGATAGAGATCGCTTGTGCTGTTGCACCTAAGCTTTGGGATAAAACCACCACAGACTAGACAGTGGCAAAGCTGCTGTCTAGTCTTTTCAACTTGGAACTTTTAATAAAACCCTTTATCAAGCTATCCCATGAAAACTTTGCTTCAGCATCCTCATTTTGAGCAGCAGGTCATTGCGGACCTGCCCAAACAACCCATTGCCCATAGGCAGACCTGTCCTTGCTGTTCCAATGTTTTATTGCGCCATGTATCCTCAGGCAAGCTTTTCTGGCGCTGCAGCGACTGCGGTCTCAACGTACCGGGTTAGCCGCTCCGGGTCTAGCTACTAGGTCTGACCGCCGCTGACAAACTGTTACGGAGGCTAAGGACGGGGGGTGGATGGTACAAGGGCCAAAAATTAATGCTGGAGAGACGTTGCTTGCAACATCTGTATATCTAAGAATGGAGCCAAAAAATCTCAGGTTAGGACCTAGCTACTAGAGCATTGCCAGTCGTTCCTTGAGCAGCTTTGCCTGGGTCTCTGCCTCCGCCAGCGATTCTCTTGCTTCTTGTACTACACGCTCAGGTGCCTTATTTACAAAGCCCTGATTGCCCAAACGACCGTTGATCGATTTCATCTCTCCTTCCACCTTGGCGAGAGACTTCTCTAACTTTTGTTTGAGGGCATCGACGTCAACTAGACCCGTCAGTGGAATTAGGACTTCAACCGTGCCAAACACCCCTGCAAACATCTGTCGCGTATCTCGAATACCCAGAAGCTCTTTGCTTCCTTCGGCATCATGCTCAATGCGATCGCTACTAAAAGTCCCAACCACCTCATCCCAAAACTCAGTTGTATTGTTCCAGAGCTGTCGGCGATTGGCTGCTTTGAAAAGATAGCGACCGCCAAACCAGGCAGTGTAGCTAACACCAATTAGCTGGAAAAATCTGCCAATGGGTGGCAGGGTATTAACCCCTGAGACAATCGCTGCTGCTAATCTCAGACCAAGCGCTGTTAGCAGCAGCAGCAGCAACACAGATGCTGGCTTTTTGGCTGCGTTATAGGCCTGCCCCGTATAGCCCAAAGGGTGCTTTAGCAGCGTTTGAATCGCTTCTACACCGTCACCCCAATCAATCTCTGGCAGTTTGTCCGTTTCGTCAGCTGTGCTCGGTGTTGCCGTTCCATCAGGTGCCTGCTGCGTTGTATAGGTTATGTCCAAGCCGTTGGCAGGTAGGGCCGCTCCGCCCAGGGTCAACGTCTCAACCTTGGCAGCATCCTTTATATAAATCTGGGTGGCCTCCAAAACCCGGACCTCGTTGGCATCATCGGTTTTTAAGATTGCCTCGATTTTAGCCGAGGGTTTTACACCTGCAGCTGCCCGCAGATTACGAATGGTGCGAATGGTGCCAATGAGCAGGTCAAAGTCTTTTTCTAGCTCAGTATCTACTAGCTCAGGCTGGACGGTTGGATAGGGCTGTACGGCCAGGTAGCTATCCTCACCGGCCTGGGTGAGGGTGTGCCACACTTCTTCGGTAATGTGGGGCGTAAACGGATGTAGTAGTTTAAGAATGCCGTCAAGGACAAAGGCCAGGGTCTGTTTGGCCACCAGCTTGGAGTCCTCATTTTTGCCGTAAAGCCGGGGCTTTACCAGCTCAATATACCAGTCGCAAAAGTCTCCCCAAGTAAACTCGTACAGCGTTTTGGCAGCTTCGCCCATGCCGTACTTGTCTAGCTCAGCCCTTGTCCGAGCAACGGTTTGATTAAACTTTGAAAGAATCCAACGATCGGCTAGCTCTAGCTTGGTGGTGTCAGGTTCTCCCAGATTCTCGGGGGTGGCTCCACCCAGGTTCATCATCACAAACCGAGAGGCGTTCCATAGTTTGTTGGTGAAGTTCCGCGATGCTTCGACCGATGAGGACTCATCGGTTTTACGATTGTAGTCAAGGCGAATATCCTGCCCGGCCCCTGCTACTTCGCGGATGAGTGTGTAGCGTAGGGCATCGGTTCCATACTTGTTGATCAATACCAGGGGGTCAATACCGTTGCCCTTGGATTTCGACATTTTTTGGTTTTTCTCATCCCGCACTAGCCCATGGATGTATACGGTTTCGAAGGGCATGGTGTCAGTCAAATGCCCGGCCATCATGGTCATGCGAGCGACCCAGAAGAAAATAATATCAAACCCGGTAACCAGGGTGCTGGTTGGATAGTAGGTCTGAAAATCCTTGGCGGTCTGATCGGGCCAGCCCATGGTAGAGAAGGGCCACAGTCCGGAGGAGAACCAGGTATCTAGTACGTCAGGATCCTGCTTTAGCTCGACGTTCTCACCAAACTGTTCTACGGCCTGGGCTCGGGCTGCTTGTTCTGATTCAGCGACAAAGAAAGGGGTGGAGTCGGTAATCTCTCCATTGGTTTGGCTAATGGCATACCAGGCGGGAATCTGGTGTCCCCACCACAGCTGACGAGAGATGCACCAGTCCCGCAGATTGACTAACCAGTCGCGGTAAACTTTAGTCCAGCGTTCGGGAACAAAGTTTGGCGACTGATGGTTGTCGAGGGCATCCAGCGCCTTATCGGCCATGGGGCGGATATTTACAAACCACTGGGTGGAAAGCAGCGGTTCGATGGGAACCTTGCCGCGATCGCTATAGGGAACGCTGTGCTGGTAGTCTTCAATGCGCACCAGGGCATCAGCTGCATCGAGAGCGGCTACCACCTGTTTACGAGCTTCAAACCGATCTAGACCTTCAAACTGACCCGCGTTTTCATTCATCGACCCATCTTTATTCATGATGGTAATCATGGGCAGATTGTGGCGCTGACCCATGGCAAAGTCATTGGGGTCGTGGGCCGGGGTGATCTTGACGCAGCCGGTGCCAAATTCTTTATCGACATAGCTGTCGGCAATGATAGGAATTTCGCGACCGACCAGCGGCAGCGTTAGGGTTTTGCCTACCATCTCCTGATAGCGCTCGTCCTCTGGATTGACGGCTACTGCGGTATCCCCCAGCATGGTTTCAGGACGGGTGGTGGCGACTTCCACATAGCCGGAACCATCGGTTAGGGGATAGCGAAAATGCCAAAGGCTACCGTCCACATCTTTGTTTTCGACTTCGACATCTGACACCGCCGACTGGCTGGCGGGGCACCAGTTGACCATGTAGTTGCCACGATAAATCAGCTTTTCTTCGTAGAGCTGGGTAAAGGCTTTGAGGACCGCTTTAGACAGCCCCGCATCCATGGTGAAACGCTCACGGGTCCAATCTACCGATACGCCCAGCTTACGGAGCTGATTAACGATGGTGCCGCCAGATTCTTCTTTCCATTGCCAGGCGCGGGTAAGATAGTCGTCGCGACTAATGTCTTGGCGGTTTTTATTTTGCGATCGCAGCTCCTTATCTAAAATCGCACTTACGGCAATGCTGGCATGGTCAGTGCCGGGCAGCCACAGCGTATTGCGACCGTTCATCCGCTGGTAGCGCACGAGGGTGTCAATTAGCGCATTTTCAAAGGCGTGCCCCATGTGGAGGCTACCGGTAACATTGGGCGGTGGAATCACCACACAAAACGGGTCCCCACTCCGATCGGGATCGGCCTTAAAGACAGCATTATCTTCCCAAGCGGACTGCCACTTAGACTCGGTTTGGGACGGATCGTACTGGCTCGATAGAGTAGGGACAGTTGCGGTCATTGCCTTAGGATGCCTTGAACAGGGTAAATCGACGCGATTCTTTCGCCGATTCAATCATGTTAGGCCATAACTGCAAAGTCCAGCAGGGCTATCCCAATACACCCAGATAATATGCGATTGCTCCTACAGCTGTTGTTCAAATTCTGGTGTTTCAACAGCGGCACCCTGGTCAGCTTCAAGGGCTTCCTGCTGACGCAGGCGAAAATCCGTAGCCGCCTCACCAATATTCTCATCGGTCTTGCGGCCAAACTCATCAGAGCTGAGCCCATCGGCCCGACGGGTGTTGCTCATTAAGTCGGTGAGGCTCACACCGCTGCCACTAAAAACTTCGTTATTGCTAGCGTCGCCGCTTAGATCATCAAAGCCAGCGTTGGACTGGGCCAGGGCAGGGACGGCGGTAAGACTCAGGAGTACGCCTAGGCCGGTCACAGACGCCAATGTGCTTTTCAGAATGCTTGCCATGGTAAGGGGTGCTGTCAGCTGGTTATCGGTTGGGATTGTTCACAGTCTAGCAATTCCATCTGTAGTTAAGGCGATCGTGGTCAATTTTTTGAATTGGCTGGGCCTAGCGGTGAATAAAAAACGTTTGGAAACTGGCTCTGACCATAGCTGCTTTAGCTGAAATTTGAAGGCTCATCTGAGAGGCTAAAAATTGGCAGCATCAGTCCCCAAATAATGGCGGCTAGCCTCAGACCCGCTATGACGATCATCCCGAGGATGGCGGACCATGACTGCAAAATACCCACCGTTTGCAAGAGCAGGTATACCGCAACACCCACAATGGCGGCGGTTGCGTAGATGCGGCTACGGGTAAAGATGACCGGGATATCGGCTAGCAGCACATCCCGCAGCAGGCCACCGGCGGTACCGGTCATGGTTCCCATCACCACAATCAAAAGGGCGCTGAGCTGAACCCGTTCTGCAATTTGCGCGCCACTGATGGAAAATAGCGCTAACCCCAAGGCATCTGCCACTAGCAGTGCCCTGTGGGGCGGCTTAAAAAATTTGGCATAGAGCACCGTCGCCAAGGCCGAGCTGAAAATGACGATTAAATAGCTGGGGTGCTCAATCCAAAAAACCGGATGCCGGTCGAGCAAAATATCCCTCAGAGTCCCTCCACCGATGGCGGTTACGAGAGCAATCACAACGACCCCTAGCAAATCCAGATGTTTTCGCCCGGCGGCCAAGGCCCCACTTACCGCAAAGACAGCCACCCCTAGCAAATCTAGAACATCAAGAATCACGGGGCTATTAAGCAATGCGGCGATTGATTAGGGGATAGGTCAGGGCTAGGGCTCCACCACAAAAGCCGACGAGTAAAAGCAACGACATCCCCATGGAAATATCACCCCAGGGAGCCTGCATAACAATGTTGCTAAAGTTCCAGTCGCTATGCAAATACAGATAGCGGATGGGCTCGATGGCGTAGCTAAGGGGATTTAAGCTAGCGATGGTACCCAGCCAGCGGGGCATAAAAGACAGGGGCACCAGGGCTGTGCTGGCAAATAGCAGCGGCAGGTTGGTGACAAAGATGACGGCAATTAGCTCAATGTGACCGGGAAGGGCAAAGGCCAGTCCCAAACTAAAGGCGGTGACTCCTAGCACCAGCATCAGAATAATGGCCGTCATCAGACCCAGACCGGCAATGCTGGGTAAACCCGCTCCGAGAAAAGCACTCAGAATGACAATCGCAGCGGTCTGCACCAGACTCATGGCGGCGATAAATAGGGCCGAGGCAATGACAATGGAAAATCGAGAGACCAGTGGGGCCACCAGCAGACGGTTTAAGAAGCCAAACTCCCGGTCAAACATGACCGGCAAACCGGCATTTAATGCGCCGCCAAAGGCTGTAAAAACAATGATGCCTGCGCCAATAAACTGGCCGTAGTTGACGCTATCGCCAAACAGTCCCTGGGGCACGTTTTGGAATAGGGCACCGAATAGGATCAGCCACATGAGGGGCTGGACAATACCGGCGGCCAGGGTGGAAGGACGGCGCTGCAGTTGGATAAATAACCGCTTGGTGAGGGCCAGGGTTTCTTGAACGAATTCGCTGAAACCGGGGGATGCGATCGCATCCTCCTTCCACTGCTGTAGCTGATTATTTTGAATGCTGGAACTACCCATGGGAATCTTGCGTTCTAGGTTTTGAATGCTAACTGGTTTTACTTACAAGCTTACTAAGCAAGCTCATAAATTACATCTCTCAAGTAAACGGTTGGGAGATTTACCGTTTCATATTTTGCTGCTTCATTTCCTTTTTCATATCCCGCTTACTGGCGGCGGCCACTTCCGCGTCCATGATGGTGCGTCCCGTTGCTGCCAAATACACATCGTCCAGGCTGGGCTGGGCTTGGGCAATGCCAAATGTGGGCAAACCGGCTTCCTTTAGCGCCTTTTGCACGGTCATCAGCGCTTCAGCGTCAGACTCGACCACCAGGTTTAGTGAGTTGCCCTGGGCGCTATTGACGATCACCTCTTGCACGACAGGCAATCCCTGCAGCATTTCACTAACCTGCTGGGCCTCATCAAGGGGGGTAAATTCTCGAATTCTGAGGGTGATGCGCTCACCGCCGACATTGGCCTTAAGTTCGGCTGGTGTGCCTGAGCTGATTACCTCACCCTGGTCGATGATGGCTACCTGACCTGCCAGGGCGTCAACTTCTTCTAAATAATGGCTGGTAATGAGTATGGTTGTGCCCGCTGCCTGCAGCTGTCGTAAAAATCGCCACACCGCTGAACGGCTTTCGATATCAAGACCTACGGTGGGTTCATCCAAAACTAGGACATCAGGCTGATGCAGCAGACCCGCTGCCAGGTCCAGCCGTTTTTTTAAACCGCCGGAATAGGTGCCGGTTTTTTTGTCGGCCCAGTCGGTTAGCTCCAACAGCTCGATCATTTGCTCAATGCGAGCCTTGGCTAGCTTGCCGGGCAGATGGTAAATCGCGGCCTGCAGTTCTAGCAGTTCTCGACCGGTGAGGACCTTATCGAGGGCCACTTCTTGGGCAATGTAGCCCAGCCGCTGTCGCACCTGACGTGGGTTAGAAACAACTGACACCCCCATTACCTCCAGGCTGCCGGCATCGGGCAGCGCTAGGGTACACAAACAGCGAATGGTGGTTGTTTTGCCGGCACCGTTCGGTCCGAGTAAGCCAAAGATTTCTCCAGGCTCAATCTGTAATGACACATCCTTCACCGCCTGGACATCGCCATAGCGTTTTTGAAGACCTTTGATTACAACTGCGGGCTGTGACATCCTAAACCTCACGTAGACGCCCCAAACACCCTGAGGCTTACGAATCACCCTACATTGTAGTTGCCAACTGCAAGCCTAGGTGGTTCACAACTGGCATCGTTAGAATCAATAAAGACTCGGTTGCGGGGTGCCGACCAAAAACGCTGGGGGACTAACCCAAACCGACGGTGCCGAGTAGGGCATGAACGCCGTGGCGAGTGACGGGGAGGCTATCGACTACCATGGCGGCTGACAACAGCATCATGTAAAAGATGGAGTATTTAAAGACGCCACGGGCCAGGTCGCGATCGCAAGGGCACTGCTTCAAATCATAGGCTTTGCGTAGAA
>ERZ1740070.2689-NODE-2689-length-10076-cov-6.174633_pt1 | contig 10076 bp, 8 predicted proteins | sample MGYA00581734_ERZ1740070 | MGnify/ENA primary metagenome ERZ1740070 (study PRJEB43018, sample SAMN04849744) | marine metagenome | isolation source: floating plastic debris | place: Pacific Ocean | collected 2008-09-01 | study: EMG produced TPA metagenomics... | reverse complement strand
GATCTGACCGTCAGCTTGTTGGCCGGTGATGCGCTGCGTCATCTTCAATCCACCGCCCAACAAGCTGACGGTCAGATCGGCCACCAAGGCGAAGGTCCGCGTGGCGCGCGCCAGTTGCTTGTAATGGCGCTGTGTCAGGATGGAGCCGCTCGGTGTGTCGGTAAACACCCCGCCCGTGGCATTGTGCCAAAGCGCGCCCGCCATGTTGGAGAAGACAAAGCTCACATGCCCGCAGAAGGCCGCATCGAATGCCTTGAGGCCTTCGCGGTGGCTCTCCATCTCCGCCGCCGAAATCTCAGCCAACAGATAGGGGTGACAGCGCAATGACCCTTGCGCAAATGTAATCAGGGTCCGCGTAAGGATGTTCGCACCTTCCACAGTGATGCCCACCGGGATCATCTGGTATGCCCCTTGCAGGTAGTTCGACGGCCCATCACAGATCGCACGCCCGCCATGGATATCCATCGCGTCATTGACCGACCGACGCATGTATTCCGTCGACTGGTATTTCATCACCGCCGACGGCACCGCAGGTTTTTCACCACCGCCCACCATGGAGGCGGTGATGGAGCGGCCGGATTCCGTGAGATACGCGCTTTCGATCAAGCGGGCGAGGACCTCTTCGATGCCTTCCATCCGGCCAATGGGCATGCCGAATTGTTTGCGGATGCGGGTGTAGGCCGTGGTGTGGCGCAGCATCGCCTTGGCCCCCGCGGTAGAGGAGGCAGGCAATGAGATCGCACGACCCACAGACAGACAGTTCATGAGCATGCGCCAGCCCTGCCCCACACGCTCTTGCCCACCGATGATGAACTCCATCGGGATAAAGACATCCTTGCCCCAGTTTGGACCATTGGGGAAAGCAGAGCCACTGGGCAGGTGACGACGCCCGATATTCACGCCCGGATAGTCCGTCGGGATCATCGCCAGCGTGATGCCGATATCCTCGTCCTCACCCAGCAGGCCTTCGGGGTCAAAGAGGCGGAAAGCGAGGCCCAGAAGCGTCGCTTTGGGCGCCAGCGTGATATAGCGTTTGTCCCAGCTCAACGAGACACCAAGAACCTCTTGGTCTTTATAAGTGCCCTTGGTGACGTAACCGATATCCCGCATCGTGGCCGCATCTGACCCGGACGTTGGCCCGGTCAGAGCAAAGCAAGGGACCTCTTTACCTTGCGCGAGGCGGGGCAGGTAATGCTCTTTCTGCGCGTCGGTGCCGTAGTGTTCAATCAACTCTCCCGGCCCGAGCGAGTTGGGCACCGCGACAACCGTGGCGGCATCGGGCGACCGGGATGAGATTTTGCCGACGATCAGCGATTGCGCCTGAGGCGAAAAGCCAAGGCCGCCATGCTCTTTGGAAATCAGCATGCCGAAGAAGCCTTTTTCGGCCATGAAGGCGATCGCTTCCGCCGGGATGTCCTTGGTCTCATGCCGGATTTCCCAATCGTCGAGCATCTGACAAAGCTCTTCTGTCGGGCCATCGAGGAAGGCGCGTTCTTCGTCAGAGAGCTCCAACGGTGCGATGTTTTTCAGCACGTTCCAGTCTGGTTTGCCGCTGAACAGTTCAGCGTCCCAGCCGATTGTGCCTGCATCCAAGGCTTCCTGCTCCGTCTCAGAAACCGGCGGCAGGATGCGTTTGACCACCGCAAAGACGGGCGCTGTCAGCATCGCCATGCGCACCGGCGGGATCGATAGAAGCCCCATGAAAATGGCTGGCAGAAGGGCAAAAAGCGTGCCCCCCGTCAGCGCCGGTGCAAACCCTGCACCAGACAGCACGCCGGACGTGCCGATGACGGCAATGGCCGCAATGGCCCCGGCCCAAGCGATCAAAGGTGCCCGCATCATGGCAAGCGCAAAGAACGTGGCGAAACTGGCAATGAGAAAGACAAATACGATCATCGAACTTTCCTCCCGGTTGGAAAATTTGATCCAAGCTTAACAAAGACCTCCGGATTCGCGGAGAATGACGTTACGTAGAAATGTCTTACGTCAACCTCATGGCCGGACTTTGCCTATGATCTTGGCAGCCGAGCCATGATTGCCGGCGCATGATCTTCGTGGCAAACTTGGTCAGAACGATAGAAAGGACAGCCCATGCGCCCTGTGACCCTTGCCGCCACGCAGATGGCCTGTTCGTGGGACATCGATGACAATATTGCGCGCGCAGAGGGGCTTGTGCGGGCTGCGGCGGAGGCGGGGGCGCAGGTGATCTTGCTGCAAGAGCTGTTCGAGACTCCCTATTTCTGCATCACGCAGGATTACGAGCATCTGCACCTGGCCCGCCCACTCGACGACAGCCGTGTTGTGTCGCATTTTCGCGCCTTGGCCAAAGAGCTGGGTGTGGTTCTGCCTGTGTCCTTTTTTGAACAGGCCGGGCTTGCGCGGTTCAACGCGCTGGCCGTGTTTGACGCCGATGGCGCGCATCGCTTCACCTATCGCAAAAGTCACATCCCTCAATTCCCGGGCTATGAGGAGAAATTCTATTTCTCACCAGGCGACACCGGGTTCGAGGTGGTCGAGACCCGCTTTGGCCGTTTGGGCTGTGGCATTTGTTGGGATCAATGGTTTCCTGAGGCCTCGCGCGCCATGGCGCTCAAGGGGGCGGAGGTGTTGCTGTTCCCGACAGCAATTGGGACTGAGCCTGCCGTGCCGGACCTGGACAGCGCAGGGCACTGGCGGCGCACGATGCAAGGGCATGCGGCGGCCAACATTATGCCGCTCATCGCCTCCAACCGCGTGGGCCATGAGGCGACGGGCAATGTGTCGATGGATTTCTATGGCACGTCCTTCATCGCAGGCTACACCGGTGAGATCCTGGCAGAGGCTGACCGCGAGGAAGAAACGGTTTTGACCGCGACGGTTGACCTTGAAGAGGCGGAAAAATACCGCGTCAATTGGGGTGTGTTCCGGGATCGGCGGCCGGATCTTTACGGCGCTCTAACCTCCCTGGACGGCACGTCGCGTTAACCTGTCACGCAAAGTTGTGCATCTTTCTCTGGGCTTGGCTGTGATTTCTGACTATTTTAGTCATGTTACCCGCTGATTCTTGATCAGTGCTTTGGTGTTGATGATCATGAACGCATTGCTAAAGCTGCCCGTCCACACTGACCGCCCTGTGCCGCAGGTGCCGGATGACGTGCGCGCGCTTTTGAACAAGATCAGGTTTCACGCCACGACATGCCGGGCATCCGCGCGCCTTGATATTTTTCACGCCTGCGCGGTGTTGGACCCCCATGAGGGGCGCGCCGAAGCGGCCCAGATCAACACATTGCTGCGTGTCATGGGGCAGGCGCTTGGCCAGGATCCGATTTTCCTGCGCCCCGGCGAAGAAACAACAAGCTTTGACGAGCGGTGGTTGATCGCTGCGATCACCGCGAAATCCAAGGGCGATGACAACAGCTTTGCGTTTCTCATCTTGAGCCGCGTCGATGCGTCCAAGCGGCGCATTTTTGCATTGCTTGTTTCAGGTCTGTCGGCACTCCTGACAGATTGAGGCAAGAACTACCAAAGAGAATCCAAGCTTTTGTCCGCGCAACCATTGAAACGCGGCGCCAATCGGTCTACCTGTCTACCAACTTAGAATTAATCTAAAAAGGTGACCCATGACACAGACAGCGAAAACACTGACCCCTGACGCCCAGACCGAGATTGTCGCGGGGCTGAACCAATCTGTGGCGGAAACCGTTGTGACCACGATGATGGCGCAAAACTTCCATTGGAACGTGACCGGCATGGCCTTTGGCCCGCTTCATGCGCTGTTCCAGGAGATCTATGAGGATCATTTCACCGCGCAAGATGATCTGGCCGAACGGGTAAAGGCGATTGGCGGGCATGCAAATGGCCAGCTCTCTCAGATGGTGGAGGCGTCGAAGGTCGGTGAATTTGACGGCACGCAGTCGGCGGAAGACATGATCGCAGCCTTGGCGGATGCGCAACTGACCGTGGCAGGTACTTTGGCCGCTACAGCCGCCATCGCCAGTGGGCACGGCGACCTTTTGACAGAGGACCTGTGCATCGGCCGGGGTCAAACGCATGAGAAATTTGCCTGGTTGCTCAACGCCCATTTGGGTCGCACACCCGCCTCCAAGTGATCATTAGAAACGCCCCGGATCAATGCGGGGCGTTTTTGTTTCAGGCGTTGGCCTCTGCCCGTGACAGGGCTTCGATCACGCGCCGGGCCACCCAGTAGATGCCAAGCGCCAAGACGATTGAGACATATCCGTCAATCGCATAGTGCCAGCCAAGCTGCACTGAGCCTACCAGAATGACCGCGGCAAAAACGGTCATGATCCACCCCCACACGCGACTGACCGAAAACGCATAAAGCGTCATCATGACGGTGCTGGCCACATGCATACTGGGCATGGCCGAGATCCCTTTGACCGGGCCGTCATTGACGTAGCCGTCAATCAACATCTCCTGCAAGGGGAGGGCCCAGACCGGGCTGACCTCGTTAAAGGCATAGAGCTGATCCATCAAAGGGCGGAAATCGGTGCCGTAGCCCATCGCCTGGTAATAGACCGGCCCCACGGAAGAAAAGATCGTGGCCAGGATATTGCCACCCACGATCCAGCAGGTGACATCGGCCAAAAGATAGGTCCGATGCTTGTCGTGGCGTGAGACGTTAAAGCAGGCGACGAAGATCAGGAAATAGGCCAGCATCAGCCACAGATGATAGGCGGCATTGATGGCGGTCGTCACATATGGGCTGCCAGTGAGCGGCCAAATGAGCCTCCATGGATCCTGTCCGAAGTGCAGCACCCGGTCCCAAACCGCAAAGGTTTCATCCCAGGCAAAAGGATGGATCACAGGGATCAGGTCTTTGGCGACGGTAAAGGTGCCCGCAAAGAGGCACATCGTCACAAATGCGACCGCACCACAGAAGATGCGGTGACGATCTAGGACGATCTCTTTGAGATCATTGAGAAACCACTGAATGGGCCGACGCGGCCGGACCTTGATCACCATCCAGCCAAAGCGCCAGAAGAACAGGATGATCAGGAAAAGCGGCACCTGAAGTTGCAGCAGGTTGATCAGGGTGGACGCCGTGCCAGAGCCGAATTCGCGCCCGAGCATGAGGCAGATGGCGTAAACGGCCAGAAAATGCAGTGACACAAGTGCAATCAGCGCCCGGTTGCGCCAAAGCGCGGGCCCGATGGCCGACCCCCGTGTCGAAACGTTCACCTGCATCGTCATGGTCTGCCCCTCACGACTGTTTTCAACCTGCTCTATGAGCTGTCATATCGGGGGAAAAGGACGTGGGGCGGGTCGCAGTGTGGCAATTTTAGGGCGCGCAAGGCGGGCCTGGCGATGACCAAAGGTCAGGCGATTTGGCCTTGATGCATGCGTTCTGTGCCTTCAGGCCCAAATGTCTCCGACGGTAAAGCCCTCGGGGAACGGGTCGGTGGGATCCAGCATGTATTGGGCCGTGCCGTAGATCCAGGCCTGACCTGAAATGCTGGGCACGATCGCAGGCTGACCAGCCAGGGTCGTGACCTCCTCAATGCGGCCGGTAAAGGTCGTGCCCAAGGGGCCGGCATTGACATAGTCCTCGCCCAGGCCGAGGTTCCCGCGCGCATGCAAAACCGCCATTTTCGCACAGGTGCCTGTGCCGCACGGGCAGCGATCAAGCGCGCCCGGTATCGCGTCGGGCCGGGCCGGGTCATACCCGCCGGATGAGACGGTGATCGCGCCCCGTCCTTGCGTTCCGTTGTCCGTGGGTGCGCCCCAAAGGTTGGTGATCGTCGGGCCTGTGATCGCAGGATTTTCTGGGTGAGTGACGGGCAATTGCACCCGGGCTGCCGCCAGGATCCGCTCTGACACCCGTGCAATCTGCGCCCCGTTTTGGGCATCCAGGTCAATACCAAGCGCATCACCATTGGCCAGCACGTAAAACATCCCGCCCCACGCGATATCGACCGTGATGTCGCCCAGCCCATCAACGCGCAAAGGCGCATCAAGCGCCATCACAAAGCACGGCACGTTGCGCAATGTGACGCGGACGACTTTTCCATCTTGGCAATGGGCGCGCACCCCGATCAGGCCGGCCGGGCTTTCGAGTGTAAGCTCTGTCACCGGCTCAGCCATCGCCAGGATCCCGGTTTCAAGCAGGACGGTGGCCACGCAGATTGCGTTGGATCCCGACATCGGCGGATATTCTGTTTGCTCCATGATGATGAAGCCTGCATCCGCGCGGGGATCGCATGGGGGTACGATAATGTTGGCACAAAGACCGGGATACCCGCGCGGTTCTTTCAGCAAAAGCTTGCGAATGTGATCTGCGTTTTTCTGCATCCACTGCATTTTCTCAAAGACGGATGCGCCGGGGATGGGGGGCAGCCCGCTGGTGACGACCCGCCCCGGCTCGCCTTCGGCATGCACTTCCACAGTTTGGATCAGAAGAGTGCTGCGCATCGGTTCAATCCGTATCCTGCAAACCCGCGCCCGCGCCGGTCAATTTGCTGGTTTCCGTCTCCGGGGCGTAGGTGCGCGCCGCCAATCGCGTCAGTGTTTCAAGGTCCGCCTCCGCGATCTCTGCGCGCAGGGACCGGGTGCAGGGCTGACCGCCTGTGTCGATTTTGCGCGTGACCGTGACCTTGTCGGCCACGGGGCTGGTGAGCGGGCCTGAGATGGAGACGTGATCGGTCACATCGATCCGCGTTGTGCCCCAACATATGGCGAGCGGCCCAACACCATAGGGGAGGAGCAACAGCGGCCAGCGGACGTGCATCAGCCGTCGCTCTAGCGCCTGAGACCCCATGTCGCTGAGCAGCGTCGCGCAGATGATCGGACAGAGTTGCCCCGCCGCAGACCAGGTGGTTGCGGCCGGATTGGCCGGGCCTGTGTCACCTTTGCGGTCCTCTAGGTGCCGTGCCAGCACATGGACCCCCGGCAAGCCCCAACTGCAGAGCCATCGCACAGATTTGGCGGCATCTTCCGCCAGGCCCCAACTCATCCCTGCGCCCCGCGTGGCTTTCTTGCAAAGTGCCTCGACCTCGCTCAGGGAATAGGTCACTCGGCGGCCTCAGGCAGGGGCGGCAAGGCCCAATCATCGGCTCTGTCTGTGGCCAACTCATCGGGGAAGGGCGCGTGTTGGAACATGGTGATCCGCACCCAGCGATCGGAGCGGGGGTCAAATTCGGACGCGCCGAAAAAGCTAAGCTTCATGCGCAACATGTCAATCGGCATCATCTGGGCGTCAATCGTGTTGTCGCGGATTTCAGCATAGGGCAAACGCGCCGCGATTTGCGCCCGTCGCGCCATGTGGCGATGCTCGGGATGGCGCAACAGAAAGGCGGCGAGGGGTTCATCCTCCGTCAGATCGGCATAAAGCCGTGCGGCATCCCGTCCGGGGCAGAGCGGCTGCTCAAAAGGCTCAAGCGGTTCTTCAAAACGCTCGCCCAGGCGCGGCTCCAGCTTGTTTTCCGACACGTACCAAACCCGCGCCGTATTCGCCTGCGCGCCCCAATCGAGGGCAAGCGCCCAGGCATAGACATCTTCCAGGATGGTGCGCAACGCGGTGGTCGTCATGGTGCCGTCGATCCGCCAGGTCCGGGCCTCATTCACGGCCATGTTGTCCGCGAGCGGGTCGACCAAATCGGCGTGCGGCTCCAACATCAGCGACACCAGCATCTCCTGGCCTTCTTCGCTCAGTTGGTCCTCAGCCCAAAGAGTGAGCGCGTCCCAAGGCTGCGGACCTGTGAAATCAAACCGCTTCAAATGCGTGACGAGACGATCCATATCCGCGCGCAACGCGTCCAACTTGCGCGCCTGCACCGGATGCGCAGAGTGCCAGCTGTGGCTATGCAACCGGGCCCGCAAGGCACAGGCGCGAAAACTCGCAATCTGGGCAGGCGAGGCGTGCAGCGCCGAGCGGACCCGTGACAGCGCCTCTTCCCGTGTTGCGATCCAGGCATGCAACAAGGCCGGGTGCGTGACCAAAAATGGCGCCATCCCAAGACCCGTAGAGTTGCCAATGCCAAAGCGCCGCCGAATGTCCGGCGCCAAGGCCACGGCCTTTTGCGGTGCGCGGGCGCGGGCCATGTGTTCCACCAGATCCATCACAAATGTGCGGATCAAATAGACGGTCAGCATTTCTACCTGAAACGGTGCGTGGCATTCAGGGCGATGGGCAATGGCCTCACGATCAGCCGCGCCAAACTTGCCCGAGCCATAGACGGCGGTGGTGCGCATCAGATACCCAACCTCGCCCACGCGGCTCAGGTCGGGCTGCACGCCAGCGGCCAGGCTGTCCACAACATGATCCCACAGGCGCACGGACCGGTTGGCACGGCTGAGCGTCAGCTCGGACCCACTGACGCGCCCGGTTTCCTGCACCGGCACATTGGCGCGAAGGCGGTCGATGTCGGCGGGTTCTGGCAGGCCGTCAAACAGCGCGAATGTGGCATCCCACGCCGTCGCAATCACCCGATCGGAGCGCGCCTCCGGCGGCAAGTCATGGGCAAAGGCCACCAATGAATAGCTCCGCTCTGGCGCGTGCATGGTGTAGACGGCATGGCCGACACCTTGGTCATCAATCTCGAACGCGCGTTTTTCAAATCGCCAGTTTTCGCGCGCCATCCGTCGCAGAAGCTGGCGCATGAAGGACAGGCGCGATTGGTGAAATGACCCCATACGCGACAGTTTCATCACCTGCTCTGGCGGGCGGCGCGGTATCATCGGCGCGTCTGTCATGGGGCGGGTCCGAAATTGGCGTCATAAAAGGCAAGCCAGTTGTCGCCCATCAGGCCTGCGACCTCTTTTTCGTCAAAACCAATGGCACGCAGCCCGGCCTCTAAATTTGCGAAATCCCGATTGTCGCGGAACCATGCGGGCTGTGGCGGAAAGCCAGGCGCGGCGGCGGAGCCTTCTCCGTAGTCGATCTCTTTGCTCCACCGTCCCACGCGCATCCACTCCACCACGCTGTCGGGTTGATCCTGACACAGGTCGGAGCCAATTCCAAAATGTTCCACGCCAAAGCGTTCCGCCGCCATGGCCACCATCTGACAAAAGCCCTCAACGGTGCACTCTGTGCCGTCCTGCAAATGATGAGGGTAGAGCGAAAACCCCATCATGCCGCCGTTTTCCACCACGGCGCGCACCACATCATCGCGCTTGTTGCGCCGCGCGGGGTGCCAGGCGTGCAGATTGGCGTGGGTGATGGTGATGGGCCTCTCTGAGATGTCGGCCGCCTCAATGGTCGACCGATCTGCCGAGTGGCTCATATCCACCACCAGCCCCACGCGGTTCATCTCCTTGATCACCTGACGGCCCATACGGGTGATGCCGGGGTCTTCCGCCTCATAGCATCCGGTGGCCAGCAGGGATTGGTTGTTATAGCTCAGCTGCATGAATCGCGCGCCGAGCGTGTGCACAATTTCTACGAGCCCGATGTCATCTTCGATGGGGGAGGGGTTTTGAAATCCAAAGTAAATCGCGGTGCGCCCGGTCTCGCGCGCCCTGCGGACATCATCGCCGGTGCGTCCGTGGAAAATCAGATCGGGGAAGCGTTCAAACCACCGGTTCCACGCCTCGATATTGAGCACCGTTTCACGAAAATTCTCATGATACGCGATCGTGGCATGGACGGCATCAACCCGGCCTTCGCGCATCTGGCGAAAGATCTTTTCGGACCAGTTGGCGTATTGCAGGTTGTCGATGCGATAGCTCACGTGGGATCCCCGGCGGCGATATAGGCGGTTTTGACCGTGGTGTAGAATTCGCGCGCATAGGTGCCTTGTTCGCGCGGCCCGTAAGAGCTTTGCCCGCGGCCGCCGAACGGCACGTGATAATCGGTGCCGGCGGTGGGCAGGTTCACCGTCACCACGCCTGTTTCTGCGTTGCGTCGGAAATGGGTGGCACGGGCCAGATCGCGGGTCACAATGCCGGAGGTGAGGCCAAACTCGGTGTCATTCACTGTCGCCAGCGCCTCATCATAGCTGGCCACTTTGATCACTGCCGTGAGCGGGGCAAACATCTCTTCGCGGTTGATGCGCATGGCGTTGGTGGTGCCAAGGAACACGCCGGGGGACATGTAGTATCCTTCTGTCTCCCGCTCCATCCGCGCGCCACCGCAGGCC
>ERZ1740070.2687-NODE-2687-length-10077-cov-17.246657_pt1 | contig 10077 bp, 6 predicted proteins | sample MGYA00581734_ERZ1740070 | MGnify/ENA primary metagenome ERZ1740070 (study PRJEB43018, sample SAMN04849744) | marine metagenome | isolation source: floating plastic debris | place: Pacific Ocean | collected 2008-09-01 | study: EMG produced TPA metagenomics... | reverse complement strand
AGACGCTGCATAATGTTCACCACGTCTCGGCCTGATTGTTTATCTAGGGCGGCTGTGGGTTCATCGGCCAGGACAATTTTGGGATGACTGACCAGGGCTCGTGCGATCGCAACCCGCTGTCGCTGTCCCCCTGATAGTTCATCAGGGTAGTAATCAATCCGGTCTTCTAGACCTACATTGGTCAGCATAGCCGCAGCGACCTCATCTAGATCGCGATCGAGAAAGTGAGCATGCAGCTCTAGAGACATGCGCACATTTTGTCTGGCGGTGAGAAAACTCAGCAGATTATGGGCCTGAAAAATATAGCCAATATTGCACCGCAGCTGATTGAGCGTTGGTTTAGACGCACCGAGGATTTCTTGCTCTAAAATTTTTAAACTGCCGCTTTGCGCTGCCCTTAGGCCGCCCATAAGGGTGAGCAACGTCGTTTTACCAGAGCCAGAAGGCCCGGTTAGAATGACAATCTCACCCGCGCAAATGGTGAGATTAATATTGGTTAAAACCTGTTTTTTGAGGTGACCTTCACCAAAGGAATGGCTTAACTGTTGAGAAACAATAATGGGAGACATGATCAAAAAAAGATAGAGAAAATGACTCGGAAACGGGAGAAAGATTTCGAGTGCTCTGGTGTGGCTTTAAGACTGTAGGGCGCATCCCAAAAACCATTCATAACCAGCCTTAAACGCATCCTTACCACCCGTTTCTACAATGCTGCCGTGGGCCGGAATTACGCGATCAAAATCCCATGCTAAAACTCGACAGACTGAGTCTGCAACCTTGTCTTTATCACGGGTGCCCCACTTTTCTAAACGGGTGGGGCGCAGACTGTTGAAAGACCCAAGGGCGCGAACCGATAGCTGAGTGACTAAACTGTAACTTTGGTCAAAGTTAAATGCAGTGTCGGTCAAAATTAAGGTGCGACTGGAGCGATGAAAAAAGACTGTTTCATTGGCTAAAGTAATACCCTGGGGCAAAATTGTCCCAAATCCTTGAAAAGGAAAATAATCCAGCTCATGGTTAAAACTTCCCGTCTGGTTGACCAGGGCATCGATAGTTAGCTCAGGGCATCTGTCAGCAAAGCCCTCCACCCCCCAGGTAGTGGCGTCGGGATAGAGAGTTTGGGCATACTGAACGTATAAATGATGAAACAGATTGGGGGCAATAATGTGCTGAACTGTTCCCAATTCATCTAGATGATGACGATCTTGGTTCTCTAAGGTAACGGGTGAAATTAGCACCAGCTCTCCATTGCTGAGACGAACAACGGTCATACGGGTTCCAATTTCAAGCCCTAAAAAGCGCAATGGCTGGCGAACAACCCAAAGATTATCGGTAACGGCAACTATCGTCATAGTAGAGACCTCACAACAAAAAATAGCTGGTTAGAAAATGTCAGCAGGATCGGCAGTGCGCAGTTTTCTCATGGCAATAGCCCCAGAAACAGAACACATGGTAATGGTTAAAATAAGCACGGTAACGGCCCGTCGTGTGGTCATAGCGATGGGTAACATGGTGGCGGCAAACGCCAGCTGATAGAGACCAAAGGCAAGAACAATACTGGGTATGTAGCCCAGCACTGCTAGCAGTAACGATTCTTGGATTAAAACGCTCAGCAGATAGCGGTCGGTATACCCCATGGCCTTGAGGGTGGCATATTCTGGCAAGTGCTCCGACACATCGGAGTAAAGAATCTGATAAACAATCACAATACCAACGATAAAGCCCACCCCCACCCCCAGCCCAAAGATAAACCCAATGCCGGTACTGTTGGCCCAATAGTCTCGCTCTATTTGGGCAAACTCTTCGGGTGAACCCATTAAGACATCATCGGGTAGAACAGCTGACAGCTCACGCTGGACTTTTGCAACATCGGCCCCTGGGTTTAACTGAACTAGCCCCACTGCAATCTGATCGGCACTTTGGTCAGAGAAGAGTCGCAAAAATGTGGAATCGCTGGTGATAACATTGCCGTCGGCGGCAAAGGAGGCCCCGTTGGTAAATACGCCTGACACATCCACCCGTATACCATTGAGTTCTGCAGAGAATTGACCCGTCTCTTCATAGGCATCGGCTGTAAACCCATATTCAGGTCGCCCGGCTTGGTCAAACAACACCTGGTTGAGGGGCTGAATTTTGTGTAAATTCTGATTGACTTCTGGAAAATTAAAAGAGGGCTCCGTCGGACTAATTCCCCATACCAGAATGGCTCGCTCCTGACGGCTGTCTGGATTTTTCCACTGTCCGGTGGCGATGTAAACACCGCTGACCGACGCCACATCTTCATGGGCCAGGGTTTGATACAGCCGCTGTCTAGGAAAATCTTTTACTGAAAACAGGGTTTGCATTTGAGGATTGGTCAAGACCAAATCTGCCTGCAGGTTGCGGTGGGGCTGAATAGCGGCGTCGTAGAGCGCGCCTTCAAACCCCATTTGGATAAATATCAGCATGTCGGCAAAGGCAATACCTGCGATCGCAACCATCAGCCGTGTCTTCTCCCGCTTTACCTGCAGCCAGGCCAGCGGTGTCTTTTTAAGAAATCGAGGTTTCATGACTAAAAAAATCGAACGTTCGTTATCTAAAAAAGCAAAGCAGAGCTATTGGGTGTAAACAAAACGGGTTGCCAATCAAGATTGCTGAGACCAACAACAGGTTGAGTCATCCCCAGTGAGGATTGATCGGCACGGCTGACAACAATAATTGCCTCCACCTGCAGGTTACTTAAGTTGGTCACCCGTTCACTATCTTCTGGGCTGAGGGCAATCTTTACCTCCACCACTCGCCGATCTAGATTCTCACCAGGTTCACGGGCAAACACATTTTGGCGGCTCACCTGACGCCCAATTTCAATCACGCTGCCGGTTAGTTCGCCTGGGAACGCCTGCCCTCTCACTGTGGCTGACTGACCCAGATGAACCCGACCAATATCGCTTTGGTACACCTCAGCAATGACCAACATTTGATCGGTCTGTCCCAACGCGACAATGCCGTCATCACTCATTTGTTCCCCTGGTCGGGTATAGATTTGCAAGACTTGTCCCGTACTCGGTGCTCGAATAGTCGCTTTAGTTAACTCATGTTCAGCACTCACCAGGGCCGCTTGAGCCGCGTCTAGCTCCACCTGAGCCCGCCGGACATCCACCGGACGGATTTCGGCCACCTGGTCTAGGGTTGACTGGGCGGCCGCTAGCTGAGCCTCTCCCGTATTCCCTAAACGAACCAATTCAGCACGGGCCTCCTGGAGCTGGCGTTGGGCGGTGGCAGCGGTTCGTTCTAACACGGCTTCAGCCTCTGCTTTGGCCTGCTTTGCCGTATCTACCGCCAGCTGTTTACTGTCATAAAGAGAGGCCGAAATTGCCCCCGCCTCATAAAGCGACTGGTAGCGGGTGAGTTCGGCGCTAGCTGTTTGTAGCTCTGCCTGCAGCCGGCGAACGGTTGCTGTTTGAGCCTCGCGATCGCCTGCATATTGGGCCTCAATGCGGGCAATGGTCTCTCGCTGTATGCGCAACTGCCCCGTTAGCTCAGCTGAGCGCTGGGTCACTGTTGCCTGCTGAGCCAAAATCTCACCTGATTTTGCCCCGGCCTGTACCTGGTCAAGTCTGGCTGCCGCCAGCCGGACCTGTTGTTGAGCTTGAGTCACCCCATTCTGCAGACGCTCAAAAGAATCTAACTTACCAATGGCATCGCCCTTGTTTACCAGATCGCCCACATCAACAAACAGAGCCGAAAGACGGTCACCATCTAGCTCCAACGGCGCGGCTACTTGAACAATTTCGCCTGTCGGTTCTAGCCGACCCAGTGAGGCTACACTCGGCAGCTCCGTAGGGACGGTGGCTATTTCAGGTTCCTTGGGTCGGCTATAGGATGCAAACCCAAGGCATGCAATACCGCTGGATATTGCTAGGGCCGAGAGTATGAGCCACACCAGTTTAGAATTGAGAGTAAGACTAGATTTGATCATGGTGTATCACCATTTGCATCATTAACTGACTTTGTTGCTGAAACCAGGCGGTCTCTTTTGTTGTGATCCCATAGCCATGGTCATAGACATATTGCAAAATTAATCCATCGATAAAGACCATGACAAAATCCACCAGTTCGGGTTTAGATAGCTGCAGATACACAGCTAGTGAGTCCCGCATTCGTTGCCAAACCTGACGTAAAACGTGAGTGTCTCTATCTGGAATCTGAGGGGTTTGCTGAACAAAATCAACCCAGAGCAACACCTGCTGGTAGTAGTACTGAGCATTTTGAAAAACAAAATCTAGAATCGCCTGTAGACGCCCCTCCACATTGTCTACCTCAGGGGCCTGGGCTAAAAAGCTATAGACATCTTGTTCACACAGCTCCTGCACAAGCTGTATAAAAATACTCTCCTTACTAGAAAAGTAGTGATACAGTGTCCCGGTCGATACCCCCAGCCCCTTGGCAATTTGCCGCATCGTAATCGAACCATATCCCCGCTCAGCAAAGAGATCAAGACAGCCGGTTAGCAGCTCTTTACGGTAGCGATCGTGGTCGACAACTTTAGGCATAGCGATGACGCGAAGAACGGCAGACAGTATTTGACTGCTTCATTTTATTTATAACGTATGTTCGTTATAAATTCAAGATCTAATTAAAGCAGGTTTACTATGGGGCTCAGGTCTGAATTTAAAGAGCCTGCAGGCTGAAGCGACTTTATAGCGTCCAACTGCGTTCAGCTCCTCCTGGGTCTATGGTTTAGAATGCAGCTAGACGCTTGAGCGAGTGGGCAAAGTAACTATTACCCCAGAAAACAGACCTAAAGCAGTGGCTTGTGCTAATTGTCGAATTACTTTAGCGTAGTTTATTCTCGAAAGAATTGAGGCCAGCAGCGCGGTAGATGATAAGGGTGAGGGGCTCATACTAATAGAAAGTGAGAGAGTAAAAAGTGAGAAAAGAATCTTAGTTCCAACATAGATTGAGAGTTTAATCAAGGCTAGAAAGGTTCTGCTCGGTCGTATTAGCGGACTGAATAAATGACACAGTTGAGACAATCACCCCTGGAGGCAGTGATGGATCCGGATATAATGGGGGGCTTCCTGCTCTGTGGGGGCGGGGAAACTACTTCAGCCGCGCCCACAGATTTTTGCACGATATTTCTAATGATGGAAAAAAGCTGTGGGACAACCGATAAAAAATAAACCGTCATCCCACAGAGGATATAGGGGGTAACAACTGGCGTCACTATGGAAAGACGTTAAGCCTGCTGTTCTGATGCAATATTGTTTGGGATTGCCCAAGGGAGCAGCACTGGTGCAATGAGTGTGGTGACCACAACCGTTAAAATAACTGCCGCCGTCAGCGTGCTAGACAAGATATCCACAGAAGCCCCAATTCCAACAAATACAAGCCCCACCTCTCCGCGAGGGATCATGCCAAGGCCAATCGCGAGTCGATTGAGCTCAGCAGCAGGGATTAAATAGCCCGCTGCGACCTTACCAATGACGGCAACAACAATTAAGAAAGCGGCCATCCACAGACCTTCGATACTGCCAGGATTCGCTGGATTCAAAACGCTCAGGTCAGTCTTAGCACCGACTACGATAAAAAAGACGGGGGCAAGTAGAGCCGTCAGAGGCTCAAGCTTGTGCAAGAGTGCTGTTTGCTGACGGGTACCGCTGAGAATAATACCCGCTGCAAAGGCCCCTAAGATGGCTTCGAGGTGGATAATATTGGCAATCGCCGCCATAATCAGCGCCAAAAGAATAGCTAAAACCAGGGGTCCATTGTCCGACTGGAGCTTTTGGGTAATCGCGTCAAAAGCATCGGCAATTTTGGTCCTTAGCAGGGCGATGGCGGCGACAAAGACTGTTGTACTCAGCAGCAGATAGGCCATATTGGCAACATCAATACGACCGTCCTTTACTAAGCTCACCACAACAGCAAGAATCAGAATGCCTAACAAATCGTCTAAAACAGCGGCTCCGATAATGATTTGTCCTTCTTCTGACTGGAGATGACCCAGCTCTTTGAGAACTTTGGCTGTGATGCCAATGCTGGTGGCGGTCAAGGCAGCTCCACCAAAGATGGCCGGAAGTGTCGCAACACCAAAGAGTGCCATCAGCCCTACCGTTCCTCCAACAAACGGCAAAATTACCCCCGCGCCAGCGACGATAGCCGCTTGAGGACCGACCTTCACTAAACGATCAAGATCAGATTCAAGCCCAATCAAGAAAAGTAGCGCAATCACACCCAGGTTAGCGACACTTTCGGAAATCGCTGTTAACTGATGTGAGTAGGCGACAATCGCCTCTGCAGTGCTGGCTCCGGTGGCCTGACAAATCAGATCAATCACCATGGGGTTAATGTCCACATCTCCATGGGTAAAGGTTAAAATCTTTAGCGCCGAAACGCCCAGGATAATACCGCTGATTAACTGTCCTAGAACAGGCGGCAAACGCAATCGAGCGCAGGCTTCTTCACAGAAATGACTGGTTAAAAAGATAATAATCGCTGAGAGTAACAGTGTGGCAAAAATAACGGACTCACTGATTTCCATGGAGTCTGGTAAGACAGCTAGGTTAAAGGTCGTCAGGTTCATTTGAATTCTCGCTCCGAATTTTATTGTTTTGGATATTGTTTTTTGGGGTATTGATATCGATGATTTTGATATTCTCGTTGCCAACACCGTTCAAGCAGCCATGTGGGGTCTTCTTCTAGGGCGTTGCGATCGCAAAAGCCGTCATAATAATCGATAAACTTTTGATAGTTCACAGCCCAGCACCGCTCTAGAAAATCGTTTTCAAAACAGCGATTGAGCCGTTCAACTTTAGATTGTTGCCAGTACTGAATCGGGTTGAGGATAAGCGAATGCGCACTATCCCAGATGGGTTGATTGAGATACTGCCAAATTGGGAAATACATCAATTTCTCCTTGGTTTTCTATGCAGGGTTACTAAGGGAGTATTGTTTGGGGGTATCAATGACTTGTTGTTCTTTATTTGCAGATTTATTCTTTGTCAACAGCAGATAGGCGGCGGGGGTAAAATACAGTGCCAGAACGGGAGACCCGGCAATACCGCCTGCGATCGCAATGGCCAGCGGCTGCCAGAAGGGATCGCCATCGGCCAGCAACGGTATAAAGCCCACCATCGTCGTAACCGTGGTGGTCAATACGTGGCGGGTCGCTTTGACCACCACATGCTGTACCGCCTTGCGATCGCCCAGTTGGGCCTGGGCGTCTTCATTCAAAGCCGAGAGAACGATAATGCCGCCGTTGATGGCAATCCCGACTAGCCCCATCGTGCCGACAATGGCCATAAAACCCAACAGCGAACCAAACATCTTTAGCGAGAACATGGCCATGCCAATAGAACCTACCGCCACTGCCGCGACAATACCCGTTTGTCGAAACGATCCCAGCGACAGCACCAGTGCCGTCACCATCACCAGCAGCAGCAGGGGAACATAAAGCAACAAACTACCTATGGCCGAATTACGCTCTTCATACTCACCACCAAATTCATACGAATACCCCGGTGGCAGGCTGAAGTTAGCCGCTTCTAGCCGTCCTTGCAGCGCATTGAGGACAGTGTCCGGCAAGACACCCGCAGTAATATAGGCCTGCACAGTGTTTACGCGCTGCTCGCTGCGGCGAGCAATGTTAGATGACTCACCAATTAGACTAAATTCGCCCAGCGCTGTTGTTGGTCGAAAGGCCCGATCGCCGCTCTGGCCTGGGCGGAGGTCAAGCGATGCCAGCTGTGTCAGACTAGCACGGTTGGTATTGGTCAGCCGTACCCGTACTGGCAGGTTCTCGGTCGATTCTAAAATCGCGCCGCCCGTTACCCCTTCGGAATAGGCTTCAAGCTGTTGGGCAATCTCAGTGTTGGTCAACCCAGCCTGCCGGACCTGTTCATTATCAACGATTAACCCTAGTTTTGGCTGACGCTCGCTTAGGTCATCGCGAATGTGAACCACATCCGGGATTTCAGTCATAATTTCTCTGACTTCCATACCGATGCGTCGTAACTCGCTAATATTAGGTCCGTAGATGCGCATCTCGACTGGCGCGTCGTAGGGTGGACCCTGCTGGAGCTGTTGCACAATGGTACGGGCTGAGGGAAACAGATCGTCTAGCTCCTGCTGGAGTTCTCTCACGATCCCTCCAACATTCTGCTTAGATTTTAGCTGTACCAGGGCCTGGGCATACTGCGACTGGTTCTCACGGTTACCTGTGAGATTGTAATAAAACTTAGGTGCATTCTCGCCAATAAACCAGTGGACATCTTCAACTTCTTCATGCTTCAGAATCTGTTCACGCGCTTCAAGAACAGTTTTTTGAGTTTGAGCGATTGCCGTCTGAGAGACAAAATCCACCTCAATTTGGAACTGGTCACGATTCACCAGAGGAAAGAATTGTTCGTCTAGGGTGCCAGCAGCAATGAACCCAATCAACGGAACCGTCATTGTCAGAGCTACCGCCAGCAGAGGTTTAGCCGTTGCGCGGTCGATCGTCCAGCGATAGAATCGACCCAGTCGAGGTAGCGAAAGTCCTTCGTACCACCAGGCACCAGGCTTCATAACCACCAGCACTATCCGATCAGCAAGACTTTTATTACGCTTGTGCAATGCCTTTTCGTAATCTTCACCACTGGCGCTCAGCATCCGTCCGGCCAGGGCCGAAATTACCGTTAGCGAGATTGCCAGAGACGAGATTAAAGACAAAATGACGCTGAGGGCAATTGAACCGACAAACTCACCCGATGCCCCTGGCAAAAGATAGATCGGTAAGAACGTCAACACTGTGGTTAGCGTCGAAGCTAGTAGGGGTACCTGAAGATACTTCACCGTCTTGATTACAGCCTGAAGCGGAGGCTCTCCGTGCTGCATCTCCACCTGGATCTCATCGACTGCCACTACAGCGTTATCAATCAGGAGACCAAGAGCAATAATTAGACCGGTGACAGACATCTGATGGATCGCCACGCCAAACACACTCATCCAGCCCAGGACGGCAAAAATTGTCAGCGGTAGGGCTGTACCAACGACGAGTGCCGAGCGCCAGCCCATCCCTACCAAAGCAACGAGAACAACGAGCACCGCACTAAAGACAAGATTGACAATCAGTGAGTTGATGCGGGTTGCCACATAGGTACTTTGGTCAAATATCAGGTCGAGACTAACGCCTTGGGGTAAGCGATCGCGAAATGTATCTAGCTCATCTCGCACCTGGGCAGACCACTGGTCAATCCGTAGCCCCGACTGCATCATAATCCCCATCACAGCGGCGGGCTTACCGCCAACAATGGCCTGGTCACTGAGGGGATAGCGGACACCTCGGCTCACGCTTGCAAGGTCGCTGAGGCGGGTAAACTGACCGCCAGCGCTCTGTACCGGCAGCTGACGAATCTGTTCTAGAGTCTCCAGCTCGCTTTCCACCTCAATGGCTAAATCTTGTTCTGGGTTACGCAGCTGACCCGCCGTCACCTTGGCATCACTGAGGCTAATCTGCTGGGCCAGTTGCTGTGGCAAAAGTCCTACCCCTGCTAGCTCCGGCGCATCAACCTCAACCAAAATCTCCTCATCCGGGTTACCAAAAAATTCAACTTCCTCGGTTCCCGCCAGGCTACGTAATCGGGTTCCGATCTCATCACTATAGCGGCGTAGGATAGCGTAGTTGGGCTCCCCTGGCAGTTGCCAAGTGAGAGAGGCAATCATTGTGTAAGCTTTGACAAAAGTTTCGTCTAGCTCAGGGGTCGCCGCACCCGGTGGAAACTGGGCCGCCGCATCGGCCATTTCGTCACGGACCTTAGCCCAGATAGGCTGGGCGTTGATTACCTGGTCTACTAGCTCGACCGCGACCGTAGAGAATCCAACTCTCGAATCGGATTCAAGTACCTTGATTTCTTCTATCTCAGAAAGCTCTTCTTCGAGTACGGTGGTAACAAGCGCCTCGACTCGATCAGCGCTGGCACCCGGAAAGGCTGTCTTCACGACGGCAACGCGCGATATTAATTCTGGGTCTTCCTGCCGGGGAAGCGATTGAAAAGAAGAGACTCCCCAAGCCAAAATCAGGATAATCGTCAAAATTAGAAGACGGATATTTGTAAAGAA
>ERZ1740070.2686-NODE-2686-length-10080-cov-4.178155_pt1 | contig 10080 bp, 7 predicted proteins | sample MGYA00581734_ERZ1740070 | MGnify/ENA primary metagenome ERZ1740070 (study PRJEB43018, sample SAMN04849744) | marine metagenome | isolation source: floating plastic debris | place: Pacific Ocean | collected 2008-09-01 | study: EMG produced TPA metagenomics... | reverse complement strand
TGGCAGGCCGGGAAGGTGAGATCAAGCGGGCCTTCCACAACAGGGCCGAGGTGATCGATTCGGAACGGGCCGAGCGCGCGGCACGGATCGCGAGCAAACGCGACGAGGAAGCCGCCGCGCTCGACCGGCGGGCGGCCCGTCACCGGGGCGACACCCTCGCGAGCCACGAGCAGCAGACCCGAGAGATCGAACGCGCGCACGACGACGCCGTCGCGTCGGCCGAGGCCGCGTTTGATGAAGCGGTCCGCGCTGCGCAGCAGGCGTGGCAAGCCGCGACGCAGGCGTCGGGCGAGACCGCCCGCACGCTGTCGCGCGATGCCGAGGCCGCGGCGCCGGGCTGGTCCGGCCCCGTGCGTTCGGAGCGCTCCGCGTGGGACGCGGACGCGTGGGCGGGATGGTCGCCGCCGACCGGATCGGCGTCGCTCGCACCGATCGGGCGCGTGCGGGTTGAGCTGCCCGGGCCGCCGGATGCAACGCCCCAATCGGCGGGCGAGCCAACGCGAGGCGCCGTCCTCGATCCGCCGCTGGCCCTCGACGTGCCGGGGGGGCTGAGCCTGCTCATCGAGGCCGACCAGATGCATCGGGATCTCGGCATCGAGACGCTGCGCTGCGCGATGCTGCGTTTGCTTTGTGCGCTCCCGCCGGGCCGCGTGCGGTTCACGCTGCTCGATCCGGTCGGCCTTGGGCAGAGCTTCGCGGGCTTTGCGCGCCTGGGCGACCACGACCCGCGCCTGATCGCCGGGCGGATCTGGAGCGAGCAGCGCCACATCGAGCAGCGCCTGGCCGACCTGACCGAGCACATGGAGAACGTGATCCAGAAGTATCTGCGCGATGAGTTCGAGTCGATCGAGGCGTACAACACCGCGGCGGGCGAGATCGCCGAGGCGTACCGCGTGCTCGTCATCGCCGACTTCCCGCGCGGGTTCAACGACGAGGCTTTGAGGCGGCTGGCGAGCATCGCCGACTCCGGCGCACGCTGCGGCGTGCACACGATGATCCTGACCGACCCGAAGGAGCAGCCGCCGGCGGGCGTTTCGATGCAGGCGCTGCGCGAAGGCACGCTCGTGCTGCGTTCACAAGGCGGCAGGCTGCGCCCGGGCGGCGCACCGCTCGCCGATGCGCACGTTGAGATCGATCCGCCGGCGCCCGATGCGCTGAGCGCCTCGCTCGTCGAGAAGGTCGGCGCCGCGAGCCTCGACGCGGGGCGGGTCGAGGTGCCCTTCGCCACGCTCTCGCCCGAATCGCTCTGGTCACGCTCGACACGCGACGAACTGCGCGTCCCCATCGGGCGCACCGGCGCGACGCGCCAGCAGGAGCTCGTCCTCGGGCACGGGACGGCGCAGCACGCGCTGCTCGCGGGCAAGACCGGATCGGGCAAGAGCACGCTGCTGCACGTGCTGATCACCGCGGCGGCGCAGTGGCACAGCCCCGATGAGCTCGAGCTGTACCTCGTTGACTTCAAGAAGGGCGTCGAGTTCAAGGCGTACGCCGACGGCTCGCTCCCCCACGTGCGCGCGGTCGCGATCGAGTCCGACCGCGAGTTCGGGCTCAGCGTGCTCGAGAAACTCGACGCGGTGCTGCGCGAGCGGGGCGAGGTCTTCCGCAAGCAGGGCGTGCAGAGCCTCCCCCAATACCGGCGCGATCACCCCGGGGGCGTCATGCCCAGGGTCGTCCTCGTGGTCGACGAGTTTCAGGAGCTGTTCGTCGAGGACGACCGCGTCGCGCAGGAAGCCTCGCTGCTGCTCGACCGCCTCGTGCGGCAAGGACGCGCGTTCGGCGTCCATGTGCTGCTGGGCAGCCAGACGCTCAGCGGCGCGTACACCCTCGCCCGCAGCACCATGGGCCAGATGGGCGTGCGCGTCGCGCTGCAATGCAGCGAGACCGACAGCTACCTGATCCTCAGCGAGGACAACGGGGCCGCGCGTCTGCTCACGCGCCCGGGCGAGGCGATCTACAACGACCAGGGCGGGCTCGTCGAGGGCAACAGCCCGTTCCAGACCGCCTGGCTCGCCGACCACGACCGCGACGACGCGCTCGCCGGCGTGGGGGCGCACGCGGCGGCGGCCGGCGTCTCACGCCCGGCGCCGATCGTGTTCGAGGGCAACGAGCCGGGCGACCTGACACGAAACGCGGCGCTGGGTGATGCGCTCGCTCGCGTGCCCGAAACGCCACCGCCCGCCCTGCGCGTGTGGCTGGGCGAACCGGTCTCGATCAAGGATCCAGCCTCGGGCGTGCTGCGCCGGCGGACGGGCTCGAACCTGCTGCTCGTCGGAGCCGACGAGGACGCGGCGCTGGGCATGCTCGCCTCGGGCCTGATCGGGCTTGGCGCACAGCTGCCGGCGGCGCACGGCTCCTTCGTGCTCGTCGACGGGCTGCCGGAAGACGACCCGCGGTCGTGGCTGCTGGGCGCCGTGGGCGATGCGTTGCCCCAGCCCGTGCACGCGGCGGGTTGGCGCGAAGCCGAGACCGCCGTGCGCAGCGTGCACGAGACCGTGCGCACACGCGAGCGCGACAACATCCTCGACGGTGAGCCGGCGGTGCTCGTGCTCAACGGGCTGCACCGCCTGCGCGCGCTGCGCCGAAAGGACGACGACTTCTCGTTCTCGATGGATGACAACGCCGAGACGAGCGTCGACAAACTGCTCGAGGAGATCGTGCGCGACGGGCCGGGCGTCGGTGTCTTCACGATCGCGTGGTGCGACTCGTCGGCGAACCTCTCGCGCGCGCTCGGGCGTCAGGCGATCGGCGAGTTCGACCAGCGGGTGCTGATGCAGATGAGCGCCGCGGACAGCTCGGCGCTGGGCGAATCGGGCAGCGCGGCTCGCCTGGGCCCCCACCGTGCCCTGCTGTTCAGCCTCGAGACCGGGGCCGAGGAGAAGCTCCGCCCCTATCGCGTGCCGACGCGGGGCGATGTCGAATCGCTCGCGCAGCGACTGCGGGCGCGCCGAGAGGGCTGAGGGACGCGCTCGGATTTGCCCGAGCGTGCGACGCCTTTGGCGCTTGCCGAGATCGGCTGTTGTTCGTAGGCTCGCATCGAGCTTGCGCGATGGATCGCGCGGGCGATGCGCACACCCCAAGCAACGGAGCTGCCATGGGTGTTCTGGCCGGTCTCGGGCGGGTTTTCTCCAAGAAACAGCACACAGGCGGGCGCGGGGTTGCACCCTCGGGCCCGGGCTCGGGCCCCGGGGCCGGCGCCGCGGTTGCGACTCCAGCCGAGGCCGGCGGCGCGACAGGTGTGCCGCGGGTCAGCGACGCGAGGCCGGGCGAACCGGTCGCGATCGATCTGCACGAGCCCGACATCGCGCGCGAGGGCGGAGCGCGCCGCCCCGGTGAGCGCGAGGGCGACGCCGAACGCGACAAGCAGCTGAGCCGCAAGGAGGTCGTCGCCGAGCTCCAGAAGAACTACACCGAGGTGCTGGAGATCGTCCGCAAGGTCGACCAGCATCTCGACCGCCAGGAGGAGCGTGCCCGCGAGCTGATGACGCTCGCCGAACGCACGGCCAAGGCGGTCGAGAGCCTGCCGGCGATGCGTGAGCAGGGCGAGCAGCTCAACCGGGCGGTGACGGATCTGACCAAGGCCGCCGCCGAGCAGCACGCGGGCGTCTGCGACGGGCAGGAACGGATCGCGCAATCGGTCATCGAGCAGACCGGGACGCTGCGCGGGCAGACCGAGGCGATCGGCTCGCTGCACGAATCGGTCCGCGAGACCGTCGGCGGCATGACCCAGGCGACCGGGCGGCTGGGCGACGCGATCGCGACCATCCGCGACGCCGAGCGCGAGCGCGAGGCTCAGCTCAGCGGGCTCGTGCACAAGGCGCAGAAGTCGATGCTCGCGATCGTGATCGCCTGCGGTGTGGTGAGCGTCGGGACGCTCGCGCTGGTCATCGTCGTGCTGACGCGCGGCTAACAGCGGGCTTGGCAGCGGGCCGAGACGGGCCGATGACGTGGAGACGGGCGCATGATGCGGACAAGGCCGGCAACGGGTTGGGCGATCGCTTTGACGGCGGTCCTGGGCGTCCTGGCAGGCTGCGGGCCGACGGGCGCTCGGAGCGATGGGCCGAACGGGCGCACGCAGCAGACGCCGGCGGCGGGCGCCCCGGTCGTGATCGATGGCTCGGTCGACGAGTGGACCGAACTGCTCGAAGCACGCGCCGATAGCGAGACCATCGCGCTGCGGTTCAGCTCGCCCGTGCCGGGCGAGGCGCTCCAGGCCGCCTCCCGCACCACGACCATCGCGATCGACCTCGACGACGACCCGACGACCGGGCGGCGCATCGCGGGCGTCGGCGGCGGCGCAGGCGACAGCACGATGGGCGCCGAAGTGCTCGTCGAACTCAGCCCGGCGAACGAAGACCGCCCGAGTCGACCCGGGCGCGGCGCACGGGTGACGATCATCGACGCCGGTGGCGCACGAACGATCGACCACACCGAATCCGGCCTGATTTTTCTGCCGACGTACGCCGCCGACGCGTACGAGCTCCGGCTCGATCGGGCGGCGTTGCCCGAGAGTACCGGGCGTGCGCGGGCGCGGGTCATCAGCGCGGGGCGGGGCGTCACCGGCGGCGGGGCCGTCTTCCAGGTGCCGGTGCGTTCGGGGCCGGTGTTCCCGTCGGCGATGGTGCCGGATCGGGCCGCGGGCGGGCTGCGGGTGATGAGCCACAACGTGCTGCGATCGAGCCCGAGGCGCGAGCCGGATGCGTTCGCGCGCTTGTACAAGGCGCTCAAGCCCGATGTCCTGCTCGTGCAGGAATGGGACGGCGCCGACGAGGCGGAACTGATCGAATGGTTTGAAGAGCACGTGGGCGATGGGCCTTGGCACGCGGCGAGCGACGCAGCGCGGGGCGTCTCGATCGTGTCGAGGCACCCGGTCGTGACGCGCGTCGGCATGGGCGAGGGCGGCGGGCAGATAGGCCAATCTGGCGGCGAGCGCCCGCCCCGGGCGACGCTGGCGGTCGTGCGCACGCCGGTCGGCGATGTGCTTGTTGGGTCGCTGCACCTCAAATGCTGCGGCGGCGCGGGGACGGCCGAGGACCAGCGGCGCATCCGCGAGGCCGAGGCGGTGCGCGCGACGAGCGAAGCGTTGTTCGAGACTCGGGCCGGCTCATCGATCGCGCACGTCGTGCTCGGGGGCGACCTCAACCTCGTCGGCACACGCACGCCCCTGGACGTGCTGCGCACGGGCGTGGACCTGGACGACAGCGAGCTGGCGGTCGCGCCAACGCCGACACTCGGGCGACGCGACTGGGCCACCTGGCACGGGCGCGCAGGCGGCTCATTTACGCCCGGGCGGCTGGACTACCTGGTGTGGTCAGACGCGTCGAGCGACCCGTCGGCTTCGTTCGCCCTGGACACCGAGGCGCTCCCGCCGAGCGAGCTGTCTCGCCTCGGGCTTACCGGCGAGGAGACATCGGCGAGCGATCACCTGCCGCTGGTGCTCGATCTGGTCGACTGACGCGCCCGCGAGGGACTGATCGGCTGCGCTTAGTTGTCGGCGATCGGAACGTGCTCGGCGTCGTCGTCAACGAGGCGGAGCGCGCCCTCGTCGTCGTGCTCGATCAGGCCCAGCTCGTGCAATGCGTTGAGCGCCGCCTGCTGCTCGGCCTGCTTCTTGCTCTGCCCCCAGCTCGCCTCGAAACGCTGGCCGTCGAGCTCGACCGCGACGCAGAACGCCTTCGCGTGGTCGGGGCCCTTCTCGTCGAGCACCCGGTACATGGGCGATTCGCTGACGCTCTGCTGAGCGTGCTGCTGGAGGACGCTCTTGAAGTTGCGCTGGTGCCCGCTGCGCGCGGCATCGTCGATGAGCGGATCGAGCAGCGGGAGCAGGAAGTCTTTGACCGCACGCAGGCCCCCGTCGACATAGACCGCGCCGATCACGCTCTCGAGCACCGCGGCCCCGAGCGAACGCGGCAGACGCCCGTGCTGGGTCATGCCCTTGCCGACCTCGATCAGTTCTTCCAGGTCGATCGACTCGGCGATCTCCGCGCACGTGCGCCGGCTCACGATCGTGCTCTTGATCTTGGTCATCTCGCCCTCGAGCAGATCGGGAAAACGCTCGAAGATCCGCTCGCAGGTGATCACGCCCAAGACAGCATCGCCCAGGAACTCCAGGCGTTCGTTGGACTCGAGGCGCGCTTCGGTGGTCGAGGCGTGGCGCAGCGAGAGCTCGAGGATGTCGCGGTCGGTGAAGCGATGGCCCAGGATGGCTTCCGCCCGATCCAGGCGTTCGGCGATGGCGGCGTCAGACACAGCGCACTCCGTGCCCAGGCGGCAGGGCCAAACAGATCGCGCGGCAATCGGGCGCACAGGACACGCCGATCGGCCGCACCCGGAGCGCGAATGCTCGTGCCCCGTCCGAGCCGCGTTGCTGGGACGATCACGAGGGCCCGCGCGTCGGGCCGCCTTTGAGACCACCGCAGTATCGCGGCTTGCGCCTCCAAGAGCCAGCCCCGATCCTGATTTCGGATGCTGTTCAGGTCCGATGACGGCGGGCCACGCCCGGCTCGGGTGGGCGGACCGCGACCAGACCCAAGGCCTCGACCCGCGGCCCGGGGTGGACGCGGGGCGGGGGAGGGCCCTAGGCTTGCGGCCCGCTGGAGCGGGCTTTGGAGACTGACCGATGGCGATCCACTATCCCCGCCGCAAGAGCAACGTGAAGCGCCGCCGTCAGCTCGGCTTCCGCGCCCGCATGAAGACCCGTTCGGGGCGCAAGCTCCTGAACCGGCGCCGGCGCATCGGTCGCAAGACCAACTCGCTGTAAGCGGAACCCCGCCCGCGCGAGGCGAGCCCAACTTCGGGCGAGGCCCGCGCGGCGCACACGTGCCATCCATGGACCAACCGCCGGGCCGGCAAGCCCTTGGCATCGCCGCGCGCTGGTACGCCCCCGGACGAAGCCACAGCGCGGTGACAGCACCATCTTGCCGGACGAGGCGGTGTGCGCGCTGGTGTCTGTGGAGCCCGCGGGGACCGCAGACCACTGGTAGGGGGCGAGCTCAGCGGGCGCCGAGGACGACCGGCTGGGCGGCCGGGGCGGGGCGGGGCTGGACGGCGATACCCAGGGGCACGCGCTGGCCGTCGGGCCCGGGCGGGGGCATCCCGTCGTTGTCGATGATCCGCTGGATCGCCATGACCCCCTCGATCAGCATCTCGGGCCTGGGCGGGCAGCCTGGGACGTAGACGTCGACGGGGATGAACTGGTCGCAGCCCTGGACGGTGGCGTAGGTGTCAAAGACGCCGCCCGTCGAAGCGCACGCGCCCATCGAGATCACCCACTTGGGCTCGGTCATCTGCTCGTAGATCCGCTGAAGCACGGGCAGCATCTTGACCCCGATGCGACCGGCGACAATCAACAGATCGCTCTGACGCGGGCTGAACCGCATGACCTCGGCGCCAAAGCGCGCGAGGTCGTACCGGCTGGAGGCGGTCGCCATCAGCTCGATGCCGCAGCACGCGGTCGCGAAGGGCAGGGGCCAGAGGCTGCTCCGCCTGGCCCAGTTGACGACCCGCTTGAGCTGGGTGGTCATCGCGATGTCGGCGGGAAGTGCGGCTTCGATGCCCATGAGAGTCTCCGTCCAGATCAACTGCCGTGCGGGGTGCTGACGCCGCAACAGCTGAAGTGTATTCCGCACGCCGCGGGCGGGCAGATGCGGCTGCACGCGGGTTGCGATTGGGTTGGGACCGAAAGCCGACCCCCTCGGTCACGCTTGGGCATGACCGCTGGCCTGCGAGGGCGCGGGGGGGGGAGGAGCCGAGAAGAACAGGCCCGGGCCTAGGCGGCGCTGCCGGACTCGTCGGCGGGGCCGGGCTGGGGGTTGCCGTTGGCAGCACCGTTTGCGGCACCGGGGGGCCAGTCCGCGTCGCGGATGACCGCCAGCGCCTTATCGAGGTCGTCGAAGCGGAAGACGCAGCGGACGTTGCCGCCCTCGCCCTGGTCGCCTTTGGCGCTCCCGTTCACGCCTCGGGCGGGCATGAGGTAGACGTAGCGGATGTTGATGCGGTTATCGGACATCAGCACGGCGATGTCGCGCACGGCGCCAGGGCGGTTGTCGATCGGGATCGCGACAACGGGTGCCTCGACGATCGGACCGACGCCGGACTCGACGAGCGACTCGCAGACGCGCCTGAGCGTGTCGACGGGCTCGCCGATGATGCGGACGCAGCCGCGTTCCATGTGTTCGGTGGTGGAGATGCTCTGCATCTCAACACCCGCGGCCCGAGGGGCACCGTGCAGACCGGCCAGTTCGCCGGGGCGGTGGTCGAGGTACACCGAAAACTCAGTCAGGCAGACCGGATCCATGGGGACCGGGAGGGTAGGCAGGCGCGCGGGCGGGGTCGCTCCAGCTTCACAATCGGGGCGGAGCACCCGCCCTGAGGGGCGTCCGCGGGCTTGGCGGCGCCGCTGCCCTCGGGCTGATCGGGGGCGTTGGGCTTCGCGGGTTCGGCGGGCTCGGTCGGCTCGGTTCGCTCGGTTGGCTCATCGGGCGAACCGGCCCAAGCGGCGAGGCTGCGCCCGCTGAGGCCCTCGGCCCGCTCGCGCACCAGACGGGCGGCGGCGTCGGCGCTGGGGCCGCCGGGCAGCACGGCGCGGGCCGCGATGACACGCAGCACCCGACCGGCGTCGATCGCCTCGGGCGGGGCCGAGAGCGCGAACCCGGGCGACCCGTTGCGGGCCGTCACGCGGTGCAGGATGCCGTCGTCGGCGAGCGCTTCGAGGACGCCGGTCGTCAGGGTGTCGGGCAGGCCGACCTCCTCGGCCAGGTCGGCGACGCTCGCCGGCTTGCCCTTGCGGAAGCGACGCGCGACGCCCGCCGCGAGGGCGAGCGACACGGAGAGATCGACCACGCGCGGGTTGGCCTCTTCGTCACCCGTCCCCCACTCGCTGACGTGCTGCAGCGCGTACGCGACCTGGAGCCCGAAGAGCAGCACGACCCAAGTGAAGTAGACCCAGAGCAGGAAGAGCGGAAGCAGCGCGAGCTGCCCGTAGAGGCGTTCGTAGCCGCGCGAGGTCTCGAGGAAGAGCCCGAAGCCCCACTTGGCGGCCTGCCAGACGATCGCCGCGATCACCGCGCCCGCGATCGCCGGGCGCACGTGCACGCGTGCGTTGGGCACGCCCAGATACAGCACCGTGAGCAGCGCCGCGGTGATGACCGAGGTCACCGCGACATTGAGCAACCCGGCGCCCAGCGTGCCGGCAAGCGCGTCGGAGAGCGTCGCCTCGACCACCTCGCCCGCCGAGAGCGCCGCGACCAGCAGCAGCGTGCCCAGGGTGAGCAGCGTCCAATACATCATGACGCGCCGCCCCCAGCTCCGACCGGTCGGCGCGCGGTAGATGTGGTTGAACGAGCGCTCGACCTCGATGAGCATGCTGAGGGCCGCGTAGATCAGGACCAGGCCCGTGCCCAGCGCGACCCAGACCGTCCGCACGGCACTGAGACTGCCCTGCACACGCCCGACCAGCTCGGCGATGATGCCGTCGAGACGCTCGGCCTCGTTGGTCGCGGCGTCGTCATCGAGCGGCTCGGTTGGGAAGCCGCCCGCGAGATCGGGTGTCGCGTCGGGCGCGACGGCTTGCGGCGCACGAGCCTGAGGCGGGGTGTCGTCGACAACGATGCGGTCGATGCCGGTGAACGAGAGCGCCCGCTTGAGCATGCCCTCGATCTGCTCGTCGGTCACGATCGAGCCGACGATCAGCAGGCTGACCGCGGCGATCGGGATGATGCTGAACAGCGTGCGGTACGACAACGCCGCGGCCATCCGCGGGATCTGCGAGCGGTACAGCCCCCGAAGCCCGGACTGCACGACCCGAACCGTGCGCTCGAGCTCTTCGCGCTCGTGCATGAGGCGCTGCCAGAGGCTCTGAGCCGCGTCGGGCCTGGGATCGGGCCTGGACGGCGCGGACGCCCTCGGGCGGCCCGGCCGGGTGTTGCCCTCGGATGTTGCGTCGTTGTCGCCCAAGGGCGGATCACCTCTTTGGTCGCGTGTGGTCGCGGAGTCGGCCCGGTCGCGAGATCAGCCGCCGCCGGCGCCCGCGCGTCGCCCGGTCGGACCATTCTTCGGCGCAACCGGCCCCCCTCAGTCGCACGC
>ERZ1740070.2685-NODE-2685-length-10083-cov-9.982150_pt1 | contig 10083 bp, 6 predicted proteins | sample MGYA00581734_ERZ1740070 | MGnify/ENA primary metagenome ERZ1740070 (study PRJEB43018, sample SAMN04849744) | marine metagenome | isolation source: floating plastic debris | place: Pacific Ocean | collected 2008-09-01 | study: EMG produced TPA metagenomics... | reverse complement strand
CGCAGAAAATGACCATCAAAAATCCAATATTTTCTTATGGATACCCCATGTGGACGGAATTTTCAATTAAGCTCATTACTGGGTAATATTTTCAAGGTGGCACTGTAATTTTTCCCATACTAAGCCACATTTCTCTGAAATTGGATTAAGTCTGTGTGCGGGATATTTAATAATTCTGCCACCAGACAGAAAAATCTGTATTATCCCTACCATGGAGGTTTTTGGCCAAGAGGGTGAGACTTTTCCCATTGACGTAAATCAAATTGGCATAAGGATTCAGAAAAAGCGGATGGAGTCATTAATTAGAAAGGCTCGGAAGAAGCCAGCTAAAACATATCACACAGTATATTGTCAAAGAGGCTGTGACCAGCTTAGTCAAACAGATCACAGGACACAGAGAAAAAAGTGACAACGATATCCATTAAGCAAGAGGGCATGGTTGGCGAGCAATTATAATACAGTCTGGATAATGGCCAGTTTTTTAAGGTTTTTATCCTGTGCCATTGTGAGAAATTGGCACTGAAATGCTGTTGTGAAATTTATGAATGAATAAATCTTGGCATTACTGGCTTCCGTTTTAGGAAGCAGCCAATGCGCCACATCATCATGTGTAGGTAGCGACTTTCTCTGATCTGTCTGTTTAACCTCACCCAAATATCTGTATCGTTCCACCAATCAAATTTATCTTTCTTTGGTACCACAACAAAAATAGTAACCACAATCGATTACCTAATTTGGTATTTGTGGCCAAAATTTTGCATGATTAACCTAATCCAAAGATTATACTCACTAATTGTCTGGATCATCCCATTCAAAAATATCTAATTAGCAACCCTTTCATAAATTTTCTGGCAGATTACGTATGCCCAAACAGATTTTCAGCCAGTTACAGTTAATTATATTGGTTACAGAAGTGATCATGTAAAAATTATTTTGTAAGTCCTTTCTCAGTTTATATCTACTTCTAACATTTCAATATAAAATACACTTAAGTTTTTCTTCAAAACTGTTCAAGAATAGCAAAAGCTGTGGTGGATTGTGGAAACACCTCAGTTTTTGTGTCAAAATGAGATGTTAGTTCCACCCAGGGTGGGCCTTTATTTCCTAAGACCCTACTAAATCTCGAAGTTACAATAATCCATAAGTGCACGATCGGTACAATAACAATACCTTTTGATTAGTGTCAGAGCACTGCTGGGCCAGCGAGTGTTAGCATTAGCCTGGCAATGATATATGACCTCATACAATAACAGGGTGTATGCAAATGGAAGACTGTCCAATGTTGACTGATCAAAACCTACAAAAAATCGAGAAACTTTCTTCATAATGTTTACCAACACCTGCAGCATTATAATTTAAATTTATAAAATCAAATTTTGAATGAAATTACTAGAACCAGACAATATATAATTTCAACTGTTGAATCTCACGCCTTTTGACCGCATATGCATATTAATGAGACAACTGGTTTTATCAAACTAATCAATTAAACAATGAATTTTTTCCCTAAAACTTGAGAATATGTGAAATTAAAAAAAAAAACTTCAATCCCCTCAGTCTCTGAACAGGGAGAGAAGTCCACACTTTTCTGAACTCTCCCTGTGAGAATGGTTTGGGAGCGATTTGATCCAAACAAAACAATCATCGCATGGTACAGCAAAAATATTCCGGGAAATCCTTCTTTTCCAAAAAGTAAATATTCATGTATAACAATAATAATCTTGTAATCTTGTAGTAATTGTCACATACCCTGAGCACACATATAGAGGAGAATAAGTTCTTCACAGTAACTCAAATTATTCAGGGATTCCAGAATTATCTCCTCATGGTTACTCTGCATAGATGTTCTCCTGCCTTCAAATACATCACATCAAGATTCAAATCAAGTATATTCATGTGATTTGATAAACAGTAATACACAACAAACAGGATTGTCATAGTCTGGGATCCACAACACACAGAGGGCATGTCCCAGGCTAGGATAGTCATATAATTTTTGGATACAGCACAAATTTTACATACCTTACATGAAATTAGTAAAAACTTAACATAACCACATTTTAGATGTAAATTTGTCACAACTTTCAAACAAATTCATCAATTATGGTCATTTTTTTGATATATAAACTTACCTAGAACCGGAATCGGTGTTAAAAATTCTCCAGTCTTCACATCAGAATAACTGACACACTTTAGATGATAGGCAGTGTATATCTGAAAGAAACAAAATCACTTTTGTTCGACCAGTTGATATTTATTCCTTTAATCAATAATGGGTTCATGGAACCAACGGCCTAACCAAATAGGAAAGATTCAGGATGTTCAGTACTAACCAAGAGCAAACAATATATCTAGTATCATTACAAATCTACCAAAAGACAGATGCGCAACTACAAGGTGTTGATTTATTGTGCTGACCTTGATTAATGCCTCGAGTCGTTTAGTTATACCAGGTAAGTGATAGACGGGTTCAGATAGCGTCCCTGTCCGGAGTATACATGACAGGGTGTACGGCAGGGTGTGCGTTGATGTGGGAAACCAAACAGGGGGCTGGATTTTATCTGGAATGATTACACTACTCCATTTACAGAGGTCCAGATTCACCATCGCTGGAAAATCTCTAAGGTATACGGCTTGATAGGACGTCAACTTGAGACTGGTTGAAAGCTTAGCTAATATTACAGAGAGATGCTTTGCGGACGACGCAAAACAAGTGTTTAACTTCATCTCCTGTGAAAATAAATGAGTAAAACAATTTTTTACTTTTTGTCTATCACGAATGTCAGCAAAAGCAAGAAAGCAATCAGAAATAGTTCAATTCAAATGCACCAGCTGAGTTTCAAAGTGTTTAACTTCATCTCCTGTGAAAATAAATGAGTAAAACAATTTTTTACTTTTTGTCTATCACGAATGTCAGCAAAAGCAAGAAAGCAATCAGAAATAGTTCAATTCAAATGCACCAGCTGAGTTTCAGACAATAATTCAACATTGTTACCGAAGGGCAACGTTATGTAACCATTTGTGGTTGGAAACATTGTAAATTGAGGACAGATTTGTCAAACTGCCAGACAGTGATAATGGCAATGATGATTGATGGTAAATGACAATTGATATACTTGAGTCAGTTTGTACCTCATAGCAAAGATGCAATATCAAGAAGACAACATAAATGTGATTGGCTAATGGAGACTTTACATCCAGTTTCACACTTCCGGATTGGTCATCTTCATTGGTTGTAGTTTGCATACTGGCTTCTGATTGGATCGCCGTGTGGTCACCTGACCCATCTTCATCCAATGAAAGTTTTGGTGCAGGCTCAAGAGTACTCCCACAGGACTCAGGTATAGTGATCCCTAAAACCGAAAATGAGAGAATACAACTCCTAAATTATTTGGTCCAAAGAAAAATTGATTGTCTCCTTACAGGAGTATTGAGGAAAATATCTGTCGACTAACACAATGCGCAAGAAGTGAATAGCACCTCTAAATTTTGCAGCATGAACTTTCTAAACAATCATGCGCATTACATGATCAGTGACAGTATTACTTAACAAAGACAATAATCATAAATTAATGATTCACAGCAGATCACCTATTATTATGTTAATTGATTATTTAGAGATGTGTCACTATTGCGTATAGAGGCAAAAAGTGAACGTGACCAAAAGAAAACAATGGATAAATTAGGAAATACTTGAAAATCAACACCTTGAGTCTTAAGTTATAAACCATATCCTTGAGAAGACCAAAAGCAAGAATTTCTCCATAACCAGACACACTCAACCACAAGGGAAAAAACAGCATTACTCACAAAGACTCTTAGCGCTTTACCTTAGGTCCTTGATTTGAACATTTTTGTTGATTTTGGATCCTTTCAAATTTTGAAAACAATAAAACCGAAATACCAAATTTTAAATTCCAAGAATATTTTAGGAATTTTCATGTACTTCAGATATCTAAAAAAAATGTTTAATTCCTTTTACTCAAAAGTAGTTCTAACAATGTTCATTAACCGGTTCAATACACAAGTACCATCACATGGCCAAAGTTTTGTTCACCATGCAGAGCCTAGCTTTGTTTGGCCGATTCCGGGCTAAACCATAAACTTAGATACATTGTAAGATTCAGGGCTAAACCAATAAATAACATCTCCCGATTTACCCAAATGGCAAAATTAGTTCGATCTCGAGGTGGTTTACTTTATTTATCACACTAAATTTATTTCTTGGATTTTCATCCTTTTACATTTTTCCATTTTTATCACTGGCTGCAGGCTGGTTGTCTATATCAAGTATATTTTAGTTCCATATGGCCCAATGCTTTAATAATAATAATTATTATTACGTATTCTATGGTGTGGCCTAACCAGTTAATCAACTCACCAAGAATATCAGCATGCTGACGGAATATATTACAGTGGTTGGAAGACAAAATAAACTCAAAATCAGCATTGCTAGGCTGATGTATAGTCCTGGCTTTCTTCTTGGTTATGGAAGGTGAACTTGGTTGGCTTATATTCTGAAAAGTTAAGAAAGGGGAATTTCAAACTGGAGACATGAAATGAAATAAGTTAACGGCGATGAAGGAATGCAATTGACACTTTGTTAAAAAAGAACAAGAGAGGAGGCGAGGTAAAATCTAACGGGTGACTATGACACAGCACAGGAAAATAACAAAGAGATTTTGAGGATTGCAAAAATGTCGTATTGGTTTATGGTTTCTTTCCAAACGCTTGTAATGTATGTATGGAGTATATCCTTGTAGAACAAGCTCTAAACATATGTAATATAGGATGTAATAAAGGAGGCAATCGACGAACGTCAAAACTAATCAACATTCAAAAGTTAAATTTTAAAACATATATAAAGTACCAGTATAATTCATTCAACATTTTTATGTCCGCAATGCTTCAAAACCAACCAACAAGACACAGAAAATCTGTACATTACCTCAGCCTGTTGTGACAGTATGTGGTTAGGAAACCCACAGACGCCCAGTAAATATCGAAAGAAAATGTCCAATTCATCTTTTTCATGGTCACCCAGGCCTACAATATGAAGCATTGTGTTCCATTTTACAACATGGATGGATTCGCAAGTGAGAGATTCACTAAACAGAAAGTTTGAAATATTAAGCCATATTACTATTTCAAAACTGAAACATTCTTATAAGTCAGGAGAAATCATCCCCTCAGTAAACTAAAGTGCAGTACAATACTTATTTTCTTACACAGATTAATTTCATCATGTTGATGCTTTTTTTAAAAAAACTCTTCGTTCAGTGGGCCAAAAATATGTGAAAAAACAGGATTTCCAAAACCGTTGAGTGTGATAATGTGGGTGGATTTATTTCATCCGATATATTACATTGTGGTAGGGAGTCAGGCTCCAATTAATATACCTACACCTTTTTTTTAAAAAAACTGTGTTGTTGAATTTGTGTAAGATGGTAGTGGTTTCAGTGAAATTGAAAGTCACCACTAAGCCATTGCCACAAATCCTGGTGAGCCTACAATAATCAATTCCTTTATGGTTTGTCTAGGGGAAGTTTTCTGGTAAAGCATGGTCAGATTTTGGTGAGTCATTGGATGGGTTGGTAAGAAAGATTGATTGCTAAGCCCTTCAGCAATTATAATTTGGGTGCGTGACAATTACAAAACTGTTAACTGTTTCCTAATGTTTACAGCAATTTATCAATGTTGGCTTAAGTCCAAGGTAATCTGTTATGTGAAAACTGAACGGAAAAAGATCAATGAAGCTGGTTTCAAATTAACCATTTTTTACACAATAATGGGTTCTTTGGGTGAGAAATTGCCAAAATTATTGAGCATTAATCATAAGGGTGTTAAAATAGGAAACGCACCATCAGGAAAATGATATTCATTCATTGAAATGTGCAGCTGTTTCATTCACACAAACCCACTATGTTTACAATGTAATATTTCTCTCAGAGGCCAACCCTCCAAAAACACCACTAATCCATCTTCCTGTCCTTTTTAAGGATTACACAAGCAGGTCTAAAATTAAAGTTGAGCTGTATCAAAAGGTCATATTTGTTATGAAAATTTGATTTTTTTGCTCTACTTTTCACTACTGGTGGTCAAAAAATCCAATTACCAAGTGCATAAAAATAGGCAGCGCAAGTGAAAGGACTATTACAATAGTTAATGAACTTAATGTCCACGTACAAGTGTTTGCTGACCTGGCACTGCTTATTATGATAGCCAGAAAATCGCTTCCAAAAACGGACTAGTTGTATTTTTTTTCTAAAATAGAACAATATCTTTTTCTGAGAAATGAGAACAATGTAAATTTGACAGATAGCGGTTGATATCAAGTTATTGTTGCACAGCTCTACCAGATGTATTCTTTAGTAAATATAACCAACAGGTGGTTTCCATACTTTTTGAAATCAATTGAGTTTCATGCAAATTTCTTAGACCAGCATTCTTCTACACCAAAGCTTTCGTTTACAACTCTGTGGCTATTTGTCTGATCACAATCAAACTTTTACATCATGCTGCTTAGGGTCCCACTATTTATGATGTGAATTTTTAAGGATTGATGCGCAGAACTTTTGGAGATAAAGGCAGGTAAAAAATGCCGCTCTATTATCTCCCATATTTGCTTGTTTTAGTGATGCTGTGGTCACATGACTTTGTGATTTCATAGCTATTTCCCACTTATTGGAAATGAATGTTTAACTCATATCTTCAATTAGAACTGCGTAGGCAGAACATTTGGCATGCAGGACATCATAGACCAATGGCCAATTTTCAGTCTGTTGCCTATGTGCACAAGCGATGCCGGTCTAAGTATAGCAGTTAAACGTTATGCATCAGATCGCTCCACAGCTTCTCCTTGCTCACGACCACACAGAACCCGAGCAGTGCTCTCAACAGAAATGCAGTCAAGTCTTTATAAATAAGTACATAATTTTACTCGAATAACACCTTGCTTTGATACCCCTACTTTTGAAATGTATGCTGAAGTGTACGCACCTGGGCTATTGTAGTACTGGTACCAGCGTGGCACAGCTTGTATAGCTACAGTATATGGTAGGTGCGATGAGATGGCTTTAATACACATGCCTACAGCAGGGTCACAGTATAGAGGGGGTAACTCTGAACTACACATCTCTCCATTCAGTAATGTCTGTAAAGCAAGAACGTAATACAATCAAAAATCAAACAACCCTTACCTGGAAGGCTAAGTTCGATGATAATTTTATCGATCGGGGATAGCTAAAGAGGATAACCTATTGTTGCAAGGAGTATTAATCTTTGGATATAATAACATTAATACAAAACTCAAACAAATAATTGTCTAGTGAACATATCTCAAAACAGTAAACTTCATTTGTAAACATGTTTATCACTAAATAAACGAGCTCCCTTCTTCAAGTGCCACAGCCAAGGCAGTGTTATAATCAAAAATGGAGGGAAGCGGAAATTGTCACACCCTGATCATAAAGGAGACAACTTCAACATGGACACATAAGCTCAAATAATTTCAGTTTCTGCCACAAACTTCGTAACAAAGTAAAACATTGTAAATGGCAGACACGCTGTGAATCAGATAGTACCAAGACTAGATTGTGTTTGGTTACTGAATGTATAGTGCTTATTCCTCTATCGGTATTCTCAGGTCTGTGAAGGAAGAGATTAGCGGAGTCGTCTAATTCTGTGGGTACAGGTGACCAATTCATATCCTGTGTAATAACAATGTAGATAAATCCATCACCGGACACAATAAACAGTGGTACTTGCCAATAACAATCACTCTGTCAATGATAATCTGTGAGCTTGGACAATTTCTGCCCCGTTTTTCCTGCTTGTTTTGTCAAACAGAAACCAAGAAAAGGGATTGTCAACTATATAATATGTTGTTTACTCTAGGATGAATTAGAAAGAGGAATCACAAAGATAAGACTCGGATACTGAGGATCAATAAACAGTGCAGCAATGATTAACATTATTAAGAAAGATAAACTAGTAGTATTAAAATTTGCTGCATGTAACAGACATCCATCCTCCAAACCATTACCATCATGATTGCTAACCTCTCAAACTATGCTTAACAGTTCCTTGAATATCTGAGGCATAATTACCACATCACGGTAACTGCATACAACTGATGATGTAACCATGACAGACTGATTTTTGAGAACATACCAAAATTTATACAGGAATGAGGTTTACCCTACACACAAAAAGTATTCATCAGCACTAATTTTCGCCATTTTTGCTAGTTGAGGTAGCTAATTTTAAAAGAAGCTAATTTCACTGTTTTTTATGTATGTTATATATTGAGGGAAACCGAAGTAGCTAAAGTAGTATTAGCTAATTTACCTGATAAACTCAAAAGTGTGAAACTTTTTTACTAGCTAATATTAATGTGTCTAGGGTATTTCCATAATCAACGATGGCTGCTATGGTCAAGGTCACCTGATGACCAGTTTCCTGTAGTATCAAATACCACATAAGGGGACAGCTCAAACAATTTATAGAACTATAGGAAAGGATAATTCTAGATATTTGACGTTCCATAATGGTGGTAATTTCAACATAGGTTGCAATGTTAATACAACTTATAATAGCTCACATCTTGAGAAGTATCAAAAACGATGTGTGGTAGAGCGGCTGGAGTGTGGTGTCTAGATGCACCGGCTCTAGCGCTGCCAGGGCGACTGGAGGCTCTTATAGAGCTCTGACTAGGCATCACAGGAGTAGCTGACAGACCCACTACTGGTCCAGGTCCGCTGAACGACAGTCTGGGTATGTATATCTGTGATATCTAAATATAACAACAAAATCAGCATTAGCATTGTTTCACAAGGCCAGAGACAGCTGTTCCATACATATCGAATTTGAAAACAAGATACATTGATATAAAAGCAAATGAGCACGGGCAGCCACTTGTTCATAAAATGTCAAGCTGTCTGTTACGTACATATACCCTATGTAGACTGACCTATCAGCTTGCTTAATCTGACAAGCCCAGTCTAAGTGGCATTGGTTACACACTGGTATGGTAAGGCAAGACATACTAAAGAAACATTCATGTATGAAAATGTAACGACACAAGAGGTGCTATGGCATCCTCTACACGTATTTTGCGAATCGGGACCATAAAAAACCTGGCGGTAACATGTGAAACAGTATATTTACCTGTGTAGGTCCACTGTATAACCTGACATTTGACTCCAGATCTAACACTATAATCATACTGAGACTGGGGACAGGACACGCATCCTTAGCTGCTATATTAACCACACTGCCAAATATGACAGATTCTGAGGCGGCATTACTGGTGCCCAACTTTATACATCTATAAATAAAAATGATGAGGCAATGTCATAATCCTGATATAATAAGTTTCCTTCCCTGTACTATGTACTTTCAACATAACTGTGCCAAATTCCACCGAAGACATTTTTGTTATGGCTAAAAATTTCACAGGGCAAATAAAGTCATGATTTTTACAAACACAGACGCAAATAGAGCTTTTCAGTGATGTGTGTGATAACTCTTAACTAAATTCACATTGACTCAGTGTTATGCAGTTAATTTAATATAGTAATATGAGTTCATTTATATACCGCTTAATATACTGCATCAGCAGACCGTATTTCTAAGCGACTTTAACGCATGGTCACTGGGTACAAGCAATCCGTAGCCACCAGCTGACTGATGAGTCCCTACACACATCATATAATGCGCTGGTCCAATGAGATCTCCCTACCGGACTTGGCTTCTCAAGTGTCCCCCATTGGGTCGCGCGGTATTCGAACCCTGGTCCCCAGATCAAGAAATTGAATCGCTAACCACTAGACTAACCTGATAATGGTTTATATATCTGGTGACCAAGCCTATAAGATGTGAATTTAGAAGGACATCTAATGATTATTAGATGTCTACCCCTGACGATAAGGGGCAACTTCACATTATATCATTAATCTGAATGCAACATACAGTGTAGATATTTTCTGCAAAATGTTAACTTAAATGCAGTCAAAACTAATGGTAAGAACAAGAGATGTATCCATGGGGGGGGGTAGGGTGCCATGGCCCATCACTTTTTCC
>ERZ1740070.2684-NODE-2684-length-10087-cov-7.946571_pt1 | contig 10087 bp, 7 predicted proteins | sample MGYA00581734_ERZ1740070 | MGnify/ENA primary metagenome ERZ1740070 (study PRJEB43018, sample SAMN04849744) | marine metagenome | isolation source: floating plastic debris | place: Pacific Ocean | collected 2008-09-01 | study: EMG produced TPA metagenomics... | reverse complement strand
TGAGAAGAGGCAGTGGATGATCTTTAGACTGCTTGTGCGGTGTGCAAACACACAGTGGACCACTGGTATTTTTAGTCCCGTTCCGCTAGGACCTAGCTCGGATGAATGGCACACCACAACCACATTAGCGTCGGCGATCGTTGCTGATGTGGTTGTGGTGTGCCATTCATCCTAGCTAGGTCCTTGCGGAACGGGACCAAAAAAACCAGTGTTTCGCTGTGTGTTTGCACACCGCACAAGCAGTCTAAAGATCATCCACTGCCTCTTCTCAAAGAGTAGCCATTTCCGACGGACATGGCGTGGCTTGAGTTGTTTAGGCTATTGCTGTTTTCAACAAAACGTCAAGAGTAATTTAAATTTCATCCCTTATACTCAAAAGCCCCCCTCTGTTGTTCATTAGTTGCACTCAAATCCAACTCAAATCTGCGTCAATTGCATTCCTCGGTTCTATGTTGATTGTTAATCAAGATGTAATCGTTTACCAGTGTGCAGAAGTTTTGTAAAATTCTGACCGTTAAAATTGATACTTGCAGAATATGGAGGACTCGGGTTGGATTTTACATACAGCGTAGCAGTAGGTGAGGAGCTTGGAAATATTAACTGCGGAGCTATTCCCATGGCGATCGGGGTGCAGACTGATATGGCCACACCAGCCTTAGCCAGGTTTGCCAGTGACCAACTGAAAAAAGACTGGCTAGCTCCGACCATCGCGGGTGACATGGTTGTTTGTCTGGGAGTCAGTGAGCCTTCGGCGGGCTCGGATGTTGCAAGTATGAAATTTTATGCGTCTGTTTTCCAGGGGTTTCTCTAGGGCGTTCAGTGACATTGGCATGGAAAATTGTGTTCAATTGAGGGCCACCTTGTATTTGAATCTGTTTCTACCGATGCGTAATTCAGACTACTGAGGTACAACCTCGTATTGAGCCATAGGTATGTGGTCAATGACATTAAAAAGAATAAATAAATTTGATAATGGTATATCAATATAGATTCATCCATAAATAAAATCATTAACAGAAACAACTGAATTCTTCCTGTTACCACAAAATTCATTATTCCTTACAACATGCTATAGACGGATTGGCATGTAATCATTTGTGTTCATTTTCTCTCTCATAGACTGAACAAAAGCAAGCTAGTTTTGATTTATCTCTTAACATTTTTGGCATATCTTCACTTTTGTAATCGAAATGAATGTGCAATAATTTTCTTTTTTCCAATAGATATAAAGACAACAGCGAGAAGGGATGGCGACGACTTGATTATTAATGGCTCAAAGATGTGGATAACTAACGGAGCTCAAGCTGATTATATGTGCTTATTGGCTAACACTAACCAAGGCCCTGCTCATAAATCTAAATCTCTGATTGTTCTACCCATGAATCTACCAGGTATAGCTATAGATTGTCTCGATATTTCTTATTGTATATGTGTGGATCCTTTTTTATTCTCTGGTTCGATGGCTGTTTCCATTACAAAAAATCAGGGAAATCTTGCTTATAGACTACCCAAAGATCAGGCTGATAAACATACCAGTCACATACTATTGGGGTACAAAACATGCTCTATTCACTAGTTTTGGAAATGACACACAAATAAGAAACAAAATCTTTCAAGCGTCATATTATGCTTTTCTACAAATAAGCCGTTAAGCCACAATTAGATGGATAGGCCCAATAACTGACACATCAAATAGTTACATAATGTTTACACAACACTTTTTATTCATTGCTCTGCCAGGGATAAAGGTGCAGTTGATAGATAAGATAGGAATGCACAGTTCAGACACTACTATGATATTCTTTGAGGATGTGAGAGTACCCGCCAGTCATATTATTGGTCAGGAGGGCATGGGATTCACCTATCAGATGTTACAGTTCCAGGAGGAGCGTTTGTGGGCAGCCGCTGGAGGTAACATTATTTTCTGTGTTTATAATGTATTAAATATGTTTTCAAAGAAAATGGGGTGTAAGTTTGTAAATGATAGATTCTGTATAACTTAAGCCGAGCTCGATCAACAACAAAATGGCACATGCTGCTCTCATAGATTTCGTTGGTGTAACAAACAAGCATGATAGATACTCTCAGGTATGGACTGATGTATGGACACAAACATTTTCTGATTTGTATCAGGGAATTCAATGAGATATAAATTTATTTATCTCAAGGTGGAGTTTAAATCAGTCACCTTGAGTTATCTTCTCAATATTGTTGGTGTGGCAACTTGCATACATATTAAGTAAAAAAAGCGAAATTCATGTTTTGCCTATTGTTAAACTGTACCACGGTACTTATGCGTTTGCGTTTAACCCCAATAGCTGCTGAATTGAAACATTGCCATTCACATGTCATGTTTTAGTGATTGTCCCATTCATGAAATGTATACGTGACACTGCACAATATTGCAAGGAGAGGAAAGCTTTTGATAAAACCATACTTGACAATCAAGTAGTATACTACAGACTGAGCGAACTCGCTACCGAAGTAGAGATGCTACGATCTCTTCTCTACAGAGCAGCCCGTATGTATTATATCGCAATTGTGTCAATTATGAACTCTTGCTTTTACTGTAAAACTTTCCGATATACCATATTGTATGGCAAGGAGTTGCCGACAGGAAAATATTTTTCATTGGAACTTAAATTTCTCTCTTCCATATAAAGCGTATCCGCAAAGTTAAGATTCCGCGTAATATCAAATTTGATTGCGGCATATAAATATGGTAAAATGTAAGGAAGGGTAAATATGGAAATTCACTAATATTAAATTTTTTAAACCGCTTTATTTCCAATTTTATTCCACGAATGCTTCATGTAGGGTGGTAGAATTGGCGTCATGATACGGTATAATGCACATACCACTCTAATATCTTGACTACTGTGTCTATATATTGCATTTCTCAAATGCGTGTTTCATGAATAATTTATAAAGCAACTTTACGTCTGTGATTTTTATCATAGAGCAACATGTAGCTGGTCAGAATGTTACTAAGATGGCATCTATGGCTAAACTGAAAGCTGGACGATTAGCCAGAGAAATCCCGGACTCATGTTTACAATACTGGGGTGGTATGGGATTCACAAGTGATGTCCTCATCAGTAGATTTTTCAGGTATTTATCCTACTCTATGTATAGCATGCTGCTTTTGTGTTCCATAGTTTATTGGGTACGCCACGGACATGTGGAGCGCAAGATACTTGCATATTGACAGAAAAAATAGGCGGCAAACACTAAGTTTCACTCTTCTCATCACACCAGGCACACATGAAAATACTATTATGGCTAAATAGTAATTATGAGGCTATGGCTATGGCTATTAAACAGAAAAATCATCATAGAAATTAAGCTGTAAAGTATGCTACCCCCTGTATGGAAAATTTTTCTAATGAATATTTTTATGGATTGGGCTGTTAACGATTATAGTGAAAATTATTGCTCTAGATTTATGGACAGAGAGTCACTATGCGTATAAATCTTTGATTTCAGGGACTTCAGAATATTATCTATAGGAGGTGGTGCAGATGAGGTTATGCTGGCTATAATCGCTAAAGAAATGGGCATCCTACCGCCGTTCAAAAATTAAATCAATAATATACTAGGCAAAAGGGATTCGCCAACTATCATGATTATAAAGACCATGGTTGTGGTAGTTTGGCTGATTTCCACTTTGACAGTCAAAACATCTCTGATTACAGGGACTTTAGACTGACCTCAATAGGAGGCGGAGCAGATGAAGTGATGCTGTCAATCATCGCTAAAGAACTGGATATTCTGCCACCTTTTAAAACTTAATGTGGACCAATGAAAATGAGAAAAGGTCAGAGCAGAAAATATGGCTATGACAAAAGCAGATTTAAATCAAGTCATCAAATTATGTTATGCCTGTTACTTTCTGGCTCTGAAAATTTATTTACTTTACAATAATTTTTCAATGTGGTTTTTATTTATTTTTTTACAATTTCAATATTTTTCCATTTTTCAGTATTATCAAAAAACCATTGCATGGAACCAACATAATTATAACAACCAAGTCAATAATCATTTCGGGACTCAGTCAGTAAATAAAATTCTCTCACTAAGTGTCATGAAATTGTCTATTACGCTCACTTTTCAATATTCCCCAAAATTAATATGTTTTGTCTCTCCCGCGTGTTGCATTGCGTCACTGTTCTCAGCAAAAGCTTTACCACACACCAGACATTTGAGTTTAAAGTTCTTGGCATCAGTGTACTGTCATTTAGATTTCTCTGATTCTGCAAGCACCAGAGCTCTGGCAAGCACCTCATCATCATTCGCAGGGAAGACAGATCTTTGCTTAGTTGACGAGTCCTCTAACAGTGGATCATAGTGTATCCCATCATATATCAGAAGAATTCTATTTTGGAATTTGTTTTCACCAAATTTTTCTACACGTGTATGCTGAATGTCAACAACATCCATTTCCACTCTGAAATGTTCACATAGTATAGACAACTCAATACCTCCTCCCCAAGATTCTGATTTCTTTATCCATTCAGCATAAGCAGCGGGAGATCTTCCTACAACACAAATATTACTTAATTTTGCAAAGATGTTAATAATTTGATGGATACTCTGTTAATCAGAACCCTATCTTTGACTTACCGCTGTAGTGGGATTTTTTGGCAGATCAGTCATGAGCTGGAACTAAATGGAATGTATACGCACAATTGATTTTCAAACATCATTGACATGTATATGATATGTAATTGGGCTACTATCAGTATTGGGTGCAACTTACTCAATCTGATTAGAGTCTGATCACTAGAGTACGCTAGATAGAAAAAAAAATCAAATATTTTCAAATCCATAAACGATAGCTCAATAATCCAAATCTTAATCTGTGTGTTCGCTTACTCAACAACAGAACAATTGATAAACGTGAATGGCAATAGACTTATTATTAGTAAACTTTGGCGCAATGACACAAAACCCAAAAAAAAAGCGTGCAATGTACGTATTTGTTTTATCTTGGCTCTCCAACAACTAACTCAGCAAAATCTGAACAAGCAGAACGCTAGTTCATCATCTCAGCACTGACCACTGACCACAAATCCAAGATCAGCCAATAACTATAACAGTACTCACCTAAAAGTGCTTCAGTGTATTTTGTTTTGTCAGAGAGTATTTTATCAGCTACAACTTTACGCATACTGTAGGTATTGGACTGGTCTTCATGTCCTTTCAGACAGAAGTTAATACTGGCAAATAGGCACGAGTTGTTGGCAGGTACAACTCGACGCTTGATGGACAGATCTTCTTTGGCTTGTTTGTGATTATGAGCGTGTTCAGTACTAGACAAGCTTCTCGCAGGCCTCTTACCTGGAAAACATGACTTCCGTGAATGAGTGGAATATGTTATCTAGATAGCAGCTACTAATATATTGACTTTTTAAGCAGTAAGGAAATACTCTGTCGTGGTTCGGTGGAAAAAGAAGTTGAGCAGTTTTATCCTTCTTTTCCATCTTAATTCAGCGTTTACATCCTTCAATAAATATATAAATGGAGCCTATACTCAAAAAGAGCCAAATACATAAATACACTTAACATATTAGACAATAAAAATAAGTAGGCTACTCACTGCATGTAGGTGTGGTTGCATTGGGATTTCCGGCAATAGTGCGATTGCCACGCAATTCTTCCACTATGATAACATCACCATTTTGTATTCCACAGTCTTTGAGCAAAGAATGATCTCCTAAAACAGCATGTGACAAAATATTCCATAAGCACATAATAAGGGCTGCCCTGCAAAAGTCAAACGTAACCTCTCTTCATTTCATCATAACACACAGATAATTCCAGAAGAGCTTGATGTTGATAAACCTTCTCAAGAATCAAAATGATGAATGTAGGTTAAACTGGCCGAAGGACATGATAAGAAAATCATTCTATAGATGTAGTATAACCACCTGCATCAATTGGTGTGGGTGGAAATCCAGACTTCAAGAGAATTCTATCGTGTTCCATTCCTGTGAGGCTCAGTATAAACGCCTTCAGCTCCATCAAAGTAGACTCGGTATCGAGATCCTTGATTTGGTGCTGGCCCGCAGCACTTCTGCATTTCAGTAGTAGAGGTTTTGCCATAGGGTGATGTTCTAAAACAAATATATCTGGCATGTTAGTAGAGAGAGGGTCTTTAGTAAAAAGCATGCATTCATGGTATCAGTGTATCACAATGCAATGATGGTAACCCATGAGTTAAAAACCGAGTATGTTTCACATCATATTTATGGCGATTGCTTACTGCTCGGCCGGCAATGAAATCCGTCTTTTCCTCGCCTCGCTTGCCATGAAGCAATCATTTCGCCTGTTTATTTTGAATTGTGAACCCAAGTTCCCGAGGGGCTGTTTCAATTAGCAAATAAGCAATGTTATATGCTTACGTCATAAGTTAAGCAAAAACATTTTATACAGTGATAAGGCAGAAAAAAATTTCCTTAAGCCATAAATGATTTTCCTTCCTCCTACGCAAGAATAAAGAACAGAATTATCATTCCTATCAGGTTAATTGATACATTCTCAACTTTTTTTTGCTTAAGTTATGACTGAAGTTATTTCATTGAAACAGGCCCCAGGATTGCCACAGCTCTGTGCTATGATTATTCTGACATATTATTTCGTTCTGATACAAAAATACAAGCATTGATTGGGTGTGTGAGTGGTTGATACTAGCCCTATCCAATCTAGAGTCCTAGACATGCTTGCAAACCCACACTGTACACTGACTCTCAGTCAAATCTATCCCCGCCCTTCTACCACCAGATAGGGTTGAGACATGAGAGTCAGTCTACCCAATGAACCTCCCAGTTCATTGGTCTACCCTAGCAGCACATGCAGCCACGCTACCATTTCCATCATTTCACAGTCATACAGTAAAGATAGAGTAATGTAAGTGTGGCATGGTTATCATTATTGATTGCTAGGTTCATGGTCATTCATAAGCAAAAAATGCACAGACAGTAGTAGAGTAGTAGTACTCAGTCAATCAATCCTGGATTAGAATCACCAGATAATTAAAGTTAGTGGTGGCCCAGTAGTGTCCAGAGTACCACCCTGGGTTGGGTCAGAGTTAAATGGTAGTGAGTGAATCTGGGAATATTTTTGGCATCTTGCTCAGTCTATCTATCTTAGATTTGATTTATTTGGTTGAAATAAATTAATATAAATAAATGATGATGACCCAACTAAACTTAAACTGTTTGGTTTGTTTGGCCAAAATTAATGCCCTGTGGCTTACCAAGATGTTTCAGATCCCAAATATTCCTTGAGCTTATCCTAAAGCAGACCAAAAGGTAAAGTTTGACTCCTTTTGGGCAAACAACGCAGCAGCTGAGAAAAGAAGTTGGAAGCCAAATTATTGAATCACAAAGCCTATCCAGGTATGATATGTTCAAAAAAAATCTAATTATAAACTACTGGCATATATCACAATATTGAAGACATCTTTGCTATTTAGCCTTGACATAGCTAGAAACATGGATGCTGTAAATATGTCTCAGTAGGGGGAATTTATTAACCTGATTGGTCACTTCTCTTAAAGCTTCAATCTTATTGGTCCAATGTGGGATATGGTGCCATCATTCCAACAACCTTTCAATAATCAATGCATTTCTGCTGCAATGGCTCTGGTACTAACATCTCCACTGCCAAGAGGTGAGTAAAACTACTGTACACAGGATTAATATGGCTTAATCTAACATGGATTTCCTTCATTCGACAGGCAAACCTATATAGATAAATCTGCTTTGTTCAAATCTCATTAAATGGTTGTTTTGTTGCTGGATTAGAATACATAAAATTGATTGATTGAAATGAATGTAGTAAGTCTACATGTAAGTAAGTATATGTGTGTAGGTTGTATATATATGATTTTTGTATGTATTGAACAATATTGTGGGTGTAGGTAGTTGCAAGGAGTAATCCTTGGTGGTTGTAGGCACTACTAGTACTATTTGTTCAAGTTCATGTAATGTTTCCATCTGTCCCTATCCTTCTATCATCAGAGAAATAAAATTGCATATTTGCTATTATGCCACAGCAGTTTTGTTGCTGTTATATTTCGACTATAATCAAAAGTTAAACAGTCAAACAGTCAAATAAATGATATTCCACCCCGTTATCTTAGCAAAACAGATGAAATTAAAAGTTTCTAGTTTTGTTTCCAGAAAGAAGGTGGATAAAAATGCTAACTGGTGAACTAGCAGTAGCCTATTCCTATTGTTCCGGCCCTATCTAATCTTTATTGTTTTTTGTTTGTTTGTCTGAAACATCAGCACAGTTGTCATCTAGAAGTACTCATAATTGTCATGAACACCTGTATTTTTAACCAAGGAGTAAATGATGCGAATCAAGGATTGGCTGTCATCACCTGCCGGCTCTCCATAACGATTGTATTTTGTTACGGGGTTGCTGATCATCCCTTTGATGAGTTTGTTAAAATCATAGTTATATATTGTCTTCAGACATTCCAGTGTGACGTGTGAGGTCACATTTGGTCTTGTTTGGCATGCTAGCAGACGCACAACCGTCTCACAACATTAGACCTACATTCTAACCAATGAACCGCCAATCAACCAATAAATCGTGTTTCATTATTCTTTCGGTGATCGGACGCAATTTCACATTTCATCCTATCACTCCTTGTGCCTTGTATTTGTTAGAAAGATTGTGAGTTTATTGAGACTGGAATTTTACTTATCAATTTTATGCCCATTTTCTTAGAGGGTATCGCTAAACATCGGACTTGGAATGTCGAATGAAATTTGGTTGATGCTGTTTTCTCTTGGTAAGAATATGCCAAATTCTAAATGGTTCTTGACTTAGCTCTCTCTAAGATATTGGGAATTTTTCTTGAAACTCTCATAATTCATCATTAATTTCCTAATTTCCATTGGTGTTGATAATCATGTTGGTACAGCTATACAAAAAAACAAACAAATATCTTTCCTCATTTGCGGTCTTTTTGCAAGTCATGAACTCATAAGGGGTTTATTAAGGATATGTTTCCTGAATTATGTCACCTTGCTGTTCCATTTTACTTGTTACGTACTTATGGGTAATCAATTTGGGTCTACTACCTATCAGGGTTCTGTAGTTGAGCTGTTCGTCTGGGGGTTGCTGAGATAGTGGAGTCTACTGTGCCTTTGCCCAATGGACAGAGTTTAGCGTATGTAATGGCCATGTAATATATGCTACAAAGTTCGTGTCTATGTCTGTATGTGAAATTAAATGCAGCTTCCCATCCATATGAATGGGCCAATTGGAAATTCGTAAAATCTATGTACCAAACTTTAATATGTTGCATATACATGTATATAGCATGATAATGAATTTGAGTTCTAATTACATGTATTTTGGAGTGGTTTACATGGTATTGGTATTGTTGAGCTCATAAAAAATATGTTTCACATGTATGAATGATACAAACTTACTATTTTGGCCACATCGCACTCATGGACCTCGAAGTCTCCAGTTCATATTACCTCCTAGGTTGTATTGTAAACTGTAAAAGTCTATAACTCTTTAAAGTTCGCTAGTTGGTAACAAGGTGATTACAACCACCAGTAAAGACAGCGTTAGGGCAACCCAACAGTTGTTGTCACTAGCTCAATTACAGCCAGCCTCATGAAACAATACTTAAATTTACCATTTCATCACTAACAGCCTACACAGGGTTTATTTTCCATTTCTCATCAACAACTTTTTGTTCTGCCTAGGACATTTAACAATTAGGTATTTCATGTCAGCTCAATAATTTTGTTTAAATATATTCTCTGCTTAAGAGTCATTTGTAATTCACTAATTTTGGGACAAAGTGTAGTTTAGTTCAGTCCTGCAATTATTCTAAGAACTTGGTTTACCCAGAGAGTTTACTTCATGGTTCACCTCAGAGACAATTTTCTAGCAATTGTGTGCTATCAGTCATGTTTACGTGTAGTGGTAAGGTCTAGGTCATTGGTATGACAATCATTGTCATACTTATTTATATGACCAAAATTTGGACATGGAATCATTCTGTGTGTATTGCATAATATTAATGTAATGCACGTGAGCTCTGATACCATGT
>ERZ1740070.2682-NODE-2682-length-10093-cov-10.023311_pt1 | contig 10093 bp, 13 predicted proteins | sample MGYA00581734_ERZ1740070 | MGnify/ENA primary metagenome ERZ1740070 (study PRJEB43018, sample SAMN04849744) | marine metagenome | isolation source: floating plastic debris | place: Pacific Ocean | collected 2008-09-01 | study: EMG produced TPA metagenomics... | reverse complement strand
GGATGCCGTCAGCAAGGGGTTTACATGTGCCACAATGGGTCTACTCGAATCATTCGAGGGTATAAATAATTGCTACAGTCACTGTAGGTTCAAGTAGGAATATCGAAAAGTTTGCCGTGCCTTTTCAGGCGCCAATCTGATCATGCTCGGTCAGACACTCTGAATGGTCTCTAAGCACCTCAAGAACACGGCATTGCGCGGCGTTACCGCCGCTGCATTCCTTGACCATGCGCTTCAGTTCCGCGCGTAACGCTTTCAACCGTTCCATCCTCTGCTCAACGAGCTTCAATTGTCGGCGCGCGATTTCATCAGCTTCATGACAGGGCCGATCCGGTGCGTCCGACAAATCAAGTAACTCGCGGATCGCGTCGAGTGGAAACCCCAATTGTCTGCTATGCCGGATGAATGCGAGACGATCGAGCTCAGCGTCACCATAGCGTCTTTGCCCTCCTTCGGTTCGGCCGGGCTCCGGCATCAGGCCTATCTGCTCATAGTACCGGATTGTCTGAACCTTGGTGCCGGTCTTCTTCGCGAGCGTACCAATCGTGAGCATGATGAAACCCCGTTAATCCTCCAGTGAATGTAGATTTGTCTCGCCTGTAGCGCAACCGCGGAACTCACGTTTTGGCGATATCTAGCGCGCGCTTTACAAAACCTCTTGAACCTACAGTTGCTAGAGGGTGTAACCCAGCTTGAAAATTAAGAATCAAACAGGCGGGACGAATTGCGTCTTTCAGGCATACAAAAGGTTTTATGGGTTCTGGCAGGCACAGCGCTTCTTGTGTTTGCGGTTTTTCAGTTTGCCGGACATCGGACCGATACCGACGCAGACATGTCTGACCCAGCCTTTCGCGCGGCGTTCGAACTGACAGATCACCAGGGAATGATCCAGACCGAGCGCGACTTCTCCGGGCGGTGGATGCTCGTCTTTTTCGGCTTCGCGAACTGTCCGGATGTGTGCCCAACAACGCTCGCCGAAGTTGCAGCCGTCATGGAAGACCTGGGAACAGATGCAGAAAAAGTACAACCGATCTTCATTACGATTGATCCTGAACGCGACACTCCCGCTGCGCTGGCCGAGTTCGTGCCCTTGTTTGATGCAGGTATCATCGGGCTGACCGGCACGCCGGAGCAGATCGCAGAGACATCTGAGACCTTTCCGATCTTCTATGAGCGGATTGAAGAAGCCTCCGCGCCAGATGGCTACACAATGGGCCATACATCGCATTTGTTCCTGTTCGATCCCGACGCGGGCTTCGCGGATTCGTGGGCTTACGGCACACCCGCCGAAGAGATCCTCGCCGACCTAAGAGAGAGGCTCTGACCGAAATGACCCGCATATACGGAGAAACGGCCCTCGGGCTGGCGTGGGTGATCGCGCTTGTAGCCTCGCTGGCCGTTCTGTTCATTGGCGAGGTCCTGGGGCAGACACCCTGCCTGCTCTGTTGGTTCCAACGGGCCTTCATGTTTCCCCTCGCCATCGTGCTAGGACTTGGCCTCTGGTGGCGAGATGATCGCGTGGGCCGGTATGGGATCGCGCTTGCCATTGGCGGTGCCGCTGTCGCGCTCTGGCACCTGGGGCTTTATTTCGGTGTCATCCCGGAACGGATTCAACCCTGCACCGCAACAGGCCCCTCCTGCACGGACGACAACCAATTGGTGTTGGGCGTCCCAATCCCGCTGATGGCGCTTGCTGCTTTTGCCGCAATCGCGGCGCTGTCCGCTCTTTCGTTAAAGGACAAACACACATGAACCGTCGTGGCCTCATTCTCTCTGTAGCAGCCCTAGGCGCCGCCGCTTTCGGGGGAGCAACTTGGTATGTAAGCCGCCCTGCCCCGGTATCCGAGACAGAAGCCGTCGCCCCGGAATTGGCAGAAGTTCTGATACGGCCCTACTCTCCTGTTCTTGGTCCGGAGGACGCGCCTGTAACCATCGTCGAGTTTTTCGATCCCGCCTGCGAGGCCTGCCGGGCGTTTCATCCTATTGTGAAGGACATCATGGCTGAGCATGGCGATGCCGTGCGCGTCGTCATCCGCTACACGCCGTTTCATGGTGAGGGCTCGGAAGTAGCCATCCGCGTTCTTGAGGCCGCGCGCATGCAAGGCGTCTTCGAACCTGTATTGGAGGCTGTCCTGCGGGATCAGCCCCAATGGGCTTCTCATGGCGGCATGCGGCCGGAGTTGCTGATCGGGATAGCAGCATCTGTCGGACTGGATCCAGAAGCAGCGCAGGCGCAACTTCTTGCGCCACAGACAACCGGCGTTCTCAACCAGGATCGCGCCGATGTAGAGACCGTCGGTGTGCGCCAAACACCGACCTTCTTCGTCAACGGCAAACCGCTGGATCCATTTGGGGAGGCGGAGTTGCGCCGTTTGGTGGCAGATGAAGTCACGGCGGCCAACAGTTGACGCATGAGAGAAAAGGGAAAATCAAAGTGAAGACAGTAGTCTATGGCCTGATGGCCGCCCTCATGTTCGCATCAAGCGCCGCAATGCCCGCTATCGCTGGTTCCGAGGACATTGTCGTCGAAGATGCCTGGGCGCGCGCGTCAATCGGCGTAAACCGTCCGGGGGCCGCGTATATGTCAATCCGCAATACAGGCGACGAGGCTGTGACACTCACCGGCCTCCGCACGGATTTGGCGATGATGCCTGATATTCACCAGACATCCACAAATGCCGAAGGTGTCAGCTCGATGGCCCCCGCAGGCGAGATCGAGATTGCACCGGGTGAAGCTGTGTCACTAGAACCGGGCGGCCTGCACGCCATGCTGATGCGCTTGCAGCGACCGATGGCCGAGGGAGAAAGCTTCTCTTTGACACTCGACTTCTCGGACGGCGGTGAGATCATGGTCGAGGTTCCGATTCTGGGTATTGCCGCGCGCGGTCCAGAGGGCTGATGACCCGGCGCACGGCCCTCAAGTATGCCTTCACAGGTATCGCGGCGATTGCCCTGACACTTGTTGTCGGGTGGTGGCGGGTTGATGGCCCCGGTGCGCCCGAAAAGACGGAACTTCGACCGGTCGCCCTATTCAAAATGGAATTCCGCCTCTCCGATCACGAGGGAAATGAGGTTGGACCCGAAACCCTAATCGGCAGCCCGACGATGGTCTTCTTCGGCTTCACCTACTGCCCAGACGTTTGTCCGACGACATTGTCGGACATCTCCGGCTGGCTTGATGACCTCGGAGAAGAGGCGGAGGGGATGAATGTGGTGTTCATCACCGTCGATCCGGAGCGGGATACTATCGAGGCGATGGCCGAGTATGTTGGCTACTTCCATCCATCGATACGCGGGTGGACTGGCCCGGAAGAGGAAATTGCGCGCGCGGCACAGGGCTTCCGCGCACGCTATGAGCGGGTGCCGACCGACGGCGGCGATTACACCATGAACCACACCGCCAGCGTTTTCCTGTTCGACGCCGAAGGCCGGTTCACCACCATGATCGACTATCACGAGCCGAAGGAATTCGCGGTGCCGAAAATCCAGCGTGCGCTCAATGAAGAAACTGAGGGGGCAACATGAAGATCAGACTAATCACGGCAGGCTTCGGAATTTTCGCGGCACTAACGGCCGGGGGTTTGGCAATATCGGGTATCTGGTCGAAGGATCCGGTCCCTCCAGTTCTGGCCGCTGCCACCGCGTGGTCGCCAGCTCAGCTTCGGCTTCCCACATCTATTGAAACGGAATTGCCGCAATTCGCACAACCAAGTGCGGCGCCCGCAAGACCACTCCAGCCCATGCCACAGCTGAATGTCGCGATCGCAGATACTCTCTTTCCGACGATAGAACCTCCGCTCGCCAACTGGTCACGCGATATCGCCACCGGCGAGACGCTCGACACCGTTCTTGAAGAAGCAGGTCTCTCAGCGACCGACCGAGCCGAGGTCGCTCTGGCCCTCGGCGCGGAATATGATCTGAGGCGACTTAGGCCGGGGCACTCGGTCACCGTTGTCTCGACGATGGACGGCAGCCCGCGCAGTGTCACGCTCTCCGTCGAGGATGGTGTGCGGATCGAAGCGATCTTTGGCGAAGAGTTGGCCACGCAGGTTGTGACCCCGGATCCTGAGATCGTAACATTGGCGGGCGAAGCGGTGATCGACAGTTCGCTTTTCGCCGCGCTCGAAGACGCTCGAATGCCCGCTCGCTTCGCTGTCGATCTGGCACAGATGCTGGGTGGAACCGTTGACTTCCGTCGTGAGATGACCGGCGGAGAAACGCTTCGGCTACTGTGGCGCGAGGCCCGTGTTGGCGAAGATAGGATTGGCCAGCCGGAACTGACCTTTGCATCGCTGGAGGTCGGTGGCGCACTTTATGAGGTTGTCAGGCCGGAAAACGGGAGTGGTCAGGCCACGATCTACGTCGATGGCACCGTTCTCCGCGTTTTTGCACAGCCTGTCGAAGGGGCGCGATTAAGCTCGGTATTTGGCCGCCGTACGCACCCGGTCTACGGCAATGTCCAGATGCACACAGGTGTCGATTTCGCGGCGGCAAGCGGAACGCCGGTTCGAGCGACAGCACCAGGACGGGTCAGCTTCATCGGCTGGCGGGGCGGCTATGGTCGCGTGGTCGAAATCGCCCACGGCTCAGACACAATGACACGCTACGCGCATCTCAGCGCTGTGCCCGAGGGCCTGGCACAAGGCCAACGCGTTGCGGCGGGAGATGTGATCGGTCGCGTCGGCGCGACTGGCACGGCGACTGGTCCGAACCTGCACTACGAAGTCCTCGTGGATGGACGCCCTACTGACCCGCTCTCTGACGACCGACTTGCCGAAGCGGCTGAGAGCGAAGCGGATGATACAGCCGCGCTTTTGCGTCTGGCCGAGACGCGCGCGCTTCTGAATGAAAACCTCGGCAGCGAGATTGCCGAAACGACAACCGAAAGGCTCTGACCCATGAGACGCATGACCCAAGCTCTTGCCATCACACTCGCCCTTCTCCCGGCGGCGCAGGCCTTCGCGGAGGCAACCCCAATCGACGTCCGCAAGACCAATGGATGCGGTTGCTGTCTGTCCTGGATGAACCATCTCCAAGAGAACGGCTTCGCGCCAACGGGCCAGGACATGTTCGGCGGCCTTCTCGTTCGTTTCAAACTCGACAACGGAGTACCGCAGCGCATGGTCTCTTGTCACACCGGACTCGTTGACGGCTACGTGATCGAGGGTCATGTGCCTGCCGCCGACATCCGCCGCCTGCTAGAGGAGCGTCCCGATGCTGTAGGCCTGGCAGTGCCAGGAATGCCCTATGGTTCGCCCGGCATGGGACCCGAGGAGGACCGCGAGGCTTACGACGTCTTCTTGATAAAAGAGGACGGTTCAACCGAGATCTATTCGAGCTACCCCGAAGGCTGAGCATGTTTAGGATGGGTTATACGTGCCCGAACATACGCGGCGCATTCTCCGCGCTCATTGCCGACGTCTGGGGTGGGTGACGCAATGCATTCGTTCAAAGGAGAAACAGCCATAGGGGTGCTGGCCGCCCTCACGGCCTTCGCGGTCGATCAGGTCACAAAGGCCATTGTCGTATCAAATGCGACCGTTTTGAATGCCGGGGTGTCGGTGGTCCCCGGGTTCAATCTTACGTTTCACCGCAACGATGGCGTGACCTTTGGACTTCTCGGAGGTGCGCCGTGGTGGAGCCTCGTGGTTCTTGCACTCGCTGTCTGTGCCTGGCTCGCTATCATGATGCTTCGCACACGGAACCGCATCGAGACGATTGCCTACGGTTCGATCCTCGGAGGCGCGCTCGGCAACGTTTTTGACCGCGTGAGATTTCGGGCCGTGACAGATTTCCTCGATTTCTATGTTGGCTCCGCACACTGGCCGGCTTTCAACGTGGCTGATATTTTTGTGGTTGGCGGTGTCGGATTGCTTCTGATCCCGACGAAGTTTCTGAACCGGTCCCGGACTGACCCGTGAGCCAAACCTGATCAAGGTGCACGAAGAACAGCCTCAGCCTTCTCCGGTGGTATTGCCAATAGCTTTTTCGAATGCAGCCAGTGTTTCGTCGCTCACATGATGTTCGATCCCTTCCGCATCACGTTCTGCGGTTTCCTCGTCGATTCCAAGGCTTAGAAGAAATGCAACCACAATCCGATGCCGTCTACGACAGGCTTCGGCCAAGGCTTGGCCCCGCTCGGTGAGGAATATCGCGCGGTAGCGTTCACGTCGCACCAAACCTGCCGACTTCAATCGCGAAATGTTCTTTGTGACGGTTGGGGGTTTCACACCTAATCGTTCGGCAATTTCGACTGGCCGCGCCTCTCCTCGGGTTTCAATCAACTCTGCGATCAGCTCGACATAATCCTCTGCCATCTCGCTTTCATGCGCTTGGCGCACGATCGCAAAACCTTCCGCCTGAGCTTCTGGAGCCCGTTCCATGGGTTGAATGGTTTCACGGTCATGTGATTGTAGCTTTGTCATATCAAGACTTTGCCTTCCAACTGAGCAATTGACAACTTGTTTGCTTTGGGTAGATAAGTTAGACGTGGCTAACTTTTGGGGTTGGAGACTAAAGTGATCCGGAAACTCTCAGGCTTGCTGGTTGCGGCGTGGATTGGCGCAACAGTCTCATTTGGGCCGTCCCATGCAACACCGGCAAAGGAAGCGCCGTGGTTGCCAGATGCAGCGGCCTATCGGCTGACCCTCTTTCTGGGAAATTTGGAGCCAATCCCTTGGGATCAGGTCGAAACCGCCTGGTCCGATCCCTATCACGGCTCGGAGTTCTCTGCGGGCGCGCTTGCATGGCTGAGCGCGAATAGCGACATCGGTGCGGAACCCGTACTGGACGCGATTGCGCGAAGAGATCGTCAAGCCCTTTTCGAAGCTGCGACACAAACAATTGCGCACAGAATCGAAGAGGAATTGGACCGCGCGCTCAACGCGGACGACCCAGCCACTGCGCAGCAGGCGGTACAGACCGCGCGCAAACTCTACCGCGCCTTTGCGGATGGCATCGGCGCAGCCGATGCCGATGCAGCGCGCCAAATTGGCCGTGCATGGCTGGAACTGAACAACAGCACCGGCTCCGCCGGAGTTCTCGGCGCGGGAGCGACACCTGCCGACCGAGAAGCGATGGTCGCTGCACGGACGACCATCTCAAGCTATCTCGCTGAGAATTACCTGGCCGAAGACTTCGCCCCGAGGCGACTGCTTACCCCATTGCCTGAAACAGCCATACTCAGTGGGCGCGATATCGACTTACCGCCGAGCCTTCCGCCGGGGGCGGATATCTTTGATCAAGACCCATTGCCGCTGCTTGTCCTGAACTTCGAGGAACAGGGCATCGATGAAACCGATCTGCCTCTGATCGCCTACGGCGACATGCTCTTCGATAGTGCCCAGATATTCGGCGGCCCCGCGCGTGATCTTGGAATCGCGTGTTCGACGTGTCACAACCGGTCGGACATCAATCAGCGGCTCTTCATTCCGGGTGCCAGTCATCAACCCGGTGCCGTCGATGTCGACGGCGCCTTCTTCAATCCGATCTTCAACGACCGGCGTGACGATCCGCTCGATATTCCCAGCCTGCGCGGCCTGCGGTTTACCGGACCCTATGGCCGGGACGGTCGGTTTGCATCACTGCGCGACTTTACGCGCAATGTGATCGTCAACGAATTTGCTGGCGCGGAACCAACACCCTTCATGCTGGATGCGCTGGTCGCCTATATGCAGGAATTCGATTTTCTTCCAAATGCCATGCTGACAACGGACGGCCAGTTGACCGAGGCCGCCACAGATGCGGCGGTGCGCGGGGAAATCCTTTTCAACCAAAACTTCGAGGGGCTCGGCGACCGGTCCTGTGCCAGCTGCCATGTGCCAAGCGGCAACTTCCTGGACCGGCAGGCGCATGATATCGGATCGGTTGCTCCGGGCTATTCGGGCGCGCGCTCAGGTGCCCTCGATACGCCCACGCTTCTTGGAACGGTCTATACAGCACCTTACTTTCACGATGGATCGCTGCCGACACTTGCCAGTGTCGTTGACTGGTTCAACGACACGAAATCGCTTGGCCTCACGGAGGCTGATCAGGCAGATCTGACCGCCTATCTCGAAACCATCGGCGCGGCGGACGAACCCTATGAGGCCTTCGATGCCGAGAATACGCCCTTCCGCCTTGCGTTCGCGGAACTGACCACATTCGCGTCGACGCTGGATACGCTGCTGCCCCGCCGGGACGCGGAACACATCCTTCTCTTGGTCGAAACGGTCGGGGCGGACCTTTCGGCTGACGCAAGTACGATGTCCAATCTGTCTGCCCGCCCGGACGTCTATGCGCTTGCCGAGCGGTTGAACCAGGTTGGCGCGGCCGTGCGCGCAGAGGACTGGGACACCGCAGAGGCAAACTGGACGGCATTCAAGGCCGAGACCCTGACACTCGAAGCGAGGGCATTTTGATGCAAGTCCGTTTGAATCGCAGATCATTGCTGGCCCTGTCTGCAGCGGGTGCGTTGTCTATGGGAACACCTCTTACGGCCCAAGAGACGAGCCTACGCCTCGCATTCATACCGCAAGAAAATCCGTACAAGTTGCTTGGCGACATTGCGGCGATCACCGGTTGGCTCGCAGATCAAATCGGTGTTCCAGTCGAGGGTTTTGTGACGATCGATCACGCTGCAGCCGTCGAGGCGCTTCGCAACGGCGACGCCGACATCTCGTTCATGGGCGCCCTGCCCTTCGTGCTGGCCGAGGCCGAGATCGGTGCGGTACCGCTGCTGTCCGAAGTCTACCGTGACGCACCAAGCTATACGGGTCGCATCTTCGTGCGCCGGGACAGCGGGATCGAAACACTTGCCGATCTCCGTGACAAGGACATTGCGTTCGCCGATCCCATTTCGGAATCAGGCTACCTCTATCCTCTTGCCGAATTCGTCGACGCTGGACTGATCGCCGCCACAAACGAAGCAGATGCGTTTTTTGGCCGCGTGTTTTTTGCAGGTGGCTATCAGCAGGCCATGCAGGCGATGGCCGAGGGCCTTGTCGACGCCGCGGGCGCGAGCCAGTATGCCGACCTGCTTCTCAGCCCCGCACAACAAGCCCAAGTGACCTGGATCGCAGAAAGCGATCCGATCCCAAGCCATGTGGTTATCGCGCGACCCGGACTCGATGCAGGGCTTCGCGCGCGTTTTGTCGACGCGATGTTGCGGCTCAACGCGCCGGAAAACCGCAACCTTCTCCGCTATCTCTATGGACCCGATGGATATGTCCGTGCGGATAGCGCCAACTATGAAGGGGTGCGCGCCATGGCGCGGCGATACGGGTTGCTGGGATGAAGTCAGCCATTCAAATTGACGATCTCAGCTACACGCATCCGGGTTCAGACTTTCGTGCTTTGGAGCATGTCTCTCTTGCCGCGCCTTCAGGCCAGAGTATTGCTTTGCTGGGCCCGTCCGGTGCGGGCAAGACGACATTGCTGACATTGCTCGATGGGCGACTTCGTGGCTGGCGCGGTCGCGCTTCAGTTCTGGGGGCATCCCTTGACCCCGATCATCCGCCCGCACGCGCCCGACGGTCCGACACCGGCTTTGTGTTCCAGGAATTTGCCTTGGTCGAACGCTCTTCGGTGCTGCGCAACGTGCTGAATGGCCGTCTTGGCCGCATGTCTCCATTGCGCGCGGTCCTTTGGTGGCCCACCTCTCAAGATTTGAATCTTGCACGGGCCGCGCTTGCGGATTGCGGTATCGCGGATCTGGCAGAGCGTCGAGTCGACAGTCTCAGCGGGGGGCAGCGGCAACGGGTTGCCATAGCGCGCTGTCTTGCTCAGGAACCTCGCCTAGTCCTTGCTGACGAACCGATCAGCAACCTCGACCCTGTACGCGCGACAGAGATCCTGAAACTGCTGACCGGGGCATCGCGCGCTCGGGGCGCGACCGTGATATTCTCCTCGCACCAGCCTGATCTCGCCCGGCGCTTTGCCGATCGTATTGTTGGCATGCGGGATGGGCGGATTGCTTTTGACGTGGCGGTTGAAGACTTGAGTGAAGCCGAGACTGCCGAGCTTTATCGCGAGGCTGGGATCCCTCCCGGTACCAGCCTAAGGGCGGTCAGCTGATGAGGTCGCGCGGGTTGGGCAGTTTTGCTGCCGGCGTCCT
>ERZ1740070.2680-NODE-2680-length-10101-cov-10.440275_pt1 | contig 10101 bp, 7 predicted proteins | sample MGYA00581734_ERZ1740070 | MGnify/ENA primary metagenome ERZ1740070 (study PRJEB43018, sample SAMN04849744) | marine metagenome | isolation source: floating plastic debris | place: Pacific Ocean | collected 2008-09-01 | study: EMG produced TPA metagenomics... | reverse complement strand
CATAGCTAGACTAGTGACGCATGCAAAGCGAGATAATGTCAACGATTTAGCGCCAATTGTAATATTTGATTAATTTTAGGCAGCATCTTAGGTTTGTTTTCACTTCTTTGAAAATTGAAGTGCAAATATCGCTATTAAAATATATTAAAATACCTTTGCATGATATTTTCATTCATGTCATGGTATTAGATTGCCTTCAGTAGCAGCAATTTGCTACAGTGTTCACAGCTCTTGAATGTGTTGTACCCTAGTACTTAAGTGTTCGTGACAGCAACCTGACCTGATTTCTAAGGTCAAGCTAGTTTTTCTGCCGTCAACAGTCAAACATACTGACCATACTCGTGACAGAAGCAGATTGGATTTGGAGATGTTAAGATGATGACCTACACAGCACGCCGGTCATCAGTTTTCTTCATCAAAGATCATGCTTACCAGGTAGTTTGCTCGTTGCACCCCAATAATTGCTTTTTTCTAATAGTTCATCAGATTTTTTTCCACATTTCAATGGACGTTGTGGTTTCTCTTGTAGTAAGTGTGATTTAGGTTGTTTGTGTAAATGGAATCATTGTGACTTAGAGCATTTACCATTCAAACTGGCCTAGTTAACTTTAGTGTGTCATCATAGTCAATCTCTGCTGCCTAAAACCAACGGCATTTTTTCCATCTGCAAGTCATGAAGGCTATAGTTGTAAACAGCTTTGGTTGAAGTTGTGCTCCCCTACTTATTTTTTGGAATTTTGAGCTTATTAGCAGAACATCAGAGTTGGTATGCTTTTGCTTTCATAAATCTGATTTTCTGTATTTTCTCTCAACATGGTCTCAGAGGAAATCTGATTCGTCAGCGTAAATCGTTCCTAATTATGATTATGCTTGTTTGTCATTTTTCCTTCATCACGAGATTTGCTATATGGTTTTTGTCTCTAGTTGTCAGCATTCAGATAAAAGACTCGTACTCGTAGCTGAAGATAAAAGTCAGAGTTGCTTCTCGTCCTATTCTAATTGTGAATCCAAATACATTTATGCAGTGCTGAAGTTCTGTTTTCTGTTCAATGATGAAGATACATGTACTAGAGTGATTGCGTACTTTTTTGTGCATAATGATCGTAATTGTGATCTCTCCATATACTCGCGTTTCCTTGTAGTACACCTTTGCGCTAGGCGGTGTGCTTAGGCTCCAAATTGAGTGAAGTTAGGGGCGCCCAATATAAAATGTTTGATAGTGGGCGCTACTTTATCCGCGCTATTTGGAGTTTCAGAATATAAAGATTCTCGGCTCTATTTTAAGGCTACATGTTCCCTTTCTTTGCAAGCTTTGTCAAGTCAGGCCCGGCCCACTGAACATTTCAGTGGCCCGGCCACATGACTAATTAGCATTATGCTGTATGACGTAACAATAATGTTGGATTTGTTTTCTGGTGCAAGGACACATGTTTGTGATCAATGTGACTGACTATTTGGTTTTAATAGAGATGACACAATTGATTTTTTAAAAGTTAGATGTCATGCCTTCCATGCATGGCCAGTCAGTTATCTAACACTATAAAGGTGCCTGGGAGGTTCCCCAAAAATTTTATATACCAGTATTTCACTTAGGTTTGCGTTAAAACTTCAGAAAATATGAGAAAACTTTGTTTCATGATTCAAATTACAGTGTTTAGCTGAAAAATATTTGAAAGCTTTGCTAAATTTCCTTCTTATAGAATCAACTAAGTGTGTAGGGACCAGTCCACTTATTGTTTCGGAAAGCATGTGGATAAGATGTGAAATAATTCATCCTATATATTGCATTTCATTCGACTAAAGTGCTTATAATGGATATATATTTTATATCATGTAGAAGATTAAATCAATTTCAGTAAAATGTTTGCTTTTGGCATTTTGAATTATCGTAATATAGAGTATTAGAGTATTAAAGTTATTATTCAGCATGTTATTTTAAGAAAACCCTCGTTGCAGCAGTTCATTCCATTCAATTGGAGAGAAATTGCAGAGTGTCACATCATACTAATAGCACTACGATATTAGTTGGCAGCTTGTAAGAATGCCGACAAAGGTCCCTTTCACATCTTTCAGAAATGCCCATTGACAGCTAGAGTAATAACAGCTTCATTTCATAATGCAGTATAGTCATTTTATTTAGCTGTAGCTTTCCGCATAAACTGCAGTACTTTTAATAAATTCTAAACATACCATAATCTATTTCTCACTTCACTTGTGGAAATAAATGTGCATATACGCGCTTTGCTACAATCTTTGATTGGCTCATTTTGTGAGAAGGTCTATCAGCTCTCTGTGATTGGAATCTGGATAATTACGTTCCGACAGCGCTGTGTTCGTGATAGATTATCACTTGCTAATATCCATTTTGTTAATGACAAAAATTGTACCGCCGCTGCCGCACCTTAGCTCTGGATTGAAACCTGGAAGAATTGATGATAGATTATTTGATATTGTCTGGGTAGAGGATTTTTATGCGACCCTAGCAGCAAGTGTGGGCTGAACATTGACAACAGCATAGCACGACGAAGATTGTTGCATAACAGGATATCTCAGAGGTAAATAGCTACTGCCGAAGCTGTGAGTCGTGGATGAGGGAATGTGAGAAAGGTATATTTTCATCATCAAGAAGTGTAAGTGACAAAACTGTTGATATTCACGCTGGTAGAGGAAGCAGAGGTTTTGCAACCACTTCTAAGTTTTCAGTGCAATAATGCCCAAAGAACTGTTTAACAAAGGGCTGCTACACTGATAGACTATTAATATTATATACATGTACATGTAAGTATCTGTGTTATGATCATCTATATCAGGTGACGGTGAAAGACCACCTATTGTGTTCGTGCTTACTTGTTGATATACATCACAGCTGAAAAGTCGCTACTTGTTGATACATCATACTGAGCTGAACACGTGAACCGAGGTTTATGTTGCTGTGAATTCTGGGATACTCTGATTTCTCCTTCGTCAGCGATTACGACAGCGCCACATATAGGGAGAGAGAGAGAGAGCTGTTGTTCTGTGACTATTATTCTGCTGCTGTCGTTGGATAAGAGAGGGAATTATTATAATGTTGGCTTTGGAAATGTTCTCAGGATATTTAAATTGTGTAAAACCACAAAGCAGTGAAAAGGTATAATAATGGCCAGGTATTTATCTTTGACAATCTAAGTCTTTACACCACGAACCAAGGGCGGTCTTTTTCTTTAACACGCTCAACTTGGCATAAATAAACACTGCTATATTGCTGCAGCTTTTGTCAAAGTTCAAGCATTACCGGACTGAGATGAATAGCATTAATATCGGCACTGCGAGTGCTGGCAGCAGTTTTGGACTCTTTACACCTCACAATCGCTCGCTGAGTGCTAGCAGACACTCGATAGCGCGATCTGTTTACTCTTCAACGAGCAACATGGCGGCGGCCATGGTATCGAGTAACAAGGGGAAGAGCGGGCAGGACGGGGATGGTGATCATCATCGTCACTTATCTAACCGTATACACGACCCCGTTGAGCTGAGGACATGCACTGTAGAGAACTCATTCAGAAGGATGGAGGTATGTCAGTATGGTGTATGAGCTGGAATTACATTTAAAAACATGGCATGCGACTGCTAATATCAATCCACCATTTAGAGAAGAGGGGTGTAACAAATTTTTCATGCATTCTAATGATTTCCTTCAGTCTTCCTTCTCAAAATTTTTAGCAATTTTTTTTTCCGTCAGTTTTTGGACAATTCATTATCAATATATTTTCGCCTCTACACGGGACAACTCCAGTAAACAACACTAATTTGTGAAGTGTGAAGTCTTGATATTACTGTAGGAGAAAGTCTTGAATGATTAATTACTGAAATTCCCTTGACAGCTAGCTAATTATCACAATTCAGCCTCTCATCATGGTTGCACAGTTTGGCGCTGCAGACAATTTTTCGCTTGGTGTTACATCTTTATTTCGCTGGCAGCTATCCCAAGGCTGCTTCTAGCGTATATACATGTATAATCGTCCGTCGAAGTGAAGTGATGTATAAACAAGTTAACGTGTTTATTCAGTATTTCATGCCTGGTGGTAATGCGGTAATACCGCATAATTGTGAGTTAAACTAACTGTGTCAGAATTCGGTTCAGATTTCATGATATTCATCAAGACTTTATAGCTGAAATAATCATAATAGGAGGTCTCGATGATAACTTTCCTATTCAAGTCAGCTAATGAGGCTTGTCAGCTAAACAACCTGAAGTATGAGGATTTTTGGTTCCGCACCTTTCTCACTTTTCATGCTGATTTGAGGTTATATCAGAACTGTTGGTGTTGAATGTTGGACATTGCGGACATTTTTAATCTGAGAAATATTATGCAGAATGCACTAGGAGTTGTGGGTCGCTACCGGTATTTTATGGAATGGAATTATCATGAATATGAGTGTTTTAATTACTCTACTTTTCATATGCACAGTGTATTCACCTGCAGTGTATTGTCTGTTTAGTATTGCTGCTGATATATATGGAACAGTTTGAAAGTATCAATAATGCATGTATGTATGTAGAACATCTTGATTCTTGATTACTATACTGGACTTATTAACACCCTGACTAATTACATGCTATGAGATGTATATCCATGTAATTCTTGCACATTTTCAGATGCATTGTAACTTGATTTGCTTCAAAGGTTCGACTTATTTCATTCATTTCCCTGTTATATTTCCTGCAGTGATGCTATGCAGGTATTCTAAAATTAGCGAAAAATTCAGTGGTGATTGACCGGAGGTTACGTGCTGCAAACTCATTATTGGCTCCTAGTAATTGATTCTGTCAGGTTGCTGAATATGACTGCTATTGGACTTGTCGTTCTCTTGGTCGTGTGATGTATGTCCAACTTGGTCTGTGGGTTCAAACAGATTTGCAATTATCATTCTAAGCAGTTGTTAATACCGTGCTGGTTACCATAAGAATTAAATTCTTGTATAGGTATGACGGTTTTACAGCAATTATTATTTACAAATAAAAACTGTGAGTTGTCCTCTCATATCTTGAGGAAAGTTGGCGCTAGCCTGGTATTTTGTAGTAGATTTTATGTGATATTAGCACTAAGAGTGATAGCCCTTGCTTTATATCGATACTGCAGTGCCATTATTATGGTGCTTCGCTCATAATGCACTAAGGCTTGGACAAGGCAGTGCAATAAATTGCCTAGTAAATGAGATCATGATATTTTCATAGTAAGTTATTGTTCATTTGATTTTTGATTGCTCTGAGCAATACCTGCTCAATTCTAAGGAGAGGTAATAGAGGGGTTTATAGCCAAATATGACGCAACTTAGAATAGTGCAATCCACTTTGTGAATCTGCATACAGCTCCTCCACAATATTGCTTTAGATTTGTTTTTTTTTACGATTGTAGGGTTGCGTTACACAGCGTGTAATATAAGAACTCTTATGCACACTCCCTGGCCAAAGCCAGCTTCTGTACAACATATTTAGAATGTTTTATGTATGTGTTTTTTGTGATATTAGTGTTAACAATAACAGAGTTGTGCTCTCTTACAACTTGCTCCATTCCGATTCAATATTTAACAAGTAAACAATTTGCTCGTTGTCTTAGTGCTATGAGCTCTAAATTCTCTCCGATTTGTTTACTGTGGTTTGCCATACAATAATGTTTTACATGTTATATTTCTGAAAGGTAAGTGACTTGTGTCAATAAGGGTTTATTATAAATCAAAACAGAGATTTATAAATGCTGTCGGATAATGCAGTCAGATCTAGTTACAGTTAATATCCACCTATGTAAAATGATAAAGTTATTATTTTTTATACAAATAGAAAATTTTCTTGCTACGTTCTGGCGCAAACTACCAGCCAATGGGAGCATATATTGTATGCTTTGATTCTTTATACACAGATGACAACACAACTCCCTAATACAATGCCAAGCTGTATCCAATTTGTGTCACTTATGAGGTCTGAGGGATGACAGGTCAGTCTTGAGAACAGGTTTTATCTTTAGATTATCGGAAGAGTCATTTTGGAATTATCCTATCATTACCAAGGTGTCTGCCACCACATACTATGCATGCCTATAATATATGAGAAAATCCGATAGATGCCACTGGTCGCTTGGATTTGAGAAGATAATACTTAAGTATTAATTCTATTAGCCTTGTTATCAGCTGCTTGTAATTGTTTTGTGACTTGTAAGTTAATAAGTGAAGAATTATTTAATTGCCATTAGGTTGTACTACAGGCAAATAGGCAACAAGGGAGTCTAGGCTTTAGCATGCTTGGCATGGCTTAGCTAATGGTATTTTGTTCTTGATTAGCTAACGCTTATGTGCATGGATGGACATACTTGGCTGTCAATAATATTGAATCCTCTTGCTGGTCAGCAATTACTCCTCACTTGAGTTGATAAAATCAGGTGCTCGTGTGTTTACTTCCAACTTCTTACTATTCACACATATGTCCTGTGGAATAAATCATGATTTCACAGCTTCATCGCAAATTCTCGCCTCAGGTGTACGGGTTAGATATTATCTGAAATGTGCGTCAGACGTGCTGTTCTACCCAGACGCTCTTCTGTAAGCGTTAAAAGGAAGTACTCAACAGTTTCAACCAGATCTCGCAAGTCGGCCTTCTCCATGGTTGAAGAACAGGTATTGGTATTGGTAACACAGACTTACTTTTACCATCATTTTCTCGTGCTGTTATTCTGTCTACACTTTCACTGAAGAGTGGTGATAGGAGGTATTGGCGTAGGAGTTGGTCTTAACTTTCAAAGTGGTTCATTTCTTTATAATGTTGAGGAAGGAACAGGTAAGGATTTACGCCAGTCTCTTGTTACTTAGAACTTTAATTGTTTATTTTGCAATACAATGCATATGTTGCAAATTATGGGCCATTACTTTGTCAATGGTTTTCCGCCTATGGTATGCAACATTATGAGTTATGATGCTAAACATTGCTGTTACTACAAATATAATGACTCAGAGACATGAATGCTTGCTGGCTTCGTTCCTCTGAAAAAGGTCAATGCTGTCTATCTCTAAGGTTTGATAAGTTGACATGGATTGCAGTGGAATGCTGAGTACATTAAATGTACACCACTACTTTCTCAATAACACCATTCTTATACCCTAAATAAATTATTAGGCCTATCCCTTTTCAATGTGATAAAAGTAGTTATATTGCATCTTTCCGATCATCCATTTTGAGAGAAGATCTGGAGTTGCAATCCCAATGCACCGACTTAAAAATGGAAGGGCAACTCCTACTGTTGTAACTGAGCAATCTGTGAATCCATTGGAATTCCATTTCATGTTGTTCAGATGAAGATCCCGTATCATCTCATGCTTGTTTTGAAGTATGGTCAGCTTTTATTTGTCTGGTTTCCTTGCTAGTAGTCATTGTAGACTTTTTCAAATCAAAGAGGTAGGTACGTGTAGGTGTAATGTTTTACTATCCACAATAATGAGTTTGTTTGCCTTAAGATTCATGCAAGTTTGGATAGTTTCAGCACATCATAAAGGTTCAATTATAATAGAGATAAGTTGTTTTATGTTCATGTGCTTCATGATATTGTAACTTAATGATTAGTGTTGCATATTAGTATCTATTCAATAACCATAGCTTTTAATAATGAAGAAATTCCCAATATTATGCTGCAATTATTGTTGGATAATGACAATAAAACCCAAAGGTAGGCTCGTCTATTAATAGATAGTGACCCATGCTTACTGTATGAAGGGAATATTGGATGATTATTCGTGCAAGAGCACTGTTATTTGCTGGATATCAGTATTGTCACTCTACCAGTTATTGCTTGAAGTTGGATTGTTGTGTTGAATGGATTAGTGAAAACACTACCTACATACCACACAGACTGAATTCTAACCTTGGATAACATTACAGCTTTAGAGGTTGAGTAATATCGCATTCATGTCTGAGGAAGAAGAGGTCGGTATTGTTTCGTTTTTTATGTGTTTTATTTTAGTATCAGTGTATAATAATTATGCGTTATGTATGAAATGCAATGTAATTATGAGATGTCATGGTGACATACTCTCGGAATTTGTGTTGGTAGATTTAAATTATAAAACATCAAACAAAGACTTCCTCGCAGGACCCAATTCGATAACATTTACATATGATATAGATTTTCCCATTTCCGCAGTCAGCAGAATGTTCAGCAGCTGAGATTTTTCATTGGTGTCATCTTGTCATGAATTCCGTTGTTATGACTTTCGTCGGTTATTTATGAGATTGACTTTGAGGCATGGCAGCTCATCAGATTTCATTTATTCTATATCGATTTAGATGCAGTTTTTCAGATTGTGTAGCTTCCATGTCATTTTATTGTACATGTACTTGAAGTATAATGATGTCTTAGATAATTATTATTTTCCATTATTGGAATGAGTTTCTTTAGATGGCAGCAGACAGCTTTTGTGCTTTTGAGCTACAAAGATGTCAGTTTCAGTGCGGGAAGACGGGATTGTCTCTTCTTCTAATAACTTGAAAACGAAGAATACATCAACTAAGAGCGTAAAGTTGCGACAAGTAAGATTACGTGGTGGAACCATTTGTTAGTTCACTTCACAATTTGTAGCCTTGAAATGTACTGTTTTACTCACATTATTCTGTTGTTTCTCCTTGGCTATGTGGTTATGGATTGTTTACTTCTTGACAACTGGAGCTTGCCACCCCTTCGATAGGTTGTTACTGTGACCATCATACTTCTACCTGCCTACTTTACTGGCATGCACTGGAATTTCCTAGCGTTTGTCGTATTTATCATAGCAGACGCCTGTTAAGAGCAGAGCAGTATGCGCTTTGATTTCAAGCACTGGAGTTATCTTCCACTTCTCATAATTGCTTATGTTTGTCATCTGCAGTTGATTCATGATGGCTTAATTTTGTCACTGTTCTTCAATATTGATTATGTAAGATATGTAATCAGATAATGATAAGTCTCTGAAGTGTTGATTTATCCAAGTTTGCTGGGTGCTCTAACTTTTCAGTGACCGATATTGCATTTTTGTCACAGCTGCTTAATACTTCATTGGACATCAAGGGTTGTGGCATGCTGCCGCATATTATATGCATCATATAGTTCTCTTCACTTGTGCTGCCTGAAAAACGTATTACAATGAAACTCGAGAGAAAGTCTATATAAATTAAGCGGTTTGCCTATTTATCTCGATGATGATTTAGTCTATCACTGTACTTGATATATCCTTAGCTAACTTATATATCCTTAACCTTCTATAAATATTATGCACATCCGCTGATATATTTGGAGGGGCTAATTCGAGAAGCGCGGCAGCGATTTCGTCAGAAGCACAACACAACAGCCTTTTAACAATGCTGCCAACCTGTGGATGATGTAAACAACGAGGTGCTGCTTTACATTAGCTGCCTTCTTCGCTAACACCGCTGCCACTCGTTGAGAATAATCATTTTATCTACCTGTACACTGCAAACACACACTCGGAGTGTGTGTTGTGTGTGGGATAAATGATTAACTACAAATCGTCAGCAGTAAGCTTGTATTATTCATGATCTACTGCTGCCGTAAGAGAGAACATGAACGTGGGTGGCAGCGTTAACGCTCCAGCTAAGAGTGCATCTTCTGTAGTGCGACGGGGAAGATTGGACAGCGTTATGAGTGGTGAAGAGGTAGACTTTAATCTGTCATACTTTTTGTTTTGTCAGCATCCTTTATTTATTGAATAGCACTTTGAGGCTTTTCTTCTCTTGTATATGAGTAGCTGTGTATTCGGGTTTGCGAGATTTTCAAACAGCAGCAAAGTGCATATACATAATCGCTCCCAAGAGAATCATCCATAAGTCTAGACTATACCATATAATAATTCGTAATATCTCATCACCTTATTTTGATGAAAGCCTTTAATTGTACTCATTACCATATTTACCCAACTCCAGCTGCTTACTAAGGCCTGGTGCTTGAGCTACAGATACAGATTTACATCTACACCAGGAAAGGCAGTGGTTTGAAACTTGCCCATTATGAAACATGATCAGTCCCTAAAATTGAATTTGATGTATTTGGGAATTGTTTCACTTTGGTGACAGCATTTATATTT
>ERZ1740070.2679-NODE-2679-length-10103-cov-6.749502_pt1 | contig 10103 bp, 4 predicted proteins | sample MGYA00581734_ERZ1740070 | MGnify/ENA primary metagenome ERZ1740070 (study PRJEB43018, sample SAMN04849744) | marine metagenome | isolation source: floating plastic debris | place: Pacific Ocean | collected 2008-09-01 | study: EMG produced TPA metagenomics... | reverse complement strand
GACATTGGGTAAGGTAAACATAGCATACTGAACTGTACATCCACATGACCAGGTGAAAATAGCGATATAAACTTCTGTCGCTGACTTTGCCCCAACTTCTTGTGCCCTGCCCCACAGTCTGAATTCCTGGAGCCAGCCCTGCTATGAGTCAGTCCTATGTTTGCACTATTTATTATCTATCAGATGTTTTTTGTTTTCTGTATTATAGCTGGTATAGGTGAGGCGGAGCTTCCATCAACTGACGGAACAGCAATTCATAGTTTGAGCTCCAAAGCTGCAGTATCTGAATGTATTCAGCGGTTATCAAAGGCAGTAAGTGTCTGCTGTCTCTTGCGCAAAAAGCCGTGACGACTTACAAAATAAGTTCAATTCTGAGACCTGGTTGCATTTATCATAAGCAGTGGTTAGCCTGTGTAGGTCTAGTAGTAGGGTTTGGGTTCCTTAGAAAGGTCGTAGAACCACCCTCTAGTAGGAGCAAATGCCACAAAAATTCTTGGAAGTTCTTATGTCGGGCAGCTGCACTTGGCCATCTACACGAAATCCTTGGCTGCAAGATACTAGCACAAAGGCTTCTGTGATAGTTACAGTGAATATCAAGGGAGTGTACTCAGGGCGAAGGATCCTGCATGCATGCTATTTGATTCCCACAAAATCATTTGAACATCATAAGGCCTTATTTTGTAGGCTAAGGCTATATACTATAATGTGATCTTTTGAAGAAGCATGCTGCCCGGGACAGCCTGCCCCAAGGCAGCCTAACAACTAGGTAGGCCTGCTAGTTTGTAGTGTCACATTATTGTTATTAAATGACCACAAGGGGTCGGATGAGATTGCATTATGGGCTTCAAGGGATTCTGAACTTTCAAAACAAGTTTCCTCTGATGAATGTTTCATAGCTGCTGCTCTATTAAAAAGGCAGCAGTTTTTACGTTGTGCAAAATGCTATGCTGGTTCATCACTAACTGTTGTGGGCTGCATTGCTGTTACCCATTCACTTTACATGGAACACAATGTATTACAAACAGGAAGTGGCAGAGAAGAAGCCCAGGAGCGCGTGGGAATGGCCCAGTTGACCTAAATAAACTTGATCAGCTCATATCTTCACCTCTCTTCACTTGATCATTACGAAACTTTTTGTGTGACACAAATGGGCAATTAGGGTTTGTTTAGAAAAAACTGATTTTGAAAGTTCGGAATCCCTTTAATGCTGCTCACACAACTTTTCAGCTGTAAATCGACGTATCTAAACTCAGTAGGCCTGACGCACTAATTCCTTATGAATCTATTAGGGTATGGTGCATCATTTATTTCCTGTCTTTATATCAGACACGCTTATCAAGCTGTACTAAATTATCCAGGGGCTCATTTTCTCTCTCTTGGTTGTAGATGGATGCAGCGCACAGCATGGGATACATAATGGTATTGTTAGGGATGCGAAAATCTAAGTATAGTGCTGTACCTGAGTTTATAACCATTCATCAGGGTGTATCTGAGAAAATAAAAAGCTCTCTGGATCGACAGTTCAAGAAGCTTATCAAAGGTATAAAACTCTTTTCCTCTGTGATAGCTACAGTATAGCCAAACTGCATGAGTTTGCGAATAAAGAACATATGCCCTCTTCACTTGCATATGTGTATGGAGCATCACAAAGGCTTACCAATGGATCCTTGACATAACATTTTTCTGAGACATACCAATGAACTTCCCCTTCATTGGACATATGCATTCATACTCTGAGCAATGGTGGCATTAAAGATTTGGGGAAGCGGGGGTGGCATAGAGTCAAGTGACTGCTAAATTCCCCATGTCTCTTTACATCTGTGGTCCAAATTTGAAGACGCTTTGACACCCTGTTAGAAATTATGGTTAGTTGAATTTTAAGTTTTATGGGCTATTGGAGTTGTCCCGATGACATCACACCTTCAGCTAGAAAAATTGCGGCTGTACAACTAATGTCAATATCCACCCTCACAGGGACTTTGTTCATCTTAATGTTCTATAATGTTCCCACAGGGGGGGACTTGACCAAAATCTACCAATACGCTCAACCACTACATCAGGGTTGCATCCCACTCCACTGCTTTACCAGATGAATTTAGCTTCCCTTTCACTTGCCGCTATAATGCAAAATCTCACCAAATAAGCATTAAAACTGCAAAAAGAATCAAATTACCTCTCCACGACCCCTTTTCAATTGGTGATTTGTGTAAACATTGCCTATTTTAAGATCTCACTGTGCAGGTACAGCTGGTCAAAAACACCCCTAAAACTTAAAAAATGGCTGAGGTTATTGATAGATTTTGGTCAAGTACTCACCCCCCCCTTCCATGGGCTAACAATTGATCGCTTTCCGTTGACAAAAAGCATTATGTTTCTTTACACAGGTCCAAAAAAGGATGGTGCTCAGGCTCATAAAAGTACTACTAGGCCTAAGCCTGAGCATCGAACTTGTGTCACAGCGACACAACCTGCTCACAACCTTACCCTCAATGATCTCGACTTTGCGGAGGGAATCCCCACGCCTACACACACAGAGATTTCCACAGGTGCAATGGTTAAGCATGAACAGCCTGATGATCTAGTTGAGCATATGCGTATAATACATGTACCTCAAACTATTGTCAATCAGGCACATGTGCAACCTCAAAATCCTTTAGCGGATGAATTTGACTTTTCTGAAAGTAAACCTACAGATTTGGAACTAGAGATTTACTCTGACAAGACCCAAGAAGCTCGCGAAGAGGTAAGTCTTAACTTAAAGCTCATGTTATTGCAGATTTCAGGATATTTTTCAGTTGATTTTTTCACACTTGACATCCTAAATATACATATATGTCGGTATGCTCGCCCAGGAGATTTCAAAAGGAATCATGATGGATATGTGCATGGGTTGAGCTAACTTATTATTATCAGAAAAATATTTGATCTAGACTAAGCTAAGACGTTTGACGTTTTCAAGTCAGAGGATGCCTCCCAAGCCGCGCCAAAGACACATTGGTCTACTGAAATAATTTTCCAACTCATTGTGGCTGGCCAGAATGATATCAACTCAGTATGATTTGTTGCATTATGACAGTGATCATCAACAGATTTCAAGAGTAAGTTGGTGTTTTGCTTGAGCATTGAGTCGATTTCAGGCACTTTTTTGCAACGGGCTTACCTTATCTTTTAAAGCCTGGTTTGATATACAAAACCGATAAAAAATAATTGTCTCTTGCAGACTCGTATCAAAGACCAGCAAAGCTACTGTACAAAGGGACAAGAGACTTATGCACTGCCTTGGCAAATTAGTGGTCAGTGGGCGGCGATGCATGGCTCTTGTGACGCCAGTAAAAAGTTCCGTGTGCTCGAAAGCGCTGCCAGATCAATGGCAAAACGGTACACTGCTTCGTGTCCTGGCATCAAAAATACTGGTAATAGAACTCCAACTCCTGGGCACACTAACAAAGACAAAAACTCAAGTGCAGATAATGACACAGTTATGATAGCTGTTAAAACAGAACCTGCTGATAACATGGACTATGATGTGGAGGTTCCTGTGATTGGTGAGGCAATTTCCTCAACTAGGCCTTTGGATCCCCCAGCTCTTGGCCAACTTACTGTTGCTGCACATCCACAATCTGGTATTGGTAGAGCAGAGGTATGTATAAATTTCATGTAAATATTCATCCTTAGGCCTCCTCTGAGCACTCAGTCTTTGCCCACCCAAGCAAGCAGAGCGAACAAAGGACAGTTTTTCGAAAAGTTGTTTGTCCCGTTGTATAACTTGATGTAAAAATCTACCTTCTAAGTCCTTCATACTGGTACACATATCCATAAAGCATGCTATCAGAGGATCACTAATAACAGCAAGATGGAGATGGTTGCCAGAGAGCATAGAGAGGTAAGTAAGCTGTATGAAAATGTGTAGTTTTCCAGGTTGCATAATCCATTGAGTCTTGTTGTGTCAAGTTTCTTGTTCACTCCAGACCAGTAGCAGTAGTAAGTAAGAGATCTGTAATCTGCGTAACAGCGGATTCCTCCTACTCATACCATAATCATGATACCAGTAATTGGGAGCAGACTTTGGATTATGCTCTCTCGCTTAATGAGGAGGCAACTTGAGTTATTAAAAGACGAAAGACAGAGGTAAATAGCTGTATTTATTTATTTTGGATACCTTATATTTTTTGTTTTGTATTTTGTTTTCTAATATTGCAGTTTCTTCACACACTTGTGAAGAGCACCCCATCTATTGTCTCCTCTTCTAAGCAGCCCACCATTCTTGTTTTGACACCTGTACAAACCACACAGGATGTTAGCTCAGCTCTACAGACTAGCCTGCCTGCCACACTCCTGCCAACCACCCAGGTTGTCGATACCTTTGCTCCAAACGCTTGCACTACTCCTACTAGTCATCAGCAGGCAAGCATGGCTGATGTAACTTCAACTAAGTCCATACTTGAGACCATACAGCCAAGTTCACAAAGGCTGTTGACAAGCTGTGACATGCCAACACAACTTCTGCTGAGTAATCCGGACTAGCCTGCTTAATAGGGAAGGTCTTAGATGGATCCTAACCATGCATAGGACCACTCACAGAAGAAAATGGTGAGCTCTAACACTCTCTCGATAATTAAGGTAGTTGCAAACTCATAATGCCAGCGGATCTGCTTATCTGTTGTTTTATCATCGCGAGTCATTGACGTAGTCCTAATTCAATTAAATTTTGAGTTATTGTGGACCATGGATGAACAATAAAAATCTACTCACTCTGCGCTGTCAGAGAGCAATTACCATATTAGCAAAGCAACATGAGAAGTCCAGCGAGTAGTTTGATGTCATCAAACTCACTGATAGATCCGAGATCAAACTACATTTTTGGAGATAAAAAATACTATTCGTGGTGAATGATCACCTACTGCTGTATGGTCAAACATCTAGGGTTTAGGTTATTCTATTTGTGAAAATTTTTAAAAAATTTGCTGCGTACCCTCTTCAAATGTTTGTAATCTCACTCTGTTGATATTCGAGGTTGCATAAAAACACAGAAACATGCCCTACATTTGCTCCTTCACCAGTCCTAGTGACCATACCATCTCTGCAACACACATGTACACATTAAGTAGGTTTAAGTACACATTAAGTGGGTTAAATTTGCATTATCATTTTTAATGGTGTTTATTTTTGTTGTTTCAGGGACAGAGCAGCTTCGATGCAGCGGTATAACTGAGGTGTACGTTTGTGAGTAAATTCAGAGACTCTAAAACTGACTGCAGTATGATATTAAATCGGTCAAAACACGACATATTTGATTGTGACAGGCTTCATGGAACATGATACCAAGGCAGGAGGATCTATAACATCCGTGACAATGCCATTGCCCAACGCTATAGTGTCTAGCTTAGGTATTTAACCATAATTGGGGCCTCATCCCCAAATTTTTGTTTAATACTACTGGTATATAATAAGGACCCGCAAACACCCAGTATAAGGGTGACTTTGTTTTATACTTTGTATTTCAATTTTTATCATTTTAGAATTTTCAAGCAGCTACGGACTGATTTGCTGGCCATGGGGACAGCAAAATCTGTTTTTTGGGTAATTATACATAGCTATTAGAGCCATGTGTAAATATAAATAAACATCTGCAGCAAATAAATTTGAAAACTAGTGATGAGAAAAATGTTCATCGTCACTTGAAGTGTTTATTACAGCATCTGGATTAAAGTATTCAAAATTTTTTTGAAAGTGAGCACCATTGGTCACACACCTCAAGTTTTGACCAATGACCGGCCTGTTGAATGTTGCTATGAAGAAAAATCATTTAGGTAAGTCAGCAAATTATCATGAAGATGCAACATGGGCTTTAAATTATATTCCCATGGTAATTTGATACAGATATGTTAGGGTTTTGAAAATTTAAATTTATGCGAACCAAGTTTTTGGGTAGAAATAATGGCACAATTCCGTCATGTTGGTCCAAAACCGGAAATGGGGTCAAATTTAGGTCGACTGCTTTAAGCTGAGGCTGTGGAAGTTTGTCAGCTAGACTTTAGTTCATTCACTCATATATCAGTGAGCAAGCTATGGGCTAGATAAAAATATAATAAAATAAATGCAGCTGAATATATAAAAGTTTATATAAGATATAATGTGGTGTGTTGTACCATTAACACCCCAAACACTATCATTCGACTACTTAAATTTTTTCTGCTGTATTAGAAGTTATCCCACTAGAGTGAGGAGGGTGCAACTCAAAAATATTTACCATTTTGCAACTACATGATTTGGTTCCGTTATTGTTATTTATATGCTGCTCTTTACATAGAGTTGAGGCCCAGCTGAAATTTTCACTCCTCGCCATCTGCTGGGGTCAAACTGTGATAGCAAAAAATTCATCACAATTAAAGCTTGTTATTGGCCTTCATCAGGAAATAATATTATTCTTTTGAACTTTAAGCACATTATTTTATCTAGGTCAATCGAATCTCATGCCGGCTTGTTGTCTGAACTCTCTCTGTTTATGATAGGTAGACTGTTTGGGAAGCTCATCCAAAGGAATTATATCTGTCAGGACCAACCTATCTGCAATATAGACGCCGCCATTTCCATCTGCAAGCCTGAGATGTTTGTCCATATGCGCAGCTATTTTCGCCACATCTGCTTCTGCATATCCGTCCTCATATTGCAATGACATGCGCAAAAGTTGAATGGAATCTTCCTCAAGAGGAGAAACATAAGATTTAAATTTGTGACCAACAAAACCGAAATGATACATATCATGTTCAGGCTCCACATAAAATGGTTGAATGCCATGATCTGCCAGTATGGACATTTCTGACCTTGGAAGCAGGGGCTCCTTGCCAACTATCTGACTTTGCACATCCAAGGTGTGTCTAAATCCCTGCAAATCCACAGCAACATTCTCAAGCGCTTTTGAGTTAATGTCAGTGAACAAGTTAATTGTAGGCAAAAAGTAGTGCGGACAGGTTCTTCTTGTTATGCATGTGATCAAATCATCAAGTAACCCTGGAGAAAAATGAAATAATTTTTGTAAGCAGTAATATGACATCCATTCTTCGTCAACTTTGGTGTACCAGCATCAGCATTAACACTCTTCTAGCCAGCATTAATGTATAACATAATAATGAATGAAACTGTCCAATATGTAAATTTTATAACTCAGGTAATTCAGCATATTATTAGTTATTAGTTAATATTCATGGCCCAGTATCAACAGCGCTGCCAAAGTTACCAAAGTTTTCATAGATCCAATCCAATTGTTGCTGGATGGATTTTATATTGAATCGTCGACCAAATTCATCATCATCTTTTCTTGTGTAATAACCAAATCTCTTTGTACAGTGGCTGCTTGAGTGAAAGGAGCCAAATGAATAGTCAGAAAGCTATTAATGGTTCCTACCTAAGACACGCATGCCGAGATTCTTCCAGCTCCACTGATCAGGTGCCACTTTCTCACAGGCCCACAGCAGGACAGTCTTACAATGGTAGCTGTTGATAATGCGCTCTTCTCCGGAAGGGTTGGTTTTTGTCATGTATTTGATGATGTACTTGAAGATCCTTTGTGCATGCTGCTTGCAGGGGGCATCGCGATTTGAAACAAGATAAACCTCAGCCTCGGAAAATGACAATCGCCAGTCCGCATGTCGATACTTTTCTATTTGCATATCTCTTGGTTTGCACACTAGAAGTAGGCCCTTAGAGACTATGTCGTTTATCATCTTGCTAGATGGCCATATTCGTTCTCTGTGCCTCCATTCATCCAGGAAGTCTGGCCATGAATTCAACCTTAGTGTTGGGACTATGTCAACCAGGCACTGTTTTGCGACCACTTCCTCAGTATCATTGTAAGCAGTGTCTCCGTGCAAAACAAACATGTGTCCATATTCCCAAGATTCTGTAATCTCAAATTTACCGCTGATGGCCGGGCCATGCTCTTCGAGCGAGTGAAGACTGCAGAAAGTTTGATCAGGAAGATCTGGTATGGCTGATTTTAAGGCTTCAAAATATGTATCATAAAATTGCTTTGCAGAGTAAAAGCTTTCGCGCTTACCATAAGTGTCTGCTTGATAGAACTGAATGTCTGGAAGGGATGATGTTTTCCCCTGCTCCCTAACCACATGAATATTCACAAAACATGACCCTTTTGATACTTGCTGCACATGGTAACACTCAGTTTCCGGCAAGAGCTCATCTATCTTTGCCACTATCATGATATCCCTCTCAATGGCAAAGTGCATCTTACTCAAATCCTGCACCCCTAGCATTTCACAGTGTTTGGTACTCACAGCAGGGACATATTCTGCAGTGCTTCCAGCTTCAAGCAGACAAAGCGATATTCCCAGAGTCGCAGATACACTTTTTAGCAGATCCAATATGATGTTTTTAGATGCTTCCTCAAATGGTTGTCTCGTTGGGAATGTCCTGAATTGTTCAACATCTGCTAGTTCAAAGAACGCTTGAACAAACTTCACAGTTATATCATGGTAGGTTTGCCCGCTAATGGGGTCAGTTTCATTGCTTTTGCAGATGCCGTCTGTCGATGATGCCATTACGGAATAAAGGAATAAAATGAGGGATGGGATGTTCACTGCAGGAACTTATTTGTTGGCATCATTGATACGCTATTCCATAATAAGCCTCAGACTTGTTTAATTATCTCTAAAATTTGAAGTTTCATATAACTGAATGTCATTATTTTTACTGGGTGCCTCAAATCCTAAGGCTATGTGGTTTATTGTAATAACTGCCAGTATAACATCCTTAACATCGTGGTTAGTGTAATTTTATTACCACATGGGCAACTTTGTAACATTGATTCACGATTCACTGAAAACAACAATATACTTTCTGAAAATTTGATAAAAAACAGTTTTGTTGTATGGATTCATGGCAAATATACCTTTGTAGCAGATTATTATACACTACATGTATACTGATCATGGCGGGTAACTGACGAACACTGTGCTGAGTTTACTCTGAACACTCAGACTCTGACTTTCCCCCCTCCAACGAGCCCGAGCGGTTGCTAATTAATTTTAGGAAAACGTCTCTGGGTGAAAACATGAAATTATTGATTACTACGCTGACATTCTAATCCCACTGCAATGACTTTCGGTTATTTTCTAGTTCATTACTCTAAAATCTCCAAAATTACTGCTTAAATTAAATCAACACCATTTATCCAAGTACTTACGCTTGAGGAGAAAAAGCAGTCTTCGGAATTTAAATTTTGATAATCACAAATTTGCTAAATTGCTGTTATTATCGTTATAGGTTTACAAATCTTAGCTAATTACGAAAGTGAAATTCAAAAATCAAATACTTAAAATAAAATATTGACGTCTGTGAATTTGACAATTGAACTTTGTGTATGACTATAAGGCAAGAAAAACTGAAGCTTAAGATCTGTGTCATCGAAGGCGATACCGAGCCATGAGGCACTTTTTTAAAATTTTGCAATAAAATGAGGTAAATACACAGTCTTTGTTGAAATTTATGTGAGGCAGGGAATTAATAATTTATTTCCAAAATTCCAGATGCGGCATGAGGGGTTTCCTTTTTAAGGCCTCAGTTAGTCAGATGAGGGAGCTGACACCGATCTGATATATAATTTTTGCTGGCCTATCCTGGTGCGATCATCATTACAGTGAAGGTAGGTACAGATAGTGATGTAGGTTTTTGGTATCAAAAACAACTCCACAATTTATTACCGCACTGTCACACAATTATAATTTTGTCAAAGCTGGACCAGAAAAGATGGTTATTAAAGAGCCAATATCCAAATTCAACGTGAACCTGTGCGGCCGCAAAGTAGAATGTTCAAAATATGCCACTTTTATTAGTACACTTGCCGGACATACTCCTTTCTGCTATATTTATTCATTAAGATATCATTATAAGAATTAAACATCTACCATAAAATTCTGTGGTGGTTACATACTGGTGTGGTCATAAATAGCAAAATAAAGTTACAAGGGGTCATTTAGACTGACAAAATCAAACTTTTCCTGGCAAAATGTACTGATACGCACCGGCGGAGGGGGGGGGGGGGAATTAAAAAAAAATAAACACAAAAACAAAGAAAACAGACTAAAGGG
>ERZ1740070.2678-NODE-2678-length-10105-cov-6.042886_pt1 | contig 10105 bp, 7 predicted proteins | sample MGYA00581734_ERZ1740070 | MGnify/ENA primary metagenome ERZ1740070 (study PRJEB43018, sample SAMN04849744) | marine metagenome | isolation source: floating plastic debris | place: Pacific Ocean | collected 2008-09-01 | study: EMG produced TPA metagenomics... | reverse complement strand
TTAAATCGTAGCCAATTGCAATCACTAAATCGGTATTATCAAAACCACAAATACTGAAATCTCTTTGCTGTAATCCTACAGTCCATAAAGCCAAAGGATGAGTATAAGGAATTATCCCTTTGCCCATAAAAGTATTAGCAACTGGAATATTTAATTCAGTCGCAAATTGAGTTACAGCATCGCTAGCGTTGGCACGAATTGCTCCATTACCAACTAAAATTATCGGATTTGTAGCTTGAGAAATTGCAGCCGCAGCAGCTCTAATAGTTGCAAAAGAAGCAAAAGTTTTTTCTACATTATCTTTTCCTAAAGGTTTACCTTCAACTGGCATTGCAGCGATGTTTTCTGGTAAATCAATATGTACTGCTCCGGGCTTTTCTCGTTGCGCTCTTTTAAAAGCTTTACGAACAATTTCCGGTGTAATACTCGGTCTAACAATCTGCTTGTTCCATTTAGTAACTGGAGCAAACATTGCCACTAAATCCAAATATTGATGGGATTCAATATGCATTCTATCGGTGCCCACCTGTCCGGTAATTGCTACCACAGGGGCACCATCGAGGTTAGCATCAGCGACCCCAGTCATCAAATTAGTTGCACCAGGTCCAAGGGTAGAAAGACAAACCCCAGCCTTACCAGTCAAACGTCCGTAAACGTCAGCCATAAAAGCCGCACCTTGTTCGTGACGGGTAGTAATAAACTTAATCGGAGATTTTTTCAAAGCCTCCAAAACATGTAAATTCTCTTCACCGGGGAGTCCAAATATATATTCCACCCCTTCATTTTCCAAGCATCTAACTAGTAATTCTGCTGTATCCATTGTGATTCCCCATTTTAGATTTTAGATTTTGCGGAAAGTTGAGGGTGGAGATGTTCTTCCCCTCAAACTTTCCAAGACAGATTTTGGATTTTGGATTTTGGATTTTAAATGGTTCCTTTGTTTTAAGAGATTGGAGCAGTATTGAGTTTTAGATAGTAGCTAGCGACCAAGATGGTCGCACTAATTCTAAAATTAAGAAATCTTAGATTATTTAAAGCCTTGAAGCCAAAAGCTTATTTTTCAATCTAAAATCTAAAATCCAAAATCCAAAATTTACTTCATCCACACAGTTTTAACATTGACAAACTCATGTATGCCTTGAATACTTAATTCTCTTCCATAACCGGATAGTTTGATTCCCCCGAAAGGTAGTCTGGGGTCGGATTTGACTAATCCATTGATAAATACTGCACCTGCTTCGATTTCGGAGATTAAGCGCTGTTGTTGTTTGGTGTCGGTTGTCCAAGCACTCGCACCTAAGCCGAAGGGTGTGTTATTAGCAATTTTTATCGCTTCATCAATATTTTTTACCCTGAATAACATTGCGACTGGGCCAAAAAATTCTTCTTTGGCCGTTGCCGAATCGGGGGAAATACCAGTAAGAATTGTTGGTGGATAATAGTTTCCTTTCATATTTAATAAAGGCTTTCCTCCCATCAACACTTTTGCACCATTTTTGATGGATTTTTGTACTTGCTGGTCTAATTCTTTGAGGATATCGTGGGTCGCTAACGGGCCAATATTGGTATCTTCCTGCATTGGGTCGCCGATTCTCAAAGCTTGAAACTGTTCTAACAACAATTTCTCAAACTTGTCAGCAACAGCTTCCTCAACAATAAAGCGTTTAGCCGCTATACAAGATTGCCCGTTATTCAACATTCTTGCTGTAGTTCCAGTGACAGCTGCTGTTTCGATGTCAGCGCTTGCTAACACGATAAACGGGTCGCTTCCTCCCAATTCCAATACTGTTTTTTTCAGATGTTTACCAGCAGCAGCAGCAAGAGACGCACCCGCTCCTTCACTTCCGGTTAAGGTGGCAGCTTTTACTCGGTCATCGGAAATTATATTTGCTACCTTATCCGAACCTATCAATAAACTCTGAAAAACGTTTTGCGGAAAACCCGCTGTTTGAATAATTTTTTCAATAGCTAACGCGCACTGAGGTACGTTAGAAGCATGTTTGAGCAAACCGACATTACCAGCCATCAAAGCCGGAGCAATAAAGCGGAACACCTGCCAAAAAGGAAAATTCCACGGCATCACCGCTAAAATTATTCCTAAAGGCTGATATTTGACAAAGCTTTTACTGGCATCGGTTTCAACTAAAACATCGGCAAGAAATTGGGCAGCATTATCGGAGTAATAGAGACATAACACAGCGCACTAACCCACCTCAGCCATAGCGCTTTTATAGGGCTTACCCATTTCCAAAGTCATCAACTCTGCAAATTTAGCCTTATCTTTTTCCAAAATATCGGCAGCCTTGTGCATCCACTCAGCACGCTGTTCAAAACTCGTCTGACGGTAATCCTTGAAAGCTTTATCTGCCAAAGATATAGCATTCTTCACGTCAGCATCACTCAAAGACTCAAAAGACCTGAGAGTTTCCCCAGTCGCGGGATTTATCGTGGCTATACCCATCTTTTTCCCCTCCCGAATTTTTATTGTGAGGTAACTTCATAGTCTTACATTAAATTTTCAAAAGCTACCACTTTTGGGAAGAGATGGGATTGGGGAGGAAAGTTAGGAGTTAGGAGTTAGGAGTTAGGAATTAGGAGTTAGGAATTATGAATTTATCTATCACTTTATTTATTTACCTTTGACCTTTAACCTTTTTTCATGACAACGTAACAAGTCACAGCTAAACAATATCAAATATCCAAATCGCAATCGAGGGTGAAGATTCAGTTTCCGCAACTGAGGAACTTTATTCGTTTCGTTGAAATTGATAAAAATACTAGTTGTGATGCTCTTGCTTCCATCTATAAAAGCTCTGTTCGCGAGTCTTATAGATGGAAGCAAGTTTCTAAACGGATTAAGCACCGTTACCTGTCTGAACATTACCTAGATATTGATTTACCGTGCGAAAATCTGAACGGCAAACATCGTTAAAAAGAATAGTGAAAACAGGTAGATTAAACTGTCTGTATTTAAAAGCATGGTATATGTCCCTAGAAAACTTTTATGAATAGACTGAGTATATTCACATAATTGTTCCTGAAAAAAATATCCGTATTCATACGACAGTTAATCAATACATAATTTTTGATATGAATAAAAATACTTAGGTCTGTCAATACATCTAATTGCATAAATACTTTTAGTACCTAGGAGCTATAACTGCACTTACTATCTAAGAATTCCAGGCAGCTAAGCGATACAGCTTTTATGCAGTTACTAGCTTAATAAATCGAAATACCCGGAATCTGAATTGTTAGCATGGATGGTAATATTTGACATCCCTAGACCTTCGGATTGATGCAAATTCTTCACTTTAATTTAAGATTAAATAAAACTAAAAATAATTACGTATAATTACCCCCTAACTGAAGATAATCTTAATGTTTATCAAAAACGTTCTTTTGCTTTAACCGAGATTAGCGATTTAATTCAATTGTCAGAACGGGATTATTACGCTCCTTTACCGGAAGACTATAGGAAGATAGGAACGACATTATTTAATTGGTTGGATGGGGATGATAGATTGTTTTAGCAATCAGTAATGGAGAAAAACTGGCTCATCTACCTTGGGAATTATTGCATGATGGTAAATCTTTTTTAGTTGAGAAAAAACTGGGGATAATTCCGGTACTGTGGGTGTCGTCAGATGGTGTAAATTCATTATCAATCGCAGCAGTACGAGAAAATAACGATAGCTATATATTGCTTAAAAAATCCCAAGTAGACGAACACTACAAGCGAAAGCGCAACAGTTAGCAGATGGTAATCCTAGGTTGTTGGAGTGGTTAGATAAAATATTGCGATCGCAAATTGATTTTGTGATGATTTTAGATAAGTTGGAACTTGATTCAGAAGAGTTGTAAGAGCAGTTTTTAGCAAAAGAATTGTTGCAGCAGATGGATGAGTTAACCGTTCCCAGAGAAGCTTTGGAAGCTGTTTGTGAAACTATTGCGGAATCGGAACAGTATATAGATATAGATAAAACTATAGCGCTAGGGTTATTAGAAATAAGTCCCGACGGTTCGGTTCGAGTTCCAAGGATTTTACCTTTGGAATTATCGGGTGATGTGGAGAGTTTGAGTAAGAAAGCTGCGGGGGTTTTGTATCGGTTGTGGTGTGAGGATAAAGAAATATCTACGGAAGAACAAGCATTAGAAATTTGTCCCCAGGAAGACGAAACAGAAAAAGCCGCAATAATTCATAACTTTGCAATAATTTACGCTCTTCCATCAAACTTTACTATTTTTCAATAGAGAATTCTCCACACAATCTACACAATTCTCGACAAATTATAGTGCTATGCTGTTTAACTAAAAGAATGTATCTTATTGATGATTCTTTATCAGTAGTAATACTTAATATTTCTCTTCTAGAAGTTATACAGATGAAAATCTCACCTAATTTTCGCGTAATCGGTTTAAATGCTGCTGCTACGCTCATGGCTGTGGGATTGAGCATCAGCACTGGAGCCACAGTATTGGCACAATCCAAACCGACAATTTCAGTTCCAGAATTCAAAAATCAGTCAACCTGGTGGTGGTGGCGAGGAAGTACAGCCAGAGATTTGGCGGCTGTACTGAGTAATGAATTGAATGCGACAGGAAATTTTAGTGTCGTCGAGCGGCAAAAACTGGGGGCAGTTCTGTCCGAACAGGAATTAGCCGAACTGGGACTAGTCCGTCAAGGAACCGAAGCGAAGAAAGGGCAACTAACAGGATCTCGGTACATAGTGCTGGGTCAAGTGACATCCTACGAAGAAGGAGTTGCTGGTAAATCCAGCGGAGCTAGAATCGGCGGTGTTAACATTGGTGGTATTAGGATTGGAGGTCGAGGGCGTAAAAAATCCCAAGAGGCTTATGTCGCCATTGATTTGCGAGTTGTTGATTCCACCACAGGTGAAGTAGTCCATGCGAGAACTGTGGAGGGTCGCGCTACCTCAAAATCTAGAGGTGCTAATGTGGGAGTGAACGTTAGTGGTATCAGTTTGGGTGGCGGTAGCTCCGAGAAAAAACGTGTCCCTGTGGGTAAAGCGCTGCGTGCAGCTTTAATTGAAGCAACCAACTACTTGAGTTGTGTCATGGTTGAGAAAGGAGCTTGCATCGAGAAGTTTGCCGAGAAAGATAAAAAGCGTCGTGATAGCAGCACAGATATATTGAAGCTAGACTAAAAATTAACATCATCAGGTAGTGCATAGACGCTTGTTTGGGGATGGGGGAATTGGGCATCGGTCATTGGACATCTGCGGGAAATTAAATGTGCCTCATCCAGAAACCTGGTAGAGACGCGTTAGCACAGCGTGCCCGGAGGGCAGTATATAGCGTCGCTACATTCTTTTTCGGAGATGTCTACTGAAAATTTATAATATTTCGTGCCGTAACGCACCCTATAATTACCAATTAGGAATTACTACCAATTACGGCAACCCAATTATTTACTTCCCAAAAATTCATCAACCGTAATTCCTGCTTGACGAATAAGACTTCTTAATAAACCCGGAGCTAATTCTTTGTGGTTAGGAACTGATAAAGTAGGCATTGATTCATGCCAAAGTATCATATGGCTTCCGGTTTGATGGTCTAAGATATAACCAAATTTTTCAAAAATCTTAACTGCTTTTTTTTCTGAAATATTTGATAAACGTCCCATCTAAATCACAACTTCTCCGATAAAAGATTGAGATTCCTTCTTTTGATAAGGTTTACCGTGCTTCTCTTGAACGTATAAATAACCTTTTATCGCATCTTTCACATTTTCTACGGCTTCATCCAAAGTCTTGCCTTGACTCACGCAACCAGGAAGCTCTGGAACTTCAGCAACATATCCTTGATATTCCGAATCAAATACGAAAATTACTTGAAATTTCACTACCTATCAACCTTCAATTGCCGAACGCATAGCATAAATATAACAATTAAAACATAATAGGTTAATTGATAATCTTAATACACAATGGTGCGTTACGGCATTTTCACAGTGATAGTCTTTTTATTAAAGTATTTCGTGCCGCAACACAACGGTAATATTGCGGGAAGAACATCTACACCGCAATTTACCTCCCCTACAATTACCAATTACCAATTACCAATTCCCAATCCAAAATCTGTCTTGGAAAGTTTGAGGGGAAGAACATCTACACCCTCAACTTTCCGCAAAATCTAAAATCCAAAATCGTCAATACCGTTTCCGATTGTGATAAACCTTGACTAATCTTTTAATCCCCTTAAACCGATATTTCCCCATCAGTTCAAATCTCTGGGGTTTGGAAAGCATTTTATGAGTTTCTTCGCTAACTACGCATTCCCCTGGATTACAAACTCCTTCCATTCTTGCTGCTAAGTTAATTGTCGCTCCTAATGCGGTATACTCAACCCTCTGAGAACTACCTACGTCACCCACAACTGCTTTACCGCTATTGATAGCAATTCTTAATTCTAATGGTTCTTGCCAGAAATGATTAAAGTTAAGATTTTCTAATCGTGCTAACATTCTCATGGCAGCAACTACAGCCCTGTCTGCATGGTCTTTTTGCGGTTCTGGTGCGCCAAAAAATGCCATGATGCAATCACCAATATATTTATCTAAAGTACCACCGCAGGCGAATACTTCTTGCAGCATTTCCTCAAATAATTTGTTGAGTATCTCGGCAATTTCCGTAGGAGTGAATCGTTCGGACATTGCTGTGAAACCGACTACATCGGCGAATAAGATGCTGATTTCGCTTTCTTTGGGTGGTAAACGTCCGTCAGGTAAAGCACCTAAAGCTATCAACTGCTGTACTACTGCTGGTGAGTGATATCGCTCTAATCTTTGTCGAATCACCTCTTCACTTTTGAGTTTTTCTTCGAGCAACCACCGCTGAACGCTCGAAGAAACAAGGTTACCTAAAGTTGAAAAGAAGCTCAAATCTTCTGAACCTTCAATTATCCAATGATAAGAAGAAAAACTTGCGTCAGCATATAACACTCCTACGACTTTATCTTCATCCCATAACGGAACGGCCATAGCGCTACGAATACCTTTCAGAAAAACGCTGTGTTCTTCCTCAAATCTTTCGTCTTGATGAGTATCTGCTGATTGAATCGCAACTTTTTCATCAAATACCTGCTGACATATACTTTGACTTATCCAGCTATCATCACGCATTAATTGCTGCTTGTTTTCAGCATCTCTACTCGCAGCATTCATCAATGTTAATTTACCGCAATTGTGAACGTCAATTAATAAACCCAAACGGTCAATACTATTCAGATAGCGGAATACAACTTGCTGCACCTGAGAAAAAATTTCTTCAATAGAAGTAGCCCCCGCAAGATTCTTAGCTATATCGACCAAATCCTTCAAACGGGCTATTGTTCTATCTTTACTGCTGATATTACCATCTTTACTCTCAGCATCTATCCACTGCTCTTGTAATTGTTTAACGTTCCGAAGTATAGTTTTACCTTCAGAGAAAGCTGTATAACTACTTTGGGGTGGTTGAGGAGGAAGAGACAAAAGCACCACCATAGAAATATCTCCTACCCAGATTACATCACCATGAGAAATTTCGGTAGGCGAAATTACCGGCTGCTCGTTTAAGATTGTGCCATTTTTACTACCCAAATCTTCGACCATCCATAAACCATTGTTCCCTTTAGAAAAACGCGCATGACTGCGAGAAATACCTCCAAAAGGTAGACATAGGTTGCATTCTGGCAACCTGCCAATTATATAAATATCTTGGTCCACCGTCACCATTTTCTGGGTATTTCCCCGTTGGAGACGTAGCTTCAACTCGGTCATTCGATTATGGATTTTAGATTTTAATAACGGATACGTTTGTGTTGGATTTTAGATTTAAGCGTAGAAGCTCTAAGCTCTTATTAAACCTGCTGCTTAGGTGTTACCCAAGATTAGTACATTCTATTTATGACACCCCAAACGGTACTCCGACAACTATAACTCTTGTGTAAGGAAGCATTAAGTGATTTTTGGCTCAATCACTCATAATCTCGTACTCTTGTGTTGCTTCTCTGCTTTTTTCACTTTCTTACTAACAAGCTAAATTTTTTAGAACTTATACAGGATTTCCCTAGACTTTACTAAGTCTTTACATAATAAGGGCTACATTTACTATATACAAAGAAACAACACAATAGAAAACGTTACAATCTAATTTAATTATCTAGGATGATTAACTATTGAAAATAAATTAATTGTTTGACGCTCAAAGTAGTACTGAAGTGATTTAAGCTCAAAATATATTAAATTTTTCTATCCCAAAAAATATGTTCACGACACAGCAAAATAAACCGGTAATCTCGAAATTTTTAATTTTAGTAATATTCAGTATTTTAGTAGTTCTAGTCGCAACGCTTTATCCTTTTAATTTCGCACTACCCGATAATATCTCCAAGCGAGAATTGGTTAATAGTTTTGATAACAATAGCTTTTTTAGCGACCAGGTAAATAATGTTTTGTTATTTTTACCTTTTGGTTTTGGTTTAACGGGTTTATTGCAAGGGAAAAAAACAAAGCTGATTTTACAGTTAATAGCAGTAACATTAGCTAGCGCTGGACTATCATCAACTGTGGAATTATTGCAAATTATGGTGCCATCAAGGACACCAACACCAGCAGATATTTTTAACAATAGTTTTGGTGGTTTTCTCGGATTAATTTGCTTTTATATCTGGAATTCTCAAAGCTTCAAAGCAATATTACAAAGAATCGAATCTAGTAAAGCTAGTAACTCAATCAGTAAAATTACCTTATTTTTTACAGGTTATATAATCCTGACATTTTTGATTACCATTCCTTGGCAAGCAACAACTAGTTTAAGCGGTTGGAATCCCAATTTTCCGTTAATTATCGGTAATGAGAAAACTGCTAATAGAGGTTGGGAAGGTTACATATCCGAGCTTAATATTACCAATCAGGCTTTATCTCAAAATCAAGTAAAACAAATATTTTCTCAAAGCAATAGTTTTCAAATTTTAAAAGATTCCTTAGTTGCTGATTATGAATTTACAGGAAAAGGGCCATATAAAGATAAATCGGGAAAACAGCCAGATTTATTATGGAATGGAGAATCAACAACTGAAAATCAAGAAGGAATCTTGATAAGTGCAAATAATTGGCTGCAAACAGCAACACCGGTTACATCACTTAGCAAAAGTATCGGTGAAACTTCGGAATTTACGATTAGTAGCACCCTGACCACTACTCAAACAGAACAAACCGGACCTGCGAGAATAATTTCCCTTTCGGGTGATTCACTTCGTCGTAATTTTACCTTGGGACAGCAAGGAAGCGATTTAGTATTTCGAGTTAGAACTCCTCTTACCGGAGCGAATGCTTCTGATGTAAAACTAGATGTTCCCAATGTATTTAACGATAAAAAACCGCATCAAATAGTTATTACCTATTCTAAATCTTCGCTCATAATTTATGTCGATAGCATTGCGAATATTCACACCTTAAACTTGCTCGATTTAATACCCAAAGAAAAAAGATTTTTCTATTACGGGTTAACCTTTATTCCATTCGGACTATGTTTAGCCTTGTTAACAACATTAGCAAGAAGAAAAATTAACTTTTATCGTCTAATGCTTCCTGCGGGAATATTATTACCTTCCTTGATATTGGAAGGAATTTTAGTACAGGAAAGTGGTAAAGATATTAGTCTGAAAAATCTATTTATAGGAATTTTATTTACAGCGGGTACAATGATTGTTTTGAAAGCAAGAGCGGGGAACAGTGGACAGTTATCAGTGAGCAGTGAACAGTGAACAGTTATCAGTTATCAGTGAGCAGTTATTATTTAAGGGGATGTGGTTTATTAAAAATTAATTTTTAGATAGGTAGTAGTGGCTAATTAAATAAATTGTTAAGGGTTAGTTTTTCCCGTAAATGTCGGGAGACGTATTAGCGAAGTGTGCCCGAAGGGGATGATTTTATGTCTCTACAAACCGTTGCAATTAATGAAATACATTTTAGTGGGAGCATCTTGCTCCCTATTTATTTAACAACAACAAATAATATTTCCTTTTTTTCTTCTAGCTGTTAACTGATGACTGTTCACTGTTAACTGTTAACTGATTCCGGTACTTCCAAAGGGAATTG
>ERZ1740070.2677-NODE-2677-length-10106-cov-17.223062_pt1 | contig 10106 bp, 10 predicted proteins | sample MGYA00581734_ERZ1740070 | MGnify/ENA primary metagenome ERZ1740070 (study PRJEB43018, sample SAMN04849744) | marine metagenome | isolation source: floating plastic debris | place: Pacific Ocean | collected 2008-09-01 | study: EMG produced TPA metagenomics... | reverse complement strand
ATAGACATAAAACTGAGTTTAGTAACGAAAATAGGCGTTTACGCTAGCTTAATTACAATATCCTGATAGAATTCTGTAAAGACCTTTATTAGGAAGAAATAAGCGTCAGAACAAGGAATCAAAAGCAGATTGTTTTATAGAGTAAAGATCCTTTGAACAAACCACATCACTACTTCCAGACACTTAAAACAGTCTGTTATACAGGTCTAAGACATCAAGAACTATACCATTGCTGGTCAAAGCTATGATGCCATCTGCGATGTTTCACCACACGGCGTTTCTGACAGAGCATCTTATTTGCCGTTGCTGATTTAGAGGATGAACCGATCGGTGAAATATGCTATATGACAGTATCTCGCAGTTAAAATCATACCGAGGATCAGCAACACCCTTATTTTATAATTTTGTAGCAGCTGGCATTTAATTCTGTTGAATAGGACACCAAGTTCTTATTACCAAACAGTGTTTTGTTTTTTATTTTTCTGAAACTTAGGCAAGAATTTGAATAAGGACACAGGCGCTAGTCTTTGGTCGGTCCAGTTCCTTACTTACGTTTTAAGAAATTGCACGCTTTCAATGTGTAGCTCTTGTTAGGGTCTATTTTTCAAGCCATCTGCCATTCACAAGTCTTATCTTTTTCATGGTTTTGTTGTTCTTTTTTGCTTGAGATTATGTTCAAAAAAATTTCCTGTGTTGTTTTAGGGGCGGTGGCGACGTCCTTAATCTCGGCGGTTGAGCCAGCCCAAGCCTTTAGCTTCCACTCCAGTGGTTATAGCAGTTCACCTACGTCAGGTTCCGTAAGTTCTTTTGGCAGTCAGTCCGCTGGCTTTGGCCAATCCTCTTTTGGGAGCGGTTCTTCACCCTTGCTCTCTCAGTCGAACACGGGCTCAACAAGCGTTGGCCAGACTGTTGGCGTGGTTGATATGGCGATCATTGTATTGGCGCTATGGGCCATGTTTGAGGGATTGGATACGACTAGTGATGGTGGGAGCAAGATAGCTGACGGGTTTGTACCCACTCCTGGCATCCCTGGTGGCGGCGAAACCGGCGGTGGCGGCGGCATCCCTGGCGGCGGCGGCGAGCAGCCCCCGGCTGCTGTGCCCACACCGGCTCTCTTGCCAGGTCTCTTTGGAATGGGCCTTGCAGCTGTCCGTAAACGTAACAACAACCTAGCACAGGCTGACCAAGCCTGATTAGACTCGCCTAGTGCAATGTCTTAATGTAGGTAGTGCTGAGGCCGACCACCCGAGTATAGCGTTGGTCACATTGGTTAGGGCATTCTATAGTCCCTAAAAGCATTAAGCGACAACGCCAATGCGACGCGCAAACGTCCTAATGCATCAGGACGTTTGCTATACCTGGCCTAAGAGTTCAAATTAAACGCTTGTGTTAGAAGCTTTGCGAGGCTTCATGAATTATGTCTCTATGGAAAAACGAGATCCGTCTTTTGCCGGAATCTCGTTTTTTATTGACAATCAGTTATGTAGAGATGTGATTAAACAGACAAGATTAAGTCTAGATCAATCGCTGACGAATCTTGGATGAGGCGGTATCGATGAGACCGACAGCCAAGATCAAAATAATCAGAATGGCAGAGACTTTGCCATATTTAAAGGCACGAAAACTTTGGTAGAGGGAAACACCGATACCACCTGCACCCACAATGCCCAGTACAGAAGCAGCTCGAACGTTGGCTTCAAACCGATAGAGGGTAAAGGATGTCCATAGGGGAATAACCTGGGGAATGACACCAAAGATAATCTCTTGAAGTTTGGATGCGCCCGTGGACCGAATGCCTTCCACCGGACCTGGATCAATGGCCTCAATTGCTTCAGAGAATAACTTGCCCAGGGTGCCGGCGGTGTGGACAAATAGGGCCAACACCCCGGCAAAGGGGCCTAACCCTACGGCGACCACAAAAATCAGAGCAAAGACTACCTCGTTAATGGCCCGCATGGCGTCTAGAAAGCGGCGGGTGATAAAGACTATCCAGACTGGGGCCAGATTCTCAGCCGCTAATATGGCTAGGGGAACAGCGACAATGGCGGCAACGAGGGTTCCCCAGATACCCATGCCAATGGTTTCTAGAATGTCAGACAGGTAAAACTTCCAGTCGGTAAAGTCGGGGGGAAAGTAGCGACTGATGTATTCAGCCATGTTGCCACCGCCCTGGACCAGTTCTACAAAGCTGAGGTCGCTCTTTTGGCCGGCATAGATTAGAACTGCGATCGCAACCAGCAACCATACAATCCGCATCGGCGTGACCAGCTTTTTTTCCTGGGCCAGTACCTGCATGACCTCGGCTGAAACGGCACCGTTGCCATAGGTTTGGGAAGTAACAACCGACTTAGCCATAGCATTGAAATAAATGAACAGTAACAGTAGAAAACACGAGCAGCCTTCGGGCTGCCCGTGTCGCACAAATTAAGTAATGGAGACTTACTTCAGCGCGTCAAGCTTCTTATTCAGCTCATCTAGCTTAGTCTGCTTGTCACCATCGCTAAGGTTCTCGTTATTTTGAACTTCCAGCAAGTCCTTCGCAATTTGCAGCTCGCGGATGGTGTTCCAGTCCTCATCCTTAGCCGAGTCCAGACCCGACCACTGCAGACCCTCTAAAACCGCTTTGTTGTCATAACCAATAAAGAAGTCCTTCATGGAATCCTTTAGACAATCGGGCAGGTCCTTACGATAGGCAAGCGGATCGCTAGGGATAACGGGAGAGGTCCAGATGATCTGAATTTTCTCAAGGGCATCGGGAGCAGTCTCTTCTAACCGAGCCAGGTTTTCGTTATTGTTAGTGGCAACATCTACCTGATTCTCAGATACAGCCAGGGCAGTGGCTTCATGGCTACCAGCAAAGACAAGCTCACTAAAGATTTTGTCAGCATTAGCCCCCTGCTGCGCAAAGACATAGTAAGTGGGAACCAAGAAACCAGAGGTGGAGTTGGGGTCGTTGAACGCAAATGTCAGGTCAGCCGCATTCTCAACCACGTACTTATCACCGTCCCCCGCCTCCAGGTCAATTTCACCAACAATGGGGTTCTCTTTATTAGTAATTAGGTGAGAGTAGTAACCCTTAGATCCATCGAGGGACACAGTTTGAACAAAAGCTTCAGCCTCAGAACGCTCAGCTGCTTCAATGTAGGATTTACCACCGTACCAAGCCACCTGTACTTTACCCGCACCCATGCCTTCGATGACACCGGCATAGTCAGTGGCGTAGAAACCCTTTACAGGACGACCGATAGCTTCAGACATATCAGCCAGCAGCGGCTCCCATTGGGGCTTAAGGTTGTCAGCAGACTCAGTGGAGATAATACCAAACTCAATCTCTTTAATATCAGCCGCACAGGTGCCACCTTCAGTGACAGAAGTAGCCGCATCTTCAACAGCATCAGTCGCTGTATCAACAACATCACCAGCACTGCTACAAGCAGCTAAGGAGCTGACCATTAGGGTAGAAGCCGCTAGCAACGATGCGCATCGGCGCAAGGAGATAATAGACATAAGTTGTTCCTTTGATCCTTATCCGTATATGTGTAACCAGGCGTATGTGCGGGGGAGAACCCCAGGTAATAAGAGACGTTTAGCTTGCAAATACCTCGCTATGTCCGCTCATTACCAGCTCTTCAGCAGCTGAGCCATAGATGCTGTTGAGGCGAGTCGCATCTAGATCAGCCGTAAACCCATCAAAGCAAACGTTACCCTGGCGCAAGGCCACGGAGCGTTTGAAATAGCGCTGTACCACCTGCACCTGATGCAGCGACGTAACCACCGTAATCCCCTGCTCTTCATTCAGAACGGTCAACAGCTCCATCACCTTACGAGCAGAGTCTGGGTCTAGTGAGGCAATGGGTTCATCGGCCAGAATAATCTTGGCCCCCTGCATCAGACAGCGGGCAATGGCAACCCGTTGTTGCTGACCGCCAGAAAGGGCCGACGCTCGCTTGTGGGCCTGCTCTAAAATACCAACGCGTTCTAGGGCCGAAAGCGCCTGAATCTTCTCTGCTTTAGTAAAGTTACGCACCAGGGAACGCCACATGGATACCTGGGACAGATTACCCATCAAAACGTTCTCGAGAGCCGTTAGCCGGTTGACCAAATTGAACTGCTGAAAGATAAACCCCACCTGGCTGCGGAGCTGACGTGCTTTAGAGTGAAGCTCACCCTCTAGCTGCAGCACATTACCAAATATTTCTACCTGCCCCGAGTCAGCCTGCTGTAGACCGTTGAGATTGCGCAGCAGCGTGGACTTACCAGAGCCCGATGCCCCCACCAGGGCCACCATCTCACCCGCCGCTACCTGCATACTGACGGTCTGCAAGGCGGGTAGCCCTTTAAACGATTTCGACAAATTCATCACCCTAATAGCAGGCTGAATCGATGCCATCTCTAAATTACTCGGGGCAGCTGATTGCATGACTTCTCCAGGGGATAAGCGGAGTCAACAGGATAGAAATATATCTGCGTCAGATGTCGACTCTTAGTTGCTCCAAAAGAACACAGATGTATAGACATCTGTAACTTGAAGTATGTAGTGACATTCTCGATGGTAGTGGCTTAAGAGATAAACCAAAATAGGTTAATTTTAAAATAAGCTCAGGTTAAGAACTAGGGTGTTTAGTGTCTATTGATAACTATCCGTGTTTTTGACTGAGCAAAATTTTAGTGCAATACAGCGTCTTAACCGGAGAAAATAGGCGGCCCGTACCAGGGGTTGCCGGCCCATCGTCCCTACACTGTCTGCTCCATCACCAGTTCCATGCGATCGCCCCGAAAACGGGTGACGCCATATTCAATCACGGTACCGGTTTGATCGACATTGATGGATTCTGACAACAAAATAGGACTGTTGGCGGGCATCTTGAGCAGACGGGCATCACGAGGGCGGGCCACCCGGGCCGAAATGCGGGTAGACCGGCGGAGGTGATCGCAGTCGTACTCCTTGATCAGCATTTGGGAAATGGAGCGATAGGTTTCACAGTGGGCCATTAGCCCTGGAAACCGCTGACCAGGAAAATGGCTGCTGCTGATGTTGATGGGAAGATCGTCAATTAGATAAAGCCGCTCAAATAGGATAACTGCGCTGCCCAGGTCAATCTCTAGACGTTTGGCTAGCTTTGGGTCTGCATTAATGTTGACAACTCTAAGGACCTGCCAGGTGGGGCTTAAGGACTGGGCTTTGAGGGCTTCATTAAAGCGCACACGCTTGCCAATGGGCAGGGCAATGGGGGCAACAACAAAGGTGCCCCTGCCTCGCTCTACATCCACAATGCCTTCCTGGCGTAGCACATCCACCGCCCGCCTGAGGGTGTGGCGATGCACCCCAAAACGTTTGCTCAGTTCTAATTCCGTTGGTAGCTGATCGCCCACATTAAAAACGGCTTCTTCAATATTCCGCCGCAGCTCATCGGCAATCTGGAGATAGAGGGGTAAGGCGTCTTGGCGCATTGTTTCTCTTGTTGTTAGCCACAGTTTAACCCGCTTTTAACCTATCAGATGGGCCACCGTAGGGCCCACTATATTAGTGTGATTAGGAAGTCCTGTCATGATCACCATCTCAGAGTAACCCCTGGGGAGCGTATGTCAAACCCCACAACAGTCTGCGGAATATTGTAGCCTGCGAAACATTGTAGTCTACGAGACATTATTTTGTTGTTTAGCCTGCCATGGGAATGCCAGGTAGTCTCGTTATACATTCAGCAGCTTGCTTCCTAAAGCTTTCTAAATAGGTCTACTAGCAATCGCTAATGTTGTGACCTATGTGCACAAAGCGCCGTTGCTGATTTAGAGGATGAGCCGATCGATGAGATATGCCATAGGACAGTATCTCGCAGATAAAATCCATACCGAGGATCAGCAACGCCCACGAAGCTATATGTCATTATCTTGAACTGCATCAGTACAAATGATACGGTTTAAAGCCTATTTTCGAACTTGATTGTTCTAAATTTCGACCGCCTCAAATTTAGAAGGAAAACCATGAAGTTGATTCGAGTTTTACTCGCTACAGTCAGTATCCTTTTTCTACTTCAGGCTGAAACACCTCTAAGAGTGATGGCTCTGAGGGTAACTAAAAATTGCCCCGGTTGTCGGTTGAAGGGGGTGGCCATCCGGAATGCGAATTTGGCAGGCGCGGACTTGAGTAATGCCGATCTTAGGTGGGCTCGTTTAGAGTCGGTTAATCTTAATGGTGCCAACCTACAAGGGGCAAATTTACGTCACGCCCGTCTTTATAACGTAACCACAAAAGATACAAATTTCTGTGGGGCTACCCTGATGGATGCAGTCAAAGGTTACTGCGATTAACAACTATAGATCTTTGAATCCGGTTAAACGCAAAGATTGATAACGCATCAATCCTCCCATGAGCTACACAAACTGTTTCCAGTATGTTTCCAAAGCTTGTCTGGTCTCAATCTCCTGGGGTTCATGTGCTTGCAATATGCGGTCAATTTCAGCTTGGGGCAAACCACCGTTGGCCAGCGATGCTTGTAAGTACTGCTTTTCGAGGGCCTCTTCTCGCTCTACATCAAAGAGAAGAAAGTTGGCAACAGCTTTAGACTGAGCCAGCGTAAATAACTGAAATTTTGAAGACACATAGTCATCTTCATCTGTTTTGTAGGTCAAGTGAAACACCACAGAGTCAAATGTGTTTGACCAATAGTCAGGGTCTTCATTGTCAATATTGCGAAGATACCAAACCATATAGGCGGGAATGTAGTAGTGAAATCCCTTCGGATCTAGAAAGCTGAGCACTGCGTCGGTGAGGCGAATGTCTGCTTCTGGCACATCTTGCCATTTGTCCTCTGTGTCTTGTGCCCTGGCCTCAGCTCGTTCTGCTGGGCTACCGTAATCATCAATCACCGTCGCTTCATGCAACGTGACACCATCTTCACGGGAAACACCGTCAAAGGCTACGGTGATTTCTTCAATTAGGGCCAGCTTTCTCTTTTCGTAGGCTATCGTTTCATTGGGGTTAGAGACCATGGTATTTTTTTCAGCCTTTGTCTGGGTATACACTGGTCTGAGCTTATGCACGTTCTATCGCTAGCGATCGCAAAAAAGTCCATCCTATTCTCAACAACCCACATAGGATCAATAAGACGCTGATTAAATAGACCCCATAATAAAATGACACATTTTGATTGTAGGGCAGACTGTTTTTGATGGCCTCAAGGCTAACTAAAATTAAATTAACCGAGAACAGTGCCAGACAAGAGGGAAAGAGTAATATCAAAATCCCTAGCATTTGATCGCCAACGCCTTGTTTTGGATCAATCAATAAAGGGGCAATGAGGGTAACATCGATGGGACTTTCTAATCCCCTAATCTGTTGAGTGATGGCTCGGCGTAAACGCATTAAGTCTTGTAGCTGGGAAGACACTGCAATAAAACCACAAGCGACTCCTACCGGGAAGAAAGCGACTACTTCAGCTGTTGAGACAGGTATATTCCCCCAGCTGGTTGTCACATCTGAAACCCGTTCCTTCAAACCAGATTGTTCGAGTTGAGGACAGTCTAGTTGATTGACTCGACAAGATTCTTGATTACCAATCAGTGTGATGTATGGGAAAAAGATTAGGAAGAAAAATATAATAGTCCCAACGAGTAATATGGTTAGGGAGAATCGAAATCGCTTTAATTTTTCCTCATACAATGCCAGAAGCCGGTCTAAATAAGAAGTTGTATCAGTATCACTCATACTAGTTCCCTCAATCACAGTCTAATTCTAATGCTGCTTTATCCATTGAGTAAAAAGATTAAAGGGATAACAATAACGGGTGTCTTATTGATATTGGGCTGTAATAACACTCCCACGTTGCCCCAGCCCACGTCACCCCAACCGACAGAGACTTCTAACTCAGAAAATACCCCCGCGCCCACCCCTGAGCAGATTGCAAAGGCGCCATTACCCAAGCCCTACACAAAACCAGACGTTAAGCCCTCTGCCGCAACGCAGGCTGAGGCCGCTCAATATCGCCAGCAGGGGCTGGAATATCGCGCCCAGGGTCGCTACGACAAGGCAATTGCCGCTTTGCAAAATTCGGTTCGGTTGGACCCGCAGAATCTTTCTGGGCAGGTGATACTGGGCTGGACCCTGCATTTGGATGGTCAGGCAGAGAAAGCTACTGACGTGTTGCAGCAGGCATTAATCCAGGATGCTGACCATGTGCCGGCCTTAAATGCATTGGGTATTGTCTACCTGGTTGATGGTCAGCTAGAGGCTGCGGTGGACACACATACTAAGGCCGTTACGCTACAGCCGGATAATGAGATTGGCTATTACAATCTGAGCCTGGCCTACCATCGGTTGGAGGATTATGGGAGTGCGATCGCAAATGCCCAACAAGCTGTAGACCTGGAACCGGGCAATCCTCACCCCCTCGTCGCCCTAGCAATTGCCCACTGGGATAACCAAGACCCAGCTGCCGCCCAACAGGCCTACCAACGGGCCATTGACTTAGACCCCAGCTACCAAGACTCCTGGTTTTTAGACCACCTACAACAGGCCGGTTTTAGCCCAGAACAAATCCAAACAACAGACACCATTCGTCAAGCAGTCTGAGAACGAAACGCATCCACAATAGACGGACGCACCCCTAAATATCGCACCACCAAACCATACAGCCATACATTCCACATGGCCATAGAAAACGCCGTCGCCATGGCCGCGCCAACAATGCCAAAGAAATGAATGCCAATCAAATTCAACATCACATTCACCAGGGCACTAACCCCCATCACCACCACCGACTGGTTTTGATGCCCGGTCATGGTTAGTAAATAGCCTACCGAGCCAGCGCCGACGTTCACCAGCTGCCCTACGTTGAGGATGATCAACACTCCCCTTGCCGCGACAAACTCAGGGCCAAATAGTTGCAGCACAGGGACAGCAAACACCATTAACCCCACAGCGGTGATCAAGGCCGGATAAAACATCCATCGAGCCGTTGTCGACACTAGCTGCTGTAGCTGCTGGTGCTCATCCTGGGCATAGAGAGAGGCAATTAACGGCGCTGAAATTGCATTGACTGATGCCAAAATGAATGGCACCCACAGGGAGGTCTTATGGGCCGCGCTGTAGATCCCCACCTGTTTAGCATCTAAAAAAACTCCAATCATCAGGGTATCTGTTTGGCTGAGCAGCACAAACGAGCCCCCAAACAACATGAGTGGCACCGCCGTCTTCCACCATCGGGCAATCTCATAGGCGGGACGGGCATGGCGAATTTGGGGGGCTAAGGTTTGCTGAAACAGCAGCCACTGAAACGCCAGTGTGAGCAATGCCGAGAGTAGGGATAGGGAGATCGCCACCGTGCTGGTCAGCGGCCACTTTACCTGCCAGATCACCACCATCCCCATTAGCAACAGCGGCTGTATGATTAGCGAGGGTCCATAGGATAGGACGATTTTCTGAAAGGCTCGGATAATCTCTTTTTGTAGACTTACAAGGGCAACAACCGGTATGGTCCAAATGCCGACCATCAGCGGCGTAGTATAAGCCCCTAGTCCACGGGCAGCATTAATCCAGAGTAAAATCCCGGTACCGCCCAGGGAGGTGAGCACGCCAATTATCAGCGTCTGCCACCAGCTGCCCCAGATCATGCCCTGTAGATGGGCCCAGTCTTCCTGGGCTTTATAGGCCGAGATAAAGCGTAGTACCGCCGTGGGTAAGCCAAATCCGGCGATGAAGGCCCAGAAAATGCCAGTTGCGATCGCATAGTCATAGATACCGTAGGCGGCTGTACCCATCCAGCGGGCAAGCAACACCTGGGACCCATACAGAACACCCGCACTGACAACCTGTATCGTCAATGCCGCCCCGGCCCCTCGCATCAGCTTGGTAAATACACTTGGTTGCTGCAAGCCCACCCCCCTGGATTATCACTAGGCACCATCATAGTCATGCACAAGCGATAGCATTGAAAAACGAGAACCAAGGACTACGAGGTAAAGTGTTGCCAGAGTAGATAGCCCAGGGAAATTAGACCAACGGTACGTATGGCGATACTAAATCGAGAGAGTTTTAGTTTCATAGCCTGACGTTCGACAGGAAAAGGGAGATCTCGTTTCCAGAAGCGGCTGTAGTTAAGGCCAAACTG
>ERZ1740070.2676-NODE-2676-length-10109-cov-5.813607_pt1 | contig 10109 bp, 8 predicted proteins | sample MGYA00581734_ERZ1740070 | MGnify/ENA primary metagenome ERZ1740070 (study PRJEB43018, sample SAMN04849744) | marine metagenome | isolation source: floating plastic debris | place: Pacific Ocean | collected 2008-09-01 | study: EMG produced TPA metagenomics... | reverse complement strand
GATGCATGAGACGAGATGCATAAGACGATTAGTTTGACCATGAATCGTAGCAGTATTTAGTCAGCCCCAGAAGATAACCAAAGGATAGCCAGAGGATAATCAGAAAATAGCCAATGACACAGCAGACAGACCTGGTTCGCCCTAAAATCATTGTGCTAGATGACGATCCTACCGGCTCTCAGACGGTTCACAGCTGTTTGCTGCTGCTGAAGTGGGATGTGAATACGCTGATACTTGGGCTAGAGGATGAGTCACCTATCTTTTTTGTGCTGACCAATACCCGCTCGTTAGCACCGGCTGTGGCCGCAAGCATTACAGCAGAGGTGTGCGATCACCTGAAGCAGGCTTTAGCACGTACGGGGGTGACCAATTTTCTGATTGTGAGCCGTTCAGACTCTACGCTACGCGGGCATTACCCGGTGGAGACAGATGCGATCGCTCAGCATCTTGGCCCCTTCGACGCGCATTTTCTCACGCCTCAGTTTTTTGAAGCCGGTAGAGTCACCATAGACAGCACCCACTACATCCAAACAGCTACCGACTCGGGCATACAGCGAGTGCCTACCCACGATACTGAATTCGCCAAAGATTCTGTTTTTGGCTATAGCAGCAGTTACTTGCCCGACTATGTGGCTGAAAAGACTCACGGTAAAATTGCCGCTGACCAAGTGAAGCGATTTACCTTGCAAGATATTCGTCAAGGGACTTTAGCTCAGCTCATGGCGCTGCACAACAATCGCTGTGTAGCCGTTGATGGAGAACGACAGAGCGACTTTGACCAGTTTGCTAGCGACTTGAGTGCGGCAGCGGCTGAAGGCCAACAGTTTTTGTTTCGGAGTGCGGCTAGCCTGCTAACCTCATTGGCAAACTTGCCACCACAGCCGATTTCATCGATAGAGATGGGTGACATTGCGCGATCGCCAGCAGGTGCGATTATTGTTGGCTCTCATGTCAAGAAAACAACCCAGCAGCTAAAGGCACTATTGAAACTACCTGACATTGTCGGCATAGAAGTTGACGTCAGTCGCCTTGTAAAAGCGGCTAAAAGCAGCCATGAAGATTTGCTCACAGACGTTCTGACACAGGTGAAGAACAGTCACGCTAAACAAAAGACGCCCGTTATCTACACTAGTCGTGAGGAGCTAGTATTTGCAGATATGGAGACTCGCTTGGCATTGGGTGAGTCTATCTCTGCGCTGCTAGTTGATGTTGTGAAAGGGCTGCCAGCAGATATTGGGTTCTTGATTAGTAAGGGGGGTATTACCTCAAATAACACCTTGAGTAAAGGATTGGCGCTGACCTCAGTACGGCTAATAGGGCAGATTATTCCAGGGGTTTCTGTGGTCAAAATGGAGAAAGATCACCCTCATTTTCCTCACCTGCCTGTTGTTGTTTTTCCAGGCAATGTTGGTGATGACAACGCATTAGCGCTGGCCTATCAGCGAATAGCACGTAGGTTTTGATCCTCATAAAAGAGACTATGAAAGAGACGAATCAAAATCAAGTGAAGCTGTCTCAGCTAAAAATTGTTGTGGCGGTAGCTGAGCAAAAAACGTTTGGCGATGCGGCTTTGGAGCTGGGTATTTCGCAGTCGGCAGTGAGTCATGCGATCGCCTCGCTTGAGGAATCTTTGGGCGTTATTCTTTTCTCTAGAGGACGCCACGGCGCTACCTTAACACCAGTAGGCGCCAATATTCTCCCCCATGCCAAAGCTGCGGTAGAAAGCGTTGCGGCGATTGCAAAAGAGGCCACCATTGGCAAAGGAGTAGAGCGCGGAAAGGTGCGCGTTGCAGCTTTTCGCAGCGTTGCGACACACATTCTGCCAAAAGGACTCAAGCGACTTTATGAACAGTTTCCCGGTATTGTTGCTAACCTCACCGAGCACGACGACGATAAACATGTAGAACAGGCGCTGAAAGAAGGTCGCGCTGACGTTGGCATTGTGATTTTGCCTGCGAGTAAGGGGCTGACCACTTGGGAACTGATAAAAGATGAGTATGTTGTACTGCTGCCACCGAATGCCCAGCTAGAAGGCCGTGAGCTAACCTGGGAAGAGCTTGCCCTTCAGCCTTTGCTGATGCCGCCGGTTGACTATGTCATGATGCGCCCGGTTTATAGCCATATCAACGGATTGGGCTACCGGCTCAACGTTGTGAGTGAAGTAGAAACAGATGCAGCCACAGTCAACTTAGTTGCCCAAGGGCTCGGCGGTACTATTCTTCCTAGGCTAGCGGCTTTACCGATTCCTGAGGCTGTGCAGGTTTATCCTTTACCCATTCCGCTAGAGCGGTCTATCGGTGTTGCTGTGCTGACTGATGCACTACAGTCACCAGCTGTATATGCCCTTTTGGATGCCTTAAAGCAGTAGATTCCTGTTCGAGATAGCGTTATTCCGATACTGTTTCATCCTGAGTTCGGGTCAAGAGATCCATAAACATAGCCGATTGCCCCTCCTTCGGAGGGGTGGCCGCAGGCCGGGGTGGGTCGGCAGCTTGCGCGACTCACCGATTACCCACCCCTGCGCCCCTCCGAAGGAGGGGAACTTCAGGCTAGGTGGCTAAAAGCACTGAGATGCAATAGTTTGCAGTATTCACTTAACCCGAACTGACGTTGTTTCATCCAAAACTTGCTTGATAGTGCGCACTAGTGCTTCAGATTTTTGTGAGTTTAGTGCGTCCGGATGAGGTGAGGCAAATTGACCTTTGTCATTGTCAAAATACTGACCGGAAGCGGCTGAGAATTCGTCTGACAGCGCCGCACGACACAGGATTTCCGCACCTACACTAATATCACTACCAGCTATGCCAAAGGCTTGTTTTACCATTTTGCTGCCGAGCAGTGAGCCTGGATTCACTGCAATGATGGCTGGGCCTTGCTCTTTAAGCGACAGCGCCAGATGACGAGACCACATCGTTAGGGCCAGTTTACTTTGGGCATAAGCCACACCATCGGACAGGCTAGCTTGTCCGACTAAAGCATTCAGATTGACCGGGGCCTGAGCAGCGGAGGACAGATTGACGACTCTCCCAGACGTTCCCAGTAGCGGCAAGAGGCGTTGCGTCAGCAGGTAAGGGGCGATCGCATTCACTGCAAACCGAATATCCAGCCCGTCCGGCGTAACCGGATTTTGCGCATTGTAGACGCCTGCATTGTTAATCAGCACATCAAGCTTAGAATGCTTCTCAGCCACTGCGTTTGCCAGCGCTTCGACATTTGTCATCAGTGAGAGATCAGCCACATAGCTCTCAACGCGCCCGCCATTTGCAGAAAGCGTGTTTTCTATCTTTTCTAATTTTGCAGGGTTCCGTCCGTGCAGCAGCACGACATGTCCCTCGGAGACTAGCATCTTCGCTGTTTCTAGCCCAATGCCGTCTGTCGAGCCAGTGATAAAAATAGTCTTTTGCATGGCTTCTGCTCCTTTACTTTGAGACTTTTATTTTGAGACTTTTATTTTGAGACTTTAAGACGTGAATTCGGGGAGTATGTCATTTGCCAAACGCTTTAGCGTTTCCTCTGTGTTTGCTTTATTGAAGCGCAGGTTCAGCGCTACATGGTTCATGCCGATTTGTTCGAGCGATTTTAGATAGCTCCGAAGGTGTTTTGTCCCTAGCTGAAACCCTAAATGAATTGGCCTTGGCGGTGTCTCAGGATCCTCAGTCAAATCGATGTAGAGCGGCTGCATTACAGGCTTGGCCACATCTCCAAACGCTGCAACCCGAGTTTGCCAATCGCGAATAATCTGTGATTGAACAGCAAGACTATGGGGATAGATTATCCAACCATCTCCATTCTGGGCAATCCATTCGGGGTCTTGCCGGCTACTTCCCGTAATCAACATCGGCAGCTTTTCAGCAAACGGCTTAGGCAGCATGTCCATGCTGTTACCAAGGCGACCAAAGTTATTGTCGAAAGCGGGCGTATTCTCACCCATCTGCCGAATGTAGTCAAAGCTCTCTCTAAACTGGGTGCCGCGCTCTGCAAAAGGTTGATTCAGCGCTGGATATTCTTCTGCGCGATCGCCCGAAGCAACACCTAACAGCAACCGCCCACCTGAAAGTACATCAACAGTTGCAGCAGCCTTAGCCACATGCGCCGGATGACGCAGCGGCAAAATGATACTGGCAACCCCCAGTGCAATCCGCTTAGTCTGACCAGCTAAAAGACCGAGATAAACAAAGGGGTCATAAGTCTGACCTGCATCTCCAAATGACGGTACATTAAACGGCACGTCGCGCAACCACACGGCAGAGAAGCCGAGTTCTTCAGCGAGCTGAATACGCTCAATGTGGTGTGCCATCGTCGGCACCGAACCCTGCGAGTAGCTCTCAATCGGAACGACCAGTCCTACGCTCAGCCGGTTAGGACAAAATACAGAACTATAGCTCTGGTTAATGGACCGAAATTCTCTATTAGTGGCAAGTTCGAGCATTTGAAAATCCTCCTTTAGGTATGAGTCTGGGGTTACCCGCAGCAACCCCAGACAGAATGAGAAAGATATGGTCCGCGCTTAGTTGACCTCTTGAACGCTAACAACCATTCCTTCCCAACTGCGCTGGTTGTCCATGTCAAACTGCGCGCCGTTATCGTCGGCCCACTTGAACCGTTTCAGCGCTGCCGTCTGACTTGTCGCCTGATAAAGCCAATAAGCTTCCTCTTTCAGTGCCGCTTCTATAGGTTGGTCGATAGAGGCATAAACAGTCTGTTTGCAGGCATTGATCGACTCAGCAGGCCAAAGTGCAATACGGTTAGCCAAAGCCTCGACATAAGGGCCAATCTCTTCAGGATCAAGCGCCTTGTTAATAGTGCCGTAAGCCTCACCTTGGTCAGCATCAAAGTCTCTAGCACCCAAGATAATTTCTAGTGCATTTCCCAGACCTGTCTGACGAGCCATTCGCGACGCCCCACCCCCGCAAGGCAAAATACCCATACCCACTTCCATCTGCATGAATTTTGCCTTACCGCGAGCCGCAAAGCGCATGTCACAGGCAAGCGCAAATTCATGCCCGCCGCCACGGGCAAAGCCCTCTATTTTGGCAATAGTTGCTTGAGGGAGTTTGCTAATACGCTCCAGCACTACCTGTAAATCAAGGAGTTTGGCTTCTTCGCGAGAGACTGCCTTGGCAGACATGTCTTTGAGAAAGTTTGTATCGGCATGCGCCACAAAAATGTCGGGATTCGCAGATTGAAATACAACAACCTTAACAGTGCGATCTGCTTCGAGCTTTTGGGCCAACATGTTTAGGTCAGCGAGCATCGGCAGTCCTTGAATGTTAACCGGTGGGTAGTCGAATGTGACCCATGCAATTGCATTCTTGACATTAACGTTGAAAGTGGTGAAACTGTCGTAGTTCATTGAATTTATCCTTAATTTTCTTGATCAACAATTTGCCTATCAATGACAGAAGCTTTGGGTCTCAGTTTTCAATGACGACCTTACCCATCGCTTGTCGGCTTTCTAAACGAGCGTGTGCCTGTCCGGCTTGTTCCAACGAATACTGTTTTTCATCAAGTACTGGCTTTAGTCCGCCCGACTCAACAATCTGAGCTACGCTACGAAGAATTTCCGCGTGTTGTTCTCGTTTAAAGTTGTGCAACATCGGAATGAGCATAAACACAACATGCAGTGACAACCCTTTGAAGTGAGCCAGTGTCAAATCCAGCTCACACATTGAAACGGTTGAGGCAATTTGACCATTAAGTGCTGCTGCTTCGAATGACTTCAGCATATTGGCACCGCCAACAGAATCAAACACCAGGTCAAAACCTGTTCCATCTGTGTGTTGTGAAACGTACTGCTCAACCGATTCCGTTTTATAGTTGATGCCAGTTGCACCCAGTTGCTCGATGAGGGCTAACTGTTTATCGCCACCTCCCGTGGAATAGACGTCGGCACCAAAGTGTTTTGCCAATTGCAGAGCAACGTGCCCAACACCGCCAGAGCCTCCATGCACGAGGACTTTCTGTCCTTTCTGGATACCCGCACGAGTCAAACCTTCGTAAGCAGTAATGGCAACCAGCGGCAAGGCAGCAGCTTCACGCATCGACAGGTTTTGGGGTTTATGCGCGATCAGGTTAGCATCTGCCACTATGTAGTCAGCCAACGTGCCCGGCAAGTCTCCCAGTCCACCCGCACAGCCATAAACTTCGTCGCTAATGGAATAGGCTGTCACCCCCTCTCCAACAGCCTCGACCGTCCCGGCGAAGTCCATGCCCAAAATCGCGGGCGTATCAGGCGAAAGTGGCAACGCCTTGCCCATCTTACGAATCATCGTATCGACCGTGTTCACACTAGAAGCCGCGATTTTTATGAGGACATGGCCTGCCTTGACTTGAGGCTTTTCGACTTCCGCAGGTTCAAACTTCGCGTCTTCGCCGTACGATTTTATGAGCATTGCTTTCATGATGCTGTTTCCTTTCAGTGTATGGAAGCGATAACAGCATGTTAGTCATTCGGATTAGAAAGATAAATAGGCTTGAAACGAAATTATAATTCGGATATTTTTGATAAATGGATATTCTATCGCTCCGATTATTTATCAGAATTGCAGAACTGGGTGGTGTCACAGCAGCAGCACGCGACCTGTCACTTTCACCAGCCAGTGCAAGCGCTCGTTTAGTCAAGCTTGAAGAACTAATTGGATTTCGCCTGTTCAACAGAACAACCAGAGCCGTTTCTCTGACGACGGATGGAGAGCTATTTTTGCCCTACGCTCAACAAACCGTAGAGACATTAGAAACAGGATTCAGCGCTGTCAAAGGGCAAAGCTCGAAGGCTCAGGGCCTGCTAAGAATAGCAATGCCAGGTTCTTTTGGACGAATGTATATTATTCCGCTCTTGGCCGAGTTTCAGTCTCGCTATCCGCTCGTCAAGCTTGACTTACGGCTATCGGATGAAGTTCTTGATGTTGTTGAAGGTGCATATGACCTAATCATCCGAAACGCAAGCTTAGCGGACAGCAGTCTAATCGTACGTAAGCTAGCTGCTGACAGGCGGCTGCTTGTAGCCTCTCCTGGCTATCTTGAACAACATGGCGTTCCTGCGACACCAGACGATCTCGCAGTACATCGATGCATGACACTTGGCGAAACCAGATGGAAGTTTAAAAATGGACAAAGCGTCAGCGTTTCCTACGCCTCTACTGTTAACGATGGTGAGGCAATGCGAAAAATGCTCGAACGTGGGATGGGTATCGGCATAAAGTCTATTTGGAATGCTACCGAAAGCCTAAAGTCTGGACTTCTGGTTGAAGTCCTGCCAGATTTTCCACTGGTTACAGAAGCCTCTATTTGGCTGCTTTACCCGAGTCGCCGGATTATGGCACCCAGAGTTCAGGCAATGATTGACTTTTTACTCGAACAGTTTCAGCCTACTCCGCCATGGGAGTGCTAGAAAAAATCAGAGTATACTGAGCGACTTAAGTCACTTCGTTGCAACAGCTCCGTTGATGCTCAATATCATTAATATTAGTCAGCGTAGTATTAGCAATGTTGGCAAGGGCCTCCTGCGTAAAAAATGCCTGGTGCGCAGTAATCACCACATTTGGGAATGACTGAAGCAGCTGAAAAGTATCATCTTGAATGACAGTATCAGAGAGATCTTGAAAGAACAAACTCCCTTCATCCTCATAAACATCAATACCCAAATAGCCAATTTGGCCAGATTTAAGCCCCTGAATAACCGCTTTGGTATCAATTAGCCCGCCCCGGCTGGTGTTAATCAGCATTGCACCTGGTTTGAGCAGCGCAATACTATCTGCATTGATCATGTGATAGGTATCGGCTAGCAGCGGACAGTGCAGAGAAATAACATCAGACTGACTCAGGAGCTCTGGCAATGTCACATATCGGATTCCCATCTCTAAGAGAGCAGGGTTCTTGTAGAGATCGTAGGCTAGTAGCTTACAGCCAAACCCTTGCATAATACGAGCAAAACGCTCGCCAATCTTGCCTGTCCCAACCACGCCAACCGTTTTGTTGTGTAGGTCAAAACCCAGTAATCCTTTTAGCTCAAAGTTGTCTTCTCGCACCCGGTTGTAAGCCTTGTACAGCTTTCTGTTTAGCATCAAGATGAGTCCTACCGCGTGCTCTGCAACAGCGTAAGGAGAATACGCCGGGACACGAACAACCTTAATGTTGAGTTCTTTAGCAACATCCAAGTCAACGTTGTTATATCCGGCGCAGCGCAGCGCAATTACCTGGGTGCCGTTGGCCGACAGCGCTCTGAGTGTCGTTTCATCTAGCTCATCGTTTATAAAAACACACACAGTCAAAAAGTTCGCTGCTAGAACCACCGTTTCTGACGTTAACCGAGGTTCAAAAAAGGTAAGCTCATGGCCGTATGCCTGGTTAACTGCATTAAATGATGCTCTGTCGTAAGGCTTAGCGCTAAAGAAGGCGATTTCCATTTTATGCTTGTAATACTCACCCGGATTCAATCAGTCGTACTAGAGTAGTCTATAAAACTTTTTAACTCGTAAACTCTTCTCTACTACAGGCTATCTCAAACCATCGGGATTCCTGTCAGATGCGCTATTGGAACATTAAATGCCAAGCATTAATAAAGCTCACATTTAGGCATTTGAGGTATCGATATTAAGTCCAGATTATCGTTTGACAAAGAACACCATAAGACGACAAAAGAATGGACGGTAGACTGTTGAAAAAAAGATGAGTTTTTGTTACAAGATGAGCATGGATAAATGAGCATAGATAAAAATCGACGCCATAGAATCGAAACAGCAGAAGAGTAACAGCGCTTCGTAATACGGTTTGCACCTATCGCGTTTGGTTAGGTGAGTGAGCCACAGATTTATTTTCCGCTATTTCTAGAAATTACTTGGAGAACATGATTAATGACTGCCATTATTTCTTCTCAATCTTCTGATTTCAGCGTTGCTTTAGAGGCAGCTCCAATTTCTGACGAATTATTGAAAAAAATAGATGCCTACTGGCGGGCTTGTCACTACCTAGCAGTGGGCATGATCTATCTGCGAGACAACCCTCTTCTAAAAGAGCCCCTGCGCAAAGAGCATGTTAAACACAGGCTGCTAGGCCACTGGGGCGCTTCCCCTGCATTGAGCTTTACCTACGTTCACTGCAACCGCCTGATCAAAAAATACGACCTAGACATGATATTCATGGCGGGCCCAGGTCACGGCGCGCCGGGCGTACTAGGCCCTGTGTATTTAGAGAGTACCTATTCTGAAATCTACCCGGACAAAAGCGAAGATGCGGCAGGCATGCAGCGATTTTTCAAGCAGTTCTCTTTTCCGGGGGATGTTGGCAGTCACGTTACGCCAGAAACACCTGGCTCTATTCACGAAGGGGGCGAGCTAGGCTATAGCGTATCCCATGCGTACGGCTCTGTTCTCGATAATCCAGAGCTGATTACCTGTGTGGTGGTGGGCGATGGTGAGTCCGAAACAGGTCCACTGGCAACAGCCTGGCACTCGAATAAATTTATCAACCCAGCTCGCGATGGGGCAGTGCTGCCAGTCCTAAACCTCAATGGTTATAAAATCGCAAACCCGACTATTTTGGCGCGAATCTCTCACGAGGAGCTGGAGTATCTATTCAGAGGCTATGGGTACACACCCTACTTTGTAGAAGGAAAAGATCCGGCTGAAATGCATCGAAAAATGGCCGAGGTCATGGAAGAATGCATTATCAAAATTAAAGAGGTTCAGCGAGATGCGCGAATTAACGGCAACATTGAGCGTCCGAGATGGCCAATGATTGTGCTACGTACGCCCAAGGGCTGGACTGGGCCAGCAGAAGTAGATGGGAAGAAAGTTGAGGATTTTTGGCGATCGCACCAAGTCCCGATGGGCGGTATGCACAGCAACGACGAGCATTTGCGCCGACTAGAAGCATGGATGAAAAGCTACGGGCCCGAAGACCTGTTCGACGAAAACGGCACGCTGATACCTGAGCTTAAAGAACTGGCCCCCACCGGCAATCGCCGCATGAGCGCCAACCCAAACGCCAACGGTGGACTGCTCCGCCGGGCGCTCAACATGCCCCGGTTTCAAGACTACGCTATTGAGATGGAGAAACGTGGCGTAGAAGAGTATGAAAACACCAAAGTGTTGGGCCAGCTCATGCGCGAT
>ERZ1740070.2675-NODE-2675-length-10116-cov-3.621509_pt1 | contig 10116 bp, 12 predicted proteins | sample MGYA00581734_ERZ1740070 | MGnify/ENA primary metagenome ERZ1740070 (study PRJEB43018, sample SAMN04849744) | marine metagenome | isolation source: floating plastic debris | place: Pacific Ocean | collected 2008-09-01 | study: EMG produced TPA metagenomics... | reverse complement strand
GGCGTCTCGTGGGCGAACCCAATGGATCTGATCCGGATCGACATGGTTTTCTAGCAGCCAGACAACTGCATCAATCCCGGTTTTACCGCCACCGATCACCACATAGCGCGAAGGTTGCTCTGTCACTTTAGGAAGATCATTGAGCGGGATCAGTTTGACATCGTCAGCAACCTCAAAGTTTGGTGTGTGGGTCGATGGCACAGTTGTTTTTAACCAAGTCGCATCGACGATCTTTTCGCGCGCGGTCACTTGATAAGTTTTATCAGAGGTAATCGCCGAGATTCGTCCATCTCCCTCATACTTGCACATTGGCAAATATGTGACTCGGCCAGTTGGCAGGAATTGGTAGCGCATCACTTCATCAAAATACGCCATGATCTCTGGGCCAGTGGCAAGGTCCTGCAACCCTTTGTTCAAGCCAATTGTGTCAATCACGCCTTTCGACAGTTCTTTCGAGCTGACGCCATAATACGCAGACGGTTGGTGAAGCGTGACAAACGGGTACGCATCGTTCCAGTGACCGCCCGGCTTTTGATGCATATCAACAATCAAAACCGTCTTATCGCTCTCCGTTAGGATGATATCGGCAAACGCCATACCCATCGCCCCGGCCCCGATAATCAGATAATCGACGTCATATGTTTCGGTTGTCATGGCTGTACCCCAACTGAAAATTGATGCTTGATAACAATGTTATTGCCTGATAATAACAGTGTTATTACAAGTCAAGCGAAAACCGCGTCATGAGTGACAGTAAAGCGAAAATCTTAAAAGCCGCTTCAGAGCTGTTTGCCGATTCCGGTGCCGCTGGATTGAGTGTGCGCGCGATTTCAAAGCGCGCCGGCCTATCGACCATTGGCATCTATAATCACTTCAGTGGGAAGCAGGGCCTTCTCGATGCCCTCTACATTGACGGGTTTGAATTGGTCCGATCCACGGTCGAAGATGCACGCCCGGATTTGAGCCCGCGCGACGCAGTTTTGGTCGGGCTCTCAAACTATATCGACTTCGCGGTTACGCATCGCCCGCATTATGATCTCATTTTTGGCGCGAGCGATCCGAGTTACACGCCCTCATCGGTGGCGACGCAAGCGGGGGAGAAAGCCTTTGATGCGCTGACAAGGCTCGTCACACGTGCGATTCCGGCGGCGCTGAATGGCTACCAAAAACGAGAGGCCGCTTTGCAACTTTGGGCGCTCGCGCATGGCTATATCTCACTGCAGGATCATGAGGCGACAGACCTTATTCCAAACGCGGCTTGGCGCGATTTGATTATGAACGCTGTGACACTCCACCTTGATGCATTGATTGCTAAGTCTGCACCTTAGCTGTCGCGGGCGCCGAAAAATGCCGTTCCCACGCGCACATGTGTCGCCCCCAATCGCGCAGCCAGTGCATAGTCGCCGCTCATACCCATGCTCACGATTGGAAGGTCATGGCGATCCGAGAGCTTTTTTAAAAGCGCAAAGTGCGGTGCCGCGGGCTCAGCGGCTGGCGGAATACACATAAGGCCGGTGACATGGCCCGGATACGTCTCGCGCGCGGCGCGCAAGAGCAGCTCTAAGTCAGATGGAACAACGCCGCCTTTTTGAGCTTCTTCCCCCGTATTGACCTGAATGAGGACGTCCGGCGGAGACATTCCAGTTTTCTCAATCGCTTTAATCAGCGCCTTGAGCAGCTTTTCGCGGTCAAGCGTTTCAATGACGTCAAACAATTGAACTGCGTCTTCCGCTTTATTGGTTTGCAGCGGACCGATCAGTCTTAGCTCCAAATCGGCATATGCCGTCCGTCGCTGCGACCAGCGCGCCGCTGCCTCTTGGACGCGGTTTTCGCCGAATACACGCTGCCCTGCCGCGAGCGCTGCGTCTATGCGGTCATCAGGCTGTCGTTTTGAGGCCGCGATCAAAGTCACATCCGTCCCAATCTCAGAGAGAATGCGCGCCCGGGCTTCGCGGATGGATAATGGCTGTGTATCGGTGCTCATCATGAAGGTGAAACACCAAGCCGACACGGCCCGCAAGTGGCGCAGCGCAATCCGACGTGCCGAATTGCATTTGTCAGAAGACTTGCCGCCCCTGTTCTTTCTGACCGATCCAGAGCGAACCCCGGACCCTGTTTCCGTCGCTAAGGCGCTTCCACCTGGGTCTGGCATCATCTATCGCCATTTCGGACGCCCTGATCGCTTCGAGACAGCGCACGGATTAGTGAATGCTGCTCAGCAGATCCATGGCTCCCTGTTGATTGCCGCCGACCCCGTCTTGGCCAATCACGTTGGCGCTGACGGCGTTCATTGGCCTGAAGCACGCCTCACAGAGAGCCGAGCCTGGCGCGGACGCTTCAGAATTCAAACCGCGAGTGCACACTCGCGGCGCGCGATTTGGAAAGCTCACCTCGCGATGATGGATGCCGTGTTTGTGTCGAGCGTGTTTCCATCTGCGAGCCCGAGCGCGGGACATCCAATGGGACCAGCGCGGCTAAGACAGCTCTGCCAAACGGCTGCTCTCCCGATCTATGGATTGGGCGGCATTACCGGCACGAACGCAATGCGAATAGCGGATCATGTCGGCCTTGCGAGCGTGTCTAGTGCAACAACGTTTAACGGTCGCTGATCTCCGCCTCGAGCGCCAGTCTGAAGGCGTCCATATATTCCTTGAATCTCTGCAGGCGTAGGCGCGTAGATTCAACAAATGCGACCGTAATGAAAAACTGACGACGAAACGCGGGATCATCGCAAATAAGCGTCATATCCTGCGGAATTGCCAGCGAATGCGCGCCTTCCTCAACGTTCAAATCGATCGTGACCAATTGGTTCGTCATTACGTGTTGATCCCAACGTAGCCCGGCATTGAATCGTAATTGGTTTTGCTCTTCTTGGAGATGGTTGCTGTAAACGCCAAGCGCAGTGCGTATGTCTAACGATAACAAATCTAAGAATGCGTCCCGACGATTGAGCTGCTCCAGTGAAATTGAGGACAATGATGGCGAATAATCGCGCGCAAGGTCGTTAAGCGTCGAGTTCATATTGACGCGTGCAGTCTCGGAGCCATCGCACTCATCAAGCGCTTGGAACGCCGCGGCGCGTGCGTCAGACCCACCTTCGATCTGCTCACTCAGTGTCGCAATGATGTCGTCGTTTAGATCAAGTTCAGCGACCACGCGCTCCAACATTTCGTCGAGCGCTCTTTGATTGCGGTTGGTTGTGTTCCAATTGTCAAATTGGAGCGCAATCAGGACGCCTGCAAAAACCATTGCGAGCTCGGTGATGACGATCACCCAATCTTGAGACTTAAACGCTGTTGCCAATCGCCTTAGAAACATACCGCCCCCGCGCCGCGACCTAACTCACCGCCCGCACGGCATCAGCAACTGATTCAACCGCAGAGTTCATAAGCTTGGCATCCATTGCCTCGGCCATTACGCGGATAAGCGGTTCAGTGCCGGATTTGCGGATCACGAGTCGGCCTTTTTTGCCGAGCTTTGCTTCGGCCGCCGCAATCGCTGCCTGCACCGAGTCGTCTTCGAGCGGCGCGCCCGTCTTATAGCGAACATTTACCAGCTTTTGTGGCACGCGGTCGAAGACATGGGCGATTTCGGAAAGCGGCTTTTCTCGTTCCACCATAACCGCGAGCACCTGAAGCGCCGCCATTAGACCATCGCCAGTGGTTGAGAAGTCAGACATCACGATATGCCCGGACTGTTCTCCACCTAGATTGAACCCGCCTTCGCGCATCCGCTCGACGACATAGCGATCGCCAACTTTTGTCCGCTCTAGCGCCAAACCAAGTTCATTGAGATGCTTTTCAAGCCCCAGATTCGACATCACCGTGGTGACCACGCCAGGCTGTGAGAGTTGATCACGCGTTTTCCAATGCCCCGCAATCAAACCGATCAACTGGTCGCCATCGACCTCCTGACCATGCTCATCGACAATAATGCACCGGTCTGCATCACCATCGAGTGCAATCCCAATATCCGCGCGATAGGTTTGGCCCGCTACTTTAAGCGCCCGTGTATCGGTCGATCCCACTTCAAGGTTGATGTTGAATCCATTCGGCTCAACACCGATTTTGAACACTTCTGCACCAAGTTCGTAGAGCGCTTCGGGCGCCACTTTATAGGCCGCCCCGTTCGCACAATCGATGCAAATTCGTAACCCTTTAAGGTTCATTCGGCGCGGGAAGCTCGCTTTGACAATCTCGACATAGCGCGCCTGAGCGTCATCGACCCGCTTCGTTCGGCCGAGTTCGTCAGGCGCAGCGAGCTTGTCATCGAGGGCTCGATCCATCCGGCTTTCGATCTCCAACTCAATCTCATCAGAGAGTTTGTACCCATTCGGCCCAAACAATTTAATTCCATTATCTTCGTAACTATTGTGGCTCGCTGAGATCATGACCCCCAAATCTGCTCGCAGCGATCGCGTCATCATCGCAACGCCGGGTGTGGGCAGCGGACCGAACAGTTTCACGTCCATGCCAACCGCTGTGAAGCCCGCCACTAAAGCAGGTTCGATCATATATCCCGACAATCGTGTGTCCTTGCCGATGACCACACTATGACGTCTCGGACTCGTCGTTCGGAAGTATTTTCCAGCCGCCATTCCGAGCCGCATGGCAATTTCTGGCGTCATTGGGGGTGTGTTCGCCGTGCCACGGATTCCGTCTGTTCCAAAGTATTTGCGGGCCATAATGCGCTAATTCCTTGCTTCGTCCGTTTCGCCAGGGTTTGTTCCCCATTCATGGCGCATGCCATAGTTTTGCAGCGAGTTCCAAGGGCGTATTTACCGCTTTATGGCACATGTTCTGCATTATGGCGTGCGTTGGGGATAACAGAGGACACGCAAAATGCGTATTAAATCAATCCTAGTTGGCAGTATGCTTGCCGCTACACTCGCTGGATGCGCTACGGGGCTTCCATCAGATATGACGGTCGCAGAATATTGCGCCAATCCAGACCGCACGACAGAAGACGTGTGCCGTCTGAAAGTAGAAATTGACGGCAATGCCACCGCGCTTGCTGAGACCAATATGAGCTTGCGTGAAGCCCGCCAGATTTCGGACAGCGCGCTCTCAGCAGCCGGCGATGCACAAGCATCTGCTGATGCCGCACAAAGCCGTGCTGATGCTGCTTATTCATTGGCAGAGCACTTGTCCGAGAAAGACTTGGATTGCAAAACCACCACTGTGCAAAAGTCGGATACCGGCACGTGTGAGCCAGGGTATACGGTCATGGGCTGTGTTCAGACGCGCTACACACACCGCGCAGGCGGGTTGTCGTTCTTGCGTGAACTGAACAATGAGCAATGCCGCTTCAATAGCCGCGTGCTCGAAATGCAAGTACGTTGTTGCCGCGCTGCAGGCGCAGACGGCATGAGCGTGTCCGGCTCTTAAGCGAGCTCGCGAACACGACTTATAATGACAGATCAAAAAAGGGGACCTCTTTAGGCCCCCTTTTTTCATTGTCTCGACACTTTGTTGGACACATTCCGAAATACGATTTGCAATGACGTTTGAGCCGCATCGCGGTTAGGGCTGTGTCAGAATTTAGTGGTAAGAGTGGAGTTCCCTTCATGTGTGGTATTATCGGTATCCTCGGTCGCGAAGGATCGGCATCTGAGCGTGCGATGGAATCGCTCCGCCGGCTCGAGTATCGCGGCTATGACAGCGCCGGTATCGCCACTCTCAATGACGGTCAGGTGCACCGTCGACGGGCCGCCGGAAAGCTTGCAAACCTCGCAACCCTCTTGATCGAGGAGCCTCTGCCCGGAGCGACGGGGATTGGACACACGCGCTGGGCCACCCATGGTGAGGCCAATACACGAAATGCCCACCCGCACGTCTCAGGGCCAGTTGCCCTCGTGCACAATGGAATCATCGAAAATTTCCGCCAATTGCGCGCGGATCTGGAAGGCCAAGGGCACGTCTTTGAGACAGAGACGGACACAGAGACCATCGCGCACCTTATTTCAGCTCACCTCAATGGGGGGGCTGATCCCATCAAGGCTGTCTCAGCAGCCCTGACACAGCTGGAGGGCGCGTTCGCGCTGGCGATTCTGTTTGAAGGTCATGACGATCTATTGATCGGGGCTCGAAAAGGCTCGCCGCTGGTCATCGGGATCGGCGACGAAGAAATGTTTTTGGGATCCGATGCGCTCGCAGTTGCGCCATTTACAAGCCGCGTCGTCTATCTCGAAGAGGGCGACTGGTGTGTGCTGCATCGCGGGTCCTACGAAGTCTTTGACGCAAGCAACACACCTGTCCAGCGTCCTGAGACGTTCGTCCAAGCGGCTGGCGCGACGGTTGAAAAGGGCAATTATCGCCACTTCATGCAGAAGGAAATCTTCGAGCAGCCAGATAGCACGGCGCGCACGATCGGCGCTTATATCAACGCCCTCGAGCAATCGATCGAACTTCCAGGCGACGAAAACGCGATTGATTGGGAAAACATTTCCCATCTTCATATGGTTGCGTGCGGGACCGCTTACTATGCAACGTGCGTGGCTGAATATTGGTTCGAGCAAATTGCAGGTGTTCCCGTCAAAACCGATATCGCCTCCGAGTTTCGATATCGACAGCCCGCTCTGCCGCGAGACGGCGGGTTAGCCCTCTTCGTCAGCCAATCCGGCGAGACGGCTGATACTTTGGCGGCCCTGCGCTATTGCAAAGAAGCAGGTTTGAAGACGGCCGCTGTCGTCAACGTGCCCACGTCGACAATTGCCCGCGCAGTCGATCTGGTATTGCCGACGCTCGCCGGACCGGAAATCGGCGTCGCGTCGACAAAAGCCTTTACCGCGCAGCTGTGCGCACTCGCAGCCACTGTTATCGCGGCTGGCAAAGCGCGGGGGCATTTGGACTCGGCACGCGAGGCCGAATTGTGCGAAACACTATGCGGTGTTCCGCGATTGATATCGGAGGCTTTTTCTTTGGATACGCCGATTGCAAGCCTCGCTCGCGATCTCTCCAAAGCGAAAGATGTGATTTATCTTGGGCGCGGCGTTCATTTTCCAATCGCCCTAGAGGGCGCATTGAAGCTGAAGGAAATCAGTTACATTCACGCAGAAGGTTATGCGAGTGGTGAGTTAAAACACGGTCCTATTGCATAGATTGATGAAGCAACGCAGGTAGTTATTGTGGCGCCACACGATCATTTGTTCGAAAAATCGCTGTCAAATTTACAAGAAGTTGCTGCGCGACGGGGCAATGTCCTTTTGATCAGTGACTCAAAAGGATTGAGCGAAGCGGGGAACTCCCCGGCGCATACGATCCAGATGCCTGACTGCCACCCCTTTATTGCGCCGATCTTATACGCGGTGCCGGTGCAAATGCTGGCGTATCACATTGCAGTTGAAAAAGGCACGGACGTCGATCAACCGCGTAATCTCGCAAAATCCGTGACTGTGGAATAGAACTTCATGAGGCCTGAAAACCCGGCTTGCTGTGTGCAAACCGGGTGTCAGATCAGGCTCATACGACGCTTCCGAAAATACCGAGGGTGAGCACGGCGCCAAGAACGGCGAGCGGAAGTGAAAGAGCGGTTGCGATCAAGCTCGTCCGAGCTTCAGAGGGGGAGGAAACACGCATGGGATTAGTCCTTCTAAGCGTTTGTAAGCGGCGACTATTCGCTGCCTACACAAGCCATTTAGGAACAGAAAAATAAAATTCAATGAACAATATCAAAATTATTCAGCGCTCAATAACTCACGCGTTTTGATAGGAACACTTAATCCAGCCAGGATGATATCCATGACCCCACTCAGTTCCCGCTCGAGCTTCGGAAGCGTCAAACGGCTCCACAGCTGAGGGTACCGGAACTTCATCGTCGCTGACTGCATCATTTCGGCGATGAAGTTAGGATTATCCATTGGCGCAAACGCCCCTTCAGCAATCCCCTGCTCCAGTAGCTGAACCAGGTAAATGCGCTCCTGCGCCAATTCCTCATTGGCAAAGTTGGGTCGCTCATGCGACAGCACTTCTGCGACTTCGAGAACTTTCACGTTATTGTCCAGTTTCTCGAAGGTTTTGATCAATGCGGTGCGATGAAACAATCGCATTTTCTCAGTCGCCGACCCTTTGCCCCGCACGAGCGCCGCATTCTGGGCATTGATTTCCATGTTGAGCTTGCGTGCCATCGCTTCAGCAATGTCTATCTTTGACGCAAAGAATCGATAGATATTACCCGCTGACATGCCGCAATCGCGGGCAATTTCCGCCATCGTCGTTTTGCCGTAGCCATAGTGCATGATACGCTCCATAGCGGCCTGGAGGATCTGCTCACGGGTGTCGAGTTTTTCGTTCATGGACCTTAGAATAGAGGAAAAGTGTGAATGATCAACAAATTGTTCAATTTCACATACAGTCGAAGGCTTAAACATTGACCGAAATGACACGCATTGGCGTTCTCGGAGCGGGGGCTTGGGGCACTGCCTTGGCGGCGTCTTTGTACAACAAAACCGATCATGCCCCCATGGACATTCCAGTTTGGGCTCTGGAAGAAGAGGTTGCGGGCGCGCTCAGTGCTGGCAAAGGCAATCCCACATTTCTTCCAAATATTGACCTGCCCCCGATGCAAGCGAGCACCGATATCGCGACGCTTGCCGATTGTGATGTCCTTTTAGCGGTCGTACCGGCCCAATTTGCGCGCGCCACTTTTTCGAAACTTGCGGACCATATTCGCCCAGGTACACCGGTCCTCCTGTGCGCCAAAGGTATTGAACGAGAGAGCTTGAGCCTCATGACCGACGTGCTCGCGGAAACGATCCCAAGCGCTACGCCTGCCGTCTTATCCGGTCCGAGCTTCGCCGCGGACGTCTCAAAAGGACTTCCTACTGCTGTCACGCTGGCGTGCGCCGAAGAAACGACCGGCCGCGATCTCATGCAAGCGATCGGGCAGCCAAGCTTTCGCCCATATTGGACCGATGACTTGATCGGGGCCGAAATTGGCGGGGCGGTCAATAACGTTCTCGCAATCGCTTGTGGGATCGTTGAAGGCTTAGATCTTGGAAAATCGGCCCATGCCGCCCTCATCGCCCGCGGATTTGCAGAAATGACGCGTCTCGGCGTGGCGATCGGCGGACGGGCAGAAACGCTCGCTGGTCTATGTGGGCTGGGCGATCTGGTTCTCACCTGCTCATCACCACAATCCCGAAATATGAGCTTTGGTTTGGCGCTTGGCCAAGGTCAAAGCGCTCAAGACATCTTAGCCGGACGTAACTCTGTCACCGAAGGGGTCGCGACGGCCCCTGCCCTTGTGATGATGGCGCAAAAGTATGGGGTCGAAATGCCAATCTGTGAGGCGGTACATGCCATATTGAGCGAACAGTTGACCGTGACCGACGCCATAACGGCGCTTCTCGCACGCCCCTATAAAGGAGAATAAAATGCCCCTCTTTCTAATCAATGCGCGTGACAAAGCGAACAGCACGGAGCTTCGGCTGGCCAACCGACAAGCGCATTTGGAATGGGCTGGCGAGGCCAGACATCAAATCCGAATGGCCGGTCCGGTCCTTTCAGATGACGGTGAGACCATGAAGGGGTCCACATTTGTCATTGAGTTTGAAACGCTTGAAGATGCACACGCTTGGGCTGCCGATGATCCCTACGCGCAAGCGGGTTTGTTTGAGAGCACCGAGATTATTCCGTTCATTTGGTTGATCGGGGATGGCCCAAAAGATGGATAATGAGCACCGACCGTTCTGGGAAACCAAGCGGTTGGAAGATATGACTCCCGAAGAGTGGGAGTCCGTTTGCGATGGCTGCGCGAAGTGTTGTCTCATAAAGCTCGAAGATGAGGACACAGGTGAAATCGCACTCACGCGGCTGCATTGTAAATTGCTCGACGCCGAAACATGCCAATGCAGCGACTATCCGAACCGGAAACAGCACGTTCCAGACTGCGTGATCCTAACACCAAAGGACGTGTCGGAGCTTAAATGGATGCCGAGCTCTTGTTCCTATCGCTTGCTCAACGAAGGCCAGCGGCTGCCAGATTGGCACCACCTGATGAGCGGTGACCGCGACCTCATCCACAAACGCGGTGAATCGATCATGGGACGCACCTTAAGCGAAGAGACCCTCTTCGATCCGGACGATGTCGACCAGATCGAAGCATGGATCGATCTGG
>ERZ1740070.2673-NODE-2673-length-10119-cov-4.634440_pt1 | contig 10119 bp, 8 predicted proteins | sample MGYA00581734_ERZ1740070 | MGnify/ENA primary metagenome ERZ1740070 (study PRJEB43018, sample SAMN04849744) | marine metagenome | isolation source: floating plastic debris | place: Pacific Ocean | collected 2008-09-01 | study: EMG produced TPA metagenomics... | reverse complement strand
CAGCAGCCCGCGGCCCAGCCGTCCGTCCAGCCCACTGCGCAGCCCGATGCGCAGGCCGATGTGCAGGCCCAGTCCGAGCCCGTCGTCGCTGAGCTTGAGCCCGAGCCCGAGCCGGCCGTTGCCCCCGCCGCCGCGGCGTACCAGGCCCTTGCCGACGCCGCGGCGCCCGCGTCGTCATCCGGCGCTCAGCCCGAGCCGGACCTCGGCGTCGAAGCCCCCGCGCCCGCGGCGGCCCCCGTGCCGGGCAGCTTCGAGCTGAACCAGGACGGCTCGCTCGTCATCGTCAACGCCAGCGGCACCCGCACGACCGTGCCCGGCGACGGGACGCCCGCCGCGCCGTACGAGCTCGACTGGCGGCTGCTCACCTCGATCCAGCAGACCTACGCCCCGGACGTCGGCAAGACCGAGCTGCCCGAGTGGACCGCCCCGCTGGAGGGCAAGCACATCCGCGTCACCGGGCACCTGCTGCTCCCGCTGGTCGCGACGGGCACCAGCGAGCTGCTGGTCATGCAGAACCCGTGGGACGGCTGCTGCCTGGGCGTGCCGCCCACGCCCTACGACGCCGTCGAGGTCCGCCTGACCCAGGCGCTCAACATCGACAGCACATGGGCCAACTACGGCACCATCGAGGGCACCCTCACTGTCGACCCGTACGTCGTCAGCGGCTTCCTCCTGGGGCTGTACCTCATCAACGACGCGAGCCTCGTGCAGGCCAGCGGCGTCGGCTCGCAGGGGCAGTGAACCCCCGCATCGTGCGCACCCCAGCCGCCTCGGCTTGACCCGCCGCCCCGCGAGGCAACGATCAGCACGGATGTTTACCCAGCAGCACCATCATCGGCATCATCACGCGTCCGCCGGGCGCCGGTGACCTCGCCGAGATCGTGCATCCGGGCCGCCCGAAGTGGGCCTCGCCCGGCCTTGTTCGGAGGCGACGCCGGCGACGACCGGCGTCGCGGTCGTGTTGGGTGGCGCCCGCTCGTCATCTTCAGCGCCCTGCGTCGGACCCGCCCGCGCCGGCGAACCGCTCCGCTCGCCCCGCTTTCACCGATTGAGATCCCGAGGAACGACCCATGACCCGCGTGCAGACCCAGCCCGATCCGACGACGCGGCAAGCCGACGCGCCGCAAACCCCCCTGCGGCTTGCGCTGCCAAAGGGCCGCATGGCTGAGGGCGTGCGCGCGCTGCTGGCCGACGCGGGCATCCGCATCGGCTCCTCGAGCCGCGGGTACCGCCCGCGCGTGAGCCTCGCCGGTGTCGAGGCCAAGATCCTCAAGCCCCAGAACGTGCTGGAGATGCTCGACGCGGGCAGCCGCGACCTGGGCTTCGCGGGCGCCGATTGGGTCGCCGAGCTGGGCGCCGATGTGGTCGAGGTGGTCGACACGGGGATGGACGCCGTGCGCATCGTCGCCGCGGCGCCGCGTCAGATCCTGCGGACCGACGCCGACGGCACGCGCCGCCTGCCGACCGAGGACGAGCTCGGGCGTCCGGTCCGGGTCGCCAGCGAGCTGGAGCGGATCACCAAGGACTGGATGCGCCGCGCGGTGCCCGGCGGCTCGTTCGTGCGGACCTACGGGGCGACCGAGGTTTTCCCGCCCGAGGACGCCGACTGCATTGTCGACATCACCCAGACCGGCGCCACGCTGGAGGCCAACGGGCTCGAGATCATCGACACCGCGATGACCAGCAGCACGAGGCTGTACGCCAGCCGGTCGGCGTGGGACGACCCCGCGAGGCGTGCCCGCATCGAGGACATCGGGCTGGTGCTGACAAGCGTGCTCGACGCGCGCGGGCGCGCGGTGGTCGAGATCAACGCCGACAGCGACGAGGTGATGCGCCGGATCGTCGAGATCCTGCCCTGCATGCGCCGCCCGACGGTCGCGAGGCTCTTCGGCGAAGAAGGGTACGCGATCAAGTCGGTCGTCCCGCGGAGCGCGCTCGCCGAGCTGGTCCCGCAGGTCAAATCCGCCGGCGGCACCGACCTGGTCATCACCGACGTCGCCCAGGTGGTGCGGTGATGGTCGAGACGCCCCAGAAGCCCGTTTTCCAGCAGCCCGAGCCGGCGCCCGCGAGCTACACGCCCGCGGCCCGCGCGCACGCCGTCAGCGCGTACAGCCCCCCGCGCGGGCGCCCGGTGGTCGACATGCCCGAGTCGCCCGCGCTCAAGCTCGACGCGAACGAGGGGCCGGCTCCCGCGGGCATGGTGCTCGAATGGCTCGCGCAGCGCGGCCCCGAACTCGTCCGACGATACCCGAGCGTGCGCGCGCTCGAGGTCTACCTCGCCGATCGCCTGGGGATCGAGCCCGAGCGCGTCGTCGTGACCGCCGGCGCCGACGACGCGCTCGCCCGCTTCGCGTCGGCCGCGCTCGAGCCCGGGCGCGAGGCGGTGCTTGCGGACCCGACGTTCGAGATGATCCCGCGGTACGTCCGCCTTGCCGGCGGGCATGCCGTCACGGTCCCCTGGCGCCGCGGGCCGCTCCCGGTCGAGGGCTATCTCGACGCGATGAGCGCGCATACCGGGTGTGCGTACGTCGTCACCCCGAACAACCCGACGGGCACCAACGCGACGACCGACGATGTCCTCCGCGTTGTCGACGGTGCGCACGACCGCGGGCGGATCCCCGTCGCGGTCGATCTCGCGTACACCGAGTTCGCGGGCGACGACCCGACCGACGCCGTTCTGGAGCGCTCGAACGCCGTGGTGATGCGGACGCTGAGCAAGGCCTGGGGCCTCGCGGGTCTGCGCGTGGGGTACGCGGCGGGCCCGCCCGAGCTGATCGGGTGGCTTCGGCGCGTCGGGCAGGCGTACGCCGTGTCGAGTGTGAGCGCGGCGATCGCGCTCGATTGGCTGCAGGCGGGCGAGCAGCGTGTGTTCGAGTCCGCGGCCCGGGTCAAGGCGGAACGCGCTGGGCTGACGGCGCTGTGCGAGGAGCTGGGCGCGAGCGTGACACCGAGCGAGGCGAACTTTGTGCTCGCCGACTGGGGCGCGTGCGAGGCCGCGTGGGCGCTCGCCGACGCGCTCGCCGATCGTGGCATCGCCGTCCGTCGGTTCCCCGAGGAGGGCTCGCTCGCGAGCGCGCTGCGCATCACCTGCCCGGGCGACGTCGCCAGCGCCGAGCGCCTGTTCGGGGCGCTGCGTGAGTCGTCGGTTGCTCTCGCGAAGGGGGCGGCGCGATGACCGAGCGGAGCGCCATCATCGAGCGAAAGACGCGGGAGACCGCCGTTTCATGCGAGCTGTATCTGGACGTGCGGAAAAACGCCGACGTGCGCACCGGGCTGGGTTTTCTCGATCACATGCTGACGAGCCTGGCGACACACGCCGGCTTCGGCCTCACGCTCTCGTGCGAGGGTGACACGTTCGTCGACGACCACCACACGGCCGAAGACTGCTGCCTTGTCGTCGGGCAGGCGATCGACCGGGCGCTCGGCGATCGGGCCGGCGTCGTGCGCTTCGCCGACGCCTACGTCCCGATGGACGAGGCGCGCGCCCGCGCGAGCGTCGATCTGGTGACGCGCCCGTGCGCGGTTGTCGATCTCGCGCTGGTGCGCGAGAAGATCGGCGACGTTGCGACCGAGAACCTGACGCACGGGCTCGAGACGCTCATCACGAACGCGCGGATGACGGCCCACGTTGACGTCCTGCGCGGACGAAACGACCACCACAAGGCCGAGGCCGCGTTCAAGGCGCTCGCGCGGGCCCTCCGATCGGCATGGACGATCGTCGAAGACGGCGGGGCGAGCACGAAGGGCACGCTGTGAACGCCGCGGTCGTGCGCACGGGGACGGCCAACCTCGCGAGCGTGCTCGCGGCGCTGCGGCGCGTCGGCGTTGAGCCGGTCGAGACCCAGGACGCCGGCGCCGTGCGTGACGCGCCGCTGGTTGTGCTCCCCGGCGTCGGCTCGTTCGGCGCCGCGATGGAGACACTGAGCGCGCACGCGGGGCTCGGCGAAGCGCTCGCGTCGCGCGCACGGTCGGGGCGGGCGCTGCTGGCGATCTGTCTGGGCTTCCAGGTGCTGTTTGAGTCGAGCGAAGAGTCGCCGGGCGTGCGCGGGCTCGGCGTGCTGCCCGGGTCGGTGCGTCGCTTCGCCGGGGCGCCGGGCCTGCGGGTGCCGCAGATGGGCTGGAACACGATCGAGCCCGCCGCGGCGTGCCGATCGCTGGCCGGGGGCGAGGTGTACTTCGCCAATAGCTATCGCGTGGGCGAGGGCGAGTGGGCTGCGCCCGCCGGCTGGGCACCGGCGTGGTGTGCGCACGGCGATCGGTTCGTCGCCGGGGTCGAGGGCGCGGAGGGGCGCGTCGTCGCGTGCCAGTTCCATCCCGAGCTGAGCGGTGCGCTGGGCGCATCGCTGCTCGCCCGATGGGTTGCCGCGAACCGGGAGGCGACATGCTCACCAAGCGCGTGATCCCGTGTTTGGATATCAGGGACGGGCGCGTCGTCAAGGGTGTGCGCTTCCAGGGGCTGCGCGACGCGGGCGATCCCGTCGAGTGCGCCGCGCGTTACGAGGCCCAGGGCGCGGACGAGCTGGTGATTCTCGACGTGAGCGCGACGCCCGAGGGGCGGGCCAACGCGGCCGAGACGGTCGCCGCGGTGCGCGCGGTGCTGGGCATCCCGCTGACCGTCGGCGGCGGGGTGCGGGCGGTCGCCGACGCGGCCCGCCTGCTCGACGCCGGGGCCGACAAGGTGAGCGTCAACACCGCAGCGGTCGATCGCCCCGAGCTGATCGGTGAGCTTGCCGGGCGGTTCGGCGTGCAGTGTACGGTTGTTGCGATCGATGCCGCCCGACGCGAGCTTGCCCGTGCGCCGGGCGATCGGGGCTGGGAGGTTGTCACGCGGTCGGGCACCGACCGGACCGGCATCGACGCGGTCGGTTGGGCGGAGCGTTGCGTGTCGCTCGGCGCGGGCGAGATCCTGCTGACGAGCTGGGACCGCGACGGCACGCGCTCGGGGTACGACACCGATCTGCTGCGGAGCGTCTGCGGGGGCGTGGGTGTCCCCGTGATCGCCAGCGGCGGGGCCGACAGCGTCGCGCACATGGTCGAAGCGCTCGACGCGGGCAGCGAGGCGGTGCTCGCGGCGTCGATCTTTCACGACGCGCACACGACGGTCGATGACGTCAAGCGCGGGCTCGCGCAGGCGGGCGCCCGAGTGAGGATCGCGTCATGATCGTCCCGAGTGTTGACATCCGCGGTGCGCACGCCGGGCAGCTCGATCAGGGGCGTGACCTGAAGATCGACGCGGGTGACCCGCTGCCGATCGCTCGACGGTTCGGGCGCGTCGGCGAGATCGCGGTGATCGACCTCGACGCGGCGCTGAGCACGGGCGACAACCGCGGCGTGATCGAGGGCCTGGTGCGTGTCGCCGACTGCCGCGTGGGCGGGGGCATCCGCGATGTCGATTCGGCGATCCGCTGGCTCGACGCGGGGGCGAGCAGGGTCATCCTGGGCACCGCGGCACGCCCGGAGGTGCTGCGCGAGCTGCCCCGCGAGCGCGTGATCGCGGCGCTCGATGCGCGTGACGGCGAGGTGGTCGACCAGGGCTGGACCCGCGGCACGGGCGCGAAGATTGCCGACCGTATGCGCGAGCTGCGCGAGTTTGTCGGCGGCTTCCTGGTGACGTTTGTCGAGGTCGAGGGCACGATGCGCGGGCTCCCGCTCGACCGGGCGGCGGAGCTCAGGGAGATCGCCGGTGATGGTGCGCTCACCGTCGCGGGAGGCATCGCCGAGGCGGGCGAGATCGGCGAGCTCGATGCGATGGGGATCGACGCGCAGGTGGGCATGGGGCTGTACAGCGGGCGGTTCACGCTTGCCGGCGGGCTCGGCGCATGCTTGCAGAGCGATCGCACCGACGGGCTCTGGCCGACGGTTGTCTGCGATGAGCGCGGCGTCGCGCTGGGCCTGTGCTACTCGAATGCCGAGAGCCTGGCCGTCGCGCTCGACGAGGGGCGGGGTGTCTACTGGTCTCGCAAGCGGGGGCTCTGGCGCAAGGGCGAATCCAGCGGCGACGTGCAGGAGCTGCTGCGTGTCGAGGCCGACTGCGACCGCGATGCGCTGCGGTTTGTCGTGCGTCAGTCGGGCGACGGAACGTTCTGTCACCGCAAGACGCGGTCCTGCTTCGACGCGATCGGGGCGAGCGCCCACGGCCCCGGGCTGGCGGGTCTGATGCGACGCCTGAGCGACCCCGCGACGCGGGCGGCGAAGGGCAGCTACACGGCGCGGCTGTTCGGCGATGCCGACCTGCTCGCCAGCAAGCTGCGCGAGGAAGCGCGTGAGCTGGGCGAGGCGAACGAGCGAAGCGAGATCGTGCACGAGGCGGCCGACGTGCTGTTCTTTACGCTCATGCGACTGGCACGCGAGGGCGTCGCACTGAGCGAGATCGAGGACGAGCTGGCGCGACGGTCGCGCAAGGTGACGCGCCGCCCGGGCGACGCCAAGGGCGATTGAAGACGAGGCGGAGGATCGTGATGCTCAGACGCGTGAGCGCACAACAGGCGGTTGAGCTGTTCGGTCGATCGAACCGGTCGGCGGTCGATGCGCAGACGCTACGCGACGCGGGCTCGATCGTCGAAGACGTGCGCACGCGCGGCGGTGCGGCGGTGCGCGAGCACGCCGAGCGCTTGGGCGATATCGAGCCGGGCGGGCCGCTGCTGATCGGGCGCGAGGCGATGGACGCGTCGCTCTCTGCGATGGACGCAGGCGAAGCCGACGCGCTGCGCGGCGCGGCGGGCGACATCGGGCGGTTCGCCCTTGCCCAGCGGGCTTCGGTGCAGGACTTTGATGTTTCGGTCGAGGGCGGGCGGCTGCGGCAGATGGTCGCGCCGGTTGGCTCCGCCGGGTGTTATGCGCCGGGCGGGCGGTACCCGCTGCCTTCCAGCGTGCTGATGACCGCGGTGACAGCGCGGGCCGCGGGCGTGGGGGGGGTGGTGGTGGCGAGCCCGAGGCCCGCGCCGGCGACGCTCGCTGCCGCTTCGATCGCGGGGGCGGACGCTCTGCTCGCGGGGGGCGGTGCGCAGGGCAGCGCGGCGCTGGCGTTCGGGATAGACGGGCTCGAGCCTTGCGACGCGATCTGCGGGCCGGGCAACCGGTGGGTGACGGCGGCGAAGCAGCTCGTGAGCGGCACGGTGCGGATCGACATGCTCGCCGGTCCGAGCGAGGTGCTGGTCATCGCCGATGACTCGGCGGATGCGGACACCGTCGCGGCGGACCTGCTCGCCCAGGCCGAGCACGACGCCGACGCGCGGGCGAACCTGGTGACCACGTCTCCGGGGTTCGCCGATGCGGTAGATGAGCGCTTGCGCGCACGTCTTGAGACGCTGCCGACGGCGGGTGTCGCGGGCCCGGCGATCGAGCGGAGCGTCTGCGTCGTCGCGGGCGACATCGAAGAGGCGATCCGCCTGAGCGATCTCATCGCGCCCGAGCATCTTGAGATCCACACGCGCGATGCGCCGGCGGTCGCGGCGCGCTGCCGGCACTACGGGGCGGTGTTTGTCGGTTCGGGCGCAGCCGAGGTTCTGGGCGACTACGGCATCGGGCCCAACCACACGCTGCCGACGGGCGGCACGGCGAGGGGTTTCGGGGGGCTGAGCGTCTTTGACTTCCTTCGCGTGCGCACGGGCATCGAGCTGGACCGGTCGCAGACGCCGGCGCGGGTGTACGAGCGGGCGGCGCGCCTGGCGCGGATGGAGGGGCTGGAGGCGCACGCGCGATCGGCCGAGGCTCGGCTGTAGGCAGCGTTGCCGTTCGGGCGTTTCAGTCGCGCAGGTCGATCTCGGGCCCGAGCGATTCGGGCTCGGGCTCTTCTTGCGGCTTGCAGGTCAGCAGGATGCTGAGCCCGAGGATGGTCGAGAGTGCGGAGGCGGTGAGGATGCCGACCTTGGCGTGCTCGAGCTCGGAGGCGAGCTGGGGCCCGCCGAATGCGAGGTTGGAGATGAACAGCGCCATGGTGAAACCGATGCCGCCCAGGCAGCCGACTCCGATGATGTGTTTCCACGTCACGCCGCTGGGCAGGCTGGCGATGCCGAGCTTGACGCTGATCCAGGCGAAGAGCGTGATGCCGACGGGTTTGCCGATGAAGAGTCCGAGGATGACGCCGAGCGAGATCGGGCCCGAGAGCGACTCGGCGATGCCGCCCTGGATGTGCACCCCGGCGTTGGCGAGCGCAAAGATCGGGATGACCAGGAACGCGACCCAGGGGTGCAGCGTGTCCTCCATCCGGTTGAGCGGGGGCGTGATCAGGCGGTTGTTCTCGCTGCTCGCGTAGACCGCGGCCCGCTGGGCGGCGTTGGTCTCGACCTTGTCGAGCCGGTCCGAGGAGTTCTTCTCAAACGTATCCAGCGCCGCGCGGCTGAAGGTCAGGTAGCGGCGCTGATCGACCCGGCTGGTCACCGGGATCGTCGACGCGAGCAGCACGCCCGCGATCGTCGCGTGCACGCCCGAGCGGAAGACGAAGTACCAGAGCACGATGCCCGGGAGGATGTACCACAGCCCCCGGCGGAAGCCGATGATGTTGAACGCGAACAGCAGCGCCAGCACGCCCCCCGCCGATCCGAGCGCGCCCCAGTTGAGATCCTCGGTGTAGAAGATCGCGATGACGAGCAGGGCGCCGAGGTCGTCGGCGATCGCCAGGCCGGCGAGGAAGACCTTGAGGCTGTTGGGCGCGCGCGTCCCGATCAGCGCGAGGATACCCAGCGCAAAGGCGATGTCGGTCGCCATCGGCACGCCCCACCCGTGCATCGTCTGGGGATTGTTGAAGTTGATCGCGGCATAGATCGCCGCCGGCACAAGCATGCCGCCGACGGCGGCGAAGATCGGCAGCGCCGCCCGCCGCGGGTCCGACAGCTCGCCCACGACCAGCTCGCGCTTGATCTCCAGCCCCACCAGCAGGAAGAAGACCGCCATGAGCGCGTCGTTGATCCAGTGGAGCAGGTGGTTGTGGATCTCGAGTGCGCCGATGCCGACCGCCAGTTCGATGTCGTGGAACAGGTGGTGATATCCGTCGGCGTAGGGCGAGTTGGACCAGAGCATCGCGACGATGGTGCAGCTGACCAGCACGATCCCGCTGGAGCTGGACAGCAGCGCGAACCGCTGGAAGGGCTTGGTCAGGCGCTCGGCGGTGCGCAGCTCGAGCTTGTGGGCCGCGGTCGGGATGTTGGTGTTGCTCGCCATGCTCGTCCGGGGGATGCAGCCGCCTGTGGAGGGCCTCGCCCGAAGCGTACGGGCCCCGCCCCGCCCCGGCATCGGGCGGCGCGTTGCCGGGCACCGGCTTGATCGAGAAGCGTGCAGAACGGGGACCGCGAAGACCCGATAGCAACGGAAGGCGACGTGCTCAGCCGGTGGATTGCATCGCCGCGGCCACGCCGTTGACCGCCAGGCGGGCGGCGTCCTTGGCGCCCTCGTCACCGGGATCGGCGGCGTGACGCTTCATCGCCTCGAGCTGGCAGAGGCCCAGCACGTCGGTATCGGGGTTGCGTGCCTCGATCGAATCACGGATCACCGGGCGGTTGTCGAGGAGGTTGCGCTGCCCGGTGATCTCGAGCACGGCCGCACAGGCCGCGTCGAACTCCTCGCAGATGAGCCCGTGCAGGCGGTCGCCCTCGTGGTCGCTGGCGCGGTCGGCGTACCGCCGGGCCATCGCCAGGCGTGTGCGCGCCATCTCTTGCTGCGCGTTGTCGACCGCCGTGGTGAAGAACGGGCTCTCGCGGTACGCACCCGCCAGGCGCTCGGCGGCGCCCGGGTCGCCCGCGACCACCGCGCGGTACGCCTTGCCCAGCCCGTACCAGCCCGGCACGTTGGAACGCATCTGCGTCCAGCTGAACACCCAGGGGATCGCCCGCAGGTTGTCGAAGATCATCGCCTTGCCCGAGCGGATCACCGGGCGCGACGCGATCGGCAGATCCGCGATGTGCGCCACCGGGCTGGCGCCGAGGAACCAGGGCCAGAACGACGGATCATCGATCAGCGAGCGGTACGCCTCCATCGCGTGCTCGGCGAGCGCGTCGAGGTCCTTCGCCAGCGCCGCGGGAAGGCCCGCGGGCCCGTCGGCAGACCCGGCGTCGCAGGTGCTCAGCAGCGCGGCGCCCACGATCTGCTCGAGGTGGCGGTGCGCGATCGCGGGCAGGGAGTAGC
>ERZ1740070.2672-NODE-2672-length-10120-cov-4.476503_pt1 | contig 10120 bp, 5 predicted proteins | sample MGYA00581734_ERZ1740070 | MGnify/ENA primary metagenome ERZ1740070 (study PRJEB43018, sample SAMN04849744) | marine metagenome | isolation source: floating plastic debris | place: Pacific Ocean | collected 2008-09-01 | study: EMG produced TPA metagenomics... | reverse complement strand
ACGCCGAGGCGCGCTTCGTTCATCATCACGAACATGGTGCGCATGCCTTTATGCTCTTCGCCGACCAGCCAGCCGGTGGCGCCGTCATAATTCATCACGCAGGTGGCATTGCCGTGAATGCCCATTTTCTCTTCCAGGCCACCACATGAGCAAGCATTGCGGTCGCCCGGTGTACCATCTTCATTGACGATATGTTTGGGCACAACGAAAAGAGAGATCCCCTTGATCCCTTCCGGCGCGCCCTCGATCCGGGCCAGCACCAGATGGATGATATTCTCGGTCAGATCCTGCTCGCCGCCTGAGATCCAGATTTTCTGGCCAGTGATTTTGTAAGATCCGTCGGCTTGCGGCACGGCCTTGGTCTTGATCAGTCCAAGATCGGTTCCGCATTGCGGCTCGGTCAGGTTCATCGTGCCAGCCCATTTACCAGATGCCATGTTCGGTCCGTACATGGCTTTCTGCTCTTCAGAACCACCCGCCATCAAGGCTTCGAACGCGCCTGAAGTCAGACCCGGATACATCGCAAACGCCATGTTGGCGGAGGAGTTCATCTCAATAGCCGCCATGTTGACGACATAAGGCAAGCCCTGGCAGCCCATGTCGGGTGACTTACACCGAAACAACCAACCATTGTCGACCATTTGCGCATAGGCTTCCTTGAACCCGTCCGGCGTTTTTACGCTGGCATCGGCGTTGCGGACGCAGCCTTGTACATCGCCGATCTTGTTCAGCGGAAACAGGACCTCTTTCGCAAACTTTCCAGATTCTTCCAGAATGGCGTCGACCAGATCCGGCGTCGCATCTTCAAAGCCCGGCAGATTGGAGTAATTCTGGATCGATAGAACATCATGCAGAATGAACTGCATGTCGCGAACAGGTGCATCATAACGTGGCATCTGGATTTCCCTCAGTCATATTTATTAAACCGTGACGCTTGCTCTAGCGTCACGGTTTGGAAAGGTCATTCAACTCTCACGGGTCGAACTGTGTTTTTTCACGCGTCATCCAGCTGGCGACGGGCGACAGCATCATAGGCTTTCAGGTTTTCGGCTTCGGCCGGGCCAGGCCCAACATTTTCAAGCTGGCCTTCCAGCCATTCCATGCCGCGATGCAATTCCTGCAAGGCCATTTCAATGTCCTCGCGCTGGCTTTCCAGCTCTTTGACCTGGTTCTCGAATTTGACCTTCATCATGCGCATTTGCGCACGCTGGCCATCTTCGAGTCCATACAGGTCAAGAATTTCGCGAATGTCCGCCAAAGGCAGACCCAGCCGCTTCAGACGCACAATGATCTTAACGCGGCCGCGATCGCGATGCGAATAAACGCGGGTCATGCCATCCCGAGCCGGGTGGAGCATGTCCTTGTCTTCATAAAACCGCAGCGCGCGGGGGGTGATTCCAAACTCGCGGGCCAATTCAGAGATCGAATAGGTGCGGGAGTCAGCGATAGAAAGTGAAGGTACGGTATCAGGCATGTGTGCAACTATGCCTTGTCTTTACGCGAACGTCAACGTCACCCTGTTGTATCCGTATTCCGAGGATATGAACAAAGCTTTCGAAATTGCGGTGATCTGTTTACCTTTTTAACCCGGAATTAAGGCCATTCGCTTCATTTCACTACTAGAAATGGGTAAATCGGCGCGCTTTTCCGAATCAGTGCGCCCGAAGTCGGAGTGCCGGGCATGAGCCAATACGGGTCCTGGAGTGTAAAAGGGGTGGACGATCGTGCCCGCGCGATCGCCAAGGAAAAAGCCCGCCTCAAAGGCATTACACTCGGCGATTACATTAATAATCTGCTGCTGGAAGGTCATAGCGAAGCCGGACCGCGTGACATGTCGGATCGGCCGGACTCGATTCAACCTCACGTTTATTCTGACCCAAGCTTTGGCGATCCGATGCGGGCCACAGCGCTGGACGGTATTGCGCAACGGATCGAAGCCGTTGAAGCCCGTTCCACGTTGGCGATTACCGGCATCGACCAGTCTGTGCTCGGTCTATTGGCGCGTCTTGAAACCACCGAGAATTCCACCGCGGCGATGACTGCGGAAGTCGAGCGCATGATCGACGAGCTGCGCGAGACACATGAAATGCTGCACGACAAGGTCGGCGTGCTGGAGAATGATGAAAGCGGCAAGCGTAGTCTGGAAGCGATGAAATCGCTCGAGGATGCGCTCGGCAAGCTGGCCTCGCATGTTTATGAAGAAGGCCGCATGAATCAGGATGAGTCGGCCGCCATGAAAGGCCGCGTCGAAGCCGGTTTCTCTGAAATGAGTGATCGCGTTGAAGGCATGGAGCTGAAAGTAGAGTCGACTCTGGCCGAGGCGGCGCAGCGCGTCGAAAAAGCTGTTGAGCAGGCCGAATTGCGCGCCGAAGGCACATCGCGTCATCTGTCCGAGCGCGTTTCCGCCATGGAGTCCTCCGTCGCAACGAAACTCGCCAAGGTTGATGAAGTCGATGGCCGCATGCAAGCGGTCGAAGGCGATGTTTCCGGCGCGCTGCAGTCCATGGAAGGCACCATGCTGCGCATTCAGGAACGCTTGAATCGCGCCGAACAGACAACGGATACAGCTCTCAAGGCACTGGAAGAGACGTTTGCGAATCTCGACCAGCGCATCCATCACATTGCAGAACTGGCCAGCCCGGAAAAGGCCAATGCCCTGCGCCAGGAGCTTGAACAGCGATTTGATGCGCTTTCCACCGACCTGCGCATCAGCGTCGAGGAATCACGTCGTCATCTCGCCGATGAAATTGAACGCGCCGTCGCCGGCAACAATCCGGACCTAATGGGTGCGCTCGAAACCCGGGTCAATGACCTGGAATCGGCCGAAGCCGGCGCGCGACTTGAAAGCGTCGACCAGCAGCTTAATCACCTGTCCGACACACTGGTGCGCCACGTTGAGGAAAGCGAAAATCGCAGCGCGGCGGCAATCGAAAAGGTTGGCGAACAAGTCGTCGGACTATCCGAAAGCCTGCACCAACGCGTCGCCGACGGCGAACAGCGCAACGCGCAGGCCATCGAAAAGGTCGGCAGCCAGGTCGACGGCCTGACCGACTCATTCGCACAGCGCATCGCGGACAGCGAACGCCGCAGCGCCGGTGCGATCGAACAGGTTGGCCAGCAAGTCGCCACCGCCATCAAACACGTCCAGGCCCGGCAGGAGCAGAGCCAACGCAAACTGGTCGAAAAAGTTGCCGGTTCTGAATCCCGACAGGAAGCGCGCTTGTCCGACGCTCTGTCGAATATTTCCAGCCGTCTCGCCGACATGCAGAGTCAGACGGCCACGGCTGTTTCACCGGTTCAACGCGCCATCGTTTCGCTGGCGTCGCGGCTTGAAGCTCTTGAAGACTTCAATGCGCCGCCAATGGCGGAAGCGACGAGCGCTGAAGCCCTGCCCGACATGCCGACCCTGAAAGTCGACGCGTCGCCGATTGAAATGCAACCGGCCCCGACACCAGAACCGGAACCCGTGGAAGAGCCAGTTTACGAAGACGCGGCGGACGCCATAGCCACGACCGCGATTGAAACCGAGGCCTTTGAATCGGTCGAGGACACCACCGAGGCTGAGGTTTACGAGCCTGAAACCATTGAGCCGGACACGGCCGAAACCGATTTCATGGCCGCCTTGCCTGATTTTGACGATGATGAGTCGACAGACCCTGCTCATCCGGCCGCCGCCGAAGCCGAAACCATTGAAGAATCCTGGGACATTGCGGACCCAGCTTTTGTGGCAGACGCGTCAGAAGCAACTGAGGCAGGCGAGGCCGAGGATGCTTTCCTGCTGGCGGACGAGCCAGAAGCTGCACCGATGGATGAGGCTCACGCCGAAGAGACGCCAACTCAAGATGATCCACTTGCCGAACTGGGCAGCTGGGAAGAGTCTCAGCATGAAGCGCGCGATTCCGACATATTCTCATCTGAGTCAGACGCCGCAGATGAGATGCCGGAATTGTTGCCAACGCTGGACGATGTCGATCTGGCCCATAATACCGAAGACCTGGCCGCTGAAACCGACGCTGAATTCGACCCTATGGCAGATGACATCGCGGCCCCTGACGCCACTGAAGAGTCGACAGCAGACTATCTTAGCCGCGCCCGCAATGCGGCGATTGCGGCAGCGGCGGATCCGAAAGACAGTCGCGCCCGTCGTGGGCGCCGGTCTGCCGCATCCACGACCCCCAAGGCGCCGCGCGGCTCGAAATTTCCGATCCTTGCTGCCGCATCTGTCTTGGCCCTTTCCGCGGCCGGCGCCGGTGCCTGGGTCGCCCTGCGCGGCAAGATCCCGTTCATGGATGCCAATGCGCCGAGTATTGAAACCAAAACCAGCCTGGCAGAAATGGGCGTTCAAGCCCTGTCCGCGGATGATGAACCAAGCCTGACCGGCATCGAGTTTACGGAGGCTGAACCCGCATCGCTGGACGAGACCCTGTTCGAGGAAGAAGGCAGCGTTGCCGGGACGCTGGACGCCGAACCCGTTGAACCTGCCCCAACCGTCGCGCCCGCTGCGCCGGTCGTCACCTTGCCGATTATCCCGGACGCGCTGACCATCCAGCAGGCGGCCTTGAATGGGGACGCTGTCGCACAGTATCAGCTCGGGATCGAGCGGCTCGAGGCGCAGGACTTTGCTGCCGCGTCCGAGCTGATCAGCGCTGCCGCGTCGCAGGGCCTGCCCGCTGCCCAGTACCGGCTGGCGAAACTGCATGAACGCGGCATTGGTGTGCCACGCGATTTCACCGAAGCCCGTGCCTGGACCGAACGCGCGGCCAATGGTGGCAATATTAACGCAATGCACGATCTCGCAGTCTTCTTCGCTGATGGTGAAGGCGGCGCACAATCCTATGCCGCAGCCGCCGAATGGTTCCGCAAGGCCGCCGATTACGGTGTTGTCGACAGTCAATTCAACCTCGCCGTCCTTTATGAAAACGGCCTTGGCATCTCACCCAGCCAGGTTGAAGCCCTCTATTGGTATGAAATCGCGGCGGCGAGCGGCGATGCCAGCGCCCCGGGGAATGTCGCCACTCTGCGCGAAGCCTTGCCGCTGGAACAGGCCCAACAGGCGCAGCGCCGCGCCTCAAGCTGGACCGTTTCCACGCCCAACGCGGCTGCCAATGGCACATTCGGCAATCAGGCCTGGACCGGCCCGAGCCGGGATCAGGTGCAGGCTGTGCAAACCGTGCTGAATGGACTTGGCTATGATGCCGGACCGGCGGATGGCATGGCCGGGGCTGGTACACGAACCGCGATCCGGGCATTCCAGTCCGACAATGGCCTGGCGACGACCGGTGCGATTGAGACGAGCCTGATTGAAGCGCTGAACCAGCGGTCTCAGGATTTGGCCGGATAGCTGCCGCGCGCCCCGAACCGCATCCGTCTAAGCAAAATATAGAGCCCGATGATCGCCGCGGCGATGGCCAATGCATGCGTCCCGAGCCGGGTCCAATTGTTGACCACAACGCCCAGAAGACCCCAGGCGAGGGCAACAAAATACCAGCCATTCCGGCTGACATAATTGGCGAAAACATAAGCCAGAATCGAAGCAGGGATTAGGGTCAGCCAGAGCGACTGCCAGACATCGTCGCTCGGCGCCCGACCGAGCAGCCAGCGCGCAAGATCCGGCACGCTGATCGAGACGGCAATGGTCAACCAGCCGGCAAACAGGCCAACGGTGAGTCCATGGAGGACGCTGCGCGGCGTGCCATCAAACGTCTCGGTCTGGTCCAGCCGATAGGCCGCTTCCCAGGTAAAAAAGGCGATTGGCAGCAAAAGCAGGAAGTCGATCCAGACCAGGCCCAAACTCTGCGCGCTAAGCATCCAGATCAAATTCCCAAACGCCGCCAGCATTAAAGGGGGCGCGATCCGACGGCTAGCATGGGTGTCCGCCCGCATATGCAGCGCCGCGGTCAGGACCAGGCCGAGAAAGATTATTCCCCAGATCGAGAAAAAGATCCCCGTGGGCAGCTCTGGCGGAATGCCGTCCGCGACAGCGCGTTCCCCAATACTCAGTCCAATCCCGAATTGCGGCAGCAGCGGCACAAAAAACTGTGCCAGAACAATCACAAGGAAAAGTGGTTTAGACGATAGCATAAATGTCAGCCTCCTCCTTCTCCATCGCAAAGCTGATCAGAAACTTCCAGTCATTCATTTGTGAACGGGTGGGTGTATTCGGATCAGCGGACCGCGGTGGCGGCCTTATAGAGCGTGACGAAAAGCTCCCGCATAGCCGGTTCCGCCAGGCCCGCGCCGCCCGGCGACTTGGCCATCAATTCCAGATCATGCAACCGCTCGATAAGCCGAGTCAGACGCGGCGTCGGCCACTTTTTTAACCGTGTCTGAAAGGCTGGCCAGTCCGATTTCCAGACGGGCGGCTTCAGCTTCATGCCAACATTGCCGGCGCCACTTTCGCCTTGCAGCGCCTGCGCCTCTAGCATGCGGCTGGCTTCCATTTCGAACAGACGAATGAAGCTGATCGGCGACAGGCCCGTATCGACAACCCGATCCATCTCAGCCTGCGCCCGTTCGATGTCCCCATTCAAGGCCATCAAAACGGCATTGCGGGCGCTCTCATCGGCATTCGTTTCACAAAGGGCGCGAACGTCTTCCACGCTTACCGGACGGCCCAGATTGTGCGCGTAGACCGCCAGTTTTTCCATTTCCGCATTGGCCAGGCTGCGATGCCCGGGCAAACCGCCGACAAAGGTCGACAAGGCATCCGTTTCAATCTCGACGCGGCGCGATTGCAGAAAGTCGCGCACCAGATCTGATATATCCGCCGCCGAATCCGAGAACAGATGCAGGGCCGCCGCATTCGGTGCCGCTTCGAACGCTGTACGCATTTTCGACCGCGTGTTCAGCGAGCCGTTTTGAACGACCAGTTTCGCGGCGACGCGGTCTACCGGTAAAGCCAGCACATCCTTGAGGATGGCAAACAGTTTCTCGCCTTTGGTGCGGATGCGAATAATCGTTCCGTCGCCGAGCAAGGACACCGCTTCCAGGGCATCAAACAATTTGGTCGGTTCGCGCTTCACATCATCCTCGTCCAGAGTCAGGACGGTGCTGGGGACCGCTTTTTCCCAGGCTTTGATCAGATGCGTGGCTTGGTCTGCCACGACGCCTTCATCCTCGCCAAAGATCAGCGCAAACTGGCAGGCAGGGTCAGGCTTTTTGGCAAATCGTTCCGCGCTATTGCCCTGGAACTTCATTCGGCATTGGCCATCTGGATGCGCAAATCATCAGCAATCCGACGGGCCAACACATTCATCGCGCGGTCCGTCGCGTCGATCTGTGCGGCAATGTCGGAAAAGGGTGCGTCTGGCACTAGAAAGCTGGTTTCAGCGGTGCTCTTGCCCGAGAGCGCATTGCCTTCGAAAGAAAGCACATAGTCGGCGCTGACGATAATATCAGTCCGCGTCGCCGATTCGTCAGGTCGCAGGGCGAGCCGTCCGATGCTCTCATCTAGCACGATGTTCAGACTGGCCGGACTGTCCAGACCGGGCAGGCCCGGAGCAAGTTCCTGCAACAGAGCCTTGCGCAAGGCATGGCCAGCACGCCCTTCAATCGTCTCGACATTGATATTCCCGCTTGCGGCGCCACCAGCATAAAGCGGCGCAAACCCGCACGCGGAAAGGGTCAGGACCAGAAGAGCGATCGCGAGCTGTTTCATCATATGACGATATTCACGATCCGCCCCGGAACCACAATCACTTTCTTGATGCTTTTATCAGCGATGAAGTTCTGCACGCTGGGTTCGGCCAGGGCTGTGGCTTCTATGTCATCCTTGCTGGCGGTTTTGGCGACTGAGATTTCAGCCCGGCGCTTGCCATTGACCTGGATCGGCAAGGTCACGCTGTCCTCGACCAGTAGGCTCTGATCCACATCCGGCCAGGCCGCCGCCGAGCACAGGCCCTCGCCACCAATCAGGCTCCAGCACTCTTCCGCCAGATGCGGCATAAAGGGCGTCAGGCAGCGGGCCAGCATGAAGGCGCCCTCGAAGCGGGCATACAAAATGTCTTCGCCGCCCTGCTCTGCTTTTTTCAGAACAGTCACCCATTCATGCACGCTGGCAATCGCGGAGTTGAAACGAAACTCTTCAATCGCCTTGTCGACGGCATCAGCCGCCTTGTGCGATGCGCGGCGCAGCGCTGTAGCCGCATCGCTGTCATTTGGCTGACCATCGCGCGGGGCCGTGCTCAGCGCGTTGAACACACTCCAGACCCGCTGCACGAACCGACCCGCGCCTTCCGCGCCGGACTGGGTCCACTCAACATCGCGTTCCGGCGGGCTGTCAGACAGAACGAACCAACGGGCGGTGTCGGCGCCAAAGCTCGCGATGATATCATCCGGATCGACCACATTTTTCTTGGCCTTGGACATTTTAATCACGTCGCCAACCTCAACCGGTTTGTCGGTCGCGATCTCAATTGCTCCATCTTCGGTTTTTTGGATCTCTTCCGGAAACAACCAGCGACCATCTTCAGAGCGGTAAGACTCATGCGTGACCATGCCTTGCGTGAACAGTCCGGCAAACGGCTCGCCGCTCGGCAAATCGACTTCGCCAACGTCTCGCATCGCGCGCATGAAAAAGCGCGCATACAACAAGTGCAGGACCGCATGCTCGACGCCGCCCACATATTGGTCGACGGGCAACCAATACGCCCGTTCCGCCGGATCATCGACGCTGGCAAAGCGGGCGAAATACCAACTGGAATCATTGAACGTATCGAGCGTGTCGGTCTCGCGCAGAGCCGGCTTGCCACAATTGGGGCAGGTGCAGTGTTTCCAGGTCGGGTGATGCTCGAGCGGGTTGCCCGGTTTAGCGAAGCTGACATCATCTGGCAGCCTCACCGGCAAATCGGATTCGGGCACCGGCACGATGCCACATTCTTCACAATGAATGACCGGGATCGGACAGCCCCAATAGCGCTGCCGAGATACGCCCCAGTCGCGCAGGCGGTAATTCACTGTGCCCTGGCCGAGCGCTCTGTCTTCAATCTGGCCAATTGCCTGCGATTTGGCGGCGGCAATTTCCTGGCCATCCAGGAAACCGGAATTCATAATCGTCCCCGGGCCGGTATAGGCGGCATCCATATCTGCGCCTTTGCCCGATGCGACCCAGGCGGCTGAGGCGGTCTCCTTATCCGATGGCTTCACCACGGGCAGGATGGGCAGGTCATATTTGCGGGCAAAATCGAAGTCGCGCTGATCGTGTGCGGGGCAGGCGAAAATCGCTCCGGTGCCATACCCCATCAAGCCGAAATTCGCGATATAGACGGGCAAGGTCTGATCTTCGACGAAGGGGTGTTTGACCCGCAAGCCCGTTTTGTATCCCATTTTTGGAGCTTGCTCGATGTCCGCTTCCGATGTCCCAATCTTCGCGCACTCAGCTCGGAAGTCCTCCACCTCGCTTGTGCTTTCTGCCAATGCGATTGAAATCGGATGGTCCGGCGAAAGTGCAACAAAACTCGCCCCGAAAAGCGTGTCTGGTCGGGTTGTGAAAATCTCGATGCCTTGCGCGGAAACTTCCAAAGCGTCTTTCAGGTCCTCATATTCGCAACTATCAACCTTGGTCAGATCGTAGTCATCTTGGGCAAATGCCTGCTCGACTTCATCCAATGACGTAAATCCTGTTGGCGGTTCCCATTCGAACCGCATCTGCAAGCCTTCGGATCGCCCGATCCAGTTGGCCTGCATGGTCCGGACCTTTTCCGGCCAGCGGTCGAGCTTCTGAACTTCGGTTAGCAAGTCCTCGGCATAATCGGTGATCCGGAAGAACCATTGCACCAGCTCGCGCTGTTCCACCGGTGCGCCGGAGCGCCAGCCTTTGCCGTCAATCACCTGCTCATTGGCCAGATCTGTATTGTCGACCGGGTCCCAATTCACTTTGGCCTTCTTCTGATAGACCAGACCCTTTTCCATGAATTTCAGGAATAGGCGCTGCTGCTCACCGTAATAGTCGGGATCACAAGTGGCGAATTCGCGCGACCAGTCGAGCGACAAGCCAAGCTTTTCAAATTGCGCCTTCATGGCGTCAATATTCTGATAGGTCCAATCGCCAGGATGGACGCCCTTTTCCATCGCCGCATTCTCGGCTGGCATGCCGAACGCATCCCACCCCATCGGGTGGAGG
>ERZ1740070.2670-NODE-2670-length-10122-cov-4.235224_pt1 | contig 10122 bp, 11 predicted proteins | sample MGYA00581734_ERZ1740070 | MGnify/ENA primary metagenome ERZ1740070 (study PRJEB43018, sample SAMN04849744) | marine metagenome | isolation source: floating plastic debris | place: Pacific Ocean | collected 2008-09-01 | study: EMG produced TPA metagenomics... | reverse complement strand
GGCGGGCGCGGGCCGGAGCGCCGGCGGCGGTGCTCCGGGGCGCGCGATGTCCGGGGCGTCGATCATGGGCAGCTCGATCATCGGGCCTGGCTTCGCGTCGTCGCCTGCGCCTCAGGGCGGTGCGGGCTCTGGTGGAGGGGCGCCGGCAGGAACTCCCGCGCCGGGCGAATCGGCTGGAGCGCCGGGCAAAGGTGAAGCCGGCGCCGGGGGCGATGGCGGCGAGCCGACGGCCCAGGACGCGTCGGACGCGGCCCGGGCGGCCCTGGACGCGGATCGGAACAAGAAACGCACCCGCTGAGGCTGCGGGCGAGACGCCTACAGCGAGCCTCGCGGATCAGATGCGGCGTGCGGCTCGTATAGCATCGCGGGCGGCGGGCTCCGGGTGGAGGAGCCTTGGCGGCTGTCTTGATCGTGGTGGGAGGCTGAAGATGAAGCGGACACCGATTCGTGGCGCTCGCGCGTTCACGCTTATTGAGCTGCTCGTTGTGGTTGCGGTGTTGTCGATCCTGATCGCGATCACGATCACGGTCGGCGCGGGCGTGCGTGAGCGCGGGCGGACGAGCTCGACGGCCGACACGATCCGAGCGCTCGATGCGGTGCTGGGGCAGTACGCGACCGATCGCGGCGTGCCGACGCCCTTGGTCGAGCACCCGGGCGACCTGCGGGACGACCGCACGCCGGTGCGTCAGATCGCGGTCGCCGACGCGAACATCGGCGGCGAGACGACGAGCGATGGATCGCCCAGGATGATCAACTCGGTCGGGCTGTTGCTGCTGCAACTGACCCAGGGCGGGACGGACGAGAGCCTGCTCTCGCAGTTTGATGAGAGCGTGCTGAAGCTGTACAGCCCCGACGGGCCGGGCGTGGCTGAGGCAGAGCGTCAGCCGTTGCTCCGGACCGTAACCGACGCGTGGGACAGGCCCATCCGGTACGTGCACCCCAAGTTCGACGGCATCTTCACCGACGGCGACAGGGCGGAAGGCAGCGCGGGAGCGGCGCGTCGCATCGTGCGCAACGACGACGGATACTTCACGCGCCCGGTCTCGAACGAGTACAGCGAGGCGGACTTCCTCACGCCCCGCCTGCGCCGGAACTTTGTGACGGCCGAAGAGCGAGCGGCGGCCGACGCGGCGGGCGCCGTGCTCGTGGGCGACGGTGACGGCGGGCAGGCGATCGGGGGTAACCCGTACTTCTACTCCAGCGGCGGTGATCTGGATCCCTCGAGCCGGGATGACAACGTCTACTCGACCGAACCGCGGTTCATTGACCCGGCCTGACGGGCGTTGGGGCGAGATCCGCGGCCCGCGGTCTGGTCCTGCGGCGGGCGGCCGCTCGCCGATCGCTTCGTCGCTCGGGCGGAGCGGGTATCATCGGAGACATCCGGGGTGTAGCGCAGCTTGGTAGCGCGTCTCGTTCGGGACGAGAAGGTCGGAGGTTCAAATCCTCTCACCCCGATTGGCGTAGGCAAAGGCCTCGGCAAGTGCCGAGGCCTTTTGTATTTATGATGAGTTCAAGCACGTCTCGTCACCCTGGAGAGCGTTGATGGCCGAGTGGCGTCAAAAAGGTCGTACGGGCCCTAACTGGCGCAATCGACGCAGCGTCCCCATAGAGAGAGCTCGTGTCCGGAGAGTTCAAACCCCGGTGGCAGCATGCGGCTGAGCCCGCCAGGGCAAGCATCAACATCAAAGACGCGGTCGCACGATTCGCAATGGAAGTGGTGGTGGTGCTTGGCGGCGATACTTGCCAGTTCGTGCCGATCGGGCCGGCCTGGCACCGTCACAGGGACAAGCACGCCTTCGGTGGTTAGTCGATGAATGACGCGGTAGACAGTTCGTAGCCCGAGGCTCGATGATCGCTTCTGTGCATACCTGTGAATCTCATCGACAGAGAGCGGGCGACCCGCGGTCTCGATGGCCTCGCGGATTGCCCGCTGTTGCGCGGTGTCACGGCGTAGCGACACGTGTGTTCCTCCATGCGGGATCGAGACTGCCGGATTGCCCCGAGCTTACGCCGTGATTGGCACGCGACTCGGCGTCCGATGCCACATCCGGCGGCTCGCCTTGCACCCGCAGACCATTGCAATTGCACAAACGGCGGTCGCAAGCATCATCGGCAGACTGAATGAGGCTCCCGCCACGGTCGCGGTGACGCACTCGGTGCAGACCGAGGCCGCCTCGGTACCGATTGCGGCGGCAGAACAGTTGGGGCAGCGGGGTGACATGGCTTGAGCCTCCTTGTTATTGACAATTGAATGCCATTAGTGTAGGCTCCCGGCCACTGACGTCAAACGGCCCATCTCGGGACCGAGCACGCCGCACTCCGGAGACTCACATTGATCGATGCCATCACCAAGCTCATCGGGAAGCGCGAGCGGCTGCCCGTCACCGTGCTCTCCGGCTTCCTCGGATCGGGTAAGACCACGCTGCTCAACCATGTCCTGCGTAATCGGGAGAGTCTCCGCGTTGCGGTCATCGTCAATGACATGAGCGAGGTCAATATCGATGCGGATCTCGTCAAGCAGGGTGACGCCAGCTTGGATCGCGTCGAGGAAGAGCTTGTTGAGATGTCCAATGGGTGCATCTGCTGCACGCTCCGCGATGACCTGCTCAAAGCTGTCTCGCGACTTGCGCGGGAAGGCAAGTTTGACTACCTGCTCATCGAGTCCACCGGTATCTCGGAGCCGCTGCCCGTCGCCCAGACCTTCACCTTCGAGGACGAGGAAGGCCGATCGCTTGCCAAGCTCTCGAAGCTGGACACCATGGTCACGGTCGTCGATGCATCGAGCTTTCGCACCGAGTTTCACACCTACGACGACCTGACCGATCGGAAGATAGGGCTTTCGGATGAGGACGAACGGTCGATCGCGGACCTGCTGACGGACCAGGTCGAGTTCGCCGATGTGATCCTCGTCAACAAGTGCGACCTTGTAGATGAGATGGAGCTGCGCCAGGCCGAGGCGATGATCCGCACGCTCAACGCCGACGCCAAGCTCATCCGAACGACCAACGCCGAGGTTGATCTTCACGAGATCATTGGCACAGGCCGCTTCGACATGCAGGCCGCGATGAACTCGCCGCAGTGGCTGAAAGAGCTCAACGAGGAGCACACACCCGAGACGGAGGAATACGGAATCTCTAGCTTCGTCTACCGGGCCCGGCGACCGTTCCATCCTCAGCGTCTCTATGACATGGTGACAGGCGGCTTCCTGAAGACGACACGCTCGAAAGGCTTCTGCTGGATCGCGACCAAGCACGAGTTCGCGGCGATGTGGTCGCAGGCAGGCGGCTCGTTCCGGATCGCACCGGCGGGTCGCTGGTGGGCCGTCGCGCCTCGCGATCGATGGCCGGATGACGCCGAGTCACGCGAGTGGATCGAGTCGAAGTGGGAAGATCCATTCGGCGACCGGCGCCAAGAGGTCGTGATGATCGGCGTGAAGCTCGATGAGGCCTACACCCGATCGCTGCTGGACAGTTGCCTGCTCACGGACGAAGAACTCGCAATGGGGGCGGATGCATTGGCGGCGTGGCCGGACCCGTTCCCTGAGTGGGTGTTCCAAACGGCTTTGACCGCCTGAGGAGCGACTCGCAGGACGTCAAACCTGGTGTAACAGCACTTGCGTTTCCAGGCTCCAAAGGCCGCCCAAGGTCACAAGGAGTTCAACCGGTGTCCTGTTGCCCAGATTTTTGCAATACGTTCTGAATCCGCTACTTGCGGAGACCCGCGTCGCGGAGGCGGTGCAGATCGGGTCTAAAATCGCGCGGTGTGACGCCGCGCTCGACCACGAGGAGCGCCGCCCATGGCTGTTCAGGACGCCCCACACACCACCGTCGCCACCAGCCGCAAGCCGCCCGCGTACCGACGCCGCAAGGGGTACACGCAGGCGATCGTGACGCTCACCGAGGCTTTGACCAAGCGGCGCAGGGACTCATGGGTCGGCGGGTACGGCTCCGCAACGCGGAGGATTACATCGGGCTGCCATCACTCCTCGATGAACGAACCAGCGGTTGCGCGGCGATCCGCGTCCATCCATGCCCGCACGTCACGTTGGAGCCAGAAACTGCGTAACTGAAAGAGAGCGTCTTTGCGCCCAAAGTCCGGCACCTCGGCCCGTTTGAGCCGGCGGCAAAGCGGAAGGCGCTCGCTCTTGTTGCTCGATGGGATGCTCTCGAGAAACAAGCGGCGGATGCGGCCCTTGGCGTTGTGCGATCAGGCCCGTCGACGATGTCATCGAAGTGTGCTGTCATTGCTAACATGCTGCCGCCGGGCGCGGCGTGTCCGTGGTCGCTTGGGGGAGATCGCCGATGAAGAGCTTGATGGCCTCGTTGTTGTGCGTGCTTGCGGTATTTGTTTCGGGCGTGTGCGCCCAGCCGACGCCTGTGGTCGTGTATGAGTCGCTGCTCGATGACGTCTACTTTGACGACGAGAGTGGGCTGATCCGGTTCACGGAGTTTGACATCGCGTTCGCGCCCGACGACTTGAAAGGCTCGATCGCGGTTGTGGACGCTCAGAATCTTGTGGTTCAGAGCTTCCCGTTCCGTGAGGCGTACCGGTACCGCGACGGTGTGTTCGGGAAGGCGCAGGTGGTCGGGCCGGCCGATGTGACGCTGACCGAGCCGGGGGTGTACAACATCGTTGCGATCATCGACGGCAAGCCGGTCTCGCGTCTGCCCGTTGGCTTGGAGCAGACCTCGGCGGGCGACGACCCGTTCGCCCCGCGGCCGACCTACCGGTACTACGGGCTGTGGGGCGGGTGTGCGCATCTGCGGATGGGCACCAACTCGAACGACCAGACGCATCCGGAGGTGACGTTCTGGGCGGGCGGGCGTGACCTTGTCGAAGGCGACGACGGCGACGGCTTTTTCGCGCGGCTCTACCGAGGCGAGGAGCTGATCGGGCACTCCAAGCGCACGCAGGGTTTCGTCAGCGGTGGTCACTACGAGCGCAAGACGACGTCGATCTACGAGATCCACGAGCGTGGCAAGGAAGTCAACGCGAAGCGGCTGCTGATCGAAGACTGGACCCAAGAAGGCGAGTACACGCTGACGATCTCGCGCAAGAAGGACGACGCGATGATCAGGCGGTTCCGGTTCACGTCGGCGGACGGCGCGATTCAGCCCATGGCGAACACCGCGCTGGGCTTTGAGCCGGGGGTCGACTACATGACGCCGCGCGCAACGAAGAAGGGTGCAAACCGGTACGAGTTCGTCGAGGTTGTTTGGATCGACGGCAAGTAGCGATCGGCGGGCGTCCCGCGGCTGCTAGAGCTCCCAGAGGCCGTGGTCGATGCCGGCGAGGACGTAGACCGAGCACGTGCCTTGACCGGGGATTTTCATGGGTGGGACGGCGATGGTGGCGCCGGCGTCCTGCGCGGCCTTGAGCGCGGCCTCGATATCGTCGACCAGGACGTAGGGCCTCACGACGGGCCGTTCCGCGTCGTGCATCGGCGCGCGGACGCCGATGCGGCCGCCTCCCGACAACTCGGCGGTGCGGGCGTTGCCGAGTTCGGCGATCGGTTCGCTGAAGGCGACGCCGTGTGCTTCGGCCAACGCCTTGCACGTTTCTTCGACTGACGGCGTGACGATTTCAAGGTAGTGGACCTTCAAGGTGTTTTCCGCTTTTCGCGCCTCGCGAGGGGTGGACTCGGCGTTCGTGGGCGAGACGCTTGCCGCTGCGCCGACGAGCAGTAGCGGGACGATGCAGAGGGCGCTCAAACGGAGTCGTGCCGCCGTCATCATTACATGTCCCCTTGTGCTATCTGGATGAGGTTCCCGCAAGTATCGTCAAAGACCGCGGTAATCACAGTCCCATGGTCAACCGGAGGCTGAGTAAACCGTACGCCAAGCGACTCCAGTCGCTTGTACTCCGCGGCAATATCTTCAACCGCGAACGATGTGAATGGGATCCCGTCTTCTACCATCGCGGCCTTGAATGTCTTCGCTGCCGGGTGCACATCAGGCTCGAGCCCGACGTGGGGCCCATCAGGATCTTCTGGGGATACGACTGTGATCCAACTATGCTCGCCCAGATCTATGTTGTGCTTTGTCTGGAAGCCCAGAATGCTGGTGTAAAACTCGAGTGCCTTGGCTTGGTCGTCAACCATCACGCTACAACCGCTGATTCTCACTTGATGAGCTCCTTTGTCATTTGGTGGGCCAACGCACCGCGATTGCTCTCAGTGGTTCGCCATTGAACCAGTGAAACTTGCACCGGCCTTCTCGCTTTGCGATCACCAGCCCCGCGGACTCCAAGATCTCCAGATGCTGCGAGATTGCCTGGCGGGATGAGCCGATCGAGTGCCTCATGACCAGTCTGCCGCAGATCTCGAAGAGGGATTGGCCGTCGCGGTCGACCAGTTCATCGAGGATTGCTCGTCTTGTCGGGTCGGCAAGGGCTCGGTACAGCAAGTCGTCCATGGGTCCGCTCGTTGCAGATTACGCAAGTGGCGGCTTGCGTGTCAAGCCCTCGCGGCGAGCTCCCGTTTCCGCCTGCGGAGGTCGGACTTGAGCGCATCCGGACAATGGGCGATCGGCGGCGGGCAACAGGCGTGGGTTCCCGAAAGTGGGAGGAGATTCTGGATCCTGACGCTGGAACTCGGCATTTTGGCATCCGCGGCAAGGGTTTCCTGCGAACTACGCGTACCCTCGGTAGGCTTCAGCGGGCGCGGTGTCGCGCAGTACGCAAGAGCCCCAGCCGGTTGTTCCCTTTTTCGCGTGCGCCACGAAGCGGCGTTTCATGTCATCGGTCTTTGAGCGTGCCCGCGACGCAGCACGGCCGATGCTGGATGTGACCAAACCGATGACACAGACGCCGCTCAAGGATCGGGCTTCAGACGGATCTCCTCATTCGCGCCCGGGTGTTTCGCCCCCAGGCAGCGGGGCTGAGCGGGAGCAGGCGGCTGGACCGCGGGCGGGCGCGGTCGGGGCGGTTGAGCTCAAGCCGGTGCCCGGGCGGGCGCTGTTCGAGGCCACGCGTCCGTTCGCGGCGGAGTTTCGCGTGCGGAGTTGGCTGGAGGTGCTCGCGACGCTGGGCGTGCTGCTGCTGGGGATGGTCGCGGGGGCGGTTGCCCCGTGGTGGCCCGTGCAGCTTGCCGGGTCGGTCGTCGGGGCGCTGATGCTCGTCCGGGCGTTCATCCTGTTCCATGACTTCATGCACGGCTCGCTGCTGCGCAAGTCGCGCTCGGCGAAGGCGTTGTTCACGCTTGTCGGGCTGGTGATGCTGTCGCCGCCGCGATACTGGCGGCAGACGCATAACTACCACCACGGGCACGTCGGCAAGCCCAACAAGCCTGACGGCGATGATAAGCCCTTGCTGGTGATCTCTGACATCGGCTCGTTCCCGCTGATGACGACCGAGTCCTGGCAGCGGGCCTCGGCGTGGCAGAAGCTGCGGTACCGCGTGCTGCGTCACCCGCTGACGATCATGTTCGCGGGCGTGACGGTGTTCATGTTCGGTCTCACGCTGCGTCCGACGCTCCAGAACCCGCGGAAGTACTGGGACGGCGCTGTCGCGTTGCTGTTGCACGCGGTGGTGATCACGGGCCTCTGGCTCTTCCTCGGCGCGTCTGCGGCGTTCTTTGGCTTTGTGCTGCCCTTCGCGCTCGCGGCGATGCTCGGGGCGTACCTCTTCTACGCGCAGCACAACTACGAGGGCATGCACGTGCACGAGCCCGAGGAATGGACGTACTACCGGGGTGCGGTCGAGTCATCGAGCTACATGAAGCTCAACGGGCTGATGGACTGGTTCACCGGGAACATCGGCTACCACCACATCCATCACCTCAACCCGCTGATCCCGTTCTATCGCCTGCCTGAGGTCATGAAGGCGTTGCCGGAACTCCAGCACCCGAGCATGACATCGCTGAGCCCGCAAGAGGTTACCAAGTGCCTCAGCCTGAACCTGTGGGATCCCAAGGAAAACCGGCTGGTCGGCTACGGGGCCGCGAAGCGTGGGCGCTCAGGCACCTGACCCGCATCGCGCGCGGCCAACCCGCGTGCGCCGGCTTGGGTTCAGTGTCATAGCCCGTTGCTAGGGTGAAGACGCATTGCTGAGGCGATAGCGGATCATCGACCTGTCGACCGCCTTGAGCTTTGCGGCAATGGCGCTTGCGCCACAGTTGGTCGTGCTCAGGAACACGGCGTAGACCTCCGGGCAGATGCAGACGTGCGCGTAGAACATCGAGTTGGAGCCGGCGTGGTGCAGGATGCGCCCTGCGTCGCTGTCGCCCGGTCCCGTGGCCCAGCCACGGTTGAGCACGACCCCCAGCCATCGGCGTGCGTGTTCATGGATTACACGCGAGTGAACCACCGCACGCCTCGAGAGTTGTCGCTTCAGGCGCGCCCTCGCACAAGGTCGAGGACCTTGGCCGGGTCGAGTGTGCGGGCGTTGGCTTCGATCTGCGGTCGGTGCTGCGTGTAGAGGGCCTTGCCCTTGGCGAGGTCGCGCTGGAACATGGAGCGCAGGTCGATCGCGCTGAGCGAGCGGCCGCCGGCGTAGTAGGCCTTGGCAACCTTGCCCATCGCGTACGTGGTCGCGAAGGTCATCATGGGTCCGGTGGCAGCTTTGGCGACCTTGCCGGCGGTCTTGCCAAGTGTTTTCTTGACGATTTTGCCCAGGGCTTTGCGGGCGAAGTTTTCGAGCATCTGCGACGTCGCACCGATGCCGAGCGTCGCGATGAACTCCTTGATGTGCCCCGCACCGAGCGCGTGCCCGTACTGCTTGCCCACCGCGTAAACCATGCGGGTCGGGAGGTGGAGGATCGCCATGGCGGCGAGAGGTTGGGGAAGCAATTCCAGCGCGCCGTTGAGGAGCGCGTAGCGGAGAATGGTCTTGTCGGCCTCGGCGTCGGCATCGGTCCGGCTGGTGGGATTCGCGCCGTGCACAGCCTGGGGTGACTTGTCAGTCGCCCCTTCGATGGGTATTGGGCTCATCGGTTCGCTCGCGGCGGGGCCCAATATGTCGGTGGGATCGAGCGGGGCTGACGCATCGTCGGGCGGCGGGGCCAGCGCGATGCTGTCGGCCTCGCGCTCGAAGGCGAGTGCTGCGGCGTGATCGAGCCCGAGTTGCCGCTCGAGATCGTCGAGGAAGGCCTGCTCTCCCGGCGTGATCGCGCCGTCGGCGTCGGCGACACACACGGCGATCTCGAAGGCGGTCTGCTTGGCCTGCGCGCTCTCCAGCCGTGCGGCCTCGGCTTGTGGTGTCGTCTGTCTGAAGATCACGCGCTGGTGGAGCGCGGAGAGCGCGGGCATCTCGGTGTCGGCCGCGAGGGTCTGAAAGAGCGAGCGGATTTGCTCGCGTTCGTCGCTTCCCGTCCGCCCGTCGGCGAGGGCGGCCATGAGAGCGAGAGCGGCAACGGCCTCGGCTTCGGCGCTGGTCAGCATGGCGGGATCCTCGCGGCACGCATGGAGATGGCGGGCGGTCTGTGGCGTCGATTCAAGGCTTGCCGAGGGTGGGGGGCAACGCTGCGCGGGCCACGAGAATGTCGGCGATTCAGGGTCGGCGGGCGACGGCGCGCTGGGCATCTCCATATGCTCATCCGCTACTCCCCTTTCGAGCGAGTCGAGCCAGCAGCAACGGGGCGTTGATCGCTTCGCCCCGCATCACTGATCCTGCACCGGCGCAGCCCGGCCCTGACCGCTCCGCACGTTTTCTGAGAACCGCATGTCTGATTCCAAGCCCCGCCTGCCGAAGCCGCTCTCGTTCATGCAGCCGGTGATCGATCTGCGGTCGGGGCTGAGCGGCTCGCCCCGGGCCGACATCCTCTCGGGGTTGACGGTCGCGCTGGCGTTGGTGCCCGAGGCGGTCGCGTTCGCGTTTCTCGCCGGTGGGCCGCCGCTGGGCGGGCGGTACGCGGCGTTCATCATCTGCCTTGTGACGTCGGTGCTGGGCGGGCGCCCGGGCATGATCTCGGGCGCGACCGGGGCGATGGGTGTTGTGGTGGTATCGCTTGTTGCCGACCACGGCATCGGCTACCTGTTCCCGGCGGTCGTGCTCTGCGGGGTGCTGCAGCTCGGGGTGGGGGTGTTCAAGCTCGGGCGTTTCATCCGAATCGTGCCGCACCCGGTGATGCTGGGGTTTGTGAACGGGCTGGAGATCGTGATTCTGCTCGCACAGTTCGGCAGCTTC
>ERZ1740070.2669-NODE-2669-length-10122-cov-5.862620_pt1 | contig 10122 bp, 10 predicted proteins | sample MGYA00581734_ERZ1740070 | MGnify/ENA primary metagenome ERZ1740070 (study PRJEB43018, sample SAMN04849744) | marine metagenome | isolation source: floating plastic debris | place: Pacific Ocean | collected 2008-09-01 | study: EMG produced TPA metagenomics... | reverse complement strand
GTCTGGAAGGCTGGCCCGTTTCGCAGCCCCATCCTGACCCGAAATCTCAAGCGCCGTGATGCGGTCCTCCGCATAAAGGCCTACCGCCGCGTAATCCGCCGACATATGCCGCGCAAGCAGATCCGCCAAAGCGCGCAGCGCATCTGGCTTGGGATCAGCCGCCACGCTTTGAACCATCTCGATCATCCGGGTCTGCGCCATATGGTCGGGATGCGCATTCTGCGCAAAAGAAAGCGCCGAAAGCAGCGACAAGCGCTCATAGGCCAGCGATTGCGCGATCTGCCCGCCTTGCGCGCGCCCGATCGCAAGCGCCACAACACCGCCGCCGGGCACCGCAACGCGCGCCACCATGGCCGCGCCCGCAACCGCAATATCCGCGCCACAACCGCCGTCATCACCATCGCCAAGCAACGACATGGCCGTATCAGCAACAAGATCCCCGTCACCCTCAGGTATCTGACCAGACGCAACATCGATCCCGTCCGCACCACGCTCCAGTATCGCAGCCCACGGACAGGCAATCAGCGCACGGGCAAGCTCTAGCAGGCGGTCGGGAAAAGGCGGCGTGTGCAGCTCAACCGCATAGGCCTGCCGGATCGCATCCAAAAGCGACGGCGCCGCCTGAGCCGTTGATCCATCCTGCGTCATGGCCGCCCCAGAACCAGACCCGTCCCCACACGCAGCGCGCCGTCTGTGTTGGGCAACTCAAGCTTCAGACGGACCGTACGGCGTGCCGGATCAACACGCGGATCAATAAACGACAGCGTTGCACTGCCATCGCGCCCATCATCCAGCGTCACCGCGACGCGGTCCCCCTCGCTGAGCCCCGATAGCCAGTCGAGCGGCACAAACGCCGTCGCCGTCAGGCTGTCCAAACGGCCCAGCGTCATCAGAACAGCTTGCGTGTCTACGGTTTCGCCCGTCTCGGCAGTGACGGCCAGCACGGTGGCCGCAAAGGGCGCCGTCACGCTGAATTCGGCCAAGGTCGCGCGCTCAAGATCTAGTTGCGCGCCGGCACGCACCTGATTTTCGCGCGCAACCACCAGATCGGCCTCGGCCAAACGGACGTTCTGCTCGGACTGGATCACCTCCCACGCTTGCGCCGCCCCGTTTTGACGCGCCCGCGCAATGCGGTCTTTCAACGCCACGGCCTGCGCCAGCGCCGTCTCGGCGCGTTGCAAAGCGCCCGACGCCTCTGCCGCCAAACGGGCCAGATCAACACGCGCCTGCTGTACCGCACTGTCGATCGACAACAGCACCTCACCGCCCTGAACGCGCGCGCCTTCGCGCACCTCAAGCGTGGCGATACGGCCCGCGACGGCCGTGCGAATGTCGACCTGCTGAGACGGCTCAAGGATTGCGCTTACCGTCTCTTGTGCCGCCGCAGGCAATGCCAGCACAACAAGCAGCGCAAGCGCCCGTATCACGCCACCGCCCCACCAAAGCTCGAGAAGTTCATCAGCGACATGTGATGCGCTGCAAAGATATTAAGCACGCCGCGCCGGGCGAAATCAGCTAACACCTTATCGGACAAATCGCGCAACCGTTCCTCGGAAATCACCGAGAACCCTTCAACCTTGAGCGTCTTGCCCTCGCGGCTTACCGACACGGTCGATGGGCCAATCAGATCATGCTTTTGCGCCCCTTCGATCATCAACCGCGTGCGGTGCAGGGAAACCTCGTAGCGATTGCAGAACTCAAGGATGTCATTCAGCAACTTGCTTGGCTTGCCATCCGCAAAGATCTTGCGCTCAGACGTGCCCCCAGAGGCGAACATCGTCGATGATAGATCCGCACATAGAATATTACGCTCGGCGGTGTCGCTTTCGCGGACCATCGCAAAAGGATAGCGGCGCAGATAGGCGGGGACATAGGCCCCCTCACGCCACGTTCCGTCGTCGTTGACGAAATCATTGCGGTCTTTCTGCATGCCGACCAGCGCAAGCGGCGTTGGTACTTTGCCCGACGAAAACACAATCGGATAGTGCTTCAGGGCCATCGGAAACTCGTCCGCCGTCAGCGGGATCGCATTGGCTTTGGCGGCAAACCCGTAATCGCGGGTGTCCTCAAAGCTTAGCGCGCCCTGGCCTTCCGGGCTTAGCGGCACCAGTGTTTGATACAAAAGCGGCAGGTTTGCCGGCTGAATGTCTTTGTCTTTCCGAGATACCGCACGACGTTTCACCATTGGGTCCTCTCCCCTCAGTTCAGTGCAGCGACATTGACAGGAAGACGGTCTTGCAACAACCGCGAAGCCGCCGTCCGCGCGCGCGCAAAGAGCGTTTTATCAGGCGCCGTGATACGCACCATAAAGGCCGTGCCCGATGGCAGGCCCTGCACGCATTGCGCCTGCGCAGGTGCGGCATTCAAAAGCGCGCGGTCCTGCAGGATCGTGGCTTGCGCCAAGGGCGTGCGCAACGTCGCCTCTATCTGGCAATCGGGATCATGCAGCGCACGAGCCTGCACGGCGGTGTCCTGACTTAGCACAAGACCGCGTTGCAACGCCGATTGCGGCACACGCAGCCGCAAAAAAGGCGCGACCGGTTCAGACAGCGCCCCCAGCGGATCAGAGGCCGCCACAACCCACGCGCCTTCAAGCGTGTCGGCGGCCATCGGGGTCCAGACCGCCGTCTCAGGCAGCGGGATACGCAACCGCGCAAGACGTGCCTCCAGCTCGTGCTCGACAGCGATCAGCTGGTCGATATCGCCTTGCAGACGGGCCTTTTCAGCGGCCGTGGCCGACACCGAACGGATCGTGTTCTCAAGCGCGATGCGGCGCAAGCGCAGCGTCACGCGCTCTTCAAGCAGCGCAGGATTGTCCAACACAAGCATGCTGTCGCTGCCGATCAGGCGCGCTGTTTCGGGCGGCTCGATGAACCGCGTCTCGTGATGCAGGTAATGCGCGGGCACCAGAACACGGTCTGGCAACGGCACGCACAAAGCCGCCAGCACCGCCGCTGTGACAAGACCGCTCGCGATCAGACGGACAGGTTTCAGCGTTTGCGTCTTCAAAAAGCGCGTCGTCGCCATCGCAGGGCGCACGATCAACATCATCGCGCTGACCCCAAGCACACCATAACCGACATTGGGATCGACCCGGTAAGCCAGCCAGAAGATCCCCGCGAAAATGGTCCAACGATACAGATAGGCCAGCGTCCAATATCCCAGATCAAACAGATCCGGCGCGGGCAACGCGGCCCCCAGACGGCGCGCAAGCCAACTGCGCGCGGCCAGACTGCCCCGTTGCGCCAGATTGGGCCGCCGGATGGCATCGGTCAGCATATAATAGCCGTCAAGCTTCACCGCCGGATTAAGGTTGAACGCCAATGTCATCGCGCCGCTGATAACCGCGACCTGCAGGATCAGGCTTTGCGCCGGACCGGCCTGCACATGCGCCCAGATCGATGTCAGGATCGCGATCAGCCAGGTCTCGATATACATACCGCCTGCACCGATCATCACCCGCTCAAACCGGCTGCGCAGACGCCACGCGCCAGTGACATCGGTGAACGGAAACGGCGTCATCGCAAAAACGGCGATGCCCATGCGGATCGGTCCGGGATCAAAACCCGCGCGCAGGCAAAACCGCCGGTAGGCCAAAGCGTGGCCAATTTCGTGGATGGCTTTCACACCTGCGTAAAGCAGCACAAGCAGGATCAGGCTTTGCAACCCCTGCTGCGGGATCTGACGCAAGGAAAACAGCACCTTGTCGCTATTCTCGATCAGTTGCGTCACCGCCGCCAACACCGCGACAAACCACGCCACATAGCCAATGCCACTGAACAAAAAACGCCCCAGCGGATCCAGTCTGCGCGCCAAAGGTGCAGCGTTTATCAGATCGCTGCGCAGCGAAATCAGCTTGCTTTCAACGGGCGCTTTGGGTGCGGGCGCTTCGGCGGTTTGCCCCAGTTCGATCACCACCCCGGCTTTGCGCAGCTGGGCCATCACCGCTTTGAAATGCGGCTCCAGCAATCCAACCTCTGCCGCCGCAGCCCGCAGGCTGCCCGTCCGCTTCACCGCGTCCAGAAACTGAACCGTCAGCCGGTTTGCGCTGAAATGCTTGCCGGTTGCTTCATTCGAGATGATGAATTCCGGCTCTGCCGCGTCATCGGCGCTGACATCCGTTATCACGACAAAGCTCGGAACCGAGACCTGGTACAACTGATACGCGTTCTGCATTCGAAACCAACTCGTTAACGTCTTGACACACCGTGCCGTATATAAGCCCAGCACATGTCAATTTACCATAATTTTAAGGGGTCCACCGCACCTCATAGACCCCAAAAAAGGCTTTAACCACAAACGCACAACCAAAGCGTGGGTGCATGCCCCGGCACTCGCTTCTTTTGTCTTTAAATACCGCTTTAACCGGCCAGCATCTTCAGACCTGCCGTCACATCGGTGCGCACCGCCAACCGCAAGCCCGGCTCGTCGCCTGCCTTTAGCGCCGCAATAATCAGCCTGTGATGCACGGGCGGCTCGGTGCGTTTCAGCTTGCCGTAAAGCGCCCGCATCGTCGGGCCCAATTGCAACCAGATCGTTTCAGCGGTGGCCAGCATCGCAGGCGCTTGGGCCCGAAGATAAAGCGTGCGGTGAAATTCCAGATTGGTGCGGATATAGCCCACCGAATCCCCGCGCGCGATAACTGTGCCAATCGCGCCGTTGATGGTCTCCAGCCGCTCGATCAGCGCCATATGCGCACGCGGCAAGGCGCGGCTTGACAGTTCGGGCTCGATCAAGGCGCGCAAAGCGGCCAGCTCTTCGATCCGCTCGTTGCTCAACTCCGGCGTCGATACCCGGCCCGAAGACGACAGCGACAACGCCCCTTCGGCCACCAACCGCCGCGCCGCTTCGCGCGCAGGCGTCATTGACACGCCGTATTCCTTGCCGATCCCGCGCAAGGTCATTGCCTGGCCCGGCATCACCTCGCCATGCATGATCTTGGTGCGCAGCGATCTGTAGAGCCGATCATGGGTGGCCGGTGTGGCCTCGGAGCGGGACTGGATCAGCATGGGTCATATGTGATCACAAATCCCGCCAAGGTCAATCATTGAACCGATATCGATGCAGCTCGGCCCCATGGCGGCGCAGCCAGCCGCGCTCGGCCTCATAGGGTCCGTAAAGCTGCACGACCACATCCCAAAACGCCGGGCTGTGGTTCATCTCGGCCAGATGCGCGACCTCATGCGCCGCCACATACTCCAGCACTTTGGGCGGCGCCATAATCAGCCGCCACGAGTAATTCAGATTGCCCTCGGCCGAACACGATCCCCACCGCGAGCGCGTGTCCCGCAAGGTCAGCCGTCCGTAAGGCCGGCCTAGGGCCGCCGCATATCGATCGGTCGCGTCCTGCAAAACCTGCCGTGCCTGCAGCTTCAAAAACGCCTCCACCCGTGTCGCGGTCTTTTCTGGCGCGCTTTGCGGAGCCAGCAAGGCGCTGCCCTCAAGCCGCACCGCGCGCACCGGCGCAGGGGTCACCGCGTAAACGGCCCCGCGAAACAGCACCGCGCCGCCCATCTTGACGACCACCCGTTCAGGGTTGCGCGCCAAGGCCGCCCGCAACCACGCCTCCTTCTCGCACAAGAACGCCTCCGCCTCGCGCAACCGCACGCCCTTGGGCACGGTCAACGAAACCCGCCCATCCAGGCCCGAAACACGCAGCGACAGCCGCTTGGCGCGGGACGACTGTTTCAAGACCACCTCAATCGCGGGCGACCCGTCTAAAATCAGATGCGTCGGCAAGCCCCTGCCCCACATACGCGTGCTTCCTTTCAATTGGCTTTGACACCGCTTTCAAGCTGTGGCAGTTGGCGTCGATCACCGCAACGACGGATACGAAAGGGATTCCCATGCCCAAAGAAGAGTGGGGCGTAAAGCGCCTTTGCCCGACAACCGGTAAACGGTTTTACGACTTGAACAAAGACCCGATCGTCAGCCCCTACACGGGCGAGGTCGTGACAATCGACGTCAGCAAGAACCGCACCATGGTCGCCGACAAGGCCGACCCGGCCAGCAAGAAGCCCGAAGATGATGATGTGGTGGATGAGGCTGAAGTGCTTGATGATGACGATACGTCTGATGTGAAGCTCGACGATGATCTGCTTGATGATGACGATGACGACAATGATGACGTCTCTTTGGACGAGATCGCAGACGTCGCGGCAAACGACGACGACAGCTAAATCGACACCGGCGCGCACGGCGTCTTGTGTCTGCTGAAAGCACCGCATGCGCGGGGATTTTTCGCTTGATATCCCCCCCGCGCTTGCCTTAAAGACCGCGCTATTGGGGCCTTAGCTCAGTTGGGAGAGCGCTTGCATGGCATGCAAGAGGTCAGGGGTTCGACTCCCCTAGGCTCCACCAAGCGTTTCGCCAGAAACGCGTAGTCCGCAAAAGCGTTTCGCCAGAAACGCGTAGTCCGCAAAAGCGTTTCGCCAGAAACGCGTCGCCCGTCAGGTGATTTCGAAGAAAACACCGTAAGGACCCCTCCCAGAAACCAAACAGACGCTAGCGATAGCCCGAACGTATCTCGGCGTCCCGGCACCCTTACCCCCCAACCCCCTACCCCCGCGCCGCCAAAACCAAGCCCCGCCCCAACTCCGCGGCAGGTTGATCCAGCCCCCCGCGCGCCACATAGACCGATACCGTCATTGTCCCCAGTTCCGGCAATCCCAGACGCGCGCCCACATCCTCAAACGGCGCAACGATCGCAGGCGCGGGCATGACAGTGACCGCCAACCCCGCCGCCACAATCGCGCGCAAGCCAATCGGATCGGGATGGGTTCCCAAGGACGCGGTGATGGAGTTCTGACGATCCAAAGCGGCAAAGGCATGACGCCGCAAGTCGCGGGCATCCTCAAGAAAAGCCAGCGGTAGACTGCTTTGGCCTTGAAACGACACCCCCTCTGCCGCGACCCAGCAAAGCCCAATTTGCACCGTGGCATGGCGCAACGGGTGCGCCCCCTGATCGAAGACAAAGGCCAGATCGATCTCCCCGTTTTCAAGAAGATCCATAAGGTGATGGCTCCGCGCCGTCCGAACTGTGACAGGCGTGGTGTGCTTTCCCGCAGCAAACGCCTTCAAGGCCCGGGGCACAACCGACTGCGCGAAGGTCGCCGTGGTGCCCAGACGCAAGGGCGCGGCCCCTTGCGCAGCACCTGGGTCTCGCGCCATTTCCTCGGCCAAAGCAAGTAAGCGGCGCGCTTGCACCAGAAACGCCGCCCCTTCCGCCGTCAGCGCCGCCCCGCGCCCCCGCCCACGATCCAACAAGGTCCGGTTCAGTTGCACTTCCAGCGTTTTGATATGCGCGCTTATCGCAGACTGCACCGTGTTCAGCTGCGCTGCTGCGACCGAAAAACTAAGCGTCTCAGCCACGGCGACAAAGCTCTGAACATGTTTCAAATCAAAGGACATAGTATCTGATTAGACAATTTATCTAATCTTATAAAACCGTTTTAGTGATCCTTTCGGATCTCCTAAAAACCTGAAATGACCTTGGATTCCTATCTTGTCGCGGCCATCGCTGTTGTGCTGACCGGTATCTCCAAAAGCGGTTTCGCCGGGGGCCTCGGCGTCTTGGGCGTGCCCTTGGTCGCTCTGACCATGTCTCCGCAGGCGGCAGCCGTTTTGTTGCTCCCGGTTCTGATCGGCATCGACATTCTGTCGGTCTGGCGATACCGCGCCGCGTGGCAAGCCCGCGTGATCCTGACACTCCTACCCGGTGCAGCGCTTGGCATCACCTTAGGCATGATCGGCTTTTCGCGGATTGATCCGAACCTGTTGCGCATCGCCATCGGCGTCATGGCGCTTTGGTTCGCCGCCCGCTTCTTCCGCCCCCGGCGCAAGACGGTCGCACCCGCCCCCAAAGCCAATCAGAGCGTGATCTTCCTTGTCAGCGCGCTCTCTGGTTTTGCCGGTTTTGTCGCCCATGCCGGAGGTCCACCGATCAAAGGCACCCTGCTTCGCATGGGCCTCGACAAGTCGGCCTTTGTCGGCACAAACGCCGTCTTCTTCTTTACGCTGAACCTCGCCAAAGGCGTCGGCTACGCCGCCCTTGGCCTCTTTTCTGTCGATGGGCTTCTCGCGTCCGCGACCCTCGCACCTTTCGTGCTGATCGGTGTGGCCATCGGCTTTGCGCTGCACAAACGCCTGTCGCAAGCGGCCTTCCTGCGCGTCGCCTATATCTTGCTCGCCGTCGCCGGGCTGAACCTGATCGTGATCGGCGCGACGGCCCTCTAAGCCGTCAGCCCCTCCGGCTCCACCAGCCCGTTCGCGCGGCAACACGCCGTCAGCGTGTTGGCCAGCAGGCACGCAATCGTCATCGGCCCCACACCGCCCGGCACCGGCGTGATCGCCCCTGCCACAGCCGCGCAACTGTCGTAATCCACATCACCCACCAACCGCGTGCCGCCGCCCTCTTTCTCAATCCGGTTGATCCCCACATCAATCACGGTCGCCCCCGGCTTGATCCAATCGCCCGGCACCATCTGAGGCCGCCCGACAGCCGCCACAACAATATCCGCGCGCCGCACCACATCGGCCAAATCCTTCGTCCGCGAATGCGCAATCGTCACCGTACAGCTATCGCCCAGCAAGAGCTGCGCCATCGGCTTGCCCACAATATTGCTCCGCCCGATCACAACCGCATCCATCCCGCTCAAGCTGCCATGATGATCCCGCAGCATCATCAGACAACCCAGCGGCGTGCAGGGCACCATGCTCTTCTGCCCGGTCCCCAGCAGCCCCACATTGCTGATATGAAACCCATCCACGTCCTTGGCAGGATCAATCGAGTTAATCACCAGATCCTCGTCCAGATGCCCCGGCAGCGGCAATTGCACCAAAATCCCGTGGATACTCGGATCGCCATTCAACTGAGCAATCAACGCCAGCAAATCCGCCTCAGACGTGTCCACGTCCAGCTTATGCTCCACCGAATGCATGCCCACCTCGACGGTCATCTTCCCCTTCGAGCGCACATAAACCTGAGAGGCAGGGTCCTCGCCCACCAGCACCACGGCCAAACCCGGCGTGATCCCGTTTTCTTCTTTGATCCGGGTCACATGCGCGGCCACCTTGCCCCGCACACTTGCCGCAAACGCTTTGCCGTCGATCACTGTCGCTGTCATTTTATCCGTCTTTCTTTGCACCCATCTGCCGCTCCTCGCGCGCGATGGACCATCCAATCATCTCGCGCCACAAGCGCTCTGCCAGATCCGCATCAAACCCGGCCTCTTCAGCGGCCCCGCGCACCTTGGCCACAACCTCTTCGACACGCGCCGGAATATTTGCAGGCAATCCCGCCGCGTCCTTGATCTCCGCCGCGCGATCAATGAACGCGGCCCGCTGCGCCAAAAGCGCCACCAACTCCCGGTCCAACGCATCAATCCCGGCGCGGATATCCCCCATGTCCACACATTCAGACGGCGATTTCATAAGGCACCCCTCCAATGACAGTCGCTTGTGACCTAAGCCACAAAACCCCCACCTTCAACGCGACACCTCATCCCTTCTTTTGTCCCGAAATACCGCCCGCCCGGAGGGCATCGCGGCGGGCCGGGGCTCGATGCCCCGGCGCGTCGCTCTCTAGAACAGCCCTTCGATCTGACCCTCGTCGTTCAGGCGAATATTCTCGGCCGAGGGCACGCGCGGCAGACCCGGCATCGTCATGATCTCACCGCAAACGACGACCACAAACCCGGCCCCCGCACTCAGCCGCACTTCACGGATCGGCACCGAATGCCCAACAGGCGCACCGCGCAAATTCGGATCAGTCGAAAAGGAATACTGCGTCTTCGCCATGCAGATCGGCAGATGGCCATAGCCCTGCTCTTCCCACAGCTTCAGCTGACTGCGGATTTTCGTGTCCGCCAGAACTTCGTCCGCATGGTAAATTTGCTTGGCAATTGTTTCGATCTTGTCAATCAGCGGCATGTCATCGCCATAGATCGGCGCAAACTCACTCGCGCCGCTCTCGGCAATTTCAGCCACCCGCGTCGCCAGAGCTTCGGACCCTTCCGATCCCAGCTCCCAGTGACGGCTCACAATCGCTTCCGAACCCTGCGAGGCAACGTATTCCTGCACAGCGGCCACTTCCGCGTCCGTGTCGTTGACGAAGTGGTTAAT
>ERZ1740070.2668-NODE-2668-length-10122-cov-7.748286_pt1 | contig 10122 bp, 5 predicted proteins | sample MGYA00581734_ERZ1740070 | MGnify/ENA primary metagenome ERZ1740070 (study PRJEB43018, sample SAMN04849744) | marine metagenome | isolation source: floating plastic debris | place: Pacific Ocean | collected 2008-09-01 | study: EMG produced TPA metagenomics... | reverse complement strand
ATGTTCTGGGTTTTTAGTTTCGCTCAGCGGTGGAGTGGCTGTCTGGGCAGGACTTGTCGGCAGTGCCGGTGATTGCGCCGGTGCGGCAGACGGAAACTGAAGCAGAACCCAGGCGGTTGGAGATGCCTGACCCTAGTGAAAAGCGCTGGGCGGGGGTGAAGGACTATCTGGTGAATCGGCGCAAGCTACCAGAGGCGTTGGTTGACCGGGTGCATGAGAAGGGGTTGGTGTATGCGGATGACCATCAAAATGCGGTGTTTGTGCGCCATGGTTTACAGGGTGGCGGTTGGCAACGGGGTGAGGTGACGGGGGCCAGTCTGCGGGGCACCTGGGGGGAGCACAATAGCTATCATCGGCTGGTGCCAGGGTCGGTGCGGGAGTGGGGCTGGTTTCGGATTGGCACGGGTCAGGGGCCAGTGCAGCGGGTGCTGCTGACGGAATCACCCATTGATGCGATGTCGTTGGCGGTGCTGGATAAGGAGCGGCAGCAGGGTGGGGTGACGGTGTATCTATCTACCGATGGGACGGGTGGGGTGCCAGTGGAGGCGCTGAAGGCGGTTTTGCATCGGAATGGTCAGGTGGTGGCGGCGTTTGATGCGGATAAGGCTGGGGAGATGATGGCCTGGCGGGTGGCGGCTCAGGTGCCAGGGGTGAAACGGTTACGGCCTGCCTATGGGAAGGATTGGAATGAGCGGTTGGTAAATCATGGACAGCCGGGGCAGGTTCAACAGGCTGAACTTGATAGGGAGAAGTTACAGCCGTTGTGGCAATGGCATCAGACGGCCTGGAAGCTGGGGCGATCTGAGAAGTATTTAACTCGGATTACTGAGGTTGCTACGGATGTAGTAAAGGGTAAGGCTTTATCTGAGAAGGCTCAGGTGGCTATGCAGAAGGATTTAAACCTCAGAAATTCACAAGACACACAACATCTAGACCGATGAATTTAAAGAAGTTACACGATGACCTCAAAAAGTACTTAAGTCTAGTTAACTTACCGTAAATTCAACGGTAAGCTCTTTATATTTTGAATAAAGAAATAATGTTCTAAGGTTAGGTATAGCAAGCCTTTATACTATTCTCGTAGTATTGTCCGAACATTGCTGGGCGCATCTATGGACATCGCTTTATTAGCTACATTCCTATCTCCATTTCTTCCCCACCTAGTGAAACTGGGGGGGAAAGCTGCTGAGGCAGTAACTGAAGCTATTTCAGAAAAATTTGGTGAAGCTGCTTGGGCAAAGGCTCAAAAAATTTGGCAACGGTTGAGTCCGAAAATTGAGGCCAAGGAAGACATGAAAGTCGCAACGACACAGGCTGTGGCAAAACCTGACAGTCAAGCGCGGCAAGCTTTGTTTCAAGAAGAGCTAGAAGTCTTGCTGAATGAAAATCCGGAATTAGCTGACGCGATCGCAAAAATCATGCAAGAAGACGCACCGGATGGAACACCGGGCACTCAGATTATTCAAACCGTTACAGGGAATAAGAATCAGACGATTGGCCAAGTTTTTGGTGGCACAGTCGTAGGTAATGTCGAAGGCGATGTCAGGATATAGACAGCTATAAACCATGTCTAATCAACCTGGGCCTTCTTCTGAATCTAATCAGATAAACCAAAGTTCTGTGGGCGATCGCAACCAAACGATCGGTCAGGTCTATGGTGGTGTAGTCATTTATGGCGATGTCACTATTACTCCATCTGATATATCTGAAACGAATGATTCTGCAGCATCTCAAACATTAAGCCCAAATCCCTACAAGGGGCTGCTTGCTTTTCACGAATCAGATAGTGATCGCTATTTCGGCAGGTCAGAGGAAATCCAAATTCTTTGGGAGCGGTTCAGAGATCTGCATGAGTTAGAAGGGGCGGTTCGGCTATTGCCGATCTATGGTCCTTCAGGTTCAGGGAAGTCGTCATTAGCTAGAGCAGGGCTATTGCCAGAGTTAGGGAAACGCCCCATACCTGGTCGCGATCTCGCCCGTGTAGCGGTGATGGTTCCAGGGACTGATCCTTTGCAGAGTTTAGCTGCCGTACTGGCAAGGATTGCTGACAATGATCCAAGCCCAGTTCGTAAGATTCGTGAGTTTACTAATGAATTAGGTATTGCCAATAAAAAAGGCAAATTTGATGGGCTTCAGCGGATTGCCAATGCTCTGCTAGATATTTCAACATTTCCTCTTATTGTCCTGATCGATCAGTTTGAGGAAGTTTACTCTCAATGTCAGGATACTGATGAGCAAAACCAGTTTATTGCCAATTTGCTTTATGCAGCTAGCGATCGCTCCCGATATGTATCGGTGATTATTACTTTCCGTAGTGATTTTCTAGGTGAGACCCACAGGCATTTACAGCTAAACCGTCTCTTTTCGAAAGAGGGGTTTTTAGTGCCCACAATGGGTGAGGATTCCTTGCGGGACGCGATTACACAACCGGTTCAAGATACTGATTATCGCTTGAATCCAGCTACGGTAGATCGGTTAATTCAGGAAACAGAGGGCAGAGAAGGAAGCTTGCCACTGTTGCAAGTGGCTCTCTCTCGCATTTGGGAGAACTTACCTGACAAGGAGCCTGCTCAAACGCTGCGGGAAGTTGGTGGCGTTGGTGGAGCATTGGTAGATGAGGCAGAACGCATCTATACACGTCTAACGCCTGAGAAACAAGCTATCGCTCGAAGAGTGTTTTTGGGCTTAGTACAGCTAGGAGAAGGGATTCGGGATACTCGACGACGAGTAGATGTTAGCAAATTAGCTGCTGCTAAAGATGATCCAGAGGCGGTACAAAATGTAATTCAACAATTTGCGAGCCAAACGGCTCGGCTAGTGACATTGTCTAGAAATGAGGCTGACAATGTCGTTATTGCAGAAGTCACCCATGAAGCACTGATAGATCGTTGGCAACGGCTAAAGGAATGGCTTACCGACAATCGTGATGACGTGCGTTTTCAGCGACGGTTGGAGGAAGCCACTCAACAGTGGAATGCCCAGGGGCAGCCAAAAGGTTCACTGTGGAGTTCTCCTAATTTAGAATCGCTACAGGCTTTTGCTCAGAGAGCTAGCCAAAATACGGCTAGCCTACAGCTTACGGCTCCACAACTGGAGTTTTACCAAGCTTCCCAGACACGAATGGAAGAGGAGAAGCAGGCTGAGAAACGACTCCTTGAACTTGGGAAGCAAGAAATTGAATTGCAGAAACAGCAACTTAAACTTGAGAGAAAATATGCTCGACTGAGGGAAATTTCTTCGTTAACAGTAGCTGCATTTTCTATTGCGATCGCAATAGGTTCTTGGGCCTTCTCAGGCAGATTGGCTGAGCAACGACAAACGATAGAAACTATTTTCCTAGGAGCAAATACTATCGAAATAGTAGAGGCACTACCTAAACTAGAGGAATCTGCTAATAAGTTTAAACAAAAGATAGATGTCTTATCTGAATCTGAGCCTCCTGAAATATTAATTGCCCATTATGCTAAGCATGAGGAGTCATTTAAGAAATTATTTGCTTACTATCGGAATGTTTTAATAGCTATAGGTAGAGTTCAACTTGAGAATCCTGAATATAAGGACAAGCAGGCTGCTAGAGTTGAAAAAAAATTAGTAGACCTGTTAATAAAATATAGGATTCCACAACTTCAGAAAGACTTATCTGACGGAAATTTTAGTCAATATTTAAATAAACCAGTAAATGCATTTGAGAACCAATATTCCAAAGGTGCTACAAAAACAACCTATGAAATTTTAATGACTAACACGGGTAGTGGAGCGGATATAAACAAAGATGGATTCATAAAAGATGAACAGGAGGCTAATCAGATACCATGTCAGCTCTTAGCTGAAATTGAGAAATTATGGCGTGATGCGACAGATAATCAATGTGGTTGGTATAGTTTGGATGGTCCATATGCTCCCGATAGTGATTGTAAACAGCTTGATGAAGATAAAAGTACGCTCTACACCGCAATCTTTGATTACGGTACAGATCATGCATTTACTCGATTAGAGTTTTGTGAGATTTCCCCAAAGTAATTAGTTGTTTATTGTTTGAGACACGAAAATCACTGTGAGAGATTTCATGTTTTTGCCTACTAAATATTCTAAATTTTTCAAAAAAATCAGATATCTGTTACTTGTTTTGCTAACCAGTGTGATTCTGATTTTTCTACTAAATACTAGTAGAACTGGTTATGCTGAAAATCCAAGACCTACAGTAGCAACTTTTAGTGAGATTCGAGGCACTGTTCGGGTTTATCCGAATGGCAATGCGCAACAGAGAATAACCCCTAACAGGGATTTCAGAATGAATAGCAACAATAATGATCAGTTATGGGTTGCTGCTACTACTCCACGATCGAGTTCTTGGGCAGACATACTTTTTCGGGAGCAAGAGCAAGTTATTGATCCAGTAGTACGTGTTGGAGGGGCATCAACGAGTACTGTATATAGATTCCCTTGTTGGGTAGAACAGCCAGGTTCTAGTCTTTTTGGTTGGGGATTTGAAAAGGTAGGAGCTGCCTGTGATACTGTTACTGCCAATATTGTTAGTGTTGAAGAGTCGATTGCACAAAAGTCATCCTCTCCTAAAATTTCTGATGAAGCCGCTTCTAAGCAAATTACTATTAGTCGTTTAGAAGATGTAACTCTTATTCATGTTTACAACAAAGACGGTGATGTGGCGGTCGATGTGCTTGTTGGTGCAGTTAGAATTACTGCTTTGAATGGTTCGATCTTCAATGTTAATGCTGGAAATCGCTATATTCAGTCTGCTGAGTTAGGAGGCACAGACCCTTTGGACTTAAGTGAGGCGTCTGAATCTCCATCAGTCGAAGATTTCTTAGATGAAACTAGTTGGCCTTCAGAAGTTAAACCATTATTGGATAATCTGAAAGCCCAGCTTCCCATTACATCACAATTGACTGAGACTCAACAAGAAATACTGGATACCCATAATGAGCTACGAGCTGAAGTCGATGTTCCGTCTCTATCATGGTCTCCTGAATTAGCGAGTGCTGCTCAGGAATGGGCAGATACACTTTCTCGTGAGAATGACTTTAGGCACAGTGATGGCAGCAATGGCGTCAGTGGTGCAGGAGAAAATATTGCTGCAGGCAATTCTGTAGGTCGGATGTTAAGACTATGGTCTAGTGAAAAAGAGGATTTTGATCTTTCTAGTGGGCAATGTCGTAGAGGAGAAACCTGCGGTCATTATTCACAGATGATTTGGAGAAGGACTACAGAACTTGGGTGTGGTGTTGCACCTCATAGAAGATACGGAAATGTAATGGTTTGTAACTATAGCCCACCAGGTAATGTTATCGGGCGTTCACCACTTCAATGACATAAAATGCTGACTTTAACCCTTTTTCAGTATTGACATGATTCAAAATCTGAATAGTTATGGACAAATCCACCTTCAATGCTAAGGCTAGGTTTTACTAGAAAGAAGCATTGGGAGAATTAGGGTGTTTGGACTCGATAATCTGATAGATATGCTCTTCGATACTGCAATGGAGAGCGTTAGCCGAAATGAACGGATTATCAAACTGCTCAAACACCTAAAGCTTGATCCCGAGCACCCACCAGAGGATTTTCCTGGTGTCTATAGATATGCTCTGGTGGAATACGGGGTAGGCAAACCTCGCCCAGTACTGGAAATATTCAGACAGGATAAGATTCAGGCGCTTTTCCGTGAAGCCCTAGAACAGAATAGCCCCTCGATCCTGCTTAAGAATGGAGAAGCCTTTCTAGACGACCACCCTCTACAGACTGATCTCCAGGCCAATAACGTCGATGTACGCCGGGAGTTCTACGAGTTCGCAGCTGTATTCATTGAAGTCGCCAAACGTACCCGTACCCCAGCCGAAATTCTAGCTGAGCAAAAACTGGACTCCCTACATCGGCAAATTGGCACCTTACAAGAACGCCTGAGCCGTCTACCCACTCTTGAGGGGATGCGTACCGAAATGGCACGCTTAGCAGCCCAAGATAATCCCGCATTGCCAGCAGGTGAAGCCTTTAGCGCGGAGCAATGTAAAGCATTTGTTCTGGCTCAGCAGATGCGTGGCTGGTTCGAAACGCTGGGCTTTCGTTTTGAATTCCACGAAGTTTGGCAGGATGACTATTTTGAGTGGATTATCAATATTCCTATACGGCGGGGACGGTACGATCGCATCCTGGTACGTGGCATTGATGGAGAAGCTGGGCTGCGAGATGTAGAGGAGCTAAAGCAAGCGGTTGAAACCCACCGCACCGACGAAGGCTGGCTAATCACCGCCCGACGCATTAGTCGAGCTGCCAGAGATGAAGCCAATAAGGAAGAAAACGATGGACTGGGCTGCTACACTCTGGATGAACTCCTTGACCAGGATGCTGATTTTAGTGGTTACCTTAACTGGCTAGAATCCGAGATTCAGAAACGGGGTATCGCTCAGAAGTATGTGCCGTTGGCCTGTCTCAAGGAAGAAGTTGACCCTGATACTAAACAACGCATTGGAGTCAGCCGTTACGATGATCGCGATGGTTGGATAGATGGCTATATAGACCTTTGGCTAGATGACCCGGTTAAGGAACATATATCTGTCTTAGGTGAGTTTGGTACAGGCAAAACCTGGTTTGCCCTTCACTATGCCTGGAAAGCCCTTCAGCACTATCGCGAAGCTCAGAAACGGGGGCTAGAGCGACCTCGTTTGCCATTAGTGATTCCCCTGCGAGACTACGCAAAAGCTGTCAGTGTCGAATCTCTATTTTCAGAGTTCTTTTTCCGCAAGCATGAGATCCCTATTCCTGGTTATTCTGCCTTTGAGCAGCTTAACCGTATGGGCAAACTGTTATTGATTTTCGATGGCTTTGATGAAATGGCTGCCCGTGTTGATCGTCAAGAGATGATCAACAACTTTTGGGAATTAGCCAAGGTAGTGGTTCCTGGGGCCAAAGTCATTCTTACCTGTCGTACTGAACATTTTCCAGATGCCCAGGAAGGTCGTGCTCTGATGAATGCAGAGCTACAAGCGTCTACACGCGATTTAACTGGAGAAACACCCCAGTTTGAAGTACTGGAACTTGAGAAATTCAATGATCAGCAGATTCGTCAGGTCTTAGAGTATCAGGCACAGACAGCAACAGTAGAGCAAATCATAAATAATCCTCAATTGCTTGATCTGGCTCGTCGTCCTGTATTGACAGAGTTGATTTTAGAGGCTTTACCAGATATTGAAGCGGGTAAACCAGTAGACATGTCTCGAATCTATCTTTATGCTGTGCGTCACAAGATGGAAAGAGATATTAAGGCTGAGCGGACATTCACTTCAATGGCAGACAAACTCTATTTTATGTGTGAGCTGTCTTGGGAAATGCTTAGCACCGATCGTATGAGTATTAACTATCGAGAGTTTCCTGATCGTATTCGCAAACTATTTGGTTCTGCAGTTGAGAAGGAGAAAGATCTCGATCACTGGCATTACGATATGATGGGCCAGACTATGTTAATTCGTAATGCTGATGGCGACTATGCGCCTGCACATCGTTCTTTGCTGGAGTTTTTTGTAGCCTATAAATTTGCTGCAGAATTAGGGGCTTTAGAAGAAGATTTTGTTGATTTGATTCGATGTCCTCAAGAAAATCTTAGTACTCAATCAATTGATAGAAAATATAGGTGGTCTGACTATTTTTCATTCACATCAGCATTTCAGCAAGAGGCCAAAACTTCTGAGATCAGTGAGTTCTGCCCAGAACCTATAGAAAAAATAAGTAAAACATTCGGGAAGTCACCCATATCAAAGGCTGTAATGGATTTAATACAGCCTTTGATCATCAAAGGTAAAGTTGGAGAAGATAGATTATTGCAAGTCATTTTTGACTCTAAGCAAGGTCCTGAGAATGAAATACGATATCTATGTGGAAATGTCTTAAAACTACTCACTGACCAAAACCCTCTAGCGTTAGAGGGCGTAGATCTAAGCAATTGTGTCATCATTGGCGGTGATTTTTCTGACGCCAGTTTACGTAAAACAAAGTTTATCAATTCTACTATAAAAGATTCTTCTTTTATAGAGCCGTTAGGCACGATTTTTTCCGTTTGTTTTAGTCCAGACAACAAATTAGTGGCAGCCGCAGAAGCAAGAGGTCAGATATGTATCTGGAATACTGCAACTGGCATCGTAACAGCTACGTTAGAAGGACATACTAACTGGGTTAGAACTCTAGCATTTACTCCTGATGGCAGATATGTTGTTAGTGCTGGAGATGATAAAGAAATTCGAATCTGGGAGGTATCTACCTGGAATTGCCTTCAAGTCATTAGAGGTCATATTGGACGAATTCGCTGTTTAAGCATCTCACCTAGTGGAGATAGAATTGTCAGTGTCAGTAACAATGGTAGTATTAAAATCTGGGATTTCAATGGTAACTGTGAACACAGTTTAGACGGTCATGCTGCATGGATTTTCTCTGTAGCTTATGATTCAATAGGGAATAAAATCGCTACAGGTGGTGATGATTCTAAGGTAAAGATTTGGGATGTTAGAACGGGTGAATGTCTTCAAATACATGATTATCATCACGGTAGAGTCAATGCTTTAGCCTTCAGTACAGATGGTCGATTCCTTGCTAGTGGAGGAAATGATCGAAAAATATACCTGTTGAATATGGAAACGGGGATGCTCACGCATGTCTTAGAAGGACATACAGGCTTTATTCGTTCTGTTTGTTTTAGTCGTGACAGTAAGTATTGCATAAGTGCTGGGTTTGATTCAGTCATTAAAATTTGGGATATAAGACAAGGACGATGTATTAAAAATCTGACGGGGCACTCTAGCTGGATCCGATCAATACATGTTTCGCCTGATGGGAAACATCTTGTAAGTGGAGGGGATGATCAAACCGTTAAGGTTTGGGATATTAACTCTGGCGACTGTATTCGTACTTTTCAAGGGTATGCCCATCTCTTCTTGTGTGTTGATATTCACCCTAACAAGAATATTTTCGTTAGCGGTAGTAAAGACTCACTATTAAGGCTTTGGGACATAAAGACTGGGCAATGTCAAAAAGTTATAAATAATCATGCTGATTGGTCAAGGCCTGTCAAATTCAGTCCAGATGGAAGAGTACTAGCGACTAGCAGTGGAGATAATCGTGATCTGTCTATTAAGTTGTGGAATTCTGAAACAGGAGAACTTATTCAGAAGATTGTAAATGATGCAGGACGAATCAGAGATTTTGTTTTTGATCTTCAAGGAAGGCTGATCATTAGCGGAGGCGATGATGCAGTTTTAAGGTTTTGGAATATTGAGAGTGGTCAATGTCTCCGTAGCTTCATAGGGCATCAGAATTCGATATCTTCTATTGCTATATGCTCTACTCAAAATCTAATTGTGACCGGCAGTGAAGATAAGACTATAGGGTTATGGGACTTAGATGATCTTGGCAGATTTCGGCAACTTGAGGGCCATAATAGTGGTGTGTGGGGTATTGCATTCAGCCCTGATGAACAAATACTTGCCAGTGGCAGCAGAGATCACTCAATCAGACTTTGGGATATTACTGCTATGGAATGCTCTCGTATCTTAGAAGGTCATACTGATCGAGTAAACTCTGTAGTGTTTAGTGCTGATGGAAACTTACTGATCAGTGGAAGTCATGATCGCACAATAAGAATATGGGATGTCCATAGTGGTCATTGCTTGCATATTCTCAAGGGACACGATAACTGGATTTCTTCTCTCAATTTGATTCCTAACTCTTCAGTGGTCATAAGTTCCAGTGAGGACGGTACAATAAGAATGTGGGATATTAATCAAGCTAAATGCTTAAAAATAATTACCCCCGATAGACCTTATGAAGGTATGAATATTTCTGGTGTTAAAGGCTTATCACCAGGGGAAAAGTCATCCTTGAAGACTTTAGGGGCTATCGAAAAAGCTCTGTAAACCCTTACTATTTGTTTGCAAGATTATGACCTTACATTGACTCAGAGTAAAGTCTTTTCAACTTGGGTTACTCACACAAAGCAACAACCTCTCGCGGGCTCTGGTGGCGGCTACATAGCGCTCACAACGATCGATAATATCAGCAGAAGTCAGGTTATTCATGGCATCGCTTTGTTCAAAGCAAGCCATGATAATGGCTCGGAACTCC
>ERZ1740070.2667-NODE-2667-length-10126-cov-7.582167_pt1 | contig 10126 bp, 6 predicted proteins | sample MGYA00581734_ERZ1740070 | MGnify/ENA primary metagenome ERZ1740070 (study PRJEB43018, sample SAMN04849744) | marine metagenome | isolation source: floating plastic debris | place: Pacific Ocean | collected 2008-09-01 | study: EMG produced TPA metagenomics... | reverse complement strand
GTAACAGGATGTGGCTGGTCTAGAACTTGAAAATTTTTTGTGCCCCTGCAGTCACCAAACTAAAATCATGGTCAGCATTTAAACATCACAAGATAGCAAAGAGGGAATGTTCATGAGTTCCACAATGCATTGTTTCAGAATTCTCCAACACTCTCAGTCAATGACATTTCTGGGAATTCCGGTAAACAATTTAATCGTGTTAAAGTTGTTATTATGCCCTATTAGCAAAAATTATTAGTTTACGTTTTACTGATGTTAAAAATATATAACAGAAATTATGATTTCTCTCAAAGGTTCACAATGATGCAGTTCTTGAGTACAAGCATAAAGGATGGTGGACCTACTTGGAGGATGTGGTCGTTGGATTCTGCATGTTTTAGCTGATTTATCCCTGCGGCTACTTCAGATAACTCCAACCTCTGTACCTGAAAGTAATGAAGAAAAATTTAAAAATTACATGAAAAGGTAGCTGAGAAAAATGACACGTTGACAGACCAGTGTTCCATGTGTAGCAATGGCAGTAGAACAACTGCCATGGTATGTGAGTGACCAACGACTCGCCAAACAGTTTAAACACAGTATTTTTTTCCACTACATAGTCATGGAGATAAATTGTACTAAAAAAGGCCATCATGGCTATCAGCAGCTAAGTAGGCGACCAATTTACAACATTTTTTCCGTAACCCACAGCCATAGGCTTTGCCAAGCAACTAAGTATCACTATCCCTTATACATGTATCATGGCAGGAGCCTCCCAAAGTGAGCAGACAACCCTATAAATAGGTACACTTCATTTGCATTTTGGGTCAACCTGACAAATCAGGTAAATATGAGTAGCATTTACATGTATTTACATGTTAGGGCTGACTGGCTTTTGGGATATCCAGAATTTAAATTCATGTTATTCATGGCCTGTGACAAATCATTGAATGAGTAATAAAATAAAACATACAGCTTGGCTTGAGGTGTGTAAAACTATAGCCCTACCCTACATACCAAAACTGCACAAAAACACAAGTGAACACAGAATATCATTTGCTATAAGCAATCCATAATGTTTGAATGTATGAACATGTATATAAAAATGTCTGTAGTTTGTTTGGTAATTGTGTCAATGACTTACTACAATAATTGCTAAGCTCTGCGTAAACTAAAGATTTGAAAAAAAAAGTGTCAATTATTTTAAAAGGTGCATGCCGAGTTGTAAAGTCAAATCTTCCGATGTGTAGCACCAGTACCAGTGCCAGAGGAGATTTTCTAGCACTGGGTATTATGCTAGTCTTTGGTGTGGGTGTCAGGGTGACATTTAATCCCAGAGGATAATAGGTACAGGATTCACTGATTATCATCTGAATATTTTTATCGGTAACGGTCCAGTTTTGTATAATCAATCGCAATATACACCTTTTCCTATCAATTTGCAATTTGATAACAATGAGATTATTATACTAGCTGCACTCCAGTGCAAGAAACAGGACGGATACGACCCGTCAATGATTGTTACGAAAACTGATTCTCAAAAATCAACATCGGAACCTGATCAGTAGGAAATATGAACAAACTAGCTATGTCAGTGCATATACTGTAATAATATGATACTTCAAAAGCCAGCATCAAAATCCTTTACAGTTATTTTACAGTTAGCCACGTATGGCAATAATACACAGCCCATTCATGATTTTCTCGAGCGAGCGCAGTCAGTGTAAATCCACAAGTATGAAGATTTTACTCTATACAAGATAAACGATTAGGTTTACAATTCGTATCGGAAGCTGGGTATCAAAATTATAATCCAGATCAGCATTCAAGAGTATAATGGCAGGATTGCAGGTGTACACAATCAAATCAGATATCTAAACATCCTCGCCAAACCGAATAACAAACAAGGCACACGGCTCATGCACGCTCAGACACCAAAATTTGCATATCTGGACCAGGGCACTTACAATCACACCATGGTACATTGTGGTGGGAGAAAAGTTCATTCATCTTTTATCATCATCACCCCACACAAAAAACGCATGCATTCCGCAACTTTTTTCTTTCCGATTGCCAAATCCAGCATAGCAGGTTTCCTCTTCACAACAAATCCAAACGCCAGGAGCACCAAAAATAGAATACTTTTTGAGATCTGAATTAAATTATTCACCATTTTTTGATAAATAAATTCATCATTGTGACGGACTGCCTGTAATACCAGCAATGACCAGGAAATATGTATTCCATATTCAAGTCCACCCATCATGAGATCATCAAGGAGATAAATATTACCAAATTCGAAATTTAAAAACCTGTCTGAATAAGCTAGGAGTAAGGGTGGTGGCATGACTAAGTCACCACCGCAATGAGATCATCCGCTGTGTGTGGTTATTGTAACGGATAAAACAAACTGAACAAGACTTGCCTGCTGTGACCGAACATCTATTGACATATTTTCACAAAATAAGCTAAGTTCCAAATGGCAGCTGCTCCCATTGAAACTGTGTGACAGCGGCGTCAACCACTCATCATCACAATCTGACGCAGTGGGAGGAATGTTTATTGAGACAGAACTGCGGTTCTTCCTGACACGGTGCAAATCCATATCCACTGAGAGTCTGTTATGACTTTTGTAAGCTTTAGATAAAGTTCCGGTGGCAGAGCTTTTCAATGGTAATCCTGAGATGGGTCTCTTTGGTCTGGCATCACAGAAATCCTCTCCAGTTCCTAGTAACATCTGGTCTGTTGATGGAATGGTTACATCCAGATCTGTGCATGCCACCCCATCATTTAGGGAAACTAAGACTTCCTGAGTTGCTAAATTTGTCCTTGTTGCACTCATATCACCTTTTTCCTCGAAATCCATGTCTTCATCACCTACTCTTTCATATCTGGTTTCCTCAATGCCGCTGACACCATGCTTCTTACCATCCATTATATGAAAATCCTCTTGTTGCGTTTCCATAATGTTAGTTCCTGTGGCTTTCAAATGCAGATCTCCAGCTTAACATGAATACCAGATCTCATCTCCACAGAAAAATTTCAATTTTTTTCAGAACATTACACTTCCATGAATACATTTTCAATGGTCAGCGAACCTGTGCCAATCTGAGCGGGACACTAGCTAAATCAATACTGATCACAGCGGTCCATTTAATAAGAGTAACTGTTTATCTTCTTCTTTAGTGCCGTGATTTTCTCAGTAGCAATTGTAATCCTGTGTCAACTGAGCAGATTATGTAGATAGCTTATAGAAAGCCACACCATTACTTACTCCATACTGGATGATCTGAATGCTCAACAATCATCCTGTACTATGTACACTGTATTCATGTGCTGAATAGACACTGCTGTCCAAAATGGACAATTTCATTATAAAGCTTTAGGACCATTACATAATCATATGTGTGCTTAGTTCATTTTGTCAACAGAAATCTATCAATGTTTGTACTAGGGATACAGGTCCTTAATGCAAACAATGAAATTCTCTATATCAGAGTTGGCACAGTCTATTTCTAGAATATTACTGTCGAAGAGTTTTTGCTGATCACACACCCCCACTTTTGTGATGACTTTATCTCTGTAATCCACTGCCATCCCTTGACATGTGATGATGAGAGCTAGAAACTGATGACTACAATGGTCTTATAATTAGCCAACTAGCTATTTGGTTTTAAGGTGATGTTTTGGTACAATATTATACTGCCATTCGTTTATTAGAGCTTGCATTGGATGAAAGGAAAACCTTAGTAATAGTGGTCATTCATTTTCAGGCAGTTGTGAAGCATCATGGTTTCTCTGAAGACACTGTTTTTAAATTAATTGTGAGAGAATGTTAATATACTGGTATATATCTGATTCAATCACCTTCATAACCATTTATTGAGCAGACGAACAAAGGTGTGACTGTTGATGACACAATGTCAATATCGCTTCCCTTTTAGCGGGCCTTCTCGTTGTCATGTTTGGTTTCAATGTTTTGGCGATTTTCCACCAAATTTACCAAAAAGATAATTAAAGAAGAAACGATGATCTTTTCAGCTATTGTTGTATTGTCAGCGAATTAGCACTGGATTACCACCCACACAAAAGATCATAGCGTGCTCTGAACAAATCATGATTGATGAGGCTAGGCTAATCAATTTTGTGCTAATTGGTACATTGGTTCAGTCGACTTTTTGACAAAGTGACTATAGATTTTTGGTTTGCCAAACTAATTTGGATGTTGCTCTCGATTCCATGATTATTGTACTTTTGTGTTTGAAGTGTTACCAAATCAGATCTTGATCAGTCACCAGATCTATTTTGAAAGCGCTGCAAAGGTTCTTGAATCCTAATTAACCCATTAGATCAAGAACACACCTGGAAAGCTAGGGTAGGAGATGACAATGGTAGCACTTAAAATTTGATACATCACCAAACTTGAAGAATCTGTGCCAGACAAGGCAATAAGTACCGGCTATAACTATAGAGAAGATGGACTTGAGACTTTTATACTCGAGAGTTTTGTATCATACTGCAAGTGTCCTGACCCTTGTCTAATATACCCGGTGTTATAAAGTTGGTAGTTCATTAGATGAGTATAGAAATTATCACAGCAGGATGAGTTCTCAATACCTCTACAGGATTTGTCTATTATTATATTATTATCATGACGGACACCAGGGAGAAACGTGGTGAGAAAGGGCCCCCTGACTAAGAGTAACCTACTCCACATATCTTTGTCTATCATCTATAGCCCGCAAACGTACACAGCGCCATAAATATCCAAGCCTGTCATCATCCGGATAAATGCACAAAAAACTCTTTCACTCAATTCTTGGTGCAAAATTATTAGGTCGCCTGATTTTAATCACATTAATATCTCCTTGAAATAGAGCAATCTGGTAGCTAGGTATGTTATGACATATTGGTAAGCAAAAACACATTTTGCTGAAGGATTACCTCAGAAGTAATGGCTCAGTTAAGGTGTGTTCATTAAAGTAATTGGCCATGACAAAAAGGCAACGCTACTTATTTTCTAGAAGGAACAATGATGTGAAATAACTTTTCAACAGGCATCTGGGCGTTTTGAAAAACTCCTGGTAGAGACCTGCAATATTATTCAATCTGACTAATCGAAATGAGTCAACCTGGTCCACCTAAAAATACTAACTGTAACATACCATAGAATATTGAAATGTAGGTGCATCGAGATCCAACGAGTCTACAGATGCGCCATCGTCAGACACAGTTCTACTGGCAGGTACACCAGCATCAGGAAGGCGATACGGTTCCTTCATATTAAAAGCTTTCTTTGGTCGCCGCGATTTCGCTGAGAATGTTGTTAATCCAAGATCAGCTATTGCTCCAAAGCTATGACTCTTTCTCATCCTATCTTCCTGACCATATTTACCCCGTCGTTTAAATTTTGGAGTGTACGACATGTTTGAGCAGCAATGACAATATTAAGTTTGCCTTGATACCCAAATGTTTATATCCGAGCACCCTAGGCCGCTGATACTAACCCCTGGCACTCGACCGCATTCACATAGCAGACTGACAGCAGGCTATTGAGCAAGATGACCGGGTGCGATACTAGTTACATAGAGAAACACCCAAAAACAAACACGCGCAGGCGAAACAATACATTTAGCTGCCCAATATTTGATCAGCAATTTTTGAACTGATGCACTCCTCAATGCACGCTCAACTATTGAAAAACTGTGCATAACGTAAGGGCCACTGAAAAGCAAACTTTTGTTTCTGTTTATATAGGGATATAATGAAATCTGTCACACCTCAAAAGAGTAAAAATGAATGAATGGTCGTGAAAAAGAGAATGGGGTGATGTTTTCGTACATATACTGAGTCAACTCAGGAGTAACTCGATCACTCAACACCTCAATAAAAGGCTAACAATCCAAACACCAATGATTTGGCAGCAAAGAAAACAAACAAGCTTCGTCCAAACTGAGATGCGCCTTCGGCAATTCAGATAAGCTGTAAGACCATCTAGCAGCATTCTCTAAAAGTACTGATGACAGGAACTGTGTGAACACCTTACCGCTGATAAAGACCATACACTTTTCCATTTTCTGTATCTCTCCATACTTCCAATATAATCCTTTCATTCATTGATCAGCGAGTTTCATTTTTTCGGTACCAGATTATATCCTGATCGGCAGCTGATACCCCATTAATATGATAAATCCAGCTATGGAGGTAAAAGGTTTCTGGTGACCCAGCTACTGCTTCTACTGTCAACTGCAGACTGAGACTAGAGCCGAGCGAGACAGGGAGTGAGCTATGAGCAATAGAACTTCTGATCACTCCCACATATACTCATACAGATTCATCTGGCACTGTCTCAATAATATGTGACGGATGATATATTGCTTAGTGGATAATCCGCTGAATGGAGTTTACGACTGCTGAACCATATAGCAACCATCAGAAATGTCTTTTATGAATGACGAGAGGTTAAGTCATGTAGATGTTATCACAGCTCACTTTGAACAAATCCGAGGAATAGACAAGTAGCAGGGAGTTTAATGATCAAGTAGATTTTAGAGGAGTGTTTTCAGTAACATACAATGTCCCTATTGCCTGAGCTGTGCAAAGGTTGTACAAAAGTGCTTATTAGAATGGCCACTTAGTGAACAGATATATCTGAAAATTACTGTCTTCTTCAGCATTAAATTGGGGTTACACCAATGTTGTGATACAGAAGAGCGAACAAGACATCTATTTAACAACTCGTATTGAGATTGATCTTGAAATTCAGACTTGGCGTTCTTAAAACAGTTTGATGAGCCTTGCCCTAGATCAAGGACAGAGATAAAGCCATTCTGATTCTCATATCACAAAATACAAAATTATCCTGAAGAAAAGCGATGGTTAAGCCCAACTTAGTTTATTTTGTATTTTGTATGTCCATGTAAATCCCTTTTTGCACTGATCATGCAGCTTCCTGGTCCTGATCGAATGGTATCTTGTACCAAAACCTTATTTTTACCATAAATGCAGGTCCAACCACTGACTTTTAAAAATTGAGAGCGTTTCCGATAATTTCCAGTTTTACAACTTCAAAAGGCCCCTTTTCGATCAGGCGCAACAAGATAGTAATTAATATTTTAATTAATATGATTATTTTATAAAGTTATTCAGTTTTTAAAAAGTTATCGATGTCCTGAAACAGCATATTGCAATAATAGTTGTCTTCTCATGTTGAGCGATGGGTGTTTATTGCTGCGAAATGCACAGCGTATGTATACCACTCCAACAGCAACTGTGATCCCATATCAATAATGCTTTACTTCCGCCATAACAAAATAATGTGGCTTACCTCAAAATCTAAGCTTTCACTAGCATCAATCATAATGAGCAGAACAGATAGGAGGCTGTCAGTTTCCGACGGGATTATTCTGTCATTGGTCGTTACTTTTCCTCCAGCCTTTGTATCAATTAGAACGGTCAGCTTATTGTTCTTATGGGCCTTGCTCACTCTTCTAAGAGCAGGGGATGTGGTGTTGTCAATTGTTGACCTTCTGCGGGTCCTATCCTCTTGTTGATTTCTCGTTGTAAGGTCGATTAGGTCACTATCACTGACCTGTCGACGATGAAGGTGGTTCCGATTCGGTTTTAAGCTGTCCTGTTTACCTATCGTAGTTTGGCTATCGGTTTTTGATAAACTAAATAGGTTCTTCATGCTGGACATTATACTCATAGAACTTTTCTTGGCTGGTTCTGATGGAGGTACAATGTCTCCTCCCATTAGTAAGTCGCCCATACTATGACGTTTACCCTTGAATCTACGGCTGTACTTGTCATTCTCACTAAAGTAACTCTCATCATCCATAGATTTATGCTTGGAACTCAGACTCAACTTAGGGCGATACGACTTTTGCCTACTCGTTGTAAGATCTGTTGTCTCCTGATCGCTGAAGTCAAGTTGAAGACTGCTGGGAATAGAGTGATGTGATCTGCGCCTTCTTCGGGAAAACTTTGGTGACATGTCTTTAAATAGATTTTTCAAACTTCCAATTCTTCGTTTGGAGCCAGAGTGTGATCCTTTTGATCCAGCTGTGTAAGATCTCTGTCTGAATGAACTATCTGTCTCTTCAGGGTCAATATCCAGAGATGCATCAACTTGAAATACCTGTTCTGGCTCAACTGGCATTGTCGGAAGAGTAAATACAACATCCAGCGAAGGTCTGTGTGGGGTGCTTGGAGGAGGGAAATACATCTCACCATCGCAAGGAGTGATCTCTATTGTAGGTGATGAGATCATGCCTATCTTCCGTCCTAAAAACCAAAATGAATTAATTCAAAATATTTATCACAGCAGACAATAATCAAGGGAAGACAACCCTAAATCTAAATAAACTATGTGTAAGAAACACATATCAACTGCAGGTTTAAAGATAGGCCTGATTGAATGGTAGGCCTACTCTAAATAACAACTTGCAAACTCACTTCTTGCAGGTGTTGCAGCCATGTTAGCAGGAGTAGTGTTACCAAACCGCACTATTCACAATAATCACAACAAACAAGCAACTGAAACAAGACTTTCCAGTATCAACATACTGGTCCGATTGTGATGGCAAAGTCAATACATGTACGTACATGATAACGATAAGACTGAGTCTATGTGACGACCACTCTTATCGTATAAGTTTGAGGAGACTTATCTATGACATATTCAAATAAAATAGGACCACTACTGTTGATCTTGAGAATAATTGTTCATCATCCTAACCCACAATCCAATCTATTCAAGGGTCCATAAAGATCACAACATACACCAACCCGACCCATCATCAGACCTCTATTATAATGGATAATTATCTACAGCACCAAAGATATAGAAAGCAATATCATGTAAGGATATGGCAACAAGACAGTGGTCATTGCACAACCTTGGATTTATAACATCGTGATTGTGACTGTTGTGAGCCATAAATGGAAACAGCGTTTGATAGACAGTACCATTACAGCCAGCAGCCTGTACCAGTGATAAGTACCACAACAAACAGCAAATAACATTCATCAAGAACATGCGCCCTACACAGACTAGGCATCAAATCAAGGCCTCTACCAAGTTTATACCAACCAGTGGAGACAAAAATCTAGGTATAGCTAGAAAGTTGCGAGATCTGAATATAATTTCAATAACAAACAAATGCAAGACTATCAAAAATTCAATTTGCGATAATTAACCTGATACCCTATTTACAAGCTGTTAGGTAGCTTCTTTCCTGTTTACAAACAAGTATGAAAACAATGAAATATAACATCTACTAATTACCTTAGCATTCTATATGTTCAAATATTTAAAACAATAGTCATTGTGTGCTTATATTAAATGACAAGCCATTTATTTTCCTTGTGAATTGTTAGACAAATATTGAAACCTTTCAAAAGCGAGTCACTACATGCTTCATGACACCATTTGGTAGGGATACAGTGTTGAAACAAACATAATATAGTACATCTGTCTGCCATCACGCACGCATACAACTAGTTCACAGCCCATGTCTAGCCTGGGCAGGCATCTTGGGGTTCATCAAATCCCTGTTTCACTAGTCTTTTGAAGTACAGCTACAGACAACTCCAAAATATCACAGAATATCGGCTTTATTTAGTGATTGAGCATTATTATGTAACTTACTCCTTGACAATCCCTATATCTACACCCCATTGCTCAAGTCAACAATTAAAATATTGACAACAAATGTTACCACGCATATGTAAGTGTTTTTACCTCCTAGCATGGCAGTGTTTTTCAGCTCTCATCAACGACTGTAGAATTTCTCAACAAACCCAAAGAGGATGAATGAATAATCAGACATAATCAACCTAATCTAAACGCTACTACTAGCCCTTAGAATTGAACTTATCGATTGCAAATATAATTGTGCTCAAATTCTTTTTCCGATTTTCATGCTTTTCTCTATGAGTAAACACGGGTTTCTAAAAGTCAATATCTCTGCTTACAGTTCACATTGTGTTTGGGTGATGGAATGTAAATCTGGTTAAAGAAATTTAATAAAATTGACCTTATCGCTGATCCTAGTCAACAGAAAGGCTGTGATCTTTATGAAACTCAACCTATCCTGATTAAGAACAGCCACAATTATGATAAAACTGTCCTGTTGAATATATT
>ERZ1740070.2666-NODE-2666-length-10129-cov-6.119119_pt1 | contig 10129 bp, 5 predicted proteins | sample MGYA00581734_ERZ1740070 | MGnify/ENA primary metagenome ERZ1740070 (study PRJEB43018, sample SAMN04849744) | marine metagenome | isolation source: floating plastic debris | place: Pacific Ocean | collected 2008-09-01 | study: EMG produced TPA metagenomics... | reverse complement strand
TCGCTGTGGGGTAACACCCGTGGAAGTTCGAGTCTTCTCGACCGCACCATTTATCAATAATTTCAAAGGGCTGCTCTCCATTTCGTTGCGGAGATTAACCTAAGGACTGCGGCGCTTCCCAAAGGCCTCTTTAAACGTGGCGAGACATACGCTCTGCGGATTTGCGTACCGAAAGAGCTGCAGCACCCGCTTGGCCGGACAGAAATCGTTCGATCCTTACGGACAAAAGACCTTAAAGGGGCCCTCAAGAGACGCGAAGATCTACTGACAGATATCTGGCGGGTTGCCACACCACGATCTGGACAAGAGACAGAAAACAAGGCGCGGCTTACCGACGAGACTATGATCCGCGCTACTGCACATCGTTGGCTTTGGCGTTTATTGAGCCCTTAAAGTCCAAACCATCGATGCGAACTGGGACGCTTCTCTCACATCGCAGTCTTACTATTCACCAGAAATGTTTTGCGTCCTATTGGCGTGTCCTTGAGCATTGGGGTTCGTTGATGGCGACAGGAAAAACCCGTTTTCGTCTCTTCTTCGTCGTGTGGCTGGTCAGAAGAAAACGTTGGATCCCAGGACGAAACACCTGAGAGCCGTGACAAGTGATAGAGCCGAGGCGCTCTTGACGTACGTGGCGACGAATTATCGCTTGAAGTACCAGCACGAGATGCTTGTGACGATCCGGTTACTCTGGTCGACAGCATGTCGTCTTGGAGAAATCGCAGGGTTGGTGCTCCAAGACATTTCGGATCGGCGTCGAGTTGGAAAATCGCTGGGCAATTTAAATCTAGAGTGGCCTTGGTCGCCTTCACAGGCCGCCCATAGCTGCCGTTGGCCATCTATTCATCATGTTGCTTTGCGGCACAGAGAGGGCCTTGGTTCTATAAACAGTATCCTAAGCCATGATGCGCGGCGACTGTTAATAGAGGGCGCGAGAGTCAGCGAAAGAGAGGAGCTTTTTCGACTTGTCGTCCCAAAGATGCAATCGGGCGTTGGCAAAGCTTTCGCGGATCGTCATGCGGTTGGCATCTGCCAATGCACTATGATCGCGCAGGACATCTGGCAATCGATAAAAGGGGATACGGCTGTAAAGGTGATGAACGTGATGAACGCCGATATTGGCGGTGAACCATCGCAACACCGATGGCAGCACGTAGTGGGAGCTTCCGTGCAAGGCGGCCTCGTGCAGTCGCCAATCTTCGTCGGTTTCCCAATGCGTGGTTTCAAACTGATGCTGCACATAGAATAACCAGACACCGGCCGTGGCAGCCAGCAGCGTCGATGGCAGGAAAATCAGCAGAATTGGCATCAGGCCGCCAAAATAGATGATGACGCCCAACGCAATGAATATCCCGGCATTGGTCGACATGGCACTGAGCCAGAATTTACCCTTTTCCATGAAACCAAGGGGCAATCTGTTTTGAAATAGGAACAAATAGCCTGGTCCGAGGCCAAACAGAATAATCGGGTGACGGTACAGCCGATACATCAGGCGGCCCCATGTCGAAAGGTCGCGATACTCCATGACGGTGAGCGTGTTGATATCGCCCATGCCGCGCCGGCCAAGGTTGCCGGCCGAGCCGTGATGAATGGAATGTGCGCGCCGCCAAACGTCATATGGTGTCAACGTGAGAACCCCGATCACGCGCCCAACCCAATCGCTTGCATTGCGACTTTTGAAAAAGGCGCCGTGGCCGCAATCATGCTGAATGGCAAACAGACGCAGAAGGAAAGCCGCATTGATGAGCGAAATCGCGAATGCCAGCACGTAACTGTAGGAAAGTGCCCACCATGCCAAGGCCCAAAGCGCCACGAACGGGACGATGGTGATGGCCAGTTCCGTCAAACTGCGCAAGCGGCTCGGTTCTCGGTATTGAGCGAGAATACGGACCCAGTCTTTCGCATCTCGAACATCAGATTGTGCCTCAGAAAAGTCGGGGAGATGGGACATATGCCTGCTTTTCTTGTTGTGGCTCTTGTTTTGGCTTAACCGATCAGGTTCTTTTCGCAAGTGAATAGCACGGTCGCTCCGTCGATTTCGGGGCTCAAGCAGCATCGGTGGTTCTGAGGAGTAGACCAACCTCGTTAATCGTCCAACGCAGATCCTGCACAGACGTCAATTTTTGCGGCGTCAGCCCCAGCTCTGCGGATGTTTGTTCCGGCCATGCGCGATACGGCCTATACTTCCGAACCGAAAGCCACTATCCGAGGCGTCTTTCCCTATGCTTGGTGCCCAATGCAAGATTTCCCTGGACTTTCGAAGACACTGTCCGCGGCTCTTTCCGAGCGGGGTTACAAAGACCTGACCGCCGTACAAGTGGCTGTGACAGACGCGACACTGGCGGGAACGGATCTGCTGGTCTCAGCGCAAACGGGATCCGGCAAAACTGTTGGGTTTGGCCTGGCCATGGCGACGGACATTCTTGATGCAGATGGGCGTTTCGGACAACCCGCCGCACCGTTGGCCGTTGTGATTGCACCGACCCGCGAATTGGCCCTGCAGGTGCGCAGAGAATTCGACTGGCTCTTTGCCAAGGCAGGCATTGTGACCGCATCGGCCGTAGGTGGCATGGACCAGCGCACCGAACGTCGCGCGTTAGAGCGTGGCGCCCATGTGGTTGTCGCGACGCCGGGGCGGCTTCGAGATCATATCATGCGTGGCGTGATCGACTTGGGCGATCTGCAGACGGTCGTCCTCGATGAAGCGGATGAGATGCTGGACATGGGGTTTTCGGACGATCTGGAGTACATTCTCGATCACACGCCCGAAAACCGTCGGACGCTGATGTTTTCTGCCACTGTTCCCAGTGGGATCGCAAAGCTCGCGCAGTCCTATCAGAAAGCGGATGCGCAGCGCCTCAAGGTTGGCAGTGCCGCGGCACAGCACACGGATATTTCCTATCAGGCTTTGCATGTCGCCCCGTCGGATATCGAAAAGGCGATCATCAATCTGCTACGATATCACGATGTCCCAACAGCGATTGTATTTGCCAACACGCGAACGATGGTCGCCCGATTGGCGGCAAAACTATCCAATCGGGGTTTGTCCGCCGTGTCATTGTCCGGGGAGCTAAGTCAGGCAGAGCGCAACAATGCCATGCAGGCGCTGCGCGACAATCGTGCGCAAGTCTGCGTCGCCACGGATGTCGCGGCCCGGGGCATTGATCTGCCTGGGTTGGATTTGGTGATACACGCAGACCTGCCCTCAAACGCAGAAGCCTTGCTGCACAGGTCGGGGCGCACCGGACGTGCCGGACGGAAAGGGACATCCATCCTGATCGTGCCACCGCGACAACGATCCAAGGCGCAGCGCCTTTTGGGGGCTGCAAAGCTGCAGGCTGAATGGGACGCACCGCCGTCAGCGGAACAGGTGCTTGCTAAGGACAAAGAGCGCATGATTGCCAAACTGGCTATGGCTGACGCCCCTGATGCAGAAGAGTTGGCTTTCGCTGAACAAGTGCTCGACGGGAGAACGCCAGAAGAGATCGCAATTGCCTACTTGCGTCTACACCGAGAGCGCCATTCCGCACCTGAGCTTTTGTCAGCCGCGCCCGAACCCGGGGCGCGAAAACCGAGGGAACACGCGGCCTTTGGGCCAAGCACGTGGTTCTCGCTTTCGCTCGGGCGTAAACATCGCGCTGAACCCCGTTGGTTGTTGCCAATGCTGTGCCGCAATGCGGGCGTATCGAAGGATGACATCGGGGCGATCCGGGTCCAATATCAGGAAACTTTTGTCGAGATCGCGCGCGGCGCAGTACCGGCAATGAAGCAGGAATTGGGACCCGAGCTGGCGCTGGAGCAAGGCGCGACGCTGAGCGAGTTGCCGGGCGTGCCTGACTTCAACGCGTCCCCAAAGGGACCGCCGGCGTCCCCTCACAAACCCGCAGATGCGCAACAGGCTGAACCATCGCGCGACAAGGCGCAGAAGAAAAAGCATAAATCAAAATCAGTTGAGCCAGCGACACCCGGCAAAAGCAAGACGCAAAAGCACAAAGGCAAACCCGGAGACCGCCCATCGGAAATCCGAAGAAAGCCCAAAGAGACAAAGCAGGGTAACCCGCCTGGATCGCCGGGCGAAGCGCAGGAGCGAAAGAGACAGCCAAACGAGGGTCCTGCTGGCAAAACGGCCAAACCGCGCAGAAAAAACGCGGCCGACCCCTCCAAACCTCTTGGGCCCCGCAAGACGGCCAAAAAAGGTGGCAACAAAAATCCAAACGCTCCAAGGCAAAAAACCCGCCAAGGGAAAGGCGGCGACGCGCGACCATTCCGCAAGCCCTCTCGGGGAAGTTGAGCTTCGATGAAAAGCCGGAATACGCGTGCCACGCGCCTGGATTGCCAAGAAATAGCTCTTTCGAATTCGGCCCAAACCGACGGACGTGATTCATCATTCCGATCAGGGAAAGCAATACACCTCCGTCGCCTTCGGTCCGCGCCGCAAGGAAACGGGTGTCAGACCATCCATGGGATCGGTCAGCGATTGTTATGACAACGCCATGTGCGAGAGCGTCTGCGCCCCCCTCGAATGCGAGCTGCGCGAACGCTGGAAGTTCCGCACCAAAACCGAGGCGCGTGTCGCCTGCTTTGAATTCATCGAAAGCTGGTACATCCCCTCCCGCCGCCATTGGGCTTTGGGGTGTAAGTCACCTATCAACTACGAAAGGACCGCCGCTGAAGGGTTGGTATCACCGAACCCATAACCGTCCACGAAACCGGGGGACCTCCAACTCCATTTGTCTCCTTCGTGAGAGAACAGGCCAACCTCAAATCGAGGATTTTTCAGGCGAGCAGGTCACCGTCTACGTTCTTCAAGAGCTGTCTAACCTGGGCCGCCTCAGAGGGATTTGCAAAACTGTCCGTTGTGACCGCCAATTCGCGCATCGTCATCATGATGAAAAATTCCACCATAGCAGCGATTGAGACAGGGAAGCCGTTAGCCCTGGTGGCCGGGAGAAGACGCACCTCTGGAGCATTCGGCGACAGCTACTAGTCGAGATCGGACGACCATGAAACCGTTGCCGCGCCGGCTGGACCTCTCACGGTTTGATGTCGCTCCCCGGTTGGCATTTTCTGCCCCAAAAGAGACGAACACTGGGACTGAAACGGACAGGTGATTTCCGGGCTGACGCGGTGAAGCCGCTTCAAAGTTAGAGGCGCAAAAAGGAGTACTGAAATCATCAGAACCAGCTAAGGTGTTAAAGAATATCACGACGATTGAACATTCTTTGATTGAGGCGGATATTATGGCTGGCATTTCATTCAATGACCCACTTTTTTCAGCAAACGCAAGCGCGGCCACAGATTGGGGGTCTGTCCAAGGATCTGCCCTCGTCCAAATGCCCATTGATCTTCAGCTCAATCGCGGGGCCTCACTTCAGCTTGGCCTGATGGGGCACCTGCGCGGCGAGGCGCAGTTTCAAAGGTTCATTGCCGCGCAAGTGACTGGTCAGATCGGTGCGCAGGCGCGCGTGCAGGGGCAGATACAGATGCCCATGAACCTGTTTCGAGAAACCGGCTTTGCCGTCAGGTTGCAAGCGATCCTTGAGGCGGCGGCAGGTGTCGAGGCGGGCCTTGGGATCAGCGTCGGGGACTTCATCGACCTTGCCCAAAGTCAGCTTCAATTGCGTGGGCTGCCGCTTCAGCTTTTTATGATTTTCATGGAGGAGGTCGATATCGGCGCGACCTTCTCCGCCAAGGCGGCCTTTACGGCGCAGGCCTATGCCAACCTCGTGTGCACTGGTCGATTTGTGGGCGATGCCACGCATGATCCCGGGCTGCAGTTTGCGTTTGGTTACGGGTACGGCTGGAAGGGTGGCTATGGCATGCGGGTTGCGGCGCGGGCCGGGTTTAAGGATGTCAGCCGCTTGGTCGCGCGCTCTGCCGATGTGATCGTCGATGAAACGGTCGATACTTTGCTTGAGAATCTCACGGAGGATCAACAGGCAGAACGCGCTATTCTGAACGCCAGCCGCCCGGTTGCCAAGATCGCGGTACGCGTCGCCTATGAAACCGGCGAATACATGGTCGAAAATGACCTGCCTTTTGATGCCAACGGCGCGCAAAAGGCGGCGTTGCGCGTGGTTCAGGTGATCCTTGAAGAAGGGCAACGCGGGCTTTTGCGCGAAATCATGGACGATGCTCTGGCCGAATTTAACACATGGCTGGAAACCCAGATCACACAGATTGACGGCGGCACATTCGCCGCTTTGCGGCCTGAACGAGAGGCCTTGGCCGCCCATCTTCGGTCCATGCCGCGGGAGGCGTTTGACCTGCGCGACAGCAGCGCGATGGAATATTGGAACACGCTTTCCATTCTGATGGTCAATACCGCCATCGCTTTCACACAACAAACGACCCCCCTAACACCGTCGGAGGCCCGGACGATCGCGCAGGTCTGGGCTGCGACGCAGCTTTTGTTTGCCGCCGTCACGCGTGTCACCCGTGCCGATGCGTCTGTCAGCGTGATCGGTCTGCCGCCCGCGCAGGCGAAAGCGTCTTTTGAAGGCGCTCTGCCGTCGCAGCCTCATCCGCGTTTGCGCGATGCTATTTCCGATGTTGTACAATCCGCAACGGGGACGGCTCCGGGAAGTGATTTGACGCAGGAGGATCTTCTGGTTTTCCTGATGGAGGGGGGTGCCCTTGCCGCGCTGACGGCGAACAACCCGACCGCTTCCGCATTTCTTGAGCCCTTCGTGGGATCAGGCCTTGGCGCGACAAAATCGGATATTGCCCGGTTGATAATGACCTCCATGGGGTCTGTCATGACCAATGCCGCCGGTGAGTTGGATGCCCAGCTGTCATTGCAGGAGTTGGCAGAGGGGTTGCGCCTCTTCACCCACGACAAGTTTGAACAGATCGCCGTGCCCGCAGCTCACGCGGCGCTGCCTGCCCACCAGGCGGAGGCGCGCATGTTCCTCGATGAGGTTCTGCTGCCGTCCATGCGCATGGTGATCGATACGGGCTTCACTGACATCCTCGGCTGGGCAAACGGGACGGTGGATCAGACCGCTCTCGAAGAAGCCCTGTCGAGCGTTCTGATGGCCATCTTTGGGCGATCCTTGATTGTCACCGGGGACATCCTGATGGCATTCACGCAGGACAATTTCTCAGACCTGCTTGAACGTCTGGCCGCAGAACCAGGCACACCGGACGACCCGCAAGCGATGGTGCAGCTGCCCGCCGGGTTTTGTGAGGCCGCGGGCCAGATCCTCACCCCGGCTTTGCCCCTCACGGCGGAACAGATTGCCGAAGAACTGCGTGTGTTCCTGTCGATCGGGGCAGAGGTTGCAAAACCCTTCCCACCGGAGGTGCGGGCCCGCATGCGGCAATTGATGTTTGACGTGATCGCCCCGATCCCCGCCACGGGCTCTGACGACTTCCTGGAAGAGTTGAAAGACGATCTGTGGATACCCAATGACGAGGCGCTCATTGCGCTTGGGCATGAAATGATGGGCCAGGTCGGAGAGCAGCTTTCAGAGTTTGTCACGCGACTGCTGGCCCACGCAGCCGAAGTTGTGGGCGACGGGCTCAATGATGCCCTCAACGCGAGTGTTTCTGCGGTTCGGGCGTTCATTTCAGCCCTGTCCGAGGCGCTTGCATTCGTGGCGGCCCGCCTTGTGGAATTGGCAGAAGAGATCGCAGAGAAACTTCAGGAGCTTGCCGAGTTTGCGGCTGACGTGGCCGACCGCCTTGCAGCTCTGAGCGAAGCCATGGCCGAGCGGGTGGTCGATTTTGTCGATGCTCTGGCCGGTCAGATGTTACCATCGACACAGCCGGTCCTGATCGGCACTCTGGCCTACAACACGGTGCCAACGGGGTATCGCCCATCTGTTCAATCTCTTCTGCGTCAGACGCTGGCACGCGGGCTTGGCCAGACCTTTGCGCCCTCTTTGAACGCGGCCTTGGCTACGCTGGCGCAGGAAACAGAAAGCCTCGTAGATGAGCTTTTGACCTTGCCACAAGGCACTTCAATCAATGACGGGCTGAGATTGGTTTTGCTCGATAGGCTGCGTGCATCGCTGCCTTTGCATGACCTGACCATCCCCATTGCGTTCACATTTCATTGGTCCGTCACGGTGCCGGTGTTTGAGCCGTCCCTCACCAATCCGCCCGGTCAGTTTGTGAACAGAACAGTCAGCCACTCTGCCCGGTTTGACCTCGGTGACGTGTCGGTTCCGCTAGGGTCTGTCTATGACCTTTTGGAGAATGCGCTGCGGACCGGGGACGCTGTCGAGGGCGCGATTGAGGCGTTGGTTGAGACAGCGCGCGCGCATCTGGAGGCCGCACTGGACCTGAATGACTTGACAGAAGAGCAGTCCCGCCTGTCCTCCTCTCAGGAAGAGCTGGCAGCGCAAAATGATGCCATGTCACATTCGGTCTCGCGGCTGCGCATCCTTGCGCCCGAATTGGTCGCGAAAAACCCGGTGCCTCTTCAGTTTGAGATCGAAGGTGTCACCTCTGAGTTTGCGACACCCAATGCGCAACTGCCCGTCCGAATTGTCGCGTTCCTCAACGAAGAGCGTGTGCCTTTGGATGCCTTCTCCGTCACCGGGCGGCAAAGGCGCGGGCGAGGGGGAACACGAACCCGCGGGATAACGCTCACCTTGAAAGAGCCAATGACGCTGGCGGACGGGATCAACACGCTCACCGTGTCGGTCGTTGATGGAAAAGGTGTTGAAACGCGTCAGACACATGCCTTCCTTGTCGAACCCGCGGAACTGACCAAACCAGACGGGTCCGCGCGTCCGCCGGGCAAGACACCCGGCAAATCAAAGCGGCCGCCGGGCAAGAAACCGGCAAAGGGCCAGCCGGTGGAGGCTGAACCGGTTTTGATCCCGTGGAGAGAGCCCCTGAAAGACGGCCCCGCGCCACGCCGCGCAGCGCTGGGTTTTGGCAAGTCACAACGGCTGCATGTCGCCCGAGCGGCGAAGGCGCAAGTGTCTGCATCTGCGCCCGATCCAATTGCTGAGGTCGCGCGGTACTCGAAACGCATCGCAGAGAGAGCGGGCAGAGGCCCCAAAGATCGCCAACCACCTGACACACCCCCCGCGGAATCAGAGAAAGCATCGGGATCACCCCGCCCAAAGGGCAAAGGAGGCGCGTCATGAGTTTGACACTTGTCACCATCGCCCAACAGATCGCGGCCACTTTGCTGGGATACCCTGAGAAATATGGCGAGCGAGAGACCGCGCTTTATCTCTTGAAATTGTTTGCCGAGGACAGCAATCGCCAAGGCATCTGGGCTTCAATCGAGAAAGAGGACTTCTGTGCGCGTATGGAAGAGCTGATCAATGAGCCTTGGTTGTTGGACCAGAAGAAGTCAAAAAGATGTATGTCCGTAACACCCATCTTCGTGTTTCTCTCGTTCTTTCCCGCGCGCTTCACGGCGTTTGCCGTGTCTATCTTTGAGACGGGCCAAGGGAAGTTGGGTGTCAAAAATGTGGAAATGCAGAAAACGCTTGCGGCCGACGATCTAAATCCGACCAACAAAAGATGGAAGATGAACCTGACTGACATGATGCTGACCCTCGTGATGCGAGAAATGCAGAATTGGTTCTTCGACATTGATGATATGAACGATACCTATGGCCTCAGTCAGGGTGGACTTGATGAGACGATGGAGCCGATCAACCAGTCCGGTCGTTTCGATGTCACCGAGGTGGAGAGAACAGTTGCCGCGGTGCAAGCTCTGTCGAAGGATACCCCGTCTTTTCTGATTATCACGGGTCCCGGACCGAGCTTTGACAATGGTTCGGTGGCGCATGCCGGTGTTATCTTGCCCACAATCGAGGTGAAGAATGATCGCGTAACCTATGAGCTTTGGTCATGGGGAACGTCTGAGGGCCTCCTCAACACCTCAAAGCCCTCTGCGCAGGGCTGGCGCAAGGTCACGGTGGGTAAGGTGAGGTTTGAACAGCTCTACAACATTCATCAAATCCACCCCAAGGGTAAGGATGGCGTGCCAGATATCTATGCCCCGCCAGGGGCGGACCTGGAGCCAGGGTAAAGCCGGTTTGACCCTCAGGGCGTCGCCTGAAACTCAAAGTGCCGCATCCAGGTTCTGGGGCGCGCGACCGGGCAAAACGCGCAGAATTTTTTGGTCCTGCGCCATCGGGTAGGCATCGCTGAAGTC
>ERZ1740070.2664-NODE-2664-length-10131-cov-4.831382_pt1 | contig 10131 bp, 12 predicted proteins | sample MGYA00581734_ERZ1740070 | MGnify/ENA primary metagenome ERZ1740070 (study PRJEB43018, sample SAMN04849744) | marine metagenome | isolation source: floating plastic debris | place: Pacific Ocean | collected 2008-09-01 | study: EMG produced TPA metagenomics... | reverse complement strand
TGCAGAAGGAGATCCGCGGCATCGTCAAGGCCGCGGTCGACTTCGCGGAAAAGGCCGACGCCCCGGGCATCGAGGAAGCGCTCGCCAGCGACGTCTACGCCCTGCCCGCCAAGAACCTCAGCCCGACCGAGACCTACCACCACGGGTCGAAGAACCCGCTGCTGTAAGACATCGCGATGCTTGCGCAAGCCGGTCTGCCGACGTGGGATCTCTTCGCCAGGATCTTCTTCGGCGCGGCCTGCTTCGGGGCCGGCCCGGCGGCCCTGATCATCCTCTGGACGATGACCCGAAAGATCAGACGCCCAACGTGGACCAAAGACCACACCGGGCTGAACACGACCGACTCGACGACCGCCGAAGCGACTTCGGAGAGGCACAGATGACCACCTACTCGCCCGATCTCAGCCCGATCACGACCAAGATCCACCCCGCCGTCGGCGAGTGGGATCTGCCCGAGTTTCTGCCCGAGGACCGGATGCCCAGCCGCGAGGGCGACCGGATCATCCAGTACCGCGAGGCGCTCCGCGAAGCGATGAGCGAGGAGATGCGCCGCGACAAGCGGGTCTTCCTCATCGGCGAGGAGGTCGCCGAGTACAACGGCGCGTACAAGGTCAGCCAGGGCATGCTCGACGAGTTCGGGCCCAAGCGCATCATCGACAGCCCGATCAGCGAGAACGGGTTCGCCGGCATGTGCATCGGCGCCGCGATGGAGGGCCTCCGCCCCATCGTTGAGTTCATGAGCTGGTCGTTCAGCCTGGTCGCCGCGGACCCGATCCTCAACAACGCGCCCAAGATGCTTTACATGTCGGGCGGGCAATGGGGCTGCCCCATCGTCTTCCGCGGCAACGACGGCGCCGGCGGACAGCTCGGCAGCACGCACTCATGGTGCGTCGAGGGCATGTTCGCCAACGTGCCCGGCCTCAAAATGGCGATCCCCAGCAACCCCTACGACGCCAAGGGCCTGCTCAAGACCGCCATCCGCGACCCCGACCCGGTCTTCTTCCTCGAGTCCGAGCGCATGCTGGGCGACAAGGCCCACGTGCCCGAGGAGGAGTACTACATCCCCTTCGGACGCGCGCGCACGGTGCGCGAGGGCGACGCCGTCACGCTTGTCAGCTTCGGGCGCCCGGTTTTCTTCTGTGTCGAGGCGGCCGAGGAGCTCGCCAAAGACGGCATCGAGTGCGAGGTCCTCGACATGCGCACCATCCGCCCGCTCGACATCGACTCGATCATCGAGAGCGTCAAGAAGACCGGGCGCGTGATCGTCGTCGACCAGAGCTGGCCCTTCGGCGGCGTCTCGAGCGAGGTCATCGCCCAGATCTGCGAGCACTGCTTCGACTGGCTGGACCACCAGCCCGTCCGCGTCAACACCCGCGACGTGCCGACGCCCTACGCCAAGAACCTCGAGGCCGACTACCTGCCCAACCCGACGCGCATCGCTCAGGCGATCCGCGGGGTGATCAGGGCCTGAGCGGACCGGGGCGGGGGTTCATCAGCCCAGCACGATCGCCGTCGGCTCGCGCCCCAACCCGTTGGCACGTTCGAGCTCGATGACCTTGATGCCGAACTCGATCAGGTGGTTCCCGGCCACCTCGACCCGCGTGTTGAGTTGGCGCTCGACGTCGTAGGGCACGAGGCGGTCGCGGAAGTACGTCCCGTTGGTCCAGTAGATCCGGTCGTCCTTGTTCTCCTGCATCGAGCGGGCGACCAGCTCGGTCAGCTCGCGCAGGATCGTGACCACGAGCCCGGCCGTGGGATTTGCCGCCATCGCCGCCCCCGCCCCCAGTTCGACCGCCTTCGATTTGACAATCTGCTCGACGCTCTTGCCCAGGTCGCGCACGTCTCGGTCGCGCTCGATCGCCAGCACCGAGACCGCGACAAAGTCGCCGGGGTTTCTGGGCCCGTAGATCAGCGTCCCGTGCCCGAGCATGTCCTGGCGATCACCTACGCGCACATAGGGAAAATCAGCCACGTTGAAGTCGAGCTGACGCTGCACGACGCCGTTGGCGTCGATCGCCATGGTGACGAACGCAATCTCGTTGTACTTCCCATCGCGAGCGCGCTCGCCGAAGCGAAAAGGTCCTTTGGGGTTGGGGTCGCCGACGAGATGAAAGTACGGGATCGTGATCGCGATCTTCGACGCGTGCTTATCAAAGGGCATGGTCGTCTCCAGATGCGAGCGTGCGTCTGGCAATGCTCGCCGCCGACAGTCTGCCCAACTTCACGCGTGAAGCGAAGCAAAACCCCGGGGCAACACGCCCAAAAACACAGCCGCCCACGAGTTGTCGCGGGCGGCGTGTAGCTTCGGCTTCAGAGATGCCTCAAACGGGTGTTCAGCGCCGGCGACGCGCCGCGACCAGCAGGCCGATGCCCAGCGCCGCGACACTGCCCGGCGTCGGCACCACGAAGCGGACTTCCGGCGCCGCGCCGTCGAACCCCAGGATCGTCGACGTGCTCGGCTCGCCCACGCCCCAGCTCGTCGCGAAGTTCTGGTCGGGCGTGGTGAAGACAAACCGCGCGAACCCGTCGCTGTTGATCTCGTCGATCAGCGACGAGCCGATCACCGACAGATCGAGATCGAACGAGGCGTCGAAGTTCCCGTCCGCCAAGTCGATCGTGCCGACCAGCACGCGGTCGGCGAACTGGTCGCCCAGGCCCTCGGCGTCGCTGTCGATCCAATCGAAGCCGTTGGCCGAGTCGAGCACGTCGGCGTCCTCGAGCGTGTAGTAGACGTTCATCGTGCCGCCGCGGATGACGTTGTCGATGTCTTGCCCGGTCGTCGGCTGCGCCTGGAACAGATCGATCTCGACCGACTGCAGTTCGGCGATGTCGCTCGCAAACAGCCCGCTGAAGTCGAGATCAAATGTCGCCCAGAGTCCGAAGTTCCGCTCCGCCGAGTTGGGGTTGCGCCCGTTGACCTGGAAGCGCGAGTTGATTGCATCCCGGCGGGTCGGGGCGAAAAGCCCCTCGCCGACGTTGGCGATGCGGAAGTCCTCGAGCCCGGTCAGGGTCGCCTCCTGGGCCGAGGCGGCCTGGGGCAACGCCCCGCCCGCCGCGAGCGCAACAACAGCCGTCGTCATCAATCCGTTCTTCATGGTCTCACTCCTGTCCCTGTTCCCGCCGGGAAAACGGGCCAGAACAGCCCGCCCGGCTTGGTTCTCTCCGCCCCGGCCGCGGCACGCGACCCCGAACGGACCCTTCTCAACACCTCTACGGGGCAAACGCGGCACGCACCGCCCCGAGGTTCTCTGCGAATCGGTTCGCACCTCAATTGAGCCCAGTTGCGAGCCGCGGGCGGAAATCGATCGAGTTGGAGCCCGCCCGCCCAGCGGGCCGATGCTCGGGTGTGCCGCTCAGCCCTCGACACGCCGAGATCATCGCCACGAGCTGGCGTGCGTCCTACGTGCTCGCCCCCGACGTCGCCAACGCCTCGCCCCCCTGGTGCGTGCTCGCGATCCCCAAGAACGCGTGCCGCGAGCTCAAGCGCGTCGCGCTGCGGGCCTCGGGCCACGAGCCCGCCGGCCTGCGCGACGCCGACCTGCACCCGCTCGCGCAGCAACGCGTCGGGCTGTCTCGCCTCGCTCCGCCCGACCGCATCGCCCGCCTCCGCTCGGCCCCGGTGATCGCGATCCTGCGCGACCCGCTTGAGCGCCTCGCCTCTGCCTACGCCGACAAGCTCGTGAGCAAGACCCGCCCGGTCGAAGACCGCGCGATCTACGAGCGCGTGCACCCGGGCCTCGCGATCGACGAGGCCGCGGAGCGAGGGGTGAGCTTCGCCGAGTTCTGCTCCTACGTCTGCGACACCGCCGACGCCGACCTGGACATGCATTTCAAGGCTCAAACCAACTATCTGGGCGAGGTCGAGCCCGATGCGATCGGGCTTGTCCCGAGCCTGCGCAGCGACCTGCACGCCTTCGCCCAGAGGTTCGGCCTGAACATCCCGCTGCCCGCCGAGCACCTCACCAGCGCCGCCCGCCCCTATTCGGGCCCGCCGCTGGCGAACCTCCGCTCGGGCCAACTCCGGGCCCTGGGCCAGCGCCCGCCCGCGGCGGCCCTACTCACGCCCGAACTCGCGGCCCGCCTCCGCCGCCGCTTTGCGAGCGATCTGGCGCGCCTCCCAGAGCAACGCAGACGGATGCGGGCACAAGATCCGGGCCCGCAAGACCCGCGGGCTCAACATCAAGCTTTGCCCGCCTCCGCCTGATCTTGCCGAAGGCAGGGCCCGATGACCTTCGCGGGCCCGTGCGCACGCGGAGGCAGCGTTGGTATCGAAGACCGGACATCCTCTGCCCAAGCCCGCTTCGTCCCACGCGGTCGAGCCATCCCTCGTGCACATCCCCGCTCTGGCGCTCAACCTCTGCCTGATCCCGAGCAACGGGCGACGCACGCTGCTCGATGTCATTCGGCGTTGGATCGCCCCAGGCCAGCAACCCGCCAACAGCGTGCCCAATTGCCCGGTCGCCGCGCTCGATCGACGAGACCGCGGCGATCTGCTCAGCGCGTGCCCCACCGCTGTCTTCCTGCGTCACCCGCTGCACCGCCTCGCGTCGGCCTTCAACGCTCGCGTGGTCTGGGGCGATGACCGACGCCCGGTCAACGCGATCAAGCACGAGATCGCCCAGACCTACGGCCTCTGCCCGCCCCACGCCAACGCCGCGGGCCTCACCTTCCGCGAGTTCATCCTCCACTGCGCTCGCACGCCCGACGCCGACCTCCACGAGCGCTGGCGCCCGCAGGCGGCGTTCACCGAGGGGCTCTCGATCGACTTCATCGGCAACGCCGAAGCCCTCGACACCGAAGTCCCGCATCTGGCCGCGACGCTCGGGCATCGGCCGATCATGCCGTTGCGAGCCGCGCCCGCGGTCGCCCCGCCGACGCCGTGGCAGGGCCCGTCGATGAGCGAGGTGTCCAGCCTCAACCTCCGAAGCGCCGGCCTCTGCCCGCCCCCGGCCGCGCTCTTCACCCCGGGCCTCGCCGAGATCGCCCTCGACCGCTACCGAGCCGACCTCGACCTGCTCGAAGCGGGCGGGCTGATCGACGAACCGGCCCGCGGGCCCAACGCCCTGTGGGCGCCGGCACCAGAGGCCCGGCCCGCCCGCGCCGCCTGAAGCCGAGAGCGGGCTTCAGGGCCCACCCCAAAGCCCGAGCCCGGTTCGGACTAGAATGGCCTTTCCCACCCGGCCTGTTTCGCGCCGGACGAATCCCAAGCCAAACCCGCGGAGGCCGCGATGGCGATCGAGATCACGATGCCGCGCCTGTCAGACACCATGGAGCAGGGCACCGTGGTGAAGTGGAACGTCAAGGAAGGCGACACCGTCTCCAGCGGCGACGTCATCGCGGACATCGAGACCGACAAGGCGACGATGGAACTCGAAGCCTTCGACGACGGCATCGTCGCCAAGGTCACCGTTGCCGAGGGCGAGCAGGTCGCCGTGGGCAGCGTGATCGTTGTGCTCGCCGAGGAGGGCGAAGACGTCGCCGAGGCCGCGAGCAGCGCCGGCGCAGCAACCGGCTCATCCGGTGCCGCGCAGCAGGCCGACCGCGGCCCCAACGCCGACTCGCCCGCCGAGCCCTCGACAGGCACCGCCGTCGCGGCTTCGCCCGCACCCGACGCATCGCCCGCACCGGACGCGACGTCGAACGGCTCACCGCGCGCCAACGGCTCGCGCGTCATCGCCCGCCCGCACGCCCGCAAGATCGCCGCCGAGAACAACCTCGACCTCGCCGCCATCACCGGCAGCGGCCCCAGCGGGCGCATCATCCGCCGCGATGTCGAGCAGGCCGTCGACTCGGGCGCTGCCCAGACCCAGCAACAGGCGGACACGCCCGCGCCTTCGTCGTCCGCCGCGCCGGCCCCCCTGCCCGCGCCCGGCGCGTCGCTCGAAGCACGCACCGTCACGCTCAACAACATGCGCGGCACCATCGCCCGCCGCCTCGTCGAGAGCAAGCAGACCATCCCGCACTACCAGGTCACCGTCAGCGCCCGCATGGACGCGCTGCTCGAGCTGCGCGAGCAGCTCAACGACCAGCTCTCGGGCCAGGGCGTCAAGCTCAGTGTCAACGACTTCCTCGTCCGCGCCACCGCCATGGCGATGCACCAGCACCCGTTCGTCAACAGCTCGTGGGTCGAGGGCAAGGGATCGAGCGGCCCGAGCATCCAGATCCACGCCAACGTCAACGTCGGTGTCGCCGTCGCGCTGCCCGAAGAACGCGGCGGCGGGCTCGTCGTCGCCACCATCCGCGACGCCGACCGCGTCGGCCTCCGACAGATCTCCGCCGAGACCAAACGCCTCGCCAAGAAGGCACGCGACAAGGGCCTGACCATCGAGGAGATGAGCGACAGCACGTTCACCATCTCGAACCTCGGCATGTTCGGCGTCGACCACTTCACCGCGATCGTCAACCCGCCCAACGCCGCCATCCTCGCCGTCGGGCGCACCCAGCAGAAGCCCTTCATCGAGACCGATGAAGACGGCGAGCCCACGCTCGTCGTCGGCCACGAGATGTCGATGACCATGTCCAGCGACCACCGCATCATCGACGGCGCCATGGCGGCCCAATACCTGGGCACCGTCAAGGAACTGCTCGAAAACCCGGCCGCGCTGCTGGTCTGATCGGTCCCAGCCCCGGCCCGGGAGCCGATGTTCTCATGCAAGACCGCGAAGCGATCATCACGCGGGCCGGGGGCGGCATCAAACACGCGCACGCCGGCGGTGCCGTTTCCGTCACCGCGCTGAGCGCGGCCCAACATCCCGGCGGCTCCGCGGTGCAGATCGCCGAGATGCCCGTCGGCTCCGGCCCGCCCTTCCATCGCCACCCGGCGTTCGACGAAGTCTTCATCATTCTCGAAGGCACCGTCGAGTTCCAAGTCCGCGATGAGCTGCACGTCGCCCACGCCGGCGACCTGGTCTTCGTACCCGGCGAACTCCCCCACGCGCCCCGATGCACCGCCGGCAACGATCGAGGCGTCGCCCTCCTGGTCATGCTCGTCACGCCCGCACGCTTCGAAGATTTCTTCCACGAACTCGGCGACCTGCTCGCCCGCCCGCATACACGCTCCGAGCTCGAGAGCCTCGGGCGCGAGTACGGCATCGAGTTCCTCGAACGACCCGATGTGCGCACCACACGCTGCGCCCGCGACGACGAACATGGATGACCGTGAAACGCCCCCCAACCTCCGCATCGGTCCGGGCGCACAGCCCCCGGCCGATCCGATCCGCTCTGGCGACGCTTTCGACCCAGACGCCCTGCTCGACGAGGCACGCGAGCGTATCCGCGAGCGCGAGGACCCCAAGCGCGAGCTGAAACGCACGGCCCGCCGGCTCGTGGTGGCCCTCGTGCTCATCGTCATCCTCGCCGTGGTCAGCTTCGGCGTCCTGCCCGCGCTCGGCATGACCCTGCCGACCTGGGTGCCAATCCTTACCTTCGCCGCCATTGGTGCCGGCGCGCTGCTCAACGCGTCGCCCGAGACCTGAGCAGCCCGCCCGAAGCCATGCGCATCATCGGCATCGACATGACGAGCACACCGACGCCGCGCAAGCCCATCACCGCGGCCGTCTGCACGCTGCGCGATGCGCAACTCACGCTCAACACACTTGACCGGCTCACCACGCTCGACGCTCTGGGCGAGTTGCTCGACACGCACTCGAGCCCGACCCTCTTCGCGATCGACGCCCCCTTCGGCATGCCCCGCCGCCTGCTCGAACAGGACGGCTGGCCCCGGTCGAACTGGGCCGACTACGCGAGATGGATCGGCACGCTCGACCGCCCCGCGTTCAAAGCCCGGCTCGAGGCCTACCGCAACCCGCGCCCGCCGGGCGACAAGCAGCACCGCCGGCGTTGCGACGAGCTCGCAAAGAGCAAGAGCCCCATGATGGTCTTCGGCGTGCCCGTCGGGCTCATGTTCCACGAGCTCGCCCCGCGCCTCGCCGCCACCAACGTCCACCTCCCGCTGCTCCGCGAGACTGGCTCTCATGTCATCGCGGTCGAGGCCTACCCGGCGATCGTCGCCCAGCGACCCGCTGGGCGGCAGCCTTACAAGAACGATCAACCCGCCAAGCAGACCAAGTCCCACCGCAACACGCGCGAAGCCATGCTCAACTGGATCGGGTCAGAGGCTTGCCAGGATGTGTATGCCTGCCGAGTGATGCTCGCATCCGCGCAGCGCGAGGCGTTGCTCGGCGACCCCACCGGCGACACGCTCGACGCCCTGCTCGCCGTGGTCCAGGGCGCGTGGTCGTGGACCCGGCGCGACGTCGGCTTCGGCATCCCAGCGGGCGCCGACCCGCTCGAGGGGTGGATCGTCGATCCGATGCTCACGCCCGCACCACCGGCGATCGGGCAAACGAAGCTCAGAACGCCGCGATCGAACCGAACACAACCAACGCGAACGCCAACGCGATGATGACGCACCAGACAACGAGCTTTCCATCGAGCCGATGAAGACGCTCCGCCGACTGCACCTCGCCGGGTCGATGGCGCACCAGACCGGCGGAAAAAATCGACACGCGCCCGCACTCCGGGCAACGCACCTCATCTGCGCCATCTCGTTCGTCGGGCTCGACGCCGACGAGGTCGTAGCCACACCAGACGCACCCTTGATGCGGGCGCGCCGCGAGCCAGGCCCGCATCGCGTCGCGCTGCGCCGCGTCAAAGTCGGCTGGCTCGCCCCGGCTCACCCCTTCTCCGACCGCCTGCGCTTCAACTCCGCGTCAATAAACGCGTCGAGATGCCCGCGGTCCAGCACGTCGATCGGGTTCGCTTCGACGTTCGTCCGGTGGTCCTTCACACGGTTGTCGTACAGCACGTAGCTGCGGATCTGCGCGCCCCAGCCGCGGTGCTCGATCTTCCCACCCGCAGCCTCGGCGATCTCGGCCTGACGCTTGTCCTCGGCGAGCTGCTCCAGCTTCGCCATCAGGATCGACATCGCCTGCCGCTTGTTCTGCCCCTGGTCTCGGTGCGTGCTCGCGAGGATCATGATCCCCGTCGGCTTGTGCACCAGACGGATCGCGCTGGCGACCTTGTTCACGTTCTGCCCGCCCGGGCCGCTTGAGCGCGCAAACGCCTGAATCTCCAGATCCTTGTCGGGGATCTCCACCGAGCTGGCCTCGAACTCCGGCGTCACATCAACCGTCGCAAAGCTCGTCTGCCGCTTGCCCTGCGCGTTGAACGGGCTCACCCGTGCCAACCGGTGCGTCCCGCGCTCGCAGCTCAGGTAGCCGAACGCGAACGGGCCCTTGACGTGCAGCGTGACCGAGTCGAGCCCGACCTCGCTGCCGTGGCTCTTCTCGACCTCCTCGACCTTCCATCCCTGATTCTCGAAGAAGTACAGGTACATCCGCATCAGCATCTCGCACCAGTCGTTGGCCTCGGTGCCCCCGTCGCCGGCGCTGATGTTGAAGAAGCAATCGCGGGTATCGTGCTTGCCGTTGAGCAGGCTCTGCAGCTCGATCTTGTCCATCCGCTTGATGAGCCGGAAGAGCGCCTCGTCCGCCTCTCGCAGCAGATCGTCGTCGCCCTCCTCGCGGCTCATCTCGTACGCCAGCTTGGCGTCCTCGAAGTCCGCGACGACCTTGCTCAACGGCTCGGTCTGGGCCTTGATGAGCTTCAGCTCGCTCACGATCGCCTGCGCCTTGTCCTGGCTGTCCCAGAAGTCGGCGGCGCCCATCGAGCCCTCGAGCTCCTTCAGCTTGGTGCGTTTGCCGTCGTAGTCAAAGAGAGTCACGGATCGTCACGATCCGCGCCTCTAAGTCGTTGATCACGTTCTGCTGCGCTTCAAGATGCATCAGGTCCCTCCGTTCCCTGGCCCTCCCCTCCCCACCCGGCCCCCCCCCCCGCCCGGCCCCCCCCCTACCCCCTCCGTTTCACCGGCCCAACCGCGTGCCTCGTGCACGCGCCGCCCGTCCCGACCGAGTGTAGCCGGGCCCCTAGCATCGGTCGTGACGCCCCAGACGCCACCAACCTCCGAGGCGGACGCGGCGATCGAACAGGCCGCATCGCAGGCCGGCTCCCCGGGCGAACAGCCCCGAGACCTCGCGCCGCTCGCCAACGCGACGACCGGCCTTATGGTCACGCTGCTGCTCGGCGTCTTCGCCGTCACGTCCCTCGTCTTGCTGCTCGTGCTCCGGCGCA
>ERZ1740070.2663-NODE-2663-length-10132-cov-5.156793_pt1 | contig 10132 bp, 9 predicted proteins | sample MGYA00581734_ERZ1740070 | MGnify/ENA primary metagenome ERZ1740070 (study PRJEB43018, sample SAMN04849744) | marine metagenome | isolation source: floating plastic debris | place: Pacific Ocean | collected 2008-09-01 | study: EMG produced TPA metagenomics... | reverse complement strand
GGCCGACTCGCCCACCCCGTCGCGCTCGGCCACGAGATGGAGCATGCCCGCGTCATCTGACGCCAGCCGCACCCCGTTGGCGTACGGGCAGCGCGCCTCCAGCATCGTCAGCCCCGGCAGCACCGCAGCCCCCACGCTCGGGCGCCGACCGGCCAGGCGCAGCCGCGTCGAGACCACATCCGCCGGCCGCGCCTCCGCAGCCGCGCCAGCCCGATCCGCTTCGCTCGCCTTGGGCTCGACGATGCTCGCAGCGGGCGCCGCCGCCGGCTCGGCCCACTCCGCATGGCGCAGCGCCGCCGGCTCGCCCGGTCCATCCGTCTCATCCGTTTCGTCATCAAGCGCGAGGCGCAGCCCATGCCACTCGTCTTCGGGCTCCGTGATCGCCTTGCTCTCGCCCGCAACGATCGCGTCCCAGTCGATCGCCGATCCACCCCGGTACACAAGCGCACTCGGGCACGAACCGACGCGGCTCTGCACGCCCGTGCGCACGATCGCCCTCGACAGGAACGCACCCGCGGCCCGCACCAGCTTCTCGCCCGCGGCCTGCGCCTCGCCCTCATCCTCGCCGATCACCGCCAGCCCCAGCTCCGGGCCCCGGCCCTCGCCGAAGACCCGGTCCCAGGTCGCGTTGAGCTGCTTGATCAACCGGTACGAGGCGACCACCGCCGCCTCGTCGCTGCCGCTGAGCACCGTGACGCGATCGATCCCACCCTGCTCGACCAGCCACGCCTCGGCCGTCTCTTCACCCCGCACGATACATCGATCGACAACGCCGGCCATCGTGCGCATGGCTGCGCCCACCGACTGCTGCTCTTCGATCCGTGCCGCGTCGCGGGCATCGACGCCCACCAGCTCAATGCTCGACCCGCTCGGCGCCGAACGCACCAGCCCGACCGGGCGCCCCAGATCCCGCGCCACGCTCGCCGCGTACTGCTTGACCCACACCGAGGCCCGCACGGGCAGGTGCCCCAGCACGAGCAGCTCGGTGCAGACTTCTTGTGTCTCGTCGATGATGCGCCGCCGGATCGCGGGCCCGCCCTCGTCGGCCGAGGCACGGGCGGTCAGCCGCATGTCATCCACGCGCTGTTCCAGCCGCTCACCGCCCCGCTCATCGCCCCGCTCACCGCCCCGCTCGTGCGCATGAACCGGCTGCCCCGTGCCCACCGGCACCGACAACTCGCCCTCATCCGCTCGCCCGTCCGCACGCCCAGAGGTCCCCAGAAAAAGCTCGGCCAGCGCGTCGTAATCGTCGCCGCCCAAACCCTGGGATCGTCCATGATCCATCGCTCGCTCCCGTCGCTTCGTCAAGTCGGCGGTCCCCCCGCCAGCCCGACGCAGCTTACCCCCGCGAGGGCAGTTCGATGACGTTGTTCACGTCGCCGCCGTCATGCGGGGTTCGGTCTGTATTGAATGTATCGATTGTCCAGCGCCCGTCGATCACCAGGCGGTACTCGTGCCGACCCGCCGGCAGTTGCAGGTGCAGCTCCTGAACCCCGATCGTCGCGTTCGCACGCATCACGTTGCGCTCTGGGTCCCACCCGTTGAACGTCCCGGCGATCGCGATCGTCGAGCCCAGCGCAATCGGCTGCACGAACAGCGCGCCCGTCGAGGTCGCCCGCACGCCAAACAAGCCACGCACCGAATCGGGCGTCCGACCCTTCGCATCGCTTTCAGCGGCCTGCTCAGCCGCCGAGTCGCCCACCAGCTCCAACGCCACCGGGCGCCCGACCAGCATGGTCCGCGTCAGCATCGTTGTCGTCTCAGGCGCCGCCGTCGCGGTCTCGCCCGCGGCCGGAGGCGAGCTTTGCGTCTTGAGCGCCTGGGCCGCGACCGACGCCGCCGGTGCGCTCAAGGGCGCTTCCACCGCCATCGTCGGCCCGTCCGTCCCCGTCGCCGCGGGCCGCTCGACCCGCCGGTTCATTTGCAGTGCCCGGGCTCGCTGGGCCAGTTCTTCGAGTCGAGACAGCGTCGCCTCGCGTCCGGATGTCCCAACCGGCCGCAGCGGGCGCACCTCGATCAACCCGCGCGAGGTCTCCGCCTGCTCGGCGTCGCCCATCTGCGCCCGATCGTCGGCCAGGTCGCCGTCGTGCTTGGGGCGCGGCGCGTGCGAACTCCCGTTGTCGCGCCGCCCGAGCGCGAAGTCCAGACGCCCCGCGATTGCCTCGATCGGCTCGTCTTCGATCAGCGCGGCCTGCTCGATCCCGGCCTGCTCCACCAGCCACTCGCAGAGCGACAGGTAATCCTTGGCGCCAGCAGACTCGGGGGCATACGTCGCCACCGGCTGCCCGAACGCCGCCGCCTCCTTGAGCGCCACGTCGTAGCGGATCGAGACCGGCACCATCGCGTCGCCGAAGCCCGTCTTCAGTTCGTTCAGCAGGTCCTTCGCCAGCGGGACGCTCGCGTCGTGCATCGTCGCGAGCAGGCGCGGGCGGAACCGCAGGCCCAAACGCCGCCCCAGGCTGCGGATCGTGTTGACCTGCTTGCCGGCGCCCCGCAGGCTGAAGAACGAGGTCTCGACGGGGATCAACACCTCGCGCGCCGCCGCCAGCGCGTTGTAGGTCAGCAGACCGATCGAGGGCGGACAGTCGATCAGGCACACGTCGTACGTGCTGCCGGGCGAGCCATCCAGGCGTTTGGGCGCCTGGTCTCGGTCGAGCCGTTCGAGCGTCCGCAGCAGGCGTCGTTCTTTGTCGGGCTGATCGGCGAGCCCGCCCCGCGCCGCCTCGAGCGCCGCCAGGCGCATCCGGCTCGGCGCAAGGTCGAACCCACGACCGATCCGCCAGAGCAGGCGCGTCGCGTCGAGCGCGCGCGTCGCGGGGGTGAGCATCGCATCGCCGATGTCGCGTTCGATCTGTTCCTCGGGCACGCCCAGGCCCGCCGCGCAGTGCGACTGGGGGTCCATGTCGACCAGCAGCGTGCGGTACCCGCGCGAGGCAAACACCGCCGCGAGGTTCACCGCGCTGGTCGTCTTCCCGCACCCGCCCTTTTGATTGATGATCGCGATCGTGCGCACGTCGGGCTCCATGACCGAAACAACACCAGTCGCCTCCGCGGCAACACCAGTGTCGCATCGCAGGCGTTATCGGGACCACCCGACCGAACCCTTGAACTGGACGCGTGTTGCGACAACAACTGCCCACAACAGGTGGGCTTTCGAGCCAGAATGCTGTGGTTTGCCACCAGATCGTGGAGGTGTAGTCAGCCGGCACCCCGTCGGCACGACCTCAGGCCTGCGCGATCGCCGCCAGTCCAGCCCGCGCCACCGCCGGCTCGACGCCTGAGACCACCGACGCCCGCCCGCCGGGCTCCGGCAGCACCAGCCGCAGCCCGCCGTCGAGCGACTTTTTGTCATGCCGCATGCGCTCGATCAGGGAGGCCAGATCCGGCAGCCCGTGGACACCCGTCGGCAGCCCGAGGCGTGCGAGCAGCGTGCGCAGGCGTTCGCCCAGCGTCCGGTCGCCCCGCCCCTCGGCCGCCGCCGCCTCCGCCGCGGCGATCAGCCCAACCGCGACGGCCTCGCCGTGGCGGAGGTCCTGATGCACCGCGCCGCTCGCATCGTTCCAGCTCAGCCCGCCGAGCGTCTCGATCGCGTGCGCAAACGTGTGGCCCATATTGAGCAGCGCCCGGCCGCTGCCCCCGTCGCCGCCCATCTCGCGCTCGTCGCCCGCGACCACGCTCGCCTTGATGCGCACGTTCCATTCCACAAGATCCGCGAGCACACGCGGCTCGCGGTTGAGCAGCCGGTCCGCGTGGTCTTCGAGCCAGCCGAGCCGATCGGGCGCGTCTTCCCGGGCCGACCGCGCGATGACGCCGTGCTTCACGCACTCGGCCAGACCTGAGCGAAAATCCCGCTCGCGCAGCGAGGCGAGCGCCGCGACATCCGCGACCACCAGTGCCGGCTGGTGGAACGCCCCGGCCATGTTCTTGAGCAGCGCCGAACCGTCCTCGAGCCGCGCGACGAGGTTGACCCCCGTCTTGCCCCCGACGCTCGCGTCGACCATCGCCAGCAGCGTGGTCGGGCACTGCACGAAGGGCACGCCCCGCCGATAGCTCGCGGCGACATACCCCGCGACATCGCCCACGATCCCGCCGCCCACCGCGACAACAGGCTCGGCCCGCGTCTGACCCGTCGACGCCAAACGCTCGAGCAGCGCCGTCGCCACGGGCATCGACTTCTCACGCTCGCTCGCGACCGCCGACGCGAGCTGGACCCGCCCGGCGCCGAAGCCCGCGCGCACGCGATCGACCAGCTCGCCCGGCACGCCGTCATCAGCGACAAGGAACACCCGCGCCGCCGAGCGTCCCAGCGCCCTCTCGCTGAGCGCACCGACGTCGCTCGCCACCCCGTCGCCGATGACGACGTCGTACGAGCGTTCGCCCAGTTCGACGCGCACGCGCCTGGTCGGTGCGCCGCTCATGGCGATCAGCCCTCAGCAGCCCGGCGGCCCGCGAGCCGGCTCGGGCGATCGGGGACCTCGATCCGCGGCGCGTCGCCCCACATCATCTCGAGGTCGTAGTGGGCCCGCGTCATCGGCTCGAACAGGTGCACGACCACGTCGCCGAAGTCCGCGAGCATCCAGGTCGACCGGTCGTCCCCGTTGGTCCGGCACGAGCCCGCGTTGATCTCCTGGGAGATCTCCTCGAGGTCCTGGATCGCCGAGTGCATCTGCCGATCGCTCGTGCCCGAGCCGATGACGATGTAGTCGGCGAGCTGGCTCAGCGCGCGCACGTCGAGGACCACGACGTTCTGGCACTTATCGTCGCGCAGCGCGAGGGCCAGCTCGACCGCCGTCGCGCGCACGTCCTCGTCCGGTCGCCCGGATCGTGAGGGAAAGCCCGGCTCGCGTTCAACGGCCGGTTCACCGTCGCGGACGGGCTGGGGCGTCGGTTCGCCCGTGTGATCTGCTGTGTCTTTGGTCATCGCGGCAAGCCTAGCCGGGCGTCCTGCCCGCGGCGGGCTCGTGCTGGTGGGCGCCCGGCGCTTTGGTCGCGATGATCGTGATCTCCCGCTTGCCGCTCACAGCCTCGATGTCGCTCGCCCCCGGGCACGCCGATCGCACGAGGGCGAGCGCGTCCCGGGTGTCGGGATCGGCCATCGGGTCGAGCTTGCTCGACCCGGGGTCTTCCTCGCTGAGCAGGAGCCAGCCGCCCGGCCCGACGAGCCGCCACAGCTCGCCGATCGCGCCGTGCGCGCGTGTGTCGCGGAAGCCGCTTGTCTGATCGATCGCGAGCAGCGCGTCGAAGGAGCCATCGGGCTCGCCCGGGACGCGCCTGGGGTTGCTCGCCAGTTCGAACCCGACGTGCGGGGCCGCGTATCGACGCCGCGCGAAGCGGATCGACTCGTGGTCCTCGCCCGTCGCGAGGACGGCGCCGGAGGGTCCGACGAGTCGGCTCAGTTCGCGGGTGCCCCCGCCGGTCCCGCAGCCGATCTCCAGCACGCGCGAGCCTGGGCGGACGCGCGCCGAGATCCGTCGATACAGCGCCTCGCGCCGGCAGGGCATCAGGTCCGCGTAGACCCGCTCGCGCGTCGCGCGGATCCGCATGGGCCTTGGCACCATCGCCGGGCCCGTCCCGCCGACCACGGGCGGGAAGGTCACGCCGTACGTCAGGATGCCGGGCCCCCCCGGTGCGAGCGCTCGTTCGAGCGGCATCGACGAGCCGGCGCGGTACCGCACGCCCTCGACGACTGTCACCGGGCGCACGCCGAGGCGGGCGAGCATCGCGCGCCAGGCCGACGCGGCCTGCCCGCGTGCCGATCGCCTGGGAGCGCGCAGCACCGGGGCGTCGCCCGCGCGGCTTTTGGAGACGCGGTACCCGGCGCGCGGGGTCATGCTCGCGCCCCTTTCGCCCCGTGGGCCGGCGTCGCGAAGAGCCCCATCTGCCGCGGCGCCGACCGCTCTTCGATCACACCGACAGGCTCGGTTTCGTTGCGCGCCGGCGGCACTTCGACCCAGCCGGTCGCGTCGTGCTGCCCGCTCAGGCGCACACCAAACCCGTGCGACGCGTGCACGCCGCGCGCGCGCTCGGGTGAGTTGCAGTCTCGGCTCAGGTGCAGCAGGAGAGCGCCGCCCGCAGGAGCGATCGAGCCGACTGCCTCGGCGGATTCCTCGTTGCTCAGGTGCCCGGCGCCGCCGGTGATGCGGTTTTGCACGAAGACCGGTCGCCCCGAGTCGCGCTGCATGCGTGGGCAGTAGTTCGACTCGATCGCGAGCAGCCCGCAGCCCCGCAGGTGGTCGAGCAGCGGGCGCTCGGCCCGCCCCAGGTCGGTCGCGAAGCCCAGGCTGGCCGCCGGCGTATCGATGCGGAACGCCGCGACGCCCAGCTCGTCGTGGGGCAGAAGGTGCGGCGCAACGCGGGCCGGGCCCATGTCGAAGGCCTCGCCCGCGAACGGCTCGCACGCCCGGATGCCGCTGAGCAGGCCCATGCGTTCGGCCCGCCCGAGGTGACGCTTGTGCAGGCGGAGTGTCGCGCGCCAGGCGCGTCCGCTCAGGGCGCCACGCCAGCCGGCGTGGCAGTGGTCCTGATCGAGGTGGGTCAGCAGGACATCGTCGACCTCGTCGGCCCGCACGCCGACGTCGTCGAGCAGCTTGCGCGTGCGCATCGGGCTCAGGCCCGCGTCGATCAGCACCGTGCGCACGCTGGAGGTCGTGCGCACACGCAGGACCGAGCAGTTGCCCGACGATCCCGACGCGAGGACGTTGAGCACCGCCGCGCCGACCGGCCACTCGCGCGCGTTCTCGCTCACTCGACCGCCCCGGCCGGTTCGCCCGGGGTCGCCTCGGCGTCTTTGGCGGTTGATGTCCCCAGGTGCGCGGTCATGCGGGGCGGCTTGCTCGGGCCCGGGCAGATGGGGCGTTTGGCCGAGCGCACGAACGCCGCCATCTCGGCGACCGCCGGCGACTCGGCGCCGATCCGATCGAGGATCTCGAGCATCTCGCCACGCGGCAGCGTGCGCTTGAACGCCTCGGTGAACGCGCGGCGCACGGCGTTGACCTCGCTCGCGTCCATCCCCGAGCGCCGCATGCCGATGCGGTTGACCCCGCCCATGCGCTGACGCTCGTTGACGACGCAGAAGGGCGGCACGTCGGCGCTCACGCCCGTCCCGCCCGACATCATCGCCAAACGTCCGACCCGCGTGTGCTGGTGCACCAGCGCCTGCCCGCTGAGCAGCGCGCCGTCGCCGATCTGGGCGTGCCCGGCGATGCCCGCGTAGTTGACAAAGATCACGTTGTCGCCCACGACGCAGTCGTGCGCGACGTGGGTCATGCCCATCAGGAAGACGTTGTCGCCCACGGTGGTGGGGCGGTCGTTGTTGGTCGCGGCGTGGATCGTCGCGTGCTCGCGGATGATCGTGTCGCTGCCGACTTTCACGCCCGCGGTCTCGTGCCCGATGCCGAACTTGTAGTCCTGGGGCGGCAGGCCGACGCACGCGAACGACCAGACGCTCGACCGGGCGCCGATCTCCAGCGGGCCGACGAGGTGGGCGTGCGGCGCGATGCGCACGCCGGGGCCGAGGCGCACGGGGCCCTCGATGACGGTGTAGGGGCCGATCTCGCAGTCGTCACTCAGCTCGGCTTCGGGGCTGATGACCGCCGTAGGATGGATTCGGGGCATGGGGCCAGTCTATGAGTCTCCCCGCCCCCGCGCGTATGCCAGACTCCGCCCAAACATCGCGTGCCGAGCAGAACCCCGCGCCGGATCGCGGCTCGCTGGCGGTGTCTGTTGTGGAGCTGGGACGACTGGGATACGACGCAGCGTACGAGGTGCAGCAGGCGCACCACGCCCAGGTGCTCGCCGCCCGCGAAGGCGGCACGCCCGAGCTCGCCCGGCTGCTGCTGGTCGAGCACGACCCGGTCGTCACCGTCACCCGGCGCAAGACCGCCCGGGGCAACCTGCTCGCCTCGCTCGAGGTCTTTGCCGCCAGCGGCATCGACGTCCGCCCGACCGACCGCGGCGGCGACGTCACGTACCACGGCCCCGGGCAACTGGTGTGCTACCCGATCGTTGATCTGCGGGCCGCGGGGCTGCGCCTGCACGAGCACATGCGCGTGATGGAGCAGGGCGTGATCGACACGCTCGCGCACTTCGGCGTCGCGGGCGAGCGAGACGGCGACGCGACGGGGGTCTGGATTCCGGGCGCGGGGGTCGGCGGTGAGGCCGCCAAGATCGCCGCGATGGGCGTGCGCGTCCGGCGCTGGATCACGCTGCACGGGCTGTCGCTCAACGTGCGCCCGAACATGGACCACTTCGACCTGATCGTGCCCTGCGGGCTGGCGGGTCGATCGGTCACGAGCCTCGCCCAGCAGCTCGGCGAGCGGTGCCCGGCGGTCGAAGAAGTCGCGCCGGTGTTGACCGGCGCGCTCGAGGGGTTGCTCAGATCGGACGCGTTCCGCGTGCGGGCTCAGCCGCCTTCGGGAGGCGCGGCGGGCGTCGACCCCCCGTCGCCCTGACCGGCGTCGGTGTCCTCGTCGCCTTCGGGGACGTACGCGACGAACGCCAGCTCGGCGCGCACCAGATCGGTGATGTCGTTGCCCTCGACGCCGCGCAGCATCGGGCGGGCGAGGATCTGCTGGGTCACGGTCGCGAGGTTGGGCAGGGCGAGGTCCGCGAGCGATTCTTCGGAGCGGTGCATCATGACGAAGCGGTAGCCCTCGCGCCCGCCGACGGCGTCGGCGGCGGCTTGGATCAGGTTGTAGATCGCTGCGGCATCATCGGCGACGGTCGCCTCGAACTCGGCGTTCGCCTGCTGGGCCTGGCCCTGGGCCGCCTGCTGGCGGGCCTGATACTGCTGGAACAACGCCTGCCCGCTCGGGTCGTTGGGCCCGAGCAGGCGGAGTTCCTGCTCCAGCGCCTGGAGTTCCTGCTGGAGGGCGGTGAGCTGTTCCTGAATCGCGTTGCCCTCGGCCTCGCGGTCGACCGCGAACGGCTCGGCCTGGAGGCCCTCCTGGAGCAGCGCGACGACATCGACAATCGCGATCAGGCGGTCGTCGTGGTCGTCGAGTGCTTCGGCGGGGCGGGTGACAAAGGCCGTTGCTGCGGCGACGCCCAGCACCAGAAGGCCGGTGAGTGCGAGTCGATTCCCCTTGAACGTGGTGGCCATTGCGGCGTCCCTTCGGTCGTCGCCCGCTCGCGGGGCGTTGTGGATCAGCAGGTCTGCTCGCCCGTGCAGACGAAAGCGGGCGAAACTCGAGCAGGAGTCTAGGGGCCCGGGTGACTGGTTCCGCCGCCGCCCGCGCGTCCGAACCCCCGCCGGGCTCTGAGGCGAGCTTCGACGCTGAGCAGGTCGGTCCCGCATTCGGGGCAAACGCTCGCGTTGGGCACGGGCGTGGTGTCGTAGCCGCAGAAGCCGCAGCGACCGGCGGGGTCGACGGCCCGGTCGCCCAGGATCGCCGACCAGATGTGCGGCAGCGCCGCGCGGGCCTGTTCGAGGCGGGACGGGTCGACATACACACGGTGGCGTGGTCGTTTGAGCAGGCCCGGACCGGGCTCGGTCGCGGCTCGGGCGTTGATGGACCGGACGTTCAAACCGATCAGAATCTCGCGCGCGTCGCCAGCATCTTCGACCGAGACCAGCTCGACCCAGCGCGGCGCGGACCCGTCGGGCCGGGCCCGATCTGCCCGGGAAGCGCGTTGGCGCGGTTCGCTGTCCATCGCGCTCAGGGTCCGACTGCCAGCACAACGAGACACCAGACAATCGCGCAGGTCAGCAGCATGATCGCCAGCATGCCGAGCGTGACGCCCGCGGCCCAGACCAGGTTGCTCCTGGTCGGCGGGGATTCGAGGTGGAAGCGCGGCGTGCCGGAGTCGGGGCGGAGGGTCTCGGCGTTGCACTCGGGGCAGTGGGTGCCTCGGGGCAGGCCCTCGAGGTTGTAGCCGCAGCTCCCGCATTGCTTGCGGGCGATCTCCTCGGCCTCGATCGCTTCGAGGGCCTTGGGGTAGTCGTGCTGGGCGATGTGAACCTCGTTGCGGACGAGCATCGAGCCGAGCGTGAACGCGCGCACGCCGTGTGATTCGAGGCGCGAGCGCAGCAGTTCGGCGTCGATCTCGGTGTCGCCGACGGCGAACCGCATGCGGCGTGCGGTGTCCGCGAGCGGGGCGTGCTCGGGCTGGGGCGGCTGCTGGTCGACCTGGT
>ERZ1740070.2659-NODE-2659-length-10152-cov-4.597702_pt1 | contig 10152 bp, 9 predicted proteins | sample MGYA00581734_ERZ1740070 | MGnify/ENA primary metagenome ERZ1740070 (study PRJEB43018, sample SAMN04849744) | marine metagenome | isolation source: floating plastic debris | place: Pacific Ocean | collected 2008-09-01 | study: EMG produced TPA metagenomics... | reverse complement strand
CAAGTTTGAGGTCTGCACCTTCGTCGACGCCCATCTGGATATAATTCTCAACCTTGGCTTTGTGCGCCGCAGACACGACGGGGCCATAATGGGCTTCGGCATCGGTGGAGACCCCCACCTTCAGGCCTTGCGCGGCGTCCATCATGCGCTCAACGAACTCGTCGCCCGTCTTCTTGCCAACCGTGACGGCCACCGGCAGCGCCATGCAGCGCTCGCCCGCCGAACCGTAAGCAGCGCCGACAATATCTTTGACGGCTTGCTCCATGTTAGCATCTGGCAAGATGATGCCATGGTTCTTCGCCCCGCCCATGGCCTGGACACGTTTGCCGTGCGCGGTGCCCGTTGCGTAGACATATTGGGCAATGTCAGACGAGCCAACAAAGCTGATGGCTTTGACGTCTGGGTGGGTGAGCAGCGTGTCCACCGCCGTCTTATCGCCATTGACCAAGTTGAGGACGCCTTCCGGCGCGCCCGCTTCCATGAACAGCTCGACCATGCGCAGCGGTACGCTCGGGGCTTTCTCGGACGGCTTAAGAATGAATGTGTTTCCGCAGGCAATTGCCACCGCAAACATCCAGCACGGGATCATGGCCGGGAAGTTGAACGGGGTAATCCCAGCCACCACACCCAAAGGCTGGCGCATAGAATAGACATCAATCCCGGGACCAGCGCCCTCGGTATACTCACCCTTTTGCAGGTGTGGGATCCCGCATGCGAACTCGACCACGTCGATGCCGCGCTGCACATCGCCCTTCGAGTCTGCGATCACTTTGCCATGCTCGGAGGAGAGCAGTTCAGCCAGTTCATCCATATTGGATTCAAGCAGGCGTTTAAACTCAAACATGACCCGGGCGCGGCGCTGCGGATTGGTTGCCGCCCAAGCTGGGAAGGCCGCCTTGGCATTCTCGATCGCTTGCGCGACCTCTGCCTCGCTCGCGAGCTGAACACGTGCCTGCACGTCACCAATATTCGGATTGTAGATGTCGCCAAACTGTCCTGAGGTCCCGGCGACTTGCCGCCCACCGATGAAATGACTCACTTCGCGCATCGCGCTTCTCCCGTAAAAATTATTTGTATTCAGGCCTTGAGCTCTGGGCTAAATACCTTGGTTTGCGCCTATAGATACTTGAAGCTCAATGCAATTCAATGCGGCGACGAGGTTGAGCATCAACGTCCCAAAGGAGACCCGACCAATGTCCTCTGAAACAATCAATCCAATGGACCTGTCTGGTTGCCATATCCTTGTCACCGGCGCGTCCGACGGGCTTGGGGCTGAGATCAGCCGGGCCGCCGCACGCGCGGGGGCGAAGGTCGTCCTTTCCGCCCGACGCAAGGAAAAGCTCGAAGCCCTCGAGGCTGAGATCAAAGACAATGGTGGCGAAGCGCTCGCGGTTTCCATGGATGTCTCTGACGAAGCCTCCACGATTGCTGGCTTCGACGCCGCTGAAGCCGCTTTTGGTCCGCTGCATGGCCTAGTTGCGAATGCGGGCATCAGCGCTGACGCCTGGGTCGTTGACCAATCGACCGAGGATTTTGACCGCACGATGAGCGTCAATCTGCGCGGCGTCTTCTTGAGCGTCCGCGAGGCCGGACGACGGATCATGAAACAGGATGAAGCACACCAAAAGCGTGGACGCGTGGTCATCAACGCCTCCTTCACCGCCCACGAAACCTTCAGCACGCTCTCCGCTTATGCGGCATCCAAAGCAGGCGCGGTTCAGTATGGCCGGGTAACAGCGCGCGAGTGGGCGCGGTCTGGCATCAATGTGAATGTGCTCTGCCCGGGTTATCTCTCGACGCCAATGACGGATCCTTTGTTCAATTCCCCAGCAGGTGAGAAATTCAAAGCAAAGTTTCCGCGGCGGCGTGTGATGTCCGCTGACGCTTTGAACGACATGACCGTTTTCCTGCTCTCGGACGCTTCGAAATACATCACCGGGTCGGTCTTCACGCTGGATGATGGACAATCACTCTAGCGCCGCGCAGCACGTTCTGCGAAAGAGCGACATGTCCGATCGGTTTGTTTATTTGGAAAGCGGAGATCTCGCCGCACAAGCGGGCCGGATCGCTGAGGCGATTGAGCAGGTCAGCGCTGGCATATTTCCGAACGCGACCGAAACGAATGGTCAGGCCCAAGTCGACGGCGATGCGGATCGGCTGGCCCAATACATTACCGACCAAGACACAAAGCCAATGGTTCGGATCTGGCAAAACCAAACGTGTCTGGTGGCCACGCACAGACATGCTGGCATGGATGGGTTCGAGGCGGCCTGCGCCGCATCCGCTCAAGATGGATGGCCGGTATATGTGCGATCGACTGGCGGAACCGTTGTGCCGCACGGCCCAGGCATTCTGAATATCAGTGTCGTACACACAGTTGAGACCCTAGACATCGACGCGGGCTATCAAGGCTTGCTCGGTGTGATCTCTCCAGCGCTCGACCAACTCAGCATTTCTCATTTATGGGGCTGTAAAGACCGCTCCTTTTGCGACGGCAAGTTCAACTTGCTGATTCAAGACCGTAAAGCCGCCGGGACCGCTGCGCGGTTTAAACGTGGCCCCGTCAATCGGTGGCTCGCGCATGCGTCTTTGCTGGTCGATTGTGACATGGAGGCCTGTCTCAGCGCCGTCTCAAACTTCGAGCGTGCCGTCGGTCAGTCGCCAGACTATGAGCCAGCGGCGCACATCAACATCGCAGAAATTCTGTAAGGACCAACGCTCATGCAGCTTCCGCTCGATCCGGCCAGTATCAAAGGCTTCCTCGACCCCGATGAAGGGGCTGCGCTGTACCAAGCGGCTCTGGACCGCGCGCCTTTTGGCCCCTGCCTGGAGATTGGAGGCTATTGCGGCAAGTCCGCGCTCTATCTCGGCACCGCCTGCGCAGAAGCCGGTGAGGTCTTGTTCTCTGTCGATCACCATCGCGGCTCTGAAGAAAACCAACCGGGATGGGAGTATTTCGACGAAGAAGTTTGGGACGCGGCGGCTGAGGCTGTCGATACGGTTCCGTTCTTTCGCACCACAATCCGCAAAGCGGGTCTGGAAGGCACCGTAATCCCAATCATTGGCCGCTCGATCGACGTGGCCGCCCGCTGGCAAACCCCGCTCAGTTTCCTGTTCATCGATGGCGGCCATACAATGGAACACGCTCTGAATGATTATCGCGGCTGGACCCCGCACGTCATGCCAGGGGGCACATTGGCCATTCACGACGTCTTTCCAAACCCGGAGGATGGCGGACGCCCGCCTTATGAAATCTATCAACGCGCGCTGACGTCCGACCTGTTTGAAGAAATGGCTGCGATTGGGAGCTTACGCCTGCTCAAACGCCTTTAAAGAAGCGATGTGACCAAGAGCTGACTGGCGACGCTGTCTTCGTTCAGAGCATCCGCGGCGAGGATGACTGCGGCTTGCGTCCAACTCGGTCGCTCGCGCGGCCAGAAGATTTGCTCCTTAGCCTGCCACCCCATCCAGAACGCGCCAGTCTCATCGCGCAGGTCTAGAAGACTTTCAAACAAATCAGCGGCTAGGTCGCGCTCCTCCACGCACAAGAGCGCAAGCACCAGTTCAGCTGTTTCCGCCGTCGTTACCCAAGGTTCGTCCTGCACGCACCGGCAGCCACGCGTGTCAGATACAAAGGTGCGCCAGCGCTCTAAGATCCTGGCCCGCGCCTCATCCGGCTGAAGCGCGTCGGCAAGGACGGGATAATACCAGTCCATCGCAAACCGCGCGCCTTGCCCACGTCGGTCAAACGCCCGCGGCCTCTTGCGCAGGACTTCTCGGAGGGCGTCATAACCCGTCTGCCAGTCAGGTTGTGGGTCCGCCATCCGTTCAGCCAGATAGAGGCCGCATTGCAAGCTTTTCAAGATAGACGCATTGCCTGCCAACAGCGCGTCTTCCTCGTCTGTTTGCATGGCTTCCGCGGCCCAGCAGATGCTGCCATCTGGACGCTGCAGTGTGAGCACAAAGCTCAGCGCTCGTTTGACCATCGGCCACCAAGATCGCACGCGCGCTTCGTCTTCCGTCGACAGCAAATAGTGCGCCACGCCGACGGCTGGATAGGCACAGAAATTGGAGTCTAAGACCGCCGGTGCGGGTTCACGGCTAATATAGATCCGGTCGACCATTGGGAGCGCATTGCCATATTCCCCCATCCAAGCGCCATCAGGGCGTTGATGCTCGAGGAGATAGTCATAAGCCCGAGCCGAAGCAGCATGCTCGCCCATCGCACAGAGCGCCATCGCGCTTTCTGTATGGTTCCAAGGATCCCAGGCGCCGTTTTCGAACCAGGCGATCGCGCCATCGGGTCTTTGGATGTCGAGGATACGCTGCACCGCCGGATCGAGATCCAGGGTGATCGGATTGAAAGCGGTCTTGAAGGAGCCATCCATCAGCGTGTCTCTGCGCCTCCAAAGTAAAGCACCAGGCTTTTGCCCATGACTGGAGAGATCACCTTGTCCAAAGCTCTTGTCAGCCAGGGCTTCTTCATCAAATCCCAGACCAGAAAGCGGTGATAAGACTTGACCAAAGGGTGGTCCTCTTCACGATTCCAGAACGCACATTTCAGCCACCAATATGGCACGTGAATGCCGTGCGCATGGTGGCGCTTCAGCAAGCTAAACCCGTGCCGCTCGACGGAGACCTTAAGGTCGACTTCATCAAAAATGCGGATATGCCCACCGGGCTCGAAAGCGTAGCCATCGGGGGGCGGCGCCAGCTGCCAGCAAATACGTTCCGGCCAAGCGTGCGGCACCGATACGCAGAGCTTTCCGCCCGGTTTGAGCACGCGGCGCATTTCAGTCAGCGCAGCATGATAATCGGGCAGGTGTTCGAGCACTTCTGAACAGATGATCGCGTCGAACGTATCGTCCTCAAATCGCAGGGCTGTGGCATCGCCGGTTTCGAAGGCGACACTTCCACCGTCGTCGCTCGCCGGTTTTGGAAGCGTCTCCAGCCCCTCTTGCGCTTTCTTGAGAGAAGCCTCGTTCATATCGACCCCAATGATGTTAAGCCCGCCCAACAAATAGAGCCCGTGCACATGACGTCCCTCGCCGCAGCCAAGGTCGAGGACACGGTCGCCAGGCTTCAAGCCCAGATGTTTCAGACGCGCCGTTAGCATTGCGCCGCAATCGCTTGTTCGAAAAAGGCGAGATAATCCGGGGCGATCCGATCCCAATTGAAACGCGCCTGCGCCCGCTTAAGGCAGGCGGCGCCGACCTGTTTTTGTTGACCCTCGTTTTGGACGAGTTCGGTCACAGCCCGCGCCAGGGCACCCGCATGCCCTTTCGGCACCACCAGCCCGGCCTCGCCAGCAACCTCCGGAAGCGCCCCGCCATCGGTGACGATGACAGGGGTTGCGCAGCTCATCGCTTCGGCCGCTGGCAAGCCGAACCCTTCATAGAGCGACGGCGTCACCGCAACGGTGGCCGATTGAAATTCGCGGGCCAAGTCTTCGCGGCTCAGATTGCTTTTGAACTGAACGCGATCTTTAAGGTTCAGCGCCTCGATCATCTTGCGCGCGCGCCCTTTGCGCAGCTTGCCGATGACGACCAATTCCGCCTCCGGCACCGATTGCAGGATCTGATGATAGGCCTCGACCAAGATGTGCAAGCCTTTGAGCGGCGTGTCGGCACTCGCTGTCGTGATAATGCGCGCGGGGGCACGCGGAACGTTTTCCACGGGGCGGAATGTGTCTTGATCCACCCCGAGCGGGATTGGAAAAATACGATCCGGGTCGATCTCGAACTCCGAGACGATGTCCGCCTTGGCGTGCTCAGACGGACAGGTGATCATGTTGAGCTTACGCGCATTGCGCACTTGCATGCGGTGAAAGGCATACCAGCGGCGCACCAAGAAACGGTGCTTCCAATCCGGCGCTGCGTCGAGCGCGAGTTTCCGGTCCCGCGTGATCGGGTGGTGGATCATCGTGGTCAGAGGCAGCTTGAGGTCGGCCCCGATCCGGTAGACACCACTTGCCAGCGTTTGATTGTCCAGCACGACATCATACTTGGCGCGCGCTCGCCGCATATAAGACAGCGCGCGCTGCCCAAACGTATAGGGTTCGACAAACTTACCTGAGAGATGCCCGAAATACTCATATGTATCTGTCGGGCTGAGCAAATGATGCGGCCGCAAAGCATAGTGCCCATTGTGCGGCTGCGCGTAGAGATCGAGCGACGGCAGTTTGACCAAGCGCACGTCTTTCGACAGTAGCGGATAAGGCGGCCCCGAAATCACATCCACCTCAGCGCCCGCTTTGACCAAGGCTTGCGAAAGATAGTCGATATAGACGCCCTGCCCGCCCACTTTCGGATCTGAGCGATAGGACAGGATCGCGATCCGCAAGGGCGCGCCGGCGGGACTCACCGATTGGATCGAAGCATCAGGCCGGGTCAGAGAGTCGAGCATGTGCGTTAAGTCGGGTCCCTAGTTCGCGGAAACCCTAGCTAACAGGTTGCGAACGCATTCAAGTCAACCGATCCGTGACCTTCAGGATAAAAAACGCCTGAACCGATTTAAAATCGTTCACAACCAGCCCTTCCGTATGGTCAGGCAACAGAAATTGGCACGCAGACTGTCATTCTGAAGGATCAGGATCTGCCCTGAAGTTTGCGGCGCCATACAGCGGCAGCGCTGGAAGGGATCAAGTCTTTCGGCGACTTAGACGGGTCATCTGAGAAAGCTCTCGCTGACGCACAAGCATTCAAATCCTATTTATGATCCACCGGATCAAAAATTCAGCTTTGCTGCTTGGATTTGAATGGTGCGGCCGAGAGGACTCGAACCTCCACGGGTTGCCCCACAGCGACCTCAACGCTGCGCGTCTACCAGTTCCGCCACGGCCGCACGCCGGGTAGAGCGGGCCATATACGCGGCAGCGTGGAGATTGTGAAGCGAAAAGTCTCCGCTATATGCAGTCTATGACAGATCACCCAAATGTCCTGTGGGCCATCAGCCCAGACCCTATGCCCTATGAAACGGCGCATGAGGCGATGAAGGCTTATGCCGAGGCCATTCGCGTGGACGGCGCACCGGAAATGATCTGGCTATTGGAACATCCCCCGCTCTACACATCGGGGACGAGCGCGCGGCCCGAAGACTTGCGGGATCCGAATCGGTTTCCCGTCTTCGATGCCCGCCGCGGCGGGGAATACACCTATCACGGCCCTGGCCAACGGGTCGCCTATGTGATGCTCGATGTTGGCAAGCGCGGCCGCGATATTCGCACCTTCGTATCCAATCTCGAACAGTGGATCATCGAGGCCCTAAATCATTTCAATGTTGAGGCCGGACCGCGCGAAGGCCGGGTTGGGGTTTGGGTGGATCGATCGCAGCCGGGCGGCGATTTGCGCGAAGACAAGCTTGCCGCGATTGGCATTCGCATGAAGCGCTGGGTCAGCTTTCACGGGATCAGCTTGAACGTCGAACCCGACCTCGACCATTTTACCGGCATCACACCCTGCGGGATTGATGATCCACGCTATGGGGTCACCAGCCTGGTCGATCTCGGCTTACCTGTGGATATGGCAGAAGCAGATGAAGCGCTGAGGCGGGCCTTCGAAAAGGTCTTTGGATCGCACACCGAGGCCAGCGCCCCGCCCGTCTAAGTGAATGTTTTTTATGCGTACGGGCCGGTTGGCTGGGCCGTTTCATCTTCACGTCCAAAATTCGGCACGCGTGCCACCCAGCTCAGGCTCCAGATCATGATCAGCGCATTCAGGCCGACAATCGGCATATAGAAGGCGCCGAGGCTCGGCTGTAAGATAAACGACTCTTTGCTAGGCAATTGGTTTTCTGGGTTCGGCCCATTGTCACCGTCTCCCCGTCCACCGCGTTCGCCGCCGCGATTTCCGCCTCGCTCTTCGACCTCTTCGCCACGCGCTTTCGCAGCTTCTCGCTCTAAGCGTTCTTGCTCAGCTTTCGCCTGCTCTTCTCGGCGTTCTTCGAGCTTTTTCTCACGCCAAGCGGCAGGATCGGCGAGAAATTCGGCGCGTGCCTCATAGAGCTTGTCATATTCTGCAGACTTCGAACTCATGCTGCCCATAAAGGCCACCGCCCCCAAGACGAGCGGCACAAGCAGGATAATCGCGCGAACCGAAGACTTCTTGGCATGGTTCAAGCGACGCGCATGAATGACGAAAGACAGGATCGAGCTTATGCCGAGCACCGCGGCGATTAAGTAGGCATGGAATGCGCTCAGCTCAGCGGTATCAAGCCCAGCAACGCCAACGATAAAGATCGCAAAGCCCAGGCCGACCCAGGCTAAGAGGCCGGTAAAAAACAGCACTGTCCAAGCGCGCGTAAAGTGCAGCTTTGGCGACTCGCCGAGTGGATTAAAGAACGTGTCTACCCAGTTCATTTTGGACGGGAGATCTTCTTCAGATTCGATCCACGGGCGCTCTGGATCCAGTGCAGTCGGGGAGGAAATGGCGTCGCTCATGGCGCAAACGTCCTTATTGATGTGTCTTATTGTGTACGCTTATACACACCTCGCGGATTTTATCAATAAACGATAATAATTTATCGACAGGCGTGAATTAGTCGAACGTATTGCCGGTATCTGCGGGGGTTCCTGGAACCGGCCCATGCTTGTTTTCGTTCGGATCGGTCGGCAAAAACCCGACGACAATCGCGGCTGCTAGATTTGTCGCGACGGTTAAGAAAATCGTCAGCGGCAAAAGTTGCGCGGCCAGAATCTCAGCTCCCTCCATCATGCCGGACAGATCGCCCGACATCATTCGGTCGGTCATCTCTTCTTGGATGCGCAGTTCCTCCTCGCCCATGAAGAAAGGCGTGAGGATGAGGCTCATCACAAAATTGAACACCAGGGTACCAAACCAGACGCCAATGACCCACCACGCGGTAAGCCCGACATCGTGCAGACGTTTCCCGTAGACGCAAATATAAGGATAAATCAGCGCGTAGCTCAGCAGCCCGAACAAGGTCCCCAGCATGACAGCGCCGGCGGCCACCAAGACACTCGCCACGGTGAGCACAACCATGCCTTGCCAGAATCGATTGCGTCCAATGCGTCCGTTTGGACTGAACAATAAGCCGCTCATGCTTACCTCCTGAATTTGTAAGGCAAGCTAACGAAATTCATCTCTCTGACAACAGGCTGAGCGCGCCTCTTATTCGAACTCAATCATGATCGCGTCCGCCGCGACGCTGTCTCCAGCTTCGACATTGATGGCCTTCACAGTGCCATCGGCTTCAGCACGAATTATGTTCTGCATTTTCATTGCTTCAACAATGCAAACGCCTTCGCCCTCTTGGACCGATTGACCGAGCTCGATATCAACTGAAACCACCAGACCAGGCATTGGCGAGATGATCAGTTTGGAGAGGTCAGGCTTTTCTTTTTCAGGTAGGCGCTTGTGCAGATCTGCGGCCATCGGTGTACAGACCAGCACGTTTAGACGCACACCCCGGTGACAGACGAGATAGCCCTCGGTTTGAGGCGCAATTTTCACAGCAATCGGCTTGCCATCAAGCACGCCTTCTAGAAGCGGCTGCCCCGGCACCCAATTGGTCACAATCGTGTGCGTTTTCTTGCCGATTTTGACGCTTGCTTCGCCGCCGCCAAGTTCAAGCTCGATCGGCACATAATCATCGCCAAGCACGACAACCCAATCTTCGCGAACGTCTTCAATCGGCGACATCCGATCCGAAACCTGAGCGGCGCGCTGGGTGAGAACACCGTGCACATAAGCCGACGCCACGGTGAGCATGGCTTTCTGAGGATTAGTTGGCGCTGTGCCTTGGAAACCGTCCGGGAATTCGTCTTTGATGTAAGCGGTGGTGATATCGCCCGAGCGGAAGCGTTTTTCGTCCATCACAGCCGCACAGAACGGCATGTTGTCTTGAATGCCTTCAATGTGGAACCGGTCCAGCGCTTCAGCTTGAACATCGAGCGCCTGATCGCGGTTTTTGCCATGAGTGACCAGTTTCGCGATCATTGGATCGTAGAACATCGAGATCTCATCGCCTTCGCGCACGCCGCTATCCATACGGACAGTTCCTCCGGCGAGCTTGCCTTCCATAGGGGGAATGAAGCTCTTCTTGAGACCAATAGAGTGCAGGAAATTGCGGTACGGGTCTTCCGCATAGACGAGGCTTTCAATCGCCCAGCCATTATTCTTCAGGTCTTTTTGT
>ERZ1740070.2657-NODE-2657-length-10160-cov-9.217912_pt1 | contig 10160 bp, 4 predicted proteins | sample MGYA00581734_ERZ1740070 | MGnify/ENA primary metagenome ERZ1740070 (study PRJEB43018, sample SAMN04849744) | marine metagenome | isolation source: floating plastic debris | place: Pacific Ocean | collected 2008-09-01 | study: EMG produced TPA metagenomics... | reverse complement strand
ATGGCAGCCACCAGGAACTGCCATATTGGGATTATTTCAAGGCTAATAACTTTACATTGGGGGCATTGTGAGCCTTTTCACCAATATATTTTGGAAGTAGGGGAGGGCCAGTATTAAGTCAAGACAAGTTGTTTTGAAAGTTGCCTTTCCCTTTAACAAGGAATGGTCCTGTCAAAAAGTAAATGCCATTTGGACTCCCCACACTCAAATACCCCTATGGATTTCAATTTCTTTTCATTTTCTGATAAACAAAATTTTGGCAACTGGGAATCATTGCATTCAAATAGTTTCAGTCATGTGACCTGCAAGCTTTGATTTGGTCTTCCTGGGGAGTTTATTTCATTGGTGTTACCTTGTACGGAGAACCCACAATATATCTTGTTCTGCAACTTGGAGCCTCACACATCCCCACACATCCAGATTGCTGTGGAAAATGGCTATGTGACTCTCAGAACTGGACTTTTTATGTAATGAGAGTTCTTTACTTTCAGAGAAAATTAGGTCTCACTTGGACGGGAAACACACTGGGCAGGGATTAACATTTTGCGGCTCCTGATTGTGTTATATATGATGGAAAATTAATTTAGTCAGGGCAGTGATTTATCTTACTAACTCCTTGGTCACAGGCAGACAACTTCGTTAAAAGACAGACAAAGATCACATCATTTGGCTTTCTTCCACTCTCCTTCTCTCTAACTACTGGTAGGCATCTGCTGGCTTTCCACTCATTCCTTAGACTCTACTGCTGGAGCCCTAATTGCAGACACTTCTCCCTCATCTGAGTCGATATCCATAGACTTGGAGAGTTGTTCCTGAATAGCTTTTTCCACCTTGGCCCTCTCTAACTCGATGGAGTGTGATTTTACTTTTAATTCATGAGAATGAATTTAATCTCATACTCAATGATGACCTGGGCCTCCTTCTGTTGGTATCCGGTCATAATGCCTCGGACAAAACGCCAATGTATGAAATGCCACTGATTTCTGTGTTGGGGTTTGGGAATGGGGAGAGCATTTTTTGTATTTTTCGAGATCCCTTTTGTTAAGCTTCTAGTTGGTCAAGCTTTTCCTGTAATTTTTCAGTAGAACAGCCGCGTACGAAAAGAACCTCATAAACCTCATATTTGTATACAATGTTACAGTTGGAGTTCAGCTAGAGCACAAGCAGCCTCTCCAACATCTTCAGCGCGTGATGGTATGAAACCCCTATATTGCTCATTCGAGTAATGTTATCACCTTCTCAGATGTTTGACAACACATAAGGGAATGGCCATCCTGGAGTCAGCTCCCAGATATCCATGAACAAACTCGACATAATTCTGATAGCCACAGAACCGGTAGTTTTTAGGTGTCATCAATGAAAGTATTAACATATCTGCTCTCTTGTGTCAGGAATCCCTCCGAGCTTACCTCCAAGCAAGTTTAATTAACTCATCAGTGTTGGAATCATGGACTACATCTAGCTTCAGGGCACATATCTTGTCAGAGTTTGGGTCCGGCAGCTTCAAATCTCTGGTGTAATCCGAAGTCACATTGGCGCTTCACACTAGATAATTCTATTAGTTCGGCTTCAAATAGTGATTCTCAACTGCTTCTTAAAGAGGTTCTAACTTTGTGGTGTGACACATTTGTAATTAAGTTCAATCGACGAGAGGTTGGATTTACAGCTGTGACATGCTTTGACTGTCACAGGTACAAAATAAAAGGGAACACACATCACAACATGAGGCATCCTCACTATGAGCAGGAATGATATCTAATGCTGACAGAAGTTCTTTACGGCGGCAAGTCTTGATCTTAACATAGTCTTTAGCTTCCTTTGATACATGACCACGAAGAGCATCCCTATGGTATAAAATGACACACCGGCTGAGCAGCCCATCCCTCCCAGCTCTTCCCGTCTCTTGGATGTATTGACTTACATCTGCCGGGGCGCCGTAATGAACTACTCGTCTGATATTTGGGATGTCCATACCTGAAATTGCTAAAAACAAGTCTTCTTTTCCTCCTGGGCTCCAAGACACAAGGTTCATATCCAGGCATAGTTGCAATAACAATCAATATCTTGAGGAGCAGTGTCTTAGAGAACCAAACCGACCATTTTTTTCAAAAATGACTATGCTCCAGGATATAGGCTGTAGAAATATTGAGGTGACTTTTTTATGAAATACAGTGAAATCCACATCATTTCAATTCCAATGTTTATGAAAAGTGGAATAAGTCAAACTTTCAATTTTTATTATTTTAAATGATTATGGTGTTTTGAAGACATGCATATTTATTTTATTCGACAGTTAACAAAAGTTATAACTGTTCCTCAACCTAGCATTGTTTTTTCATGGACAGTCCAGAAATGTGATAAATTTGAAAGTTTGTAGAATGACAATATCAGTTATCTACCTGTATGGGTTTATGGTGCATTAACGTGTCTCGTACTTACCAAGTGAACTTTGGTATGGTCTCAGAGGTATCTGCCAAATATAAGATTGAAATGAGATGATCAATGTCCTCTGCATATTTCTCTAGCGTCTGTCTTCATACGATTTTCAGTGTCATTCCCGTAGCGTTGCATAAAGGACCTGATCAGCTCCTGGAACTCTCTGCGTGTGTTCTCAGGTATAGTTGCATAATTAAGAGTACGCTCCGCCTGTTAGCAGCAGTGGAATTGCCCAAGCTTTTTCAACCTCAGATAATTGATTGGGTGAGAAGACAATTTCTACCTTCTGCACCCACTTGTCAAAACTGCTCTGGCTAGCGGAGCCAGAAAATTTACCGCCCAATGTCCATTCTGCGGACGATATAGTAAACTTCTTACTAGTCTTCTCTGGTTCTCCAACATGACTGGAGAGGGTGATGCAGACGACATGCTCAAAGATGTTGGTCTGTTTGTGTTAAAATTAAGTGGCAGCATATTGTTTTTTCCTAAACTTTATTGCGGATATAATATGGAATGAATGGTTGACCCAAAACAGTCTCATGTACCGAGTCCGTCCCAGGCACTTCACATAGCTACAAAAAATTTTGCTTTTGTTGCAGTATAGCTCGTATCAAAACATGTTGTATATTCAAGGGATTAAACCTATTTTACGATTCAAATATAGTAATACAATAATACAAACACTTAATGGTTGCCCAAAACCGAAGTAAATGTTCATAAATGCCATGTCGTACATTTTGTATTGATCTTCATCGTTGAGTACAACGGTCATGGCAGGTACAATATTATGTTTACACAGGTACTGGCAGCAGTGGGGTACAATTTGGACTTCAAATTTTTTTGCTTGGAAATGGATTGTTGGCTCCATTGTGAACCCATAGAGTGGCTCCTATGTTATACCTGTCACAAAATGGAGGATCTTCTCATCTTCAGTTGTCTCCAACTTCTCAATCTACCAACTAGAGTATGAAACAATCTTGTTCTTCAAATCCTTTTTGGAGATTGAAGCAGATTGCCAAAGTTTGGTCTTGCTGGCATATCATATTTTCCACTATTTTTGCTAAAAACAGGTCGACTGTATTTTGCAATCTTGGACATGTATTCCATCCAAAATTGAGGCTCATTGGCAAAGTAGATTCAGTGATGAAATGTTGACAATCACAAGTGACATCAAAAATGTGAACCTCTTCGACATGGGATGCTCAACACTTTCTCACATCTCTTCTAAATGGATTGGTACATACTATCAGCCAGCGACATGGGTATCAGTACAAGTACTTAGGAATAAAACCCTACGTAACATTGTACACTTTTGTTTTGGTTTACTAGCAGATAAGAGGTGGTATTACAGAAATTAGTCATAGACGACTCATTTCCATCATGATCGTCAACTTTCAGTACTGTGAAAACTTTGCACTGGACTTGTCAGTATCTTCTATTGGATGAAGTTTCAGCTTTGATTGAGCAGGCTGTTTTGATAGAACGTCTTTTAATAGCCCACACCCGGCGGTGTCCAGAGTGATGGTGATTTGCGGGTTTCCCACATCCCCTTTCACTTCAATTTTTGACTTGACTTTGTTTGGTATGATTTATCCAGTTTCTTTTGGAGAAGATACGGTAGTGTTTTGGCACAATCTCTTCATGATTTAAATCTATCATCAAGGTTACGGGCTGAATTGCTAAGTATTTTCTTACGCTTCCGTCTTGATTGCATTGATACTAGTTGATTATTATTACTAGTAACTCAATAAAAAGAATCTTAGAGAAAAGATTTTTTGATTGTATCAATTCTCATCCAATCAGGAGTTACATTTAGGTGTTTTGCAAACATGACAATAATTCACTTTACACCCCTCTGCTTGTCACTATAATAGTATGGTAGAATTGTTAATTTGATGAGAGCTATCCTCTTTTTGTGCACGAGGAGACAACTTTCTTAGGCTGTTTTTATTTGCAGGAGTGATCAAAGACGAGAAACAGCACCATTAGGTGAGACCATTCAGCGTCAACTAGCAGACTTTAAACCAAATTGTCCTGATGGGTTCTAACAGGTTCCTGTAAGTAGCAGGGTAGAGAATGCAAATCTGCTGCATAAACTATCTCTGCTGCATAACGTACATGTATATCTGCTGCATAAGTAGTGGGTGTTGTAAGTAGTAGGTTTGTTTAGAAGTAAAGAACGCATATAACGGATATCTGCTGCATACATCTGCTGCATACTCTGATTAAGGTAGTAGATGAGTAAATAAGTTTCTGCTACTGAGATCGGCTTTTATTTGCTTAGACGATCATCTATAGGCCTACTCTACAGATCAATATCTGCCAGGTCCAGAGTCTGCTGTAAGGTGTCGCCCTGTGCGATTAGATCGTCCATCAAATCAACGAGGGGTCTTGGCGCCCCAACGCCAAACAAATATTGATGTAACTCTTGCCTCAGTGGTTTGTCCAGCTCCCCAAATAAGGTGGTGAGTTTGTTGCTGCTGCTGGGGCTGGGTTAACTGTGATTGAGGTTCAGCCTGTCGGGAGTGATTGTGGAAGTAATAATTTTCTCAATATTATCCTTAGAGAATCAGTCCAAATGTAATAAAAAAACAAGGTATAAAATATGACGTTATAGGAAGTTTTACCACAATAGTTATAGTGACAGCCTTTTGCCCTTGTTAACACCTATTCTTTCACTGTATAGTGACAGGGTTAATCCTTTAAATTTTCAATGGATTATGGTATGCACACCACAGTGGTCACATTGAAGCCGAAAATGATGCTAAGTAATCAAAAATCAAGATTTTGGTATTGAATTTGAAAAATATTATTTTGCGTGTACAACCCCATCTGAGACCTAAATGGCTCATGAACATCAGTGACAATTGTGTCATAACTCAGGAAACTACTAATCAGGATCAAACAAACAAAACACTAACCTAAAGTTGTCTGAGTTCATATATATAAATAATATATATACATGTACATCAACTTCATAGAAATCAAGGTTTTTCTGACTCAATTGCAGCTTTTAAATTGACACCGGGATTTACGTTTATACTAAGGAGTCTAAAGGTTAAGTGATCGCAAAGTGTACCCTCATTTTTGATGGATGAATATTTCATAAATCCTACATTTTGATAAGCTGCCTCCGCTCCGTTCCTGCCAGCCAATCGGCGACAAGTCCCAGCTATTAATTCCCCTTTAGCTGGTAAGCATCACAGCAATCAAATATGTGTATAAAGAATTTGTGACACAAAAAGCGGCATAGAACGGAACAAAGACACGGAAGAAACAAAAATAGGGGAAAACTGATAAAGGGGACAAAAAGAATTTGGGACAAATTGAACTCTGGGATGAACTAATGTGTTTCCACCAAGATTCAAAATCCAGTTCGAAATGCAGATATTAACCAGACCAGATATGTCTGGTATAATTACAATGAGCAAGCAAACACGTCTTTGAAAAGGGTTTTCATTCACACAGGCATTAAGAATCTTTTCATGGAATAATTTCACTCATGTATGTGAATACTTGCTGTTTACGGTTATTGCTTGTTTCAGGTGCGATAATGGGACTGGTCGAGATATCAACTTGTGCGCTTACCACCTTATGTATGATGTTGAGGAGACCAGGAAATAGTATATGCTTGGATGATGGTAGTTCCTTCCTAACGAGCTGAATTTAGCGGTGAGTTCGCTAAGGGAAATTTCGCTAAATTTTAATTCCACTTTTCATTAAATTTTTAGAAACTTTTCAATGATTTAAATTCAAAAATAAAAAAATTGCCAATATTTAATTCGTGAATATGACCATTATCAGCCAGGTCGCTAAATTGAGTCCCGTGTATATTTTCATCCTGTAGGATAAGTCTAAATTACTCAAAAAATACTGTGCATGCTGTGGCTAGTATCTAATGAATAGTAGCCTAAACCGAACACATCACCTTTGAGTTTTTGAACTAAAAGTTGTAGCAATCCCCACATTTTTGCTTGTTTTCAGGTTCTACAGTAGCAACAAGACTCAAAAGGGTGTGGCCTCCCACTGCATTTGTTGCAGAAAATTGATGTACATAGCGCTAGGTAATCACAAAATGATGAATGTGCATACCAATGCTAGTTCCAATATCATTTTGATAACCAACGTCACAGAACTCTTTTGCTCGTGGAGATATGAAGCTGTTGTCCTCGATTGCACCAGGTATGACCCTGAAGTTGACAACATTCTTGACAAGTGTAACATTTTCCATATTAGCCTACCCTGCCGGAAGAAAATTTTCATTGGATTTTAATTTTCACTATTTCGCTAATGGCAAATAAGCTGAATTTAAACTCCGCTTAGTATTACATTTTTAGAAATCTCTCTATGATAGCTCAAATAATTGACATTCAAAAATCAAAATATGCTAATATTTAATCCCGTGAATTTGACCAATCTGGCCAGGTCACTAAATTTTATTTCAATTTGTATTTTCATCCTGTAAGGTATGACCTCCTAGAAACTGTTGCAATCCTTGGTGATCATCTACTGGGGCTTCCATTGACATTACGAAGCATTGGCCATTTGGTCATTATATTCAAACCCTGTTGAAAAATTAAATTGAAATGCTACAATTATCTGTCGTAAGCACCGGATCATCGGAGGCACATCAACAAATTTAACCTGCCAAACTTCGGCTTTCCCATGATTTGCTGCATATCATATTTGCCTTATCCAGGATCCAGGCTTATTGTCATTGCAAATGTTATGTTATCGAGCCACACTGGCTCATTTTCAATGTGTTTGTGGCTATTTCATTTTTGACGATTCCATGCACTCATGTCATGAATTTTAGTTCTGGTAAAGCAGTGCCTTACCTCAAAATATTTTCGAACCTACACAGTCAAATTTTGAAACCCCTCTCTCAGACTTAGAACCCCCAAGATTTCAGTAAATCTAAAACTGGTCAAAAATATATAACTGTGTAACTTTATTTAACACTGATCAATGCGAAAAGCAAATATTTTTTTGAAAATACAAAAAAGGAGATAAAAATAGCAAAAACAGTGCCAAAAAATGGTAAAAACTGACGATTTTAGTGGTTGAAGTGTGTTGGTCACTTTTCCTTGAACCCATACTTCGTTACAAACATTACGATGGACTTTAACTACTGTGGATACTAACCTTTCTCGTGTCATTTGAGAAATAAAATTGCTAGAAGACACTCCCACCTCCAAACATATACACCACCTTAGGTCTCTGGGTTTCGTAACCATTTATTAGAAAGTGGACGTGTTGTATAAGTATTGTATTGACATGGTACAGCCAATTACTTTCTCATCATTATTTTTTTTTTTTATTTTGCCCATTCAGAAACACTTGTGAAAAGATGATATCAACAGATGAGCAGGGGATGTTACCTCTCCAGGAAGTTAAGAGCGGAAATCAAACTACGAGACATTTACACTGATATACAAGCTGACGCAATCTGATCAGAAATCTAGGATCATAGATGAATGCTACCTATATTTGGTATCATGAATGAAGACTTAACACAGACCTGGCAGACCTGAAGAGAAGGTTGTCATAATTATGTATGGCTGGTAGCCTGGGACAGGCTCTCTGTGTGCACCCAAAACACGCAGAGAGCCTGTCCCAGGCTATATGGCTGGGTCAACAACCAATACCAATATGCTAGCACTTTTTAGAAACCGGAATAAATAAAAGAACCAGGGAAGCTGAATCCTTCTGAGATTGTTACGTACAGCCAGTTTGTGTGTTTGTGTTAAATTGTGTTTGAAAGTCAAACACTAAAATAGACTCTATATAGGTATGGGGAACATCTCAATGGTTTGGTTTGAGTGCACCAATCGGCGTAAATTGAAAATTTGTCTGATATTTTTATTTTATTTCCATAACTCGGTTCAAAATATTTTACTGCAGGGGTCTAATTCCCTACTTGAGTTATAGCTGTGATAGCATACAAGTTCAATTTTGTAAATATAGTAAAAAAAGTATGGTATACATGTATGCGGCAAGCAAACTTATGAATATCAAAAAATTATTAGAATAAATAAACCACACATAGAAAGTGACGGATAGAAAAAAGTTAACAATTTTATATAACCTTGGTTTGGGGCATTTAACAGTATTTACATGATTGTAATAGCATAAAAATGCTATGTCAGATAATATTTATATTATAACATGGTAGCTTTCAATAGTATAGGCTATTTATAGTCTATACATATAAGACAAAAGCTGTATGTTTGTCAGTGGTAACTTACTACACGTAGATGTAATTTGGACTGACAAAAACATAGAAACATAAGTCTAACAAAAAACAGAGGGAATGTTGGTCAAATATAAAGCGGTAGTACGAATGCTGCGATAAAAATGAACCATGGAAAAAAACGTCATGATTGTCGTGTGTTTGTAAAGAAAATTTGAAAGTCAAAAGAGATTCTAAATGAGAGACGGACAATAATACTTGTAAAAAGTGATTTTTATGCTATCAAGATTACCGAATCTAATCCGAGTCGTCAAAATACAACTTTGTTAACCAACAGAGTCAATTTGTCATTCCACACACATTGACTGCCTGGAATGGCCAGATCAGAATTTGCGCTGGTATTTATTGGCTTCTTTATTTGGCAGTAAATGATTAAAAGCTGCAGTCAGACGACTGCTCTGGAAAGCTGGTATATAGTAGCCTGGATTCCTACTACCAGGCATCATACGGGACGCCGCCTCCGCCTCCTTCATGGCAGGCGCCACATACGGTTTGTTTTCATACTTGTGGCGGGCTATCTCTCTCAACAAATTGGCCTCCTGCGTTCCTCTCTACAGCAGTAAAAAAGAAAAATGGGGTGGAGTGAAGAGAAAAACATCGGTGAATTTTTCTTGTGATGGGTAGAACTGGACATGCCTGCTGGAATTTTTATCTTTAGGGAAGTTCCAACAAAAATGGTGAACTCTATGATCTTTAACATAGGTAGAAAAGGAAAGTGTCTTCTAGTTGGAGATCTGCTGTATGGCTGTTGATCAACCATGAGATGGCAGATTGTTATCAGTAAGGGTTGGTACAGTCGCATCCAAAATTTCATGCATTGTGTGCTGCCATATTACAATAGCTCCATCTAACTATCTAGGGTATTTGCTGATCAAAAGAGAACGTTATTACCTGTCTGACTAGACTGTAGAATATGCCCTTCTCATTTTGAAGTAACATATGAGGCGGATCTAACTCCTTAATCTTGCCGTTATCCATTACCATAATACGATCAGCATCAATAACTGTCTTCAACCTTCTGGCTATTGTTATTACAGTGCACTGCTCAAAATTACGCTTCACAATCTTCTGAAGCAATGCTGCTGACCTAAAATCATAGAAGAAAAGACGTGTATTATGAGTGACATCCATGTAGGCTACTGTTTGGCAACCACTTTATAAATAATGATAATACCCTACATGAAGAAAATTAACCTTGTAAGAATCAAATGAGCTGCTGAATCTAAATTTAAATCTCAGATTCAGCAGCTTATTTGATTTTTACAAATCTTTCAATAATAGTTTATAAAATTGAAATTCAAAAACAAATTCACTGATGTTTAATTCCGTGAATTTGACCATTCTGTATTGATCAAGGTTGCTAAATTGAATTCCATGTCTATCTACATCAAGATATCCGAGGCTAGATGGCAGGATCGGGTGAGATGATGGTTGCGCACACTGCTGACAAACATGAAACAAAATTGGGAAC
>ERZ1740070.2656-NODE-2656-length-10164-cov-3.478089_pt1 | contig 10164 bp, 7 predicted proteins | sample MGYA00581734_ERZ1740070 | MGnify/ENA primary metagenome ERZ1740070 (study PRJEB43018, sample SAMN04849744) | marine metagenome | isolation source: floating plastic debris | place: Pacific Ocean | collected 2008-09-01 | study: EMG produced TPA metagenomics... | reverse complement strand
CTGACAGCGTAAGCCATTCAACGGAGAGGCGGCATGGGTACAATCGAACAATCCTCACAGGCCTATCACCAAGGGCCTATCAAGACCTGCATAAAATTACAGAGAACCGCATACCGGAGCTTACGCCATGCATATATGGGTCGATGCCGATGCCTGCCCCAACGCCATTAAGGAAATTATTTTTCGAGCGGCTAAGCGAACTAGCTGCCCGCTAGCCTTGGTGGCCAATCACACCGTGCAGGTACCTGAATATGCCGAAATGCTGGTCGTGCCTTCTGGATTCGACGGTGCCGACAACAAAATTGTTGAACTGCTCGTAGCGGGTGATTTGGTCATTACGGCAGATATTCCACTGGCGGCCAAAGTGCTCGACAAAGAGGGCTATGTCTTTAACCCTAGGGGCGAAGAATATACGGCTCGCAACATTGGCGATCGCCTGTCGGTCCGTAACTTACTCGAATCGTTTCGCGGTGGGGCTGAACCCGTTGGCGGCGGTCCACCACCGCTGAATAATCGCGACAAAGCCAACTTTGCCAATCGGCTAGACCGCTTCTTAGCCAAGCACATGGCATAAAAGCTCTCTACCGGCAAACCTGAGCTACGCACTACAAACCTGAGCTACGCACCTTGTAGGAAATCTCTTCAATCGGTAAATTTTCATTTTCCCAATCGCCATACCGCAACTGCAAACGCCTTTCTGCCGCATGCTCTACTAGCCGTCCGCCATAGCGTTCCGCTTCTGTTCCTAGGCTTTGAATGCGCACTTTGCCATTGAACACCGTTGCCCTGGCCAAATAAATCACTAGGTCGTCTCTAGAAGGTCGATTGACTGTTGTGCTGGCTGTGAGATGGGCTAATCCTCGCTCATCCATTTCCTGAGAAAGTGCCAGCGCAGTATTGCGAATGCCACGGAGTGCAACAATCACAGAGGCAATTGCCATCGTGATGTCTACCCCTTCATCTGTGAGAATTTGATGCGTCGATAGGTACTGAAAATTCTGTTCTCCCAGGTCATCGCGAATGCGACGATGGATCAAATTTTGAGGGCGATAATCGCTCAAGGCACCCACAATGGCACCACAGGCTGCGCGGGGTTCGCGCCAAGGCGACTCCCGCGTTTTACCGTACACCACATGTTTATCACCTTCGCGCAAGCGGCCTACGTGAGTTTTAAGATCAATCGCCACCAAAGAAATCGACTGAGGATTGCCTTTGTAGAGTTCGTGCTTTAGCTGTTCATCTAGCTCGTGAGCAACGGTGACATGAGCCAGCGTAGCCCCGTTATCTGTTCCGCCACCCGCAGGGAAAAAAGCTTCTAGCTTTAGTTCACCAATTTCGGAAAGGGTGGCGAAGCGGGAGGCCACTACGTCACGGTAGCGTTTGGTGGCCTCCCCCTGGTGGATGCGATCGCCACAGTTGGTATAGGCCAATGTCGTCACCACGCTCGGCAGGCTCAAATCTGCACCACAGGTATCCATCTCCGTATGACTGTGCGCTGCAAACTGTAGCTCATCGCGCAAAATTTGCAGCCCCTTAATGAGGGTATAGCGATCGCTCACCAGCTCATTGAGATAGTTGTGATAAGCATTACGCTCCGTGCCGAAGCTGGCTGAGCGCTGCCAAAAGCGATCGACTCTTGCCTGCGTAGCGGCAGCGTCAAAGGAAGAGCACATCTTACACCCCGCTCCTTTGGCCGCCCCTTTTTTGGGCAGCCACAATAAAAGCTTTGCAGTACTGCTCTGGTCCACCGGGGAAAGCAACATTTAAGCGAAGGGGATCAGCGCTATCTGTAGGGCCTTGCGTCACTTTCATATCACCACTCTCTGCAGATAATTTGAGGGGCTGACGGTTTTTCAGCTCGCCCCCGCTGCTGTCGACATATACGGTGAAATTGCCTGTGTTAAAAACGCTGTCTAAATTTTGAATGAGCTGGAGGAAATTGCGATCGCTCCCCCCTCGCTTCACCTCGCCATCCTTCAGCTGAGCTGTCACCGTATCACCCACACCCACAATCGTCGGCATCAGCGCCGCATCAAAATTATCCTTGGCCAGTGCCAGCAGCGCATCGAGCGACTGAGGTGCTTGGCGAGCGTTGAACGACTCACCTAAAGGATAGCTGCTAGTGCGCTGATGGTAGTAGCGATTTAACAGCGCCAGCACACCCGCTTCTTTCACCGCACCACGCAGCATAAACTGAAAATCGGTTGTGCCCGACTCACTGCCACTGCTAAACCACACGCGCTCTTTGCCATCGGCATCGCGGCCCAAATTAGGTGCATAGTGGATGAAAAAAGAATCTGTTAGGCCCTGGCTTTTGGCTTTTGCAATCAGAGATTCGAGGTGCGATCGCATCACCGTCTGCAATTCCACAAACACCCCACCAAAATCACCCCCTGCCTCAGCAAAGCAAGGATACACACTATTCAAATTCATCGTAGGCGACGCAATATTATCCAAAATAGAAGATGCCACATACTCATCGAATCGCTCCGCCAGCCGAGGCGGACAAGAATGCGTCTCGAAAAAGTCTCGCAGGCACGCTTCCATCTGCGCAGGCACTGCCTTCAAAAAAGCCAGTTCAGCCTCACTCACGCCCGGATGCGATCCTTGTCCATCACGCTGCTGCCACTGCACACCGCCTGCGGCTAACCCCGGCAAATAGCTATTCTGCGCCTGCAGCGTTGCCGAGTCCTGGCCAAACGCCCGCTCCACAATTCGATTCACCCCGCGCCTACCAATATGTTCGCCGTTGGTAAGCACATAAAAATGAGGCCCAAAAGATTGAGTCGCCTTAATGTACTCAGGGTCAATTTTTCGAGTCAGCGGATCGTTGACTAGCCCCATACAGACACCGTCAAGATCTTGAATAATAAGCAAATTTTCAGTGGTTGCCAGCGCCTGTGTGAATGCGGAGTGGTCTAGGGAGAGCTTGCGATTACTCAAAGTAGTAGACATGGAAAAATCTCTAAAGAGCTTAAGTCACAATATGTTTCTTTTCGAGCAAGACCGCTTGGCCATCTTCTAAAAGCAGGCCGTTGAGCGACCTGGCATCACTCAACGACAGCCCCGGCGAAGCAACAGCAATCGCCCACTCATCGGCATTTAGCTGTAGCCAGTCAAAGAAAGCCGTTTGCGCCGGACCGCCGCCCATATGGGCAATCATCGCCACCTGCTTGCGCTCAACGCTGGGGATATCGTCATTAGGATCTGGCTGAGTACGCACACCGTAAAACAGCGTGTAGCCATCTTCACTAATGCGGTTGAATCGGTCAGTCCCTGAAATATTGTCAGCTAGCCAGGGGTTTTGCCGACGGTAGTTGCGCAGAGCCAGATTAAATTCAGCCCGGTTACCCGTCAGGTTTGAAAGGCAGTTCAAAGAGCGGGCGATGGTTTTTGCGATCGCAGCCGACTCCGCCGCCTTAGCCAACTCCTCTGCGGCCCTCACATCTTCGGGCTCTCCATCGATAAATACGCCACTCGTTAGCGTCATACTCTCAGATGTAATATCGGCCTCTGTAATGGCATGGCGAGCATCCTCACCCGGCTTAGCCATATTGGCCTCATTGGTTTCCTCAAAAAAGTGAGAAACCCGGCTAAATTCGTGACAATCCTCCATAAAGGCTAAGGCAAACACCTTAAGCTGAGCATCGCTTATCTCTGCACAAAAAGACGTGAGCGCGGGCTCATCATCGCATAGGACCATACAGCGCTCATGACATTTACTCGCAATGAGATCAAGATCATAGTCAAACTCACCCAGCGTAGTAGCCAGCATATCTGCAAATCGCTTAAGAATCGCTAAGTCCTTAAACCCCATCTGCTTTAGGTTTTTGAAAAACTGAGGCTTATCGTAAAAAGCAGACGTCACCTGCCAGCTCAAAAAGCCTAGTTCTTCGGCAGTGACCTTAACGCCATAAAGATCGTCGGTATTGCGAAAGAACCCCCAGCCACTGTGCATAGTCGCATTGAGGAAATCCATCGGCAGGCCAGGGCTAAAGCCATGCACCCAAAGCGTCGTCGCCGGATTGTCATAGGCATTGTTCAGCACCTCCGGCAGGGTTTCGCCCAGGTTCCAATTAATAATGCCACCCTCCTGCAAAAGCTGATTACCTCGGCGCACCGTATCGTGATTACCACAACCGGTAATCCAGCGATCGCCCATCAGCATCACCTCCTGCACCCGAGGCCATTTGTAATCCCAAAAACCATTCAGCGCAGGCGTATTGTGCGCAAAAATCAGCGGCCCCCACTGAAAAGAATCCGGGCGTAGATCCACCAATTCTCGATAAGTCGACTTCATTTCCCAGCCCTCATCCGGCCAAGGACGCCCATCTTCAAAAATAGTAAACATCAATCGCTGATGGCCGTTGATGTCCTGCACAACATCGCTCATTGCCATCAAATAATTGTCGTCGTACTCCAGCCGCCCCGAAAAGGGATTGAAAAACTTAAAGTCCTGCCCACCGTCAATGCGAATACCATCAATGCCCGTATCCAGCTTGCGCCGCTGCACCTCCAGCAAAATAGAGCGCACCATCGGCAGCGTATGGCTCAAGTCCTGGCCATACATATTCGGCCCTGCAAAAAACTGAGGACTCAGCAGGCTCAAAGCCTGATTGTCTGAATGGCCGTACACCAGGTCATAAATCACCTGAATGGGCCCCTCTGGAAAGTTGTGCATCTCGGCGATAAAGTCAATTACCTCATCGGGCCGCAGAGAGCTTAGCAAAGCCGGATTCGTGGTCGAAGAGCCCAAAATAGGCACGTCATAGCCCCAGTTCTGCGTATTGGGCTTGCGCAACGTCACCATCAAAGGCTCATCGGTCAACACGCAAATTGGCCCCTGCTGACCGTAGGCAGCAGTGTCGATTGAGAAAAAGTCGCGGCTGCCATCTTCTGAGCGAAACTCAATCGTGGGTTCTGTGGGCAGCAGTTGCAGAGCATCGTAGCCAACATAATGCTGCTCGGCGGGCGTAAGTGGCGCTTTCTGGCGAATTTTATCAGCGATTTTTCGGTAAATTTTGGTGAGGCCCGCAAGTGTGCCCTCAGCAGACGCAGTGGGAATGTGAATCTGCAAAATATTGACCGGGGCAGTTTCTCGCGGCAGGGCAGGCTCATTACCAGACTCAGCCGGGACCACAGGTGCAGCTTTGGCACGCTCGGCAAAGTAGTCTAGGTCTGGGCGCGATCGCTGCAAAGCCTCCACGTCATACAGCTCAGCAGGCGCAAACACCCCATAGGGCAACGAATACGCCCCCACATCACGCAAGGTATGCAGCTCACCACTTTGCAAATCACGGTAGCGTAGCCAGTACAGGCTTCCCATGCGATCGCGACTCCCCAGTCGCAACCCACTCACCGCCGCCCAGACAAACTCTCCCTGCAGCGGCACCTCAACGCACTCATAGCGAAAAGGCACCGTTTGCTGCGCCGCGTCAAAGTCCACATCACCAACGGGCGTAAACACCTCCAAATATAGCTGCCGCTCAGTGGGCAATATTTGCCCTGCTAGCTCAGGCGTCCAAAATCCCAACTCAGTCAGGCCATCTTCAATGGGGTGCGCACCCAGCCGCCGAGCCAGCTGCTGGCCAATTTCAAAATAGGTCTTTTTAGAGCCTGCAATGTCTAGGGCCCAAGCCATCATTGCTTCGGTTTTGGCCTCATGCAGAGCAACACAGGGAAAGGATGCACTCTTTTCCTCACAAGTACCTCCAGCCGTTTTATCAGAGATTGTCTCTTGAAGGGGCGTCGCCAGTGCATTAGGAGCGGGCTCATTCATCAAGTAGTCCTAGCATTCAAAGCTAATATCTTTTAACTCTAAACTTAACGAACCGAATGGAAAAGGTTTTTGTAACTATATGTTCAAAGGGAGTTGACGACTGCATTAGCACACCTTTTTCGCGCATGGATTTTGCACATGGATTTCGCGGATGGAGCAAGCAATTGTCAGCACTAGCAATCTTCAGCACTAGCAATCTACTGGGCGAAAGGAAAGATAGTTAACCTCTACTTATACCGCACGAAAGATAGTTAGCTTCTACCTATCGTGATAGCGTAGTAAGGGCCATATAAACTTCGACTAACGATAGCTAAGCCAACGAAAGGACTGTAAACAACGGTCATTCAAACGTTTGACGAAAAATGTTTTGAGAACGTTTTAATAAAAGTGCTCAGTTAAGTCGATGTTTTGTTGTTTGACTGTCGTTTACCGAGATTAGGAGATTTTTTCAAGTTTTTTATACACAGTAAATCCTATGAATTTCGCGCGTAACACTTACGCAAAAGAACACATGCAAAAAGGCATACGCGAAAAAGCATAGGTAGAGACAAAAGGTCAATGCATAGCTAAACGCATAGCAAAAACCATATCGCTACTGTTTACAGCCCTTGGGTCACACCATTTGAAAAAGCTCAAAAATCTTCTGACTTTATATTATGAAATCATCTCTGGTTATTCTTTACCATCGTGAGCCCTATGACGAGGTAGTCGAGAACGGGAAAACAGTCTACAAGGAAAAGAAAAGTCCCAACGGCATTTTACCAACAATCAAAAGCTTCTTTTCGAGCGCAGAGCAAAGTACTTGGATTGCCTGGAAACAGGTGAACGCCAAGCAAAAAAACCGTTTTCAAGAGCGCATGAGCTTTGCCGACAACGAGCGCAGCACCGTACGTCGACTTCCCCTCAGCGCCGAAGAAGTCAAAAACTTCTACCACGTCACTTCCAAAGAAGCCTTCTGGCCCATTTTGCACTCTTTCCCATGGCAGTTCACCTACGAAAGCTCTGACTGGGAAAATTTTCAGGCCATCAACCGCAAATTTGCCGACGCCGCCTGTGAAGACGCAGCCGACGATGCCGTCATCTGGATTCACGACTACAACCTATGGCTCACGCCCTACTACATTCGGCAGCAGCGGCCAAATGTCAAAATCATTTTCTTCCACCACACCCCGTTTCCAGGCTCCGATGCCTTCAACGTTCTACCCTGGCGGGAAGACATCATCGACAGTCTCCTTTGCTGTGATGTGTGCGGCTTCCACATTCCTCGCTATGTAGAAAATTTTGTCTCCATTGCCCAGGGCTTTAGAGAGATTGAAATTGTCAAAAGAGAGCCTGTCTCAAAGGAATTTACCCCAAGAGGCACCGCCCTAGCCGCGCCAGAAATCACGAAAGAAATTCGCTATAAAGGCCAGCTTGTGCGCCTTGGGGCCTTTCCCGTCGGCACTAACGTAGACTTTATTCGCTCTGTTGTAGAGCGAGACGTGGTGAAAAAACGCGTTGCCGAAATCCGTGAGGAAATGGGAGGCGATCGCCAGCTCATTGTCTCCGCCGGACGAGTAGACTATGTCAAAGGCACCAAAGAAATGCTGCTGACCTACGAACGCCTACTCACCCGCAGGCCAGAGCTGCAGGGCAAGGTTAACTTTGTCGTAGCCGTAGCCAAGCCCGCAACAGGCATGCGCATTTACAAAACCGCGCAAAGTGAAATAGAGCGCCTCGTGGGTAAAATTAACGGCCGCTTTGCCAAACTAAGCTGGACACCCATTCTGCTCTTTACCTCAGCCCTACCCCTAGAAGAAATTTTGGCGCTATACGCCGCTGCCGATATTGCTTGGATCACTCCACTTAGAGATGGTTAGAACCTAGTAGGCAAAGAATTTGTCGTCGCCAAAGGTGGCAAAGAAGGCGTATTAATTTTCTCTGAGTTTGCAGGTGCGGCGGTAGAGTTGCCAGATGCGGTGCTTACCAATCCCTACGCCGATAGCAGTATGGACAAAGCCATCGACCAAGCACTGGCGATGGATGCTGACGAACGCAACAAGCGCATGGGGCGCATGTACGAAGCCATCAAGGCCTACGACGTAGACCGCTGGGGCAAAGAGTTGCTAGGCGCTGCAGACTAATAACAAAACCAACTTACCCGCTGAACACCCAAATTCTACCCACCTCTGGGCACTCATGAAAACGCTCGACAACTTAGCTGAAAAGTCCTTCGATGTAGTCATCATCGGAGGCGGAATTAACGGTGCTGGTGCTGCGCGTGACGCAGCACTACGAGGATTGAACACACTCTTAGTAGACAAAGGAGACTTTGGCGGCGCGGTTGGCTGGTCTTCGCGCTTAGTTCATGGCGGGCTGAGATATCTAGAATACTTTGAGTTCAATCTGGTGCGCGAATCGCTCAGAGAGCGAGAACTCTTGCTGCGTAATGCAACACACATGGTGCAGCCCTTGCAAATGACTGTACCCATTTATAAAGGGAATAAGCGGGGGCCGCAGATACTGCGCCTAGGGATGATTTTGTACGATGTGCTGAGTTTTGATAAGACAGTGCCCGGCCACAGAATGCTCCGCCCTACCCCTTTTTCTCGACTGTTTCGCGGGGTCAATAACAATCGCCTCAGTGGGGCAGCGCAGTATTTTGATGCGCAGGTGGAATACGCCGAGCAGCTCTGCATTGAAAACGTACTCTCGGCTCAAGCGGCGGGTGCGACCGTACTCAACCACACAAGTGTCACCAAGTTGCTACAGCCGTCAGAAGGTGGGGTGATTACTCAAATCACGCTCAAAGATCAGCTCAGCGGCGAGTCAGCTGAAATTAATACAGGAGAAGCGTTTGTCATCAATACAGCGGGACCTTGGGTTGACCAAGTATGTGAAAGAGGATGGCAAGACGGTCACGCTCAGCCACTGAGCCCGCGTCCGCTGATGGGTGGCACAAAAGGCAGTCATATTATTGTCGATCCGTTTCCAGGTGCGCCCACAAATGGAGCACTATATGTAGAAGCCGAAAGCGACGGGCGACCTTATTTCATCATTCCCTGGCTAGACAAGTATTTGATTGGTACCACTGATCTCATATTCACCGATGACCTCGATCAGGTGAAAGCAAGCTATGATGAGGTTGACTACTTGCTGAGTGAAACCAACCGCGTTTTGCCTCAGGCGCAGCTGAGCCGGAAGGACGTACGCTTCACCTACTCTGGTGTGCGCCCGCTGCCTGCGGCTGAGCCAGGACAAAAAAGCAGTAGCATTACCCGCAGCCACGTATTGCACGATCATGCCCCGGCTAAAAACGGTGGTATTAGCAATTTAGTCTCTTTGGTAGGCGGTAAGCTCACAACCTATAGACAGGTAGGAGAAGAGCTGACTGACATGGCAATTAGCAGACTGAAGCGGGCAGGCGATCCCTGCAAAACTGGAGATCAGCCTTTGCCAGGCGCAGTAAAATTTTCCCCTCAAGCGCTGACAGAGATGGTAAATCAGTATAGCGATCGCATCCCTTCTACCACCGTGCAGTATCTTTTTCACCTATACGGTATGCGTACCTGGGATTTGCTGACACTCGTAGACGATACGCCTGCCTTGGCAGAGCCACTTCAGCCGGACCTGCCAGATATTCGAGCGCAGGTAACGTACGCGGTAAAGACAGAATTTGCCCGTACGCTAATAGACATTTGTTTTCATCGTTTGCTAGTAGCCCACCGAGCCAACTATGGCCGCGATGCGCTACCCGCCATTATCGATACGCTACGCCACCACTGCAGTTGGAGTGAAGAAGTTTGTGACAAACAGCTTCAACGCTACTACCAATATCTCGAAACCCATGCCATCCCGGATTATCAGCTTTCTGCTGAAGCGAAGGAACGTGACCCCTCGCTAGCCGTTTATCAATAGGAGATAATATGACCATTTTGCCAACTGTCGAAAGTGTTTTTTCCGAACAGTTGACCTGTCTTTTCTATATTAGTTTTTCTCAAACGGCTTAATTTTTACCGTTCGCCTTTCTTGCTTTTGAGGTTTTCCCATGATTGCCCTAACTAACGCACCTATCCACTCTGCTAATGCTTCAGGGGGTGCTGGCCCATCAATACCGGCTGGCAAGTGTCTTAACATTACTGTGCTTGGGGCGGGCGCATGGGGCTCAGCGCTCTCTAGCTTGGCCAAGCTCAATCATCACAACATTACCGTGTGGTCGCGGCGGCTGGGCAACCCTTTGGCTGATGCGATCGCAAATGCAGACGTCATCCTCTCAGCCATTTCCATGAAAGGGGTTGCCCACATTGCCGAGCAGCTACAGACCATTGGCCTACCGAAGCACACCATTTTAGTCACCGCCACCAAAGGACTCGATCCCAAAACCACAAGAACCCCCTCACAAATCT
>ERZ1740070.2655-NODE-2655-length-10169-cov-3.760431_pt1 | contig 10169 bp, 11 predicted proteins | sample MGYA00581734_ERZ1740070 | MGnify/ENA primary metagenome ERZ1740070 (study PRJEB43018, sample SAMN04849744) | marine metagenome | isolation source: floating plastic debris | place: Pacific Ocean | collected 2008-09-01 | study: EMG produced TPA metagenomics... | reverse complement strand
TTGAATCTAGGAACTCGGCTCAAAAGGATGCTGCCGAGTTCCTAGATTCAAGTTCAAGACATAGGACCCGATTACCAGCAGTACAACCCCAATGCCATCCGCCCAAGTCGGCCATTCCTGCACGAGAAGGGGCGACGTCACCAGCAAAAAAAGCGGCGTCAGCGTAACCAGCGGCACTGTCAGCGATAAATCAGCCAGCTTCAGCGCCCGCACATAGAGCGTAAACGCCAAAATATTGAGGCCGCCTCCAATCAAAAGCGCTAGCCAGAAGCCAGGCTGCAGTGTGGGAATACCAACGACCCACAAAATGGGCAGCAGGACGACAACACCAATCGCCATAAAGCTAAACAGCACTGAATATTCATCTAAAGTTTTGAGGCTTTGCTTGCCCGTGGCGTCTTTGCAAGCTTCAAAAAAAGCAGTGAGCGAGGCGAAGAGAAGCCACATTTAAGAGAGAGGTGAGTGATGAGTGATGAGTGATGTCTTATACATTTAGGACGACAGAGAGGGCCATGCCTGCAAGGAGGATAAAGCCAATAGTGCAGTTTTGATTGAAGATGATGCAGAAGGCTTGGGGAGACTTGGGAATGCGGGCGAGTTGGATGTATTGGCGATACCACAGATAGCCAGAGACAAGGAGCGATAGCCAATAAAAGATGCCGAGTGGGAGAGTGAGACCTAGCCATACCAGCATGAGGATGGTGCCAATGAAGAAGAGGCCAACGGCCTGAGGGGCCCTACTGCCAAAGAAAAGGGCGCTAGAGTTGATGCCTAGCTGACGGTCAAATTCGCGATCGGGGATGGCGTATACCGTGTCAAACCCTAGGGTCCACAGTACGGTGGCGGTCCATAGGAGCCAAGTGGCAAATTCTACAGTGCCAGTGACGGCGCTCCAGCTAATGAGGACGGCAAAACCCCAAGCGATAGAAAGGACTAGCTGCGGTACGGGGAAGATGCGCTTTGCTAGGGGATACAGCACAATGACGGGGACTGCGGCGACACAGAGCCAAAAGCTGAGCGGGGTTAAATAGTTAGCCAATATCCACGCGCAAAAGAAGGAGATGAAGGCGACGACAATCCCAATTTTGACTGAGAGGGCTTTGGCGGCGAGGGGTCTGTTTTTGGTGCGCTCTACTTTGTCATCGATGTCCCTATCCCACAGGTCGTTGACGACGCAGCCGCCTGCGCTGGTGGCTAGCGTGCCCAGGATTACGACGCCAATGAGCGGCCAGTCGGGGAATCGCTGAGCCGTTTCACCCGCTAACCGATAGGAAAGTGTAGCCAAAAAAACGGCCCATAGTGCCGGAATCATTAGGATGAGCCGTCCGGCGGGTTTGTCCCATCTCAGCAGACGTACTACGGTCATCCAGGTCGGTTCGTTGTTGGTTGCGTGGGGTCCTCGCAGATTCTCGTCGGTAGCGGGTTTCATAAAGTCTTGGGCATGGAAAAGGAAAGGCCATCTTTCACAATACTTTAGATTTTTCTATATTTTGTCGCTGGTCGTTGGGAATTTGAGAGGTCAAGTGAGGTGATTTGGGGTGATTTGATTGTGTGTGGCATAAAAATAGCTGCTGTAGATTTGGTTTTTTCAACCAAATTTGATCTCAAGCACGCTGCATTGGCCCTGTTCCCATCTGATGTTTTTTAGTCATCAGTATGAACTCTCGTACGGTCTTTCATAATTAATTTGAGAAAGGGGATGACACTTTACCTGTAGTTATGGTTAAAATAACCATAAGTCGTAGAAGCTTAGCTTTCGAGCTAATACAGTAAATGGTTTTTATTCAAGATGGTTACCTCAAGACGGATGCGCCGCAGTTGGACAATGCGACTAGGTCACGTCAGTCTGCTTTCCAGTCAATGAATGCGCTGTCTGCCATGCCAAATGAGTACGGTTTGCTCACCGACTTGTATCAGCTGACGATGTCTGCTTGCTACGTAGGTGAATCACTTCACCAAAAGCCCGCTAGCTTTGAGCTGTTTACGCGGCGACTGCCTGAGGGCTTTGGCTACTTAATTGCAATGGGGCTGGAGCAGGGGCTGGCCTATTTGCAGCACCTTAGCTTTAGCGCTGAGCAAATTTTGCAGCTGCAAAAGACGCAAATTTTCAGCGATGCGCCCGATAGCTTTTGGGCGCTGCTAGAGAATTTTCGCTTTGAGGGCGATGTGTGGGCGGTGCCAGAGGGGACGGCGATTTTTGCCAATGAGCCGATGCTGCGCATTGAAGCGCCGCTGTGGCAGGCCCAGATTGCTGAAACGTACTTGCTAAATACGCTGAACTATCAAACGTTGGTGGCCACGCGGGCGGCGAGAATTCGACAGGTGGCGGGACCCGATGCTCGGCTGTACGAGTTTGGGACGCGGCGGGCGTTTAGTCCGCAGGGGGCGCTATGGGCGGCTAGGGCTGCGATCGCAGGTGGACTCGATGCCACTTCCAATGTACTAGCCGCCTTCAAGCTAGGACGCAAGCCCGTCGGTACCATGGCCCATGCGCTAGTTATGGCAATTTCTGCGCTAGAAGGTAGCGAAGACGATGGATTTGAAGCTTTCCATCGCTATTTCCCAGGGGCTCCTTTATTAATAGATACTTACGACACAGTCGCTGCGGCCAAGCGATTAGCTGACAAGGTCAAGTCAGGGATGGTGTTGAATGGTGTGCGGATAGATTCAGGTGATCTGGCTGAAGGCTCGAAAGCTGTACGCTCGCAGCTACCCGATATTCCAATTTTTGCTAGCGGCGACCTAGATGAATATGCAGTTGAGCAGCTCCGGGCTCAAAATGCCTGCATTGACGGTTACGGTTTGGGTACAAAGCTCGTCACTGGCTCACCCGTCAATGGAGTGTATAAGCTAGTTGATATTGACGGCACGCCCGTGATGAAAGAATCTAGCGGTAAATTTACGTATCCGGGACGCAAGCAAATTTTTCGTCAATATCAAGATGAAAAGGTGATCGGCGATCGCTTAGCGCTTACCATTGAAGGCTCTATCTCGGGAGAGATCCCCTTGCTTCAGCGAGTTATGCGTAGTGGTGAACGGTTGAGTGCGCCAGAAAGCTTGGATGTGATCGCCGCGCGAACAGCCGCCGCAGTCCAGTCCTTGCCCGAAAGTGTGCGCCGACTGCAATTACCTGAGCCCCTCCCAGTTGAAATTTCTCATGGGCTTGCTCAGCTAACGGAGCACACGCGCCAGAAAAAAGCGCCTAATGTCCCAGCGTCTGATGTCCCAACGTCTACTAATGTAAAAGCTACCAAAACAGGAGGCTAGCATTATGTTTGCGACACCTTGGAAGCCACCGCTGCGAGTGGCCCTCTTTGGCACCAGCGCCGATCCGCCGCACTTGGGGCATCAGAGCAATTTACTGTGGTTGGCTCAAGAGTTTGACCAAGTGGCGGTGTGGGCTGCGGATAATCCCTACAAGGAAAAACAGTCTCCTATTTGCGATCGCGCCGAAATGCTGCGTCTGCTGAGTGAAACCCTGCCAGGAGAAGGCACAGGTCCGCTAGGCAAAGTGCAGATCAACCAAAGCCTCAGCGACCGCTACTCCATCAACTCCATCACCCGCGCCCGCAAAATTTGGCCAAAAGCTCGTTTCCATTTTGTTGTTGGCGCTGACCTCATTGCTCAAATGCCAAAATGGTACCAAGCAAAAGAGATTTTCTCCCAGGTCGATATTCTTGTCTTTCCGCGTCCAGGCTATCCCATCGAAGGCCCGGCCCTTTCTGCCCTGCGACGGCTCACCACCGTCAACATTGCCCACCCACCAGCCCAGCACGATGTATCATCAAGCCGCTTCCGCCAAACCCGCTGCGCCGACGATGCTGACATCGTGAATGAAGACTTGCCCCCTATCATCCGCGACTATATTACTGAGCACAATCTCTACTCATGCCTACAACCAACCCCCAAAGCAAAAGTCAGGGCTCATCGCTAGCACCTACAGCCCCTAAACTAGCCGACTTTAAGGTAGGGGTCGACACTGTAATTTTCTCGGTAGATACCGAGCAAAACAGATTATTGGTGCTGCTCGTGATGCGCCATGAGGTTCCCTATAGCGACTACTGGAGCCTGCCAGGAACACTAGTACGCGTTGGCGAATCGTTAGAAGCTGCTGCCGATCGCGTGCTAACTGAAAAAATCAAGGTCAACAACCTCTATCTTGAGCAGCTGTTTACCTTTGGTGGGCCCAATCGTGATCCAAGAGAATCTGAAGATGCCTACAATGTGCGCTATTTGTCAGTGAGTCATTTTGCGCTAGTGCGGTTTGAAGATACGGCGCTAATTGCCGATGGGGTGAGTGGCATTGCTTGGTATCCGCTGAGCCGGGTGCCGCAGCTGGCTTTTGACCATAATGAGATTTTGACCTATGGCTATCAGCGGCTGCGTAGCAAGTTGGAGTACAGCCCGGTGGCCTTCGACGTATTGCCTGAAATGTTCACGCTAAGTGACGTTTATCAGCTGTATGCCACCGTCCTAGGAGACAATTTTTCAGATTATTCCAATTTTCGTACGCGGCTGTTGAAGCTGGGAATTTTGCAGGATACCGGGGTGAAAACGTCGCGGGGGGCGGGGCGGCCTGCAAGTTTGTATCGGTTCGATGCGGAGGCGTTTGAGCCTTAGAAAGATAAGCCGATGGTTTTTTTGTAGGCGTGATTTGAGTGTGTTGGGTGTTGTTGGTCTGTGGCATGCACATCGGACCCACCCCGTCGCTGCGCGCCACCCCTCCCGAGAGGAGATTTGTCCTGGCTATGTAACATTGTGGAAGCAAAGTCGATAATCTTTACGTCACCGACTGATGTAGATCCCCTCTTGGGAGGGGTGCCCGCAGGGTGGGGTGGGTTCAATGTGTACGGTCACGCTCCAATACTCCGAAATACTCTCTTAACTGTCCTTTTCCAATTCTTTCTCCTATGAAAATTGCGATCGCACAAATTAACCCAACCGTCGGCGACCTTAAAGGTAATGCCAAACGCATTCTTGATGCTGCTAACAAAGCTGCCGAGCTAGGCGTGGACCTTCTGCTTACCCCTGAACTTTCTCTCTGTGGTTATCCGCCAAGAGATTTACTCATGCGACCTAGCTTTATTCAAAAAATGAAGCAGCAAGTGATAGAGCTAGCCGCCGCGCTACCTGTAAACATAACTGCATTAGTAGGTATCGCTGAAGATAACCCTGCGGCAGGCAGCAACGGTGAAAAGCCAATTTTCAACAGTATGGCTTTGTTGCAATTAGGAGAAGTGAAAGAGGTTTTTCATAAGCGCCTATTGCCGACCTATGATGTATTCGATGAAGATCGTTATTTTGAATCGGGCGACCAAGCCAATAGCTTTGTTCTATCCGTTAACAATGAATCTGTTCATGTCGGCGTCACCATTTGCGAAGACCTTTGGAACAATGAGACCTTCTGGGGAAAGCGTGCCTATGCGGTGAATCCTACTCAGGAATTAGTAGAGAAGGGCGTAGATATTGTTGTGAATCTGTCGGCATCCCCTTACATTTGTGGAAAGCAAACGCTAAGAGAAAGCATGATTGCCCACGAGGCGAAGCAGCAGCAGCGGCCTATTGTGTATGTAAATCAGGTTGGCGGTAATGATGACCTGATTTTTGATGGGCAGAGTGTGGCGGTCAATCGACAAGGTGAGCTAGTAAGCCGGGCAAAGGCTTTTGATACAGATTTGCAGGTGGTGACCTTTGATAAAACAGCTGGCGATTTAAGTCCTGCAGTGGTGACTCCGCTGCTAGATGCAGGGGATGCGGAGATTTGGGCGGCGCTGGTGCTAGGGGTGAAGGACTATGCGCGCAAGTGCGGCTTTACCAAGGTGGTGTTGGGGCTCAGTGGTGGGGTGGATTCGGCGCTTGTGAGTGCGATCGCAGCCGAAGCCCTTGGTTCGCAAAACGTTCTTGGCATTCTTATGCCGTCTCCCTACAGCTCTGGCCATTCTGTAACCGATGCCGAAGCCCTCGCGAAGAACATCGGCATCAAAACCAAGCTGCTGTCGATTGCGCCGCTGATGGGCGACTACGACACCGTGCTAGAAGACTTATTCGCGGGCACAGAAGAAGGCGTTGCCGAGGAGAACCTACAGTCTCGCATCCGTGGAAATCTCCTCATGGCCGTTTCCAACAAGTTTGGCCACTTGCTACTCACCACCGGCAATAAGTCTGAAATGGCCGTCGGCTACTGCACGCTATATGGCGACATGAATGGCGGCCTCGCTGTCATTGCCGACGTGCCAAAAACGCGCGTATATTCCATCTGCCGTTGGCTAAATAGAGACAAAGAGGTGATTCCTGAGAACATTATCACTAAGCCCCCCAGCGCAGAACTAAAACCGGATCAGGTTGACCAAGATTCCCTACCCGACTATGACATTCTCGATGATATTTTGGAACGCTTAGTGCAAAAGCAACAGTCTGCCGATGAAATTGTTGCTGCCGGGCACGAAGCCACAATTGTTGAAAAAGTAATTCGCTTGGTCACTCGTGCAGAGTTCAAGCGCCGCCAAACACCGCCCGTGCTGAAAGTGACAGATCGTGCTTTTGGCATGGGCTGGCGGATGCCCATTGCTAGCCGTTGGTCACTAGAACTATCCGCTAGTTCACAACGTCAATCTCAACGCCAGCACCCAGCTCATTTCGCAGAAAAGTCTTGAATGCGTCTGCCCTACTCCGTGTATCGAAGGTGGCGACCTTAACGCGATTTGTTTCTACATAGGCGTCTCGGCAGTAGCCAGATTTCACATCGTTCTGTTTTTCTGTTGGTTATGACATAGTGACTTATTTAAACAGGTCACTATGTGTTCCGGTTCTCTCAAAAATAATTTCTTCAGCTAGTGGCCTATAAATGAGTAACCAGTCTGGCTCAAGGTGACACTCACGCCGCCCTTTATAGTTGCCTATAAGCTTATGGTCTCTATATCGAGGTTCAAGCGGTTCCTCTTTCACCAGTTTTTGAATAACCTGCTTAATTTTGTTGCCTGACTTTCCGCGTACAACCGACAGTTTGAGATCTTTCTCAAACTGTCGGTTGTACGTTGGCTTCAGCATTAAATTCCAAGGTCTTCAAACATAGCAGCAGCAGTGTCAAACTTTACGAGATTTTCTCCTGCGTCCGTCTCTTCAAAAACTTTTTGCGTGAGCTCGCTAGGAACAGCCACCTCAAAAGGTAAGCCTTTCCGAAGTTTGACCTGATGGTAAAACAGCGTAATCGCTTCTGTTGTGGAAAGCCCTAATGCTTCAAATAAGTTCTCCACTTCAGCCTTTAGCCCTGAGTCAATTCGTGCCCTTACGGTTGCCTCCTTGGCCATAACCTAACTCCACTACTAAAAACGACACTTCAATTGTAGCCCGTTCGGGCTGCAGTTTAAGGTGCCTGTGTTACAACGCAAACTTACTTTAGTTTTCTGGCTGTTCGACAAAACCTAAAGTAGTCTCTGGAAACTTGTCGGTAATCATGAGAAAACCGTCTTCATCCAACCGGGCAACCCCTTCCCAGTTCCGACCATCCTCAATGAGCTGTAGCTGAAGAGGGGCGCTATCGGTTCGTACAATGCCTTGGTCTGTATAGGTGAATTCTACGAGCCGCTCTACTGTAGCGTGCTGACGGTGGGTAGAGCCTCTGCCATAGCGCACTGCGAGTGGATCTCTCGTGGGCAACAGGTCGCGATCGCCTTCGTAAAAATAGTTGATAGCCCAAAAGCGATTTTGCTCATTGAGCTGGGTTGCATCTGTGATTCGATATTCAATCGTGGGAAAGGGAACCGATGGCAGAGGCGCTAGGTCAAAGTCGAAGGCATGCATTTGTGGCATGGGGTTTACCTGCGCGCCGCTTACTTCATAGATGGAGATGACCTTGTCGTTGGCAAGCAGTAGCGCTTCGTCTGCTTTATTTGGTGAGGTAGATTGCCCTGGGCTATCGACGATGGTGTCTGTATCAATGACCAGTTCGCTAAGGTCAGACTCTATAGTGCCGCTGAGGACATAGCCCCTTGCTGCGTCGCCAACTTCGGCTTCGATGGTGAGATAGACCTGATCGCCTCGGAATGCGATCGCCTCATATCCCTCAAACCCCTCAATCTGTTCTCCTATCTGCCCATCTTGAAAAGCAATAGGTTGCGGCACAAGCGGTTCAGTTGTTTGTCCACTCAAGAAATCGAGAATGTCTGACTTTTGCAGTGCGAACAGGCTCCCACCCAGCCGTTCGGGATATTGAGGTAGCAGAATTAGCCAATCTCCATACCAATCGAGCCCCGATACCTCTGCATTTCTATCAGCCAGTGGGCCCGAGATTTCAATGGTGGTAACGGGTTGTTCTGCTGCCGTAAGAGGCAAAGCAGCAGCAGCAGGTCGGTAGACCGTAGGCTTTTGCAGGGAGCGAAGTGCGAAAATACTACACAGGCCTGTGAAAACTACCAGTCTTAGCCACTTTTTTCTCATTGATTTTTCTTATTAAGTACGGTTAGATGCAATCCACTGAAACCGAATTTCTGCTGCCATTGTATGAATACAACCTTGCAAAAATGCATGTGCACACAGGTCATATCGTAAGGGCTCTAGGGCCACGAGTTGATAGGCTGTAAGTCGAACTTAAGCTTTAGGAACGCACTTTCATGACTGTGAGCAGCAAAACCGCCAAAAAGCTCCTCTACGATTTTATGTTTGAGAGTGAGGGTGCTCAGGAATGGGTCGAAGATGTATGGGGCCTTAGTCCATTTTTGGGCCAAGGTGCGGCAAATGCGGCTGAGGTGCTGGGTGCACTCATCGAAACCTGTTCAGAGCGGCAGCTGAACTTAATCGTTTCTAGTTTGTACGCAGCGCACAAAGACACTATCAGTGAGCTGTCTTCAGCCAATGAATGGAGAGTTTCTATCGATCCTAAAGAAGCGGTTGATTAAATGAACGTTTGGCCGTTTTAGAGTGCCTGTGGTTCAAATCCGAGCCAGCCTGCAACCATAACGGTAGGAAAGCTTTTTACAGAGCGGTTGTAATCTTCTACGGCTTGGTTGTAGCGCATACGCTCTGTGGCGATCCGGTTTTCGGTGCCAGCAACTTCGTATTGTAAGTTGACGAAGAGTTCGCTGGATTGCAGCTGTGGGTTGCTGGCGGCGTAGGTTTGAAAGTTTGCGATCGCCTCTTTCATTTCCTCATCTGCTGCGCTACGTTCTGCTACTGTATTCGCTTCGATAAAAGCCTGCCGAGAGTCGTTCAGCGAGGTGATGACTGCTGCTTCTCTATCTGCAAATCCGTCGGCAATGTTTGTGAGCTGCGGAATTAAGTCGGCTCGGCGCTGCATTTGGTTTTCGACCTGGGCCCATTTACCGTCAACGCTGCCTAGCGCAGTATTTAGAGCGTTGTAAGTGCCGATAGTCCATAGGGTGGCGATGCCTAGGAAGGCAGCAGCGGCGATGCCTCCAATCTTCAGCATTTTTTGCTGTTGTTTTGCCTGAAGTGCAGCCGCCTGAAATTCTTTTTGCACTTCCAAATATGCTTGCTGCATAAGCTCTGGCGGAATTTCTACTTCGCTACCACCTGCCATCATTTGCTCTAGCGTGTAGCTATTGTCTGTTTGTTGTACTTGATACAGCCGACTTGCTTTTTCGAGCACAGCTGACACCATATTTTCGGGGACTACAATGTTTGAGTTCATAATAATAAGATGTAGACGTTAACTTTTAACCTAACTACCAATCGCTACCGGCTCCGCCACCACCGCTAGACCCACCGCCAAAGCTGCCGCCACTGTCAGACCCACCGCTGTAACTGCTGCCAGACCCACCGCTGTAACTGCTGCCAGAGCTGCCGCTGTAACTGCTAATGCCGCTGCTGCTTCTACGAGTAGGCGGTCTACGTCTTGGTATCTTTGTTTCTTTCTCGTTGTGAGCATCGCAGGCGTGACAGTGTTTTGTTGTTAGCCTGATTCCTGTTGTCTTTATCGTTGAAGGCTTTAGCGTTTTGGTTGTGACTTTGAGCGCTTTCGTGTTGCATACCAAACAAGTCTCGTAACCATGCTGGTAGCGTTCCTGGTAGAACAGGTGAATACTTAATGAATCAGGGGCTATTTGAGATGAACAGGTAGGGCAACACCAGCCTTCGTACTGCTTAGTAAACAGCTTGATATCCAGCTTTTCGGCTTTGGTAAGATGCTGCTGGATCTGCGCCCTATTGAGCTG
>ERZ1740070.2654-NODE-2654-length-10170-cov-6.252200_pt1 | contig 10170 bp, 8 predicted proteins | sample MGYA00581734_ERZ1740070 | MGnify/ENA primary metagenome ERZ1740070 (study PRJEB43018, sample SAMN04849744) | marine metagenome | isolation source: floating plastic debris | place: Pacific Ocean | collected 2008-09-01 | study: EMG produced TPA metagenomics... | reverse complement strand
TGTGAATGTGTAAGCTTTTGTGGAGTTGTTTGGGGTTTACCAATCCATTTGAGTAAGGTTTTTACATCTTCGGTTCCACCACTGAGGAAGTAGGTTAAGAAACGCCAATTTTTAAATTCCGATTGACCTGCGTAATAGAGGTTATCGAGGATAATAGCTACTTCTTCTAACTCTAGTTGTTGTATATTCCCCAAAGCTTCTGCTGAACTATAACGAAGATATAAGTCAGTTGATTTATCTTTGACAATATTGAGGATGTCCTGAAAATAGGGTTTGGCTAAATCACCCATATCCCCCAAAGCTTGTGCTGCAATACTACGAACATGATAGTCAACTGATTTATCTTTAAAAATATCGGCGATATCTTTAACGTAGGGTTTAGTAGCATCTCCCATATTACCCAAAGCCGATGCTGCATTGTAATGAACATCTGAGTTAACGGATTTATCTTTGATTAAGTCGAATATTTCTTTGATATAAGGTTTAGCAGCATCTCCCATGTTACCTAAAGCATATACTGAACTACTACGAACACGTGAGTCAACTGATTCATCTTTGAGAATATCGACGACTTCTTCAATGTAGGGTTTAGCAATATCACCCATATTGCTCAAAGGTAATACTGCTGCAATACGAATATTTAAGTCAACTGATTTATCTTCAATTAAGTCGATGATGTCTTGAAGATATGGTTTATTTGCATCCCCCATCTTCCTCAAAGCTTCTGCTACACTACTACGAGTATATGAGTCAACTGATTTATCTTTAATTAAGTCGAATATTTCTTTGATATAGGGTTGAGCTATATCCCCCATATTCGCCAAAGCATATGCTGCACTAGCACGAACTTCTGGCTCAACAGATTTATCTTTGAGAATATTAGCGATATCTTTAACATGAGGTTTAGCCGCATCTCCCAGATTTCCTAAAGCTCTTGCTGTAACATCACGAGTATATAAGTCAATTGATTTATCTTTAAAAAGTGTGACAGCTTTTTCAGCAACATCCTCTGATTGCTTTAGTACAACTTTCAAATCTTTAGCTTCATATCTAGCTAATTGTATAAAAGCATTTCTCTTCACTTCCTCATAATCATCATCCAAAGCAGCCACGATACCGTTAATCTGCCACTCTTGCGGTTTCGGTTTAGTTACGTTTTGAGCATTTACCCAAGGAAACGAGAGAAAAAATACAAGTAGAAACGTAATAGGAAAAAGTATAAAAGGTTGTTTAAAAAAGCCCTGATATTTAACCATAACTGGGAAATAATACAAAATAATTGGATTATCTGAGGTGTAGTTTTTGGTTGGATTACAACCGTAAATTTAACTACAACGCTAAATGAATACAAATACTTAGGTATTATTCCGGATGGTTTAAATATCTTGTTTTGGAAGAATATTTTCTTTTTATTCCTAGTTTTTTAATCAGTAATTTTCTTTAATAAAATGATTATTGACGATAATATTCTTCCATTCGCTCGTAATCTTCACGACGCTCTTGTTCGATATATTCCATCATCTCATCAAATTGCGGGTCATCTTTAAACATCCCAGCAAATTTCATCCAAGGATGTTCTTTTTTTGGTAGTTCAATTTCTAAAGAAACTATTTCAGCATTAGCTAAACGCTGAGTTAGAATTTGAGTTAAATTTTTCAATGCTTTTTCTCTTGTAGCACCAGTTGCTTGACAATTCGGTAAATTTAAAGCTGTTACGATGAAGTTACTATCGGTTTGTTCAATCAGTACGTCGTAATTTAATTTTGGCGATGTTTTGGGGTTGGTTGATATTGTAGTCATTTGTTTATATTTTTAATTGCTATTTATGATTTTAACGATTATCAAGAAGTAATTTCATGGAGCATATTCCTGAAAGTCTTCTAATGGCTCATCAAAGTCGTCTGACATTTCAATTAAACCCTTTGCGCTACCAAATTTAGGTATTGGTTTTTCTTTTTTAACCGGAATAATTTTAAACGATGTTCCATCATTACGGAATATAATTACTTCTTTACCTTTTGCGGCTTCTTCGATTAATTCAGCTAGTTGATTTTGAGCTTCTTTTAAATTAACTTTGTGCATTGCTGTTTTTTTACTTATTTGAAAAATTATAATAAGGTTTATGTATGTATTTTAATCGTTTTCGCGGAATTTTATTGAAGAGAAATAACCGCAGAGGACACGAAGAGCACAGAGGGAAGAGATAATGAGAAATATTTCGTTTTTTCGGTAAGTTAATGGTGCGTAACGGCATTTTCAAATTTACAGTTTCTATCGATAAATATTAAAGCCGTTACACACCCTACAAATAAAGGTCAAAGGTTAAAGGTTAAAAGTTATAACAACTAACAACTAACCACTAACCACTAACAAATTTAAACATTCATCTGCTGCTTTTGATAAAGGGAATAGTACAATCCTTTCTGCTGCAACAAATCGTCGTGGGTTCCTCTTTCAACAATAATCCCTTTCTCCATTACAAATATCATGTCGGCTCGTTTTAATGGTGCAAAACGATGTGCGATTAAAAATACTGTTTTCCCTTGGGTAGTATTTTTCAAATTTTGCAATACTTGCTGCTCGGTTTCGCTGTCTAATGCGCTGGTTGCTTCGTCTAATACTAAGATTGGTGCTTCTAATAAAAATAACCTTGCTAAAGCAACTCGCTGTCTTTGTCCACCGGATAATGCTGTTCCTCTTTCTCCAACGTTGCTTTCGTAACCTTGGGGTAGTTCGCTGATGAAGTTGTCAGCTACTGCCATTTTTGCAGCTTGTACTACTTGTTCTGCGGTGATTTCGGGGTTTCCTAATGTGATATTTTCAAGAATGCTCCCGTTGAATAAAAAGTCTTCTTGCAAAACTACTCCTATTTGTTGACGTAAGGATGCTAGGTCAACGCTTTTTACGTCGAATCCATCGATTAAGATGCGTCCGGATTCGATTAAATAAAGTCTTTGTAATAGTTTTGAAAGGGTACTTTTACCGGAACCGCTACGTCCGACTATTCCGATGAATTGTCCTGGTTTTACGTCGAAGGAAATTCCTTTAAGAACTGGTTCGGTGTTGGGTTTGTAGCGAAAGAATACTTGGTCGAAGCTAACTTCTCCTCGGAGGGGTGGTAATACTAATCCGTTTCCCGGTTCTGCTTCGGGATTAACGTTGAGAATGTCGCCGATTCTATCTACTGATAGCAGTACTTGCTGTAAATTTTGCCACAGTTGAACTAATCTTAATAGAGGCCCGGTTACTCTTCCGGAAAGCATCTGAAAAGCGACCAATTGACCGACTGTAAAGTTGCCGTCAATCACTAATTTGGCTCCAAACCACAGGATTAACAGACTGGAGAATTTGGTCAGAAAGTCGCCGATGTTACTGCTGATATTGGATGTTGTGGAAGCTTTGAAACCGGTGCGGATAAAGCGCGCAAATAAGCCTTCCCATCTATCCCTTGTTGCTGGTTCAGCTGCATGTGCTTTGACGGAGTGAATTCCGGTAATTGTTTCTACAAGAAATGATTGACTGTCAGCACTTCTATTAAAGGTTTCGTTGAGCCATTTACGCAAAACTGGTGTTGCTGTCAGGGTTAATATGGCAAATAACGGTAGTACTGCTAGCGCTACGAAGGTCAGGGTGCTGCTGTAGTAAAACATTAGCACTAGATAAACTACAGCAAATATGCTGTCGAGAACTACTGTTAATGCTGTACCGGTGAGAAACTGACGGATTTGTTCTAATTCCTGAACCCTTGCTACCGTATCTCCTACCCGTCGCGACTCGAAATAAGATAAAGGTAAGCGCATCAGGTGACGAAATAATTGCGCTGATAAACTTAAATCCAAGCGACGTGCTGTATGGGTAAAAATAAATAAGCGCAGAATCCCCAACACCGATTCAAATACCGCTACCAACAAAAGTGCGATCGCCATTACGTCGAGAGTCGCCAAACTCTCTTGTACCATGACTTTATCGATGATGACTTGGGTAATTAAGGGTGTGGCTAAACCAAGCAATTGTAAGGTGAATGATGCGAGAAGTACTTCAGTAAGTAAACCTTTGTATTGCCAAACTGCTGGTAAAAACCAACTTAAATTAAACCTTTCTTGCTTTTGGGTTTGTTCAACTTGCCATAAATAGCCATTCCAAGAACTTTCGAGTTGTTCTCTCGATAGCGATTCACAGGTATAGTCGGGATTTTGCGGGTCAGCAATAATCAAGTTATTACCTTTACGTCCGTAAGCTACCACCCAATTAGCTTGCTCCGAATTACCCCACAAAAATAACGCTGGAAAAGAAAGTTGCTGCAAATCATCCCAATCAACCTGCAACCTCCGCAGCACCAAACCCAGCTTTTCCGCAGCTTCCACAACATTTTTCGGTCGTTGGGAGCGTACTTGACGCTGTACCCATTCCAACTTCACCGAAATTTCCAAATACTGCGCCACCATCGTCAAGCAAGCAGCAGCACTGCTAGCGCTGGAGACGAAGGGATAGCTGGAGATGGGAGCAGGGGAAGCAGGGGAAGCAGGGGGAGCAGGGGAAGCAGGGGGAGCAGAGGGAGCAGGGGGAGAGATAGGATTTTAATTATTCCCTATTCCCTTTGCTATTCAAGTTTCGTTATTGTTTGTTGGATATAAATTCCACTCCTGTTTATTATTTATTTCTAATACTTGCTGATGGTATTTTAGTAATTGAGGATTATGACCGACGCTAATATAGGTAATTTCTGTTTGTTGAAGCTGTTGATAAAGTTGTGATTCGTTGGTTTCATCCAAAGCGCTGGTTGCTTCATCTAAAATTGCATAATTCGGTTTTGTTAACAACAAGCGAGCAAAAGCTAAACGTTGTTGTTCTCCGATAGAAAGTAATTGCGACCAATCTTCAACGGTATCTAAATCTTGATATTTATTTGCTATTTTTGATAGATTAACTGTATTTAAGACTTCAGTTAGTTGTTGATTGCTAATTTGTTTATCTAAGTACGGATATAAAAGTTGCTGACGTAAAGAACCGAGAATCATATAAGGATGTTGTGGTAAAAATAATATATCTTCTGGTTTTGGTCGATAAATATTTCCACTACCAAAATTCCATAATCCAGCTATTGCTCGCAGTAACGAACTTTTACCAACTCCACTATCACCCATAATTAATAAAGACTCACCTTGTTTAAGGCTAATTGATAAATCTTTGACTACCGTCTTACTAATTTCAGGAATTTTAACGGTCAAATGATTAATTTCTAATTCGGGACTTTCTTGAACAAGAATATTAGTATTTACACCACTAGATAAAGACTTTTTATTTTCTGTAAATTCAGATAAATCTGATAGACGATTGACTGCTGCACTCAAAGCGCTCAACTTGTCAAACTGGTTTATAATCAAGCCTAGAGCAAAACCAATCCTCTCAAAAGCCGCTTGCGATCGCGTTACTGCTCCAATTTCTAAATCTCCAGCAAAAATTCGCGGTGCTAGGATAATAAAAGGCAATACAAAGTTAATATATTGGTAGCCATTTTGAAATATAGTTAAACCAAATTGCCAGCGAATTAAATTATTGAAATTTTTGAAAGCATTAGTAAAACGCTGCTTAACTCGGCTAAATTCTTGATTTTGTCCGCGATAAAAAGCAATTGATTCAGCATTATCTCGCACTCGAATTAACCCAAATCTAAAATTAGCTTCTCGTTTAAGTTGTTCAAAGTTAATAGCAACTAATTTTCGTCCAAAAACTAAAGTTGTAATCAGGGTTCCTCCCACAGCATAAATAATTAAAACAAACATCAAAATCGGAGAAGTTGTCCATAAAACCCCACTAAACAAAATTAACTGTAAAATTGAATCGAATAAAATAGTTAATAAAAGTAAACTAGTTTGGGTAAAATTATTAATATCTTCTGCAATACGCTGGTCAGGATTATCTAGGTCTGGAGAGAAATTGAGACGATAATAATTAATGTTGTCAAAATAACGATGTTGGAAACGATGAGTCAACCATTTACGCCAATATAGACTCAGTTTACCTTGAATATAAGTTTTAAAAGAAATTAATGGAATAGTAGTAACAATCACACCAAATAGCAATAGCAATGTTCTAAAAAATCTATCAGAATCCTGTTCTGCTAAAGATGAAACCAATTCCCCTCGCTGGATAATTTCTATTACTAAAAAACTACTGCTGGTCACGGATAAAAGTATTAGCAGCGACAATAGTGTTATAGCACCTTTTCTCTCTTGAGAAAACCAATATGGTTTACTCACTCTCCAGAAGTTTTTCCAAAGCTGATGGTGATTGTTCATAAATGATATTGAGGAGATTACCTCTATTTGAGAAGTCTGTTAAAAATCAATTACTCTGGGAAATTTATTCAAAATAATTAGATTTATTAGGCTTTTTCCATTATATGTATTGTATTTATACAAGAAAATTTATTGATAAGCAAGAGATAGTTTTAAGCAAAATATTTTTTAATAGTAGATGAATGCTTAAATTAAGGCTGTGTATCTTATCAATCTGATTAACAGATGAGTAACATAACAATATTATTGTTTGATAAAATACGTTTTAAGTATATTTAAAAAAAATAATTCTACTTTTACTCATAAATATATTCCTATATACACTCATCATGATTTATTTTATTTAGAATAATTCTCAAGAAGCTTAAAAAGCTTGAACTTTAATTGTATTTTCAAAGTTATCTGAAATACAAGAGATAAAAAATCAAAGCCGATAAATCATCTTTCACGGTTGATTGAAAAAACTAGATTTAACACGAATCTAGCGAAAGTCCTTATTCATAATTGTAATATCACAGGTCTAACAATGTCTAAAAAAATCGGTCTATTTTTCGGTACAACAACAGGTGTAACAGAATCAGTTGCTGAAACAATAAAAGAGATGTTGGGTGAGGATGTTGTAGATTTATACGATATTTCTGAAGCTCAAACAGAAGACTTTGCTGAATATGAATACCTAATCATTGGTTGCTCAACTTGGAATCTTGGTGAAATGCAAAGTGATTGGGACTACTTTTTTGAGAATCTTGATGAGATTGATTTCAATGGTAAAACAGTAGCTTATTATGGCCCTGGAGACCAAGTTGGTTACAGTGGTAGCTTTCAAGATGCAATTGGAATGTTAGAAGAAAAAATTTCTGCACTTGGTGGTAAAACTGTTGGTTATACTTCCACAGAAGGTTATGATTTTAACGAATCAAAAGCAGTTAGAAATGATAATCAATTCTGTGGATTAGCAATTGATGAAGATAATCAATCTGACTTGACAGAAGAAAGAGTAATGGCTTGGATTGAACAGTTGAAAAAAGAATTTCAACTATAGTATTCGGCAAAATTATTGAATTTTCATCTAGATAAATTACTTTCAGCAATTGAGTAGTTGGACGCTATAAGACCTATTGTCGGCTAACTACTCACTTTTATTTTATTCAACCTCTCTAATTTGATGAGTTGAGATATCTATATGTCTAATAATTTTGATGTTGTGTGGGTAAATGTAAGTCCAAGTTTAAAGCATTTCGATTTACCTCTACAGCAATATCTTAACAAGTATTTCAGAATTGCTAGATGGGAATATATTCAAGATAATTTTGATGAATACAATTGTATAGAAACTGCTGTTGAGTTGTTGTACGACTTTTTCTTAAAGTCAGAACTGCATCAAGTTCATTTGGTAGGTCACGGAATCAGTGGTGTAGTTGCTTTATTATTCGCACAAAAATATCCTTGGCGAATCAGTACTTTAACATTGCTTGCAGTTTCACCACAACCAGCAAAAACTTGGCACGTACATTATTATACACAAAGAAATCTATCTCTTGATGCTAGTCGTCAAGAAATTTTAATGAATATTGCTGGTAGATTATTCGGAAATCACAAAATTCCTCATCCTATACATTCTTTATTGGCTGCTTTAAATAAAGATTTGTATATATCTCCTTGTATGCATTCACTATTTAAGATAATAGATTTACCAAAAGGAGAAGTTTCGGTACCTTTAATGGTTTGCGGGAGTAATACAGATACTATAGTGTCAAAATTTAATATAACTAATTGGAAAACCTATTTTAAAGCAAAAGATATTCTGTGGTTATGTCCGGATGGACATCATTTTTTTCATTATTTTTATCCAGATAAGGTAGGAAAACAAATAAATAATTTTTGGAATACTAACCTACTGTAATACTGAAAAAATTAGCTGGTAACAAGTTTTATGAGCAGCAAAAAACTGAAGATACATAGATACATTGGTATTGTAGTTGGCTTATTCATTGCAATTATTGCTTTTACAGGTAGTGTATTAGTATTTGCAGAAGAGATTAACGCTTTTTATTATCCTCAAATACATCAAATAGCTCCCCAATCACAAAGTCTTTCTCTACAGACAATTGCGGATATTATCAGTCAAAATTATCCTGAAGAAAAATTGCATTATATCAAAATAGCTTTTTCACCTCAAGATGCATATAAAGCAGTCATAAAAGCTAATGAAGCCAGAAAAAGTATTTATATAAATCCCTATAATGGAGAACTCCTAGCTAGTATAGATAATAATCATTTTCTTAAAATAATTCAACAAATTCATACAAATTTCTTAGCTGGTGATTTTGGCGAGCTATTTGTTGGTATCTGTGGAATATTATTGGTAGTTAGAGCTATTAATGGATTAACCTTATGGTCTGGATGGAAAAGATTATCAGCAGGTTTTACAATTAGATTCAAAGCGCGAAATAAACATTTAGTTAATTATGATTTTCACCAGTTCATTGGAGTAATATCTGTCATATTTTTAATATTTGCCGGAATTACCGGGACTATGATGGTTTTCAAAAAGCCAATTGCAACTTTAGGATATACGGTTTCGGGAATTTCTCAACCAGAAAAAGTATTATCAACACCTCAAAATACTCATAATAAATTAACTTTAGATGATTTTTTAAAACGAGCAAATCTTGCATTACCCGATGGTAGAGCAACTATTATCATACCTCCATCAACTGATAAATCTCCCGTTGTAGTTCGTAAAAGATTAGCGGGAGACTTAAATAAAAATGGTAAAAGTTATATCTATCTAGACCAGTACAGCGGTGAAGCATTAAAAGTAATAAATATATTAAATGCTCCCTGGGTAGATAAAATATTAGCGATGCTTTATCCGTTACATATAGGCTCCTATGGTAATAGTATATTGCGATTTATTTATCTATTCATGGGATTAGTCCCTGTAATTTTATTTGTGACAGGGTTATTCATTTTTTGGAATAAAACCTATGGTGCAAGATTTAGAAAAAAATCTAAATAATTGAATCAAGAAAATACGAACAAAGAAATAAAATACAAATGTTTATTTGGTTTCTTTGTTCGCTAAGCTTATGTTGAATTCTCTACATTCCAAATTCCTGTTTCACTTGAGGAACCCAAGCATTAATTCGCTTTTTTGTCAGATGTGGTTGACTGTCATCATCTATCGCTAATCCGCAAAATTTATCATCACGAATAGCTTTAGAGCCTGTATGATTATATCCGTCAGTGGAAGTATATCCTATAGTTTGACCACCACGCTCTGATATTTTTTCTTCTAGCATTCCCATAGCATCTTGAAAAGTATCACCATATCCAACTTGGTCTCCCGTACCAAAATAAGCTACCGTTTTACCTGAGAAATCAATCTCATCTAATTCAGAGAAAAATCCTTCCCAATCATCTTGTAAATCACCGAGATTCCAAGTTGGACTACCTATAATCAGACATTCATATTCACTAAAATCTGTAGCTTCAGTTTGAGAAATATCGTGTAGTTCAACATCAATATCACCAAAAGCTTTTTGGATACTTTCAGCAATAGTTTCAGTTTTACCTGTAGTTGTACCGAAAAAGAGACCTATTTTTTTAGACATTTCAACTCCTGCAAAGTTTGTTCATTGATATGTAAATAAAAACGCAGAAGATTCCCGTTTAAAATTATGCAATAACTTGAGCTAATGACCAATTGTTTCAATAAGCTTCAATAGCTATATTAGATTATGGAAAAGGAAAAAATGTATATTTTGTACAGTTTTAATTTTTGTAAATGATAAATATAGGTCTACCGATGCGGAAGTAGAAGCAGCAGCAAAAGCCGCGAATTGTTATGAATTTATCTCGCGCTTAC
>ERZ1740070.2653-NODE-2653-length-10171-cov-5.031831_pt1 | contig 10171 bp, 7 predicted proteins | sample MGYA00581734_ERZ1740070 | MGnify/ENA primary metagenome ERZ1740070 (study PRJEB43018, sample SAMN04849744) | marine metagenome | isolation source: floating plastic debris | place: Pacific Ocean | collected 2008-09-01 | study: EMG produced TPA metagenomics... | reverse complement strand
TGCGCGCGCCTGTTCCAAGCGCGCCGTCGACCACCGCGATCAGCGCGGGCCACAAGGGCGGGAAAGCGGCGGAAAAGGGAATGTCCGAGGCGTAGCTGCGGATCGTGGACCCGCGATAAAAGTCCCCGAACACCGCTTGACTGAGCTCGTAAAAGCTCCACGAATCAGGGGAATAGGGTGGGGATATAAGAACACTTAAGAACAGTGGTAGCGCCACCAGACACGCGATGAGGGTGGCCAAGGCCCATTGGCCCATCTGGGGTGGACGTGTGTTGGGGGTGTAACCGCCGGTCGCCGCGGTCACGGTTTCGCCGAGCAGCGCCAGCTTGGAGGCCAGCCCGCCGATCTTGGTCGGCACTCTTCCGCTGTCGGGATAACGCCGCACCACCGGGCAGTGGCCCACTTTGAGGCCCAGCTGGCCCGCTCGCACCGTTAGGTAAAAGAGCAGGTTATAGACCTGAAATTCGTCGCGAAAGGGGTGCACTTCGGGGTGCATCAAATAGCGTATCGAATAGCCGCGAAAGCCGTTCGTGGTGTCGGTAAACCAGTGCCGCCCGGCAAGGCTGAGCAGCGGGGCGTGGATCATCCGGTTGGCAATGGTGCGCTCCAGCGGCGTGTTCTCCGCTTCCCCGCCCGGCAGATAGCGCGAGCCTTGGACATAGTCATAGCCCGCCTCAAGCTTGGCGACCATTTGGCGCACAGCCTCGACCCCGTCCTTGCCGTTGCCATCGATGGTGACGACCCCGTCATAGCCCTGGCGCACGCACCAGGCGTAGGCCATGCGCAATTGCGCTGACAGCTTGCCGGGCCCCGTTTTGGTGAGGACGCAGGACACGCCCGCCTCGCTGACAAACTCGGCGTCGAGCGAACCGTCGGTTGAGCCGCCATCCGCGATGATGACATCGACCGGCAACTGGGCGGCTTGCACCCGCAACAGCTGCGCGCGGATCCGCTCGCCTTCGTTGATGACCGGAATGACCAGCGCGTGCGCGTGGCGTTTGGCGCTGTACACCGCGACATCGTGATCGGGGATCTGCCATGTCCGGTCGTCGTAGGCGTACACCGTGGGATCCCTCATGATGCGGTGCGTTCTGGCGCTCGCTCAGCGAAGACGAACAGCTTGCTGAGAGTGAAATTGACGACGAAAGAGGCGCCCGCTGCGCCGATCAGGATGAGAAGCGCAATGCCTTCCTCCCATACGCGCTCCAGAATGGCAACGCTCAAGACCCGCACTCCAAGCGTGATCAGCGCGACCGCGCCGTACTGGACGCCGCGCTTGAAAGAGAGTTGGTTGGAGCCGGTTTGAAACGTCCATTTCTGGTGCCCGATATAATTGCCTAGAGCCGTGAGGACGAAGCCGCAGGTCGCTGCGATCCACAAGGGCACGCCGGCATAGGTGTGCAAGGCCCAGGCAATCGCGATATCGATCACCACGCCCAGCAAAGTGATCCCGAAAAAGCGGATCAGTTCGTTCATCGGCCCTGATCCGCCAGATAGCGCCCGATCCCCTCGGGCAGCGAGGGCAGCGCGGAGACATCAGGCTCCGGGTAAGCGAATGCGCGGCAGGTCGCCTCACCAATGGCCGATCCATCCATGACATCGAGGGTCAATGTGGTCACCTCGCCGGGTTCGAGTGGGGCTGGCACGCTGACGGCATGCGTGTTGCCAACGCCGTAGCGGGGAAAACCGCCCCACGGCTCGCCGCTGGCTGCACGGGTAAAGGGGGAATCCTCGCTAACGGTCAAGAGCGCGCCGCGCGGCGGGGTGAAGCTTCCTTCAGCGAATATCGCGTCGCGGCGGACCAGGACGGTGGCGAGGCCGGGCGCATCGCCGGTCAACGCGACGCTGAAAGAGCTGGGCGAGAGGGGGGTGACGCGGCACTCCACCGCGCGGGGCGTTAGGTCCTGGCCGGTCGGCAGCCACACAACGTGCTGATCGTTGCGCGCGATGGGCGCGTAGCGGGCGCGCAACCTGGCGAAGAAGGGCCAATTGGCGCGCAGGTTCCATCCTTCCCAGCCGCTGTAATCGGGCGCGATCGTCACAACCGGCGGCCCGGTGCGGCGACGCGGCAACGCTTCGTAGGACCAGCGATAGTCTTGCCCCAAAGCGTGGATGATCGAGCCGACGGGCGCGGCGCAGATCGCGCCGGCTCCCACATCGAGCGCCGAGGTATAGACCGAAGTGAGCTTTCGCTCTGGTGCGCCGCGCCCGGTGGGCTCGTATTCGTCCAGAAGTCGCTTCATCGCGGCGATGTCGGCGGCGTATTGCGGGGTGACGAAGAAGCCCAGATTGCGGTCGTAAACCGTACGCTCGCTCGCCTGAACCGTGGCGCTAGTGCTGGTCACGCCGAGCGCGACCATCAGCGCCGCCGCCGCCAGAGCGCCCATGCGTAGGGCTGCACCGGGCAGCGCGCGCATCAGCGCTTTGGCCCAGCGCATCGCTGCACGCTGAAAGACGATGAACGGCGCAGCGCAGCCAATCACAAAGGTGATGTGGTTGTATTCCGCCCCGATATGCCCGCCGATCTGCGGGATTAGCGCGGTGCCAACAAGGCTTGCGCCGACAGCGATAAACGCCGCCTCCCGCACCGGCGCGCCGCGTCCCCTCGCGCGCCGCGCCAAAGCGATCACCCCACAGACGGCGAGCGAGATCAGGCTCAGCACACTCAAAGGATTGCCCAGACGCGCGATGTTGAGAAGATCAAGCGGGCCCAGCACGCGCGCCTCGCGGTCCCACGGTCCGAAATACCAGAACTGGTCGGCCGCAACGCTGACGAAGTTGTATTGAAGCCACCCGAGGGGCGATCCTTGCGTGACCAGCGTCAATAAAGCGGCGGCGCTGGCAAGGGTCGTCAAAGCGAACGCTGCGAGCGACTTCGCCATCAACCCCCACCGCCCGATCAGCGCGGCCACCAGAGCCATCCCCATCGCAATGAAAAGCGGTATCCCGGCGTCGTTCGACCACAGAAGCCCAAAGCCCGCGACCGCGCCCAGCAGGGCGGCGGGCCGGGCGCTGCCCGTTTCCCGTACTTTGCGCAGGCCGACGACCACGAAAGGCAGGGCGAGGAAAGGCAGCAGGCCCCGAATAGGCCGCAAGGAAACGCCGGGTTCAAAGTGTGCCGGATAAGGGTAACCAATCGCGTCAAACGGCGCGCGCCCCAGAAAGTAGAACGCGAAGACGATCAGGATCGTCCACCAGACGCGCTGATGCTTTGGGATCGGGCGGACGAACCACACGATCGCATAGGCGCTGACGAACGCGCCCAAAGTCACCGCGGCGTAGGCGGCAAAGGTCGATGCGAACAGCGTCTGCCCAAGCGCCGCAAACACCGGCAACAGGGCCAGCATCATGGTGACGCCCAGATAAGACTGGAACTCCGCACCCAATTGCGCGCCACTGGCAAAGCCCGACAGCGCAAACCAGGTCTGCATCGCGCCATCAATCGAATGCAGCGAGTGGTCGTAGAGAAGGCTGACCGCGCGCAAGGCAATCAGCGCCCCCACTAACGCCGCCAGCACCCAGCGACCCCGGCCAACGCTGATCGGGCGGGGCGGCGCGCGCCGCGCGGCTTCAGTGGCCGCGCCAAGGGAAGCGGCGCTAGGCATATTCGCGCCCCAGCGCGTAGCGCGCATTCGCGTTCGCGAATTCGGGCGCGGTCAGCTTCACCGCTTCGAACAGGTCGTAAATATTGTCGATCTTTCCGCCCAGGATCGAGATCACGCGGCTGTCGGCGGGCTTTTGGTGATAGAGGATCGGGCGCCCATCGTCCTGCTCGTTCTTGATCAGCACGGCCTTCACATCGAAGATAGAGCGCTGATACCGGGCGCCCGCCAAGCAGGGCATAAAGCGCTGCGCGTCGCGCAGCATGAAGGCATAGCGCGTTTCGGGATCAAGGCTGACAAACTGCGCGTAAGGATCGCGCGCGCCAGCGCCGCCCGCTTGCAAGTCTTGCCAGCTTTCATGGGGGGTGTAGCGCACATGGGTCAGCGAATAGAGGTCCGCCGCCGGATAGGGCATGCAGCTGAAAAACGGGCCGTCCATCACCGTCACGCCCGCTTGGGAAAGCTCTTCCGGCGGTTCGATCAGCGCGATTTCGGCGATCTCGTGCTTCAGGCTGGCGGGCGGCAGGTCGGCTTTGGCGAGGACCGAATTGATTTGCGAATAGGTGATGTTGAAGGCGTAGCGCGCGCTCACCTCGCTCCCATCCGATAGGCCCGCGACAACGCCCAAAGGCGTGTCGGAGAGCGCCTCAAGCGCGGTCGACAAGCGCACGTCTACGCCCGCTTGATCCAGCCGCTCGGCCATGCGGCGGGCCAGCACCGAATAATCGAACGCGACCTCAAAGCAGGCAAAGACCTCTTCGATGCGATCCGCGTTGAACAGCGCGCGTTGATCGGGCCGCGCAAGCTCTATCGGCGCGCCGATATCGCGGAACATACGGTGGAATTTCTTGGCGGTGATCTTTGAGCGGCGCTTGGCAACCGCGTAGAGCATCTGGAAATCGTCCACGACCGCTTCGGGAAAGTCGGCGATGAAACGCTGGTGCAGCAGCATGGATTTGACCGCGGTGACCGCCGAGCGCGGGTAGTGAAAGCCGGTGTGCACGCGCGCTTGGTTCACGCGCGAGGCCCGCGTCATCAAATCATCGCCCGCCTCGCCCAGCAGCACGCGGTTGGAGATCGAGCGCAGATAGAGCGCCAGACAACAGCCGTAAAAGCCGCCGCCAACGACGATATAATCGTAGTGCGCGCTAGGCCCGCCCGCCATCACGCATCGCCCTTGGCCGAGGGAAGGGCGGGGGAGGGCTCGGGGGCGGCGGCGCTTTGATCGACCTCGACGTTGAGGTCCTTGGCGACTTTGCCAAACAGATCAATCCGGTTGACCTCTTCAGGCGTGTCGGCCCCGCTGGCGCGCGATTGGAGCTTGAGCAGGTGTTGGAGGCCAAGGCTGAGACCCAGTGTGGACACGCCCATAAACACCGCGCTCAGCGCCAGCATCGCGTTGGTGGTCAGCCAGCCGGGCGCGAGCGTGTCGACCATAATCACCGCGCCGATGATCCACGCCGCGTAAGCCACACCCACCAGCGTCAGAACGCTGGACGATATCGCGACCGCTGAGAGGATAATGGGGGTGAGGTAGACCAGCAGCGTCTGAAACAGCTGCGCGCGCCGCGGGATGTCGCGCAGGGCGCTGCGTGTCGTGACGTTTTCTTCAACATGAAAGCCTGCGACCGGCAGACGCGGATCGCGCGGGGGATAGCGCAGCGCGAGGCGCGGCTCGTCATGCGCCAGGATCGGGTTCAGAAGCGTGCGTGGCAGCGCGATGGTCTGAAAATCGCTGGGGTCCACGCGAAAGCCTGCAAGCTTGCCCAAAGCGCGGAACGGCCAGGCGATCATGTCCTTGATCGGGCGGCGCGCAAAGCGGTTGGCGATGGCGATGGCTTCGCTTGCCTCGGCCTTGTCGAGGAAGGCGAGGGTGTCCATCGCCGCCACTTCGTCAATCTGGCCGATCAGGACCAGATCGCCGATGGCTTCTTCGGCGGCGATCACGCGGCGCTGGTAGTATTCAGTGCCCTGGCGCACCACGAACAGGCGCACATCCGCGATCTCTTCGACAAGCGGCACGAAGGCCTCGCGCGCGCTGTCTTCGACCACAAGGATGATCTCGCGAAAGCGGTACCGTGTGTCCAGCGTTGCGGCGAGTTTGCGCAGAACCGTGAACGTGCGCGGCGTTGCGGGAATGTCGGAGAAGCATGCCGAGACGACCACGTCTTCGCGGCGCTGTGTGAAGGCGGCAACGGGCGGTTCACGCATGCGCGGCCTCCGCCACTTGGACGGCTTTGACAAAGCGAGACACAGCCGCTTCCACTTCCGCTAAGCCGGTTTGCGGCCGCTTCATTTCGATGGAGACCCAGCGCGCGTATCCCGCGGCCTCCAGCGCTTTGAGAACCGGGGCCAGAGCCGCCGCGCGGGCGGGGGCGGGCGCCAGATTGGGCTCGCTCACATGCACGTGGTTGCGCGCGGGCATCAGGCCCGCCACACGGTCTGTCACGGTGGCGAACTCGCCGTTCACATGCATCGCGCCCAGATCAAGGATCGGCGCAATCGCGGGGTGATTGACGCGCGCGACGAACCGCCGCGCCTCTTCCAGATGGGTCAGGAAATTGCCGCCATACAGCGCCGGGTTCGCCTCAATCGTGATCACCGTGCCCGCCTGCATCGCCCGGTCGCCCAGCGCGTAGAAGACGCTCGCCGCCTCGTCCTGCGCCTGCTCCATCGGCATGCCACTGGGCACTACGCGCTGTTTAGGGGAGCCAAAGACGAGGTTGGGGATGCCAAAGCGTCCGGCCAGATCAATCGCGCGGGTGAGGCCTGCGATCAGCCGTTCGCGCGCCTCTGTTCCCTCGAACAAAGCCGCGCCCTCTACCCCGAACAAAAGCGATTGCATCGAAACCAGCGCGAGGCCGTAGTCTTTCGCTTCGCGCAACGCCCGCTCAGCGCTCGCCACGTCGGGCGCGAACGGATCGTCGGCCTCATGGAAGAAGAGGCCGGGCGCGATCTCCAGCCCCGTCATCCCAGCCTGCGCCATCAGTCGGTAGGCGTCCAGCCGCTCATCGGGCGACCACGCGATGTTCGACATCGCCAGAGAGAAGCCGCGCGCGCTCACGCAGGTTCCTTTGCGCGCGCAAAGAAGGCTTTCAGACTGTCGAGCGTGCCGTTGGCGGAGAACTGATAGGGCCCCTCTGCGCCCCACAGATCGGCATGGCGCGTGCGCATATCCTCGCGGTGGAGGCGCGCGGGCGTCTCGGGCATGTCGCGGCCCAGCAAAGCCTTGTGAATACGCGCGGCCTGCAAGGGCTGGGCGACAAGGTGGATATGCGTCAGCCCCGCGCCCTGCGCGACGCCGATGTCGGACCACAGCCCGGCCATCTCGTAATATTGGTAGGTGGTCGCCCGGTTGTGAAACTGCGTGGCGGAAAAGCCCAGCTCGACAACCGCGTCCTCCAGCGCCCGTCGCCTCGCGTCATAGGCCAGCGCATCGCGGTCCAGCCGCAGCAGGCCCGTCGCCGCGTCGGGCGTATAAAGATCGGCCACCAGCCCCGACAAATTCGCATCCAGCGCGCCGCGCAACTCGGACAGCCGATCCGCTTTCAGCATCGATGGCACCGGGTTCATCAGATCGAAGACGAAATTCTTGCGCAAGCCGCGCCCGAACAATGCGGGCAGGCGCACGATCAGGGGATCGGCGAAGCGATCCTCGACGAACGCCTCCAATTCGCGCCGGTGGCGACCATAGGCGAGATCGGTCTGAAAGGCGCAGGTGCCTTCATCATCGCCGCCGGCAAAATCAGCCAGAACCGCGATGGAGGAGATCAGGATAAAGCGATCCGCGCGCAACCGCGAAAGCTGGTCGATCAGCGCGTGGATCTTGGCCCGGTCGGCCTCGGGCGCGGTGTTCGCCTCCAGCATCGAACCGGGCGCCGCCGCGCACACGACGGTGTCAAAGCGCTGCCCCGCCGCCTCGTCGATAGTGGCGCTGTTGAACCGGTGCGAGAACGCCGTCTGGCGCGCCAGTGTCGAGCCGACAAAGCCGGTGTGACCGATTAACGCGGTCGGTGAGCCTTTGGGGCCGGGTGTGCTCATGGCGTTTCGTTCAGAATTCTCGCGGGGTTAACTCGTGATCGGCCCTAGAGCGCGTGGGTCTAGAAATGGTTAAGCGACGGGAAGGCTTTCGCAGCCCCAGAAAGCGCCGAACACAGACAGCGCAAGGTTCGGGGACGCGAAAGGGAAACACTCAGCTCCCATGCGCGTTACCGATCCAAACAGCAGGACCGCTTTTTTATGAATGACTTTCGCTCTCGCCGGCTTGATCTGAGCCGCCGCTTCGCGCTGAAGGCCTTTGGCGCTTCGGCGGTGACGGGACTGGCGCTGATCTCGGGCGTGCGCGCCATCGCCGCGCCGATGTTCAAGACCTATCCGTTCCAGCTGGGCATCGCCTCGGGCGAACCGGCGGCGGATGGCTTTGTCATCTGGACGCGGATTGCGCCCGAACCCTTTGAAATAGATTACGGAATGCCCGCCGCGCCCATCGAAGTGCGCTGGGAAGTCGCGAAGGATCGCGGGATGCGTGAAACGGTGGCCAACGGCACCGCCATCGCGCGGCCCGAGCTTGGACATGCGGTCCATGTCGAGGTTGGCGGGCTGGAGCCCAATCGCGAATACTCCTACCGCTTTATCGCAGGGTCCGAGCGCAGCGGCGTGGGGCGCAGCCGCACCACGCCCGCCTTGGGCCAACCGCTGGCCAACGCGCGCTTTGCCGTCGCCGGATGCCAGAATTACGAGGACGGGCTCTACACCGCGCACCGTTATCTGGCGCGCGAACAGGTCGATTTTGTCTATTTCTACGGCGACTATATTTACGAGTATCGCGGGCGCGCCGCGCGCGGCAGCCGGGATGGCCCGGTTAACACCGTGCGCCAGCATGTCGGTCAGGAAATCTACACGATCAGCGACTATCGCCGCCGCTACGCGCAGGCCAAGATGGATGTCGATCTGCAAGCCGCGCACGCCAGCGCGCCGTGGTTTGTCACCTGGGACGATCACGAAATCGACAACAATTGGGTGTCGAACGAGGATCAGGACGAAACCCCGCAGGCCGCCTTCGCCTTGCGCCGCCAGATGGCGATGCAGGCCTATTACGAGCATATGCCGCTGCGCGCGTCGTCAATGCCGCTGGGCACGCAGATGCAGCTGTACCGTCAAGCGCGCTACGGCGATTTGCTGGATCTGAACCTGCTCGATACGCGCAGCTATCGCACCGATCAGCCCTGCTGTGATCGGTTGTGCTTCGTAGGCTGCGAGGCGTTCAACGATCCGTCCGCTGTGTTGCTGGGCCGCGCGCAAGAGCAATGGCTGTACGAGAAACTGGGCGCGTCCCAGGCGCGCTGGCAGGTGCTGGCGCAGCAGGTGATGATGATGGACCTTGATCGCATACCGGGCGAGGGCGCGGCGCAGAACCTCGACAGTTGGGCTGGCTATCGCACCCCGCGAAATCGCGTGCTGGACCAGATCAGCGATTTGGGCCGCGACAGCGTGGTCGTGCTGACCGGCGACGAGCACCAGAACTACGCGGGCGAGCTGCACCTTGATGGCCAGCGTCCGGGCGATAAACCCATCGCAACCGAATTTGTCGCCACCTCGATTTCCTCGCAAGGCGATGGCGAAGACCAGCGCCGCGACACGCTGGCGATCCAGCGGGAAAACGAATGCCTTAAATGGTTCAACTCGCAGCGCGGCTATGTGATTTGCGACGTGACGCCCGACCAATGGCTGACCGAGTTCAAGGTGGTCGACAAGGTCTCCACCAAGGGCGGCGCGCTTTCCACCCGCATGACCATGAGCGTCGACCACGCATCGCCAGGATCGCTGGCGCAGTCGTAAGGCTGAAAAAGCCAGCCAGCGCCAAAGAGAAAGGCCGGTCCTGCCATACGCGGAACCGGCCTTTTCTTAGTTAGCCCGTAGGACGGGTCTTAGACCCGCAAGCCCTCGGCTTCAGGACAAAGCGACGTGGCGCTTCATATGGTGGTCGATATTGCCGAATTCGGTGTCGAACAGGGTCAGGCGCTTGAAATAGTGGCCGATCTGGTATTCGTCGGTCACGCCGTTGCCGCCGTGGATCTGCACCGCGTCCTGGCCGATCAGGCGCGCCGATTGGCCCACGCTGACCTTGGTGGCCGATACGTGGCGTTTGCGGACCTTTTCTTCCTCGCCCAGCTTCAGCGTGGCGAGATAGGTCATCGAAACGGCGGTTTCGTAGGCGGTGTACATGTCGACCATGCGGTGTTGCAGCACCTGGAACTTGCCGATGGGAACGCCAAATTGCTTGCGCTGCTTGGAATATTCGAGCGTTTGCGCGTGCGCGACCTTCATCGCGCCGCACGCTTCCGCGCAAAGGGCCGCGATGGCTTCGTCGGTGACGAGCTCGATGAGGGGCAGGGCCGCGCCTTCCTCTCCGATCAGGTTGGACGCGGGGACTGAGACGTTTTCGAAATACACTTCGGAAGCGCGGCGGCCATCGACGGTCGCGTAATCGCGCGTGGAGATACCAGCCGAGGATTTGTCGACGATAAAGACGCTGACGCCTTCGGCCTCGCGGCGCGCGCCGCCCGTGC